>OHFV01000471.1_pt1 | contig 24799 bp, 17 predicted proteins | sample 1567611 | NCBI WGS metagenome assembly OHFV01 (sample SAMEA3879532, study PRJEB24766) | human gut metagenome | biome: human-associated habitat; feature: feces | place: USA | collected 1985/1987
TCACTTTGCCGGTGCTGTCCGCACTGACTGAAAGCTCCAGCTCGTCCAGTGTCACTCCGGCCAGCTTGCCGTCTGCATCCAGCAGCACGGCAGCCGCTACGGTGTGGATGTTGCCCGAACGGTCTGTGCCGGTCGTCTCGGTCAGGACCCCCAGCCCGGTGCGCCACGCCGCGCTTTGCGCTGCACTGCTGCCCACAGAGGTGCTGCCGCTCACAGAACCGGAGCTGCTGCCGGAGTTTCCCCCGCCACAGCCGGTCAATGTCAGTGCTGCCGCCAGCGTGCAGCACAAAAACCAACGCGATGCCTGTTTCATATCGTCACATACGCTCCCTTTCCATGCCTGCATTGCAGACGCAGGCTTTGGAGCTAGTGTGCCCCGCCGCGCGGGTTTTATGAGCAGATGTTTACATCAGCGGGCTTAACAGCCGCAGCACGCTGTCCAGTGCTGTGCCCGGCAGATTGGTGCGGCAGTCGGACCGCATGATCTCCCGGCACTGCGGCAGGGTGCGCTCCACATCCTTCCGCAGTGCGGCGATCTGGCTGTTATGGAAAAGCAGTGTTCCGCATTCAAAGTGGAGGAACAGGCTCCGATAATCCATATTGATGCTGCCCACCGCGGCGACACGGTCATCGCTGACATAGCACTTGGCGTGGAGGAAACCGGGCGTGAATTCATAAATGCGCACGCCCGCCCTGAGCAGGGGCAGATAGTAGGAACGGCTGAGCCGGAATACCAGCTTCTTATCCGGGATCCCGGGCAGGATGAGCCGCACGTCCACCCCGCGCTTGGCCGCACTTTTCAGAGCATCCAGCATCTCCTCGCCCACGGCCAGGTAGGGCGTGTAGATATAAACATATCTCTGGGCCTGAGAGAGGATGTCCAGATAGACCGTCTCGGCCAGCGGTTCCTCGTCCAGCGGGCTGTCCGCGTAGGGCTGCACCACGCCATCCTGCACTGCGGGCAGGCGGGTAGGCGCAAAGGCGGTGTAATCGGTCTCCTGCGGGCGGAAGGCATTCCATACATTGAGGAACATCACGGTAAAGTTCCAGACAGCGGCACCCTCCAGACGGATGGCCGCATCCTTCCAGTAGCCAAAGCGCTGCTCGGCATTGATATACTCATCCGCCAGATTCACACCACCGGTGTAGGCCACATTGCCGTCAACCACCACGATCTTGCGGTGGTCGCGGTGGTTCATCACCAGCGAGACCAGCGGCACCACCGGGTTGAAAGGGATGCAGCGGATGTGCGCCTTCTCCATGCGGATGACAAAATCACTGGGCAGGCCCAGCAAGCTGCCAAAATCATCGTAGATCAGCCGCACATCCACGCCCTGGGCGGCCTTGCGGCGGAGGATCTGCTCCACACCGTCCCACATTTTGCCGGAACGGAGGATAAAAAATTCCAGAAAGATAAATTTTTCCGCCTTGTCCAGATCCGCCAGCAGCTGGGGATACATCTCCTCCCCGCAGGAAAAGTAGTGAGCAGCGGTATCCTTCCAGGCCGGATACGGCCCGAACTTTGCCACATAGCGGCTCAGGTTCCGGCTGGAGATATCCAGCGCATCGGTCTGGCCCTCAGGCTGGGCAAGCTCGGTCTGATGGGCCTGTTCCACCTTCTGCATCCGCTCCCGCAGATACTTGGCGGGGGCCTTGTTGCCAAAAGCCAGATAAAGCGCGCCGCCCAGCAGGGGCAGAAGGCCGATCAGAACGATCCAGCCGATCTTATAAGCGCTGTTTTCATCCTTGCGCACCAGATACAGCACGATCAGGATGCTCAGCGCCTTCAGGGCACCGTTCAGCCAGACCCGCCCCGCCGTGAACGACCAGAACGCCCAGAGCAGCCAGAGCACCTGTAAAGCCACCAGCACCACTGTGATCGTGACACGGTTGAAGATGCGGTTGAAAAACTTGACGATAGGCAATCTGAACATGTGGTAACCCTCCCCTGCCGCCCACGGCGATTTTTGATGCTGTTAGTATAGCGCAGAGCGGAAGATTTTGCAAACAAAAAAGCGCCCACAACGGCTTTCCCCGCTATGAGCGCCTATTCAATCGTGGGCAGAATTTTTCCGAGGGCCGTTCGCTTATGCTTCCGCGTCCTCATAACCAACCAGCAGGCCGCCCAGCTCTGCATAATAGCTGCACAGACCGCCGCATTCGCTGATGTCCACCTTTGCTCCATCAAACACAGCCTTTACCATGTGCTTCAGGCGCTCGGCGGCAGCGGGATTGCCGCAGTGAGAGATATGGAGCCTGCCGTTGGTGTAGCCGTGCTCCTTGAGTTCCAGCACGATGCGTTCCAGCGCACCATGCTCACCACGGGTCTTGCAGAGAACATCCAGCTCTCCGGCCTCACTTGCCTGTCCGATGACCCGGATGCCCAGCATCCGCGCCATAGCAGCAACAGCAGGCTTCACGCGGCCATTGCGGGCCAGATTGGCCAGCGACTCCAGCGAGAAGAGCAGATGGGTGTGCTTGTGGTAGCGGAGCATCTCTTCACAGACCTCGTCAAACTCCTTGCCCTCAGCCAGCAGATCCCGCAGATGCTCGGCCAGCAGGCGCTGCTCCGGGCCGGTGGAAAGGCTGTCCAGCACGAACACCCGCTTGCCGGGATTCTCCTGCTGGTACTCCTCGGCGGCCAGCTGGGCGGCATTGTAGCTGCCGGACAGAGTGCCCGTGATGGTGATGGCATACACCTCGTCGGCTCCCTCGTAGGCGGCCAGCCAGTCGCTGACGTTGGGGCAGGAAGTCGAGGTCTTGCCCTTATAGGTACGCAGGGTCTGGGCCATGCCCAAGGCATCCATTGTGCCGTTGTCCAGATATTCGGCATCGTCGGTGATGATCTTCAGGGGAACGCATTCAAAATCCACGCCCTGCAAAGTGTACAGGCTGGCGGAGGAATCCACAACAATCTTGGTGTTCATAAGCATTTATCTCCATTCCGGCGGCAGCGGATGCCGCAGTTTTTCCTGTTGTCTGAATCACTATATCAGTTTTTCAAAAACCTGTCAACTGTTTTCTTGAATTATTTCAAAAGTTTTTAATTTCCTGTTGACCGCATTTCCAAAACATGGTATACTGTCCGCATGAAATTAGAATCAAACCGCCGCGTTGCGGCCTGCGCCGCAGGGTTTGCCCTGCCCCGGTATGCAGAACTCCCCACCGTAGGGCTTTATCTGGATCAGAGTGTACAGTTTGTCAACGGGTGTTTCCGCACATTTCAGGGGGTGGAGCTCACCGCTTCCATGGTGAGCAACTACGTTAAGAAAGGGATCATCAGCCACCCCATCAAAAAGAAGTATACCCGGGATCAGCTGGCCTGCCTGATCTACATCGTAGTTTCTAAAAACGTCCTGTCCATGGAAAATATCGACAGCCTGTTCAAGATGCAGCGGGCGCATTATACCTCCGCGCAGGCGTATGATACCTTTTGCGATGAGCTGGAGAACTACCTGCCCTATGTGTTCGGCCTGACCAAAAGCTTTTCCGAGCTGGAGCCGGATGTTGATGATGCACGCACGCTCCTGCGCAGCACCATCATCTCGGCTGTAAACAAGATCTATCTGGACTGCGTTTTCACCGATCTGCGGCAGGAGCAGGCCCTCTGGCCCGATATCCTGCCGGATCTGGCATAACAACAAAAAAGGCCCTCTCCGTCATGCTTTGTAAAGCAATGATGGAGAGGGCCTTTTTTTCTTAAAATGTAAGCGTGGGGCTGATCTCATTGCGGCGCTGAGCCTGCACGATGCAGTCCTTTTCCGGCACGACACCTGCCGCACCCAGGGTGTTGAACATGGTCTGCAAAGCAAGCGCTGGGGTGTTGTTCTCCTGCGAGAGATGGCAGAGGGCAAACTTCTTGCATCCCTCCTGGATCAGCTCCAGCAGCTTTGCCGAGCACTCATCGTTGGAGAGGTGGCCCCGGTTGGACTCGATGCGGGAGCGCAGGTAGTAAGGATACCGCCCGCTGCGGAGCATGTGGAGGTCGTAGTTGCTTTCCAGCGCCACCAGGTCACAGCCGCTCAGGGCCTGATGCACCGGCGGGGTCAGGACTCCCAGGTCGGTGGCAATGGTCATGGTCTTGTTGTCCGGGGTGTGGATGCGGTAACCCACGCAGGGCACGTCGTGGCTGGTGGGGAACATCGTCACGCCGAAATCTCCCACATCCTCTTCCCCGCCGGACAGGGTGCGCAGCTCACAGCTGGCGGGCACGATACCGTTTGCATCCAGAAAATCCAGCGTATCGTCTGCACCGTATACCGGCAGCGGATTCTTTTTGAGGAAGGTAGCCAGCCCCTTGACGTGGTCAGAGTGCTCGTGGGTGACCAGAATGCCCGCACAATCGCTGATGTTCAGGCCCAGCTCCTTGAGTGCCGCCGAGGTAGTGCGCACACCCTTTCCCATATCAATGATGATGTACTTTTCCCCCGTGCGCACCACGCTGCAGTTGCCGGAGGAGCCAGAGTATAACGAGATGAATTCAGACATTTCAAACCTCAAGAAACGAACCTCTCCGTCGTTGCTTCACAAAAGCTCCCTGTCAGGGGAACTTCTGCAAAACAGACTGAGAGGTTCTGAATGATCACATTGCCGATTCCAGTGCGGCGGGCATCCGCTCCACCTTGCTGATCTCAGCGCCCAGGCCGCGCAGCTTTTCCACGATGTTCTCATAGCCGCGCTCAATGTGGCCGATCTCCTCGATCTCGCTGGTGCCGTCTGCCATCAGGGCAGCAACGACCATGGCCGCACCGGCACGCAGGTCAGAAGCGCGCAGGGGGGCGGGGTTCAGCTTGTCCACACCCTCAAACACGGCCACCTGACCGTCCACTTGCACCATTGCGCCCATCTTGCGCAGCTCGTCCACATAGCGGAAGCGGTTATCCCACACGCTCTCGGTGATGGTGGAGGTACCCTTTGCCACGCTGAGCAGCACACCCATCAGGGGCTGCATATCGGTGGGGAAGCCCGGGTGGGGCATGGTGTTGATCTTCAGCGGCAGGATATCACCCTTGCGGGAGACGCGGACGGAATCATCGAATTCCTCCACATCCACACCGGCACGGCGGAGCTTTGCCGTGATGGGTTCCAGATGCTTGGGGGTGACATTTTTGATCAGAACGTCGCCGCCGGTGGCAGCAGCGGCAACCATGTAGCTGCCCGCCTCGATCTGGTCAGGGATGATGCTGTAAGTGCAACCGTGCATCTTTTCCACGCCGCGCACCTTGATCACATCGGTGCCGGCACCGCGCACATCCGCGCCGCACATATTCAAAAAGTTCGCCAGATCAACGACATGGGGCTCCTTGGCGCAGTTTTCCAGAATGGTCTGGCCCTGTGCCATCACAGCGGAGAGCATACCGTTCATGGTAGCGCCCACGCTGACCTTATCAAAGAAGATATGGGCACCGTTCAGTTCCTTGGCACGCACGGTGATCATGCCATAGTCCACGCTGTCCTCTGCACCCAGCGCGCTGAACACCTTGAGGTGCTGGTCGATGGGGCGGGGGCCCAGATTGCAGCCGCCGGGCATGGCCACCTGTGCCTTGCCAAAGCGGGAGAGCAGCGCACCCAGGAAGTAGTAGCTGGCACGCATCTGGCGGGACAGATCGTCCGGGACGTTGGTGCTGTTCAGGTGGGTGGTGTCGATCTCGTAGGTATTGCGGTTCAGCATCTTGATGCTGGCACCCAGGGTGCTCAGGATCTTCAGGCTGACTGCCACATCACTGATGTCCGGCAGGTTTTCGATCACACAGACATCTGCCGCCAGAATGGTGGCAGGCAGAATGCCCACAGCCGCATTTTTTGCACCGGAAATGGTAACTTCGCCATGCAGGGGCTTGCCGCCCGTAATAACAAACTTTTCCAATTTTATAATCTCCTTGTCGCAGGCCCGCCAGCGGCAGGGCCACTCAGGGTTCTTGCTTGATCTCTCCGCGCACCGCTGGGCACACACCCTCACGATACAACTATCTTATTATACACAACTTCGGGCAAAAAGCAAAGCCCCCTTTTCCCCTGCCCGATTATTTTCTGTTTTGCCCAGAATCTGCGGAGATATTCGACATTTTTGTTTCTTATTTCAAAAATTTTACAATCAGCGCCCCTTACCAGACGCAATCCTCGCTGCAAGTCTCCTTGATCCAGCCCAGTTGATAGGCCTTGACCAGCTGTTTCAGGTCATGCACCCGCTCCCGCAGGATCTCGCCCTCGTCCGTCTCTTCCACCAGAATGCGGTGGTTCTCCGTTTCCAGAATGTTCTTCTGCGACACGATGTCGATGTTTTCGTTCACGGCCTTTTCAGCACTGACAAAGGGCTGATGGGTCCGCAGGGACATGGTGCGGCTGGAGTACACCAGCGTGTACCCTGCTATGCCGGTCTTTTCATGGTAGGCGCGGCAGAACCCGCCGTCAATGACGACCAGACGGCCCCCGCCCTTGATGGGACTCTCGCCGCTCTTCTCCCGCACCGGCACATGGCCGTTAACGATGTGGCTGGTGCCGGGCAGACCGAATTCCGCCAGGATACGGCGGCAGGCGGCCTCTTCATTGTACCATGTATAATAGGGGTCCTTGACTTCCTCGTGGGTGGCGGGGTCGGCAATATACAGCCGCTCAAAGGTGGTCATGGCGCTGCGGCCGAACAACGGCGACAGCTTGCCGCACCACAGATACCACAAAAAGTCCTGACCGCTCCGCCGGGCCGCGCTGCTCTCGGGGGCAAAGTAGCCGCGGCGTGCCCGCTCGTCACAGTAGTCCATCAAGCCGCGGCCCGAGTAGTTGTGTCCCTCGAACCGCTCCACGGCAAAGCTGCCGTTTTTGGTCATGGGCACCACGCCGTGGTAGAGCAGGTTGCCGTTCTCGATGTGGTAAACGCTGCCCTTGGCATACAAAAATTCCACATGCTGCTGCAAGCGCTCGCTCTGCCGGAAGGATTCCACCAGCTTGCGGAGCACCAGCCGCTCATCATCATTCAGGGCGGCGGGGTCTGCCGGATCCACGGTGGGGAAGCTGGTGTCCCGCAGGGGGTATGCCTGCCCGTTCAGGGTCACTGTCCCCTTTTCCCAATCGATGTGCCGCAGGAAATCCCGACCCTGCATCTTGAAATCCGGATTGCGGTCGATGACCTTGCACTCCATCTTGAGCATCAGAATGGTCACGGCCTTGTGCATCACGGCACAGCGGTGGAGCATTCCCTCGGTGTAAGGGCCGCGCGCCGCGTCGGTGTGGGGCATCCAGAGGGTCAGGTCGTCATTTCCGTAGAACTGCTCGGCCATCCGCTGCAGATGCCGCAGGTTGATGCCGTAGCAGTCCTCAAGCATGGCATGGTTGTGGTAGGCCAGTGTCGTTTTGAGCACAGTGCAGACACAGATGGGACTTCCGGCGGCGGCACCCATCCAGACCACATCATGGTTGCCCCACTGGATATCCACATGGTGGTGGCGCATGAGCCGGTCCAGTATGATATCAGGCCGGGGGCCGCGGTCAAACAGGTCGCCCACGATGTGCAGCTTGTCCACAGCCAGCCGCTTGATGAGCTCACACAGCCGGACGATGAACCGGTCGGCGCGGCCATTTTCGATGATGCTGCCCACGATCTGCCCATAATAAAGGTCCTTGTCGTGGTCCTCAAAGTGGGCATGGAGCAGCTCATCCAGAATATACCCGCAGCTGGACGGCAGGCAGGAGCGCACATGCTCCCGGGTATGCTTGGAGGACACCAACCGGCAGATATCAATGAGCTGAAGCAGGGTCTCTGTGTACCAGTGGTCAAGCGCTTCTTCATCCGCGCACCCAGCTTTGAGCTGGGGCAGCTTCTCGTTGGGGTAATAGATGAGCGTTGCCAGCCCGGCACGGGTCTGCTCCGGCACACTGTCCCCCAGCACAATATCCACCTTTTCCCGGATGACACCCGAAGCCGAGTTCAGGATGTGGACAAAGGCCTCGTTTTCACCGTGCAGGTCGCTCATAAAATGTTCGGTGCCCTTGGGCAGCTTGAGCAGGGCCTGGGTGCTGATGATCTCACTGGCGGCGGCTGCCTGCGAGGGGTAATCCCGTGCCAGCAGGGAGAGATATTTCAAATGATCCCGGATCTCCTCGTTTTCGGTGCGCATGATATCCTCCGTCCGATATGTAGTATTTTTGCATGATATATAATATTCTATCATAGTATACCACATTCCATGTCATAAATGGTATAATAAACAAGAGTAATTCTGTCAAATCTTTTGCAAAGGACTTGGATATTATGCCCAAAACCATTTCTGTTGCCGTGCCGGAAGCCTGTACTCTCTGCCCCAGGCAGTGCAAAGCCGACCGGGCCGCCGGGCAGACGGGCTTCTGCGGGGCGGGCCGCACCCTGAAAGCGGCCCGCGCTGCCCTGCACTTCTGGGAGGAGCCCTGCATCAGCGGCACCCGGGGCAGCGGCACAGTGTTCTTCTCCGGCTGCACCCTCAAGTGCTGCTTCTGCCAGAACTACCCCATCAGCGCCGAGGGGCTGGGCAGGGAGATCACCGTGGAGCGCCTGGCCGAGATCTTTCTGGACCTGCAGGCGCAGGGAGCCCACAACATCAACCTTGTCACGCCTGGGCAGTGGCGGCCCTGGATCATCGCCGCCCTCGACCTGGCCCGGGCGCAGGGGCTGCATCTGCCCATCGTCTGCAACACCGGCGGATACGAGACCGTGGAGAGCGTGCACGCCTGGCGCGGTTTCATCGACATCTGGCTGGCCGACCTGAAATATGTTTCTCCTGCCCTTTCGGCAGAGCTTTCCGCCGCGCCGGACTATTTTGCACAGGCCAGGCCCGCCATTGAAGCCATGATGGCTCAGGCCGGGCACCCTGTTTTTGACAGCGAGGGCATCCTGCAGCGGGGCGTGATCCTGCGCCACCTTGCCCTGCCCGGCCATGTGGACGACAGCTTTGCCGTGCTCGATCAGATGGCAGCTTGGAACAAGGCCGACCCGGGGTGCTTCCTGCCCAGCGTGATGAGCCAGTACACCCCCTTCTATCAGGCGGCAGACCACGGTATCGGGCGGCGCATCACCACCTACGAATACCGCCGGGTGGTCAACTACGCCATGGATCTGGGCCTCAGTTCTGGCTATATGCAGCAGAAGAGCAGTGCAAAGGAAGAGTATACGCCCAGCTTTGACCTGACGGGGGTGTGAACCGGTCGAGGGGCTGAACCTCTCAGCCATCGCTATCGCTCGGCAGCTCCCCTAATAGGGGAGCCATTGGCATATCGTCGCGTTTTCGAGGGTTCCGCTTCGCTACGTTTGGCCCTGCTAGCGTAATGTTCTGCCTTGCGGCAGATGTTGATTGCAGAGCCAGCGGCGAATAAATCGCAAAGAGAATCTTTTGCCAAGGCCTCCCCTACTAGGGGAGGTGGCATCGAGCGTTAGCGATGATGACGGAGAGGTTTACACCTTTCCCTGCCCTTTCGTCAAAACAACCAAAATTTCTTTTTCTTTTTCTCTCGGCCGAAACAGCATTTGCTTGCTATCCGGTGCGCTGTGCGGTATAATGGATACAACAATGTGTTCTCACATGAAATGGATCCCAGAAACGACTTTTTAGGAGGAGCGTTATGGAACACTACAATCCCATCCTCGGCAGCGAGCCCAACGGCCAGAAATTTATCACCTGCGGCGAGATCATGCTCCGTCTGACCCCGCCGAACTACGAAAAGATCCGCATGGCATCCAGCTTTGAAGCCAGCTACGGCGGCAGCGAGGCCAACATTGCACTGGCCCTGGCCAACCTGGGTGTGGACAGCACCTTCTTCAGCGTAGTGCCCAACAACAGCCTGGGCAAGAGCGCGGTGCGCTGGCTGCGCTCCAACGATGTGCATTGCACCCCCATGATCCTGACCGAGCCCAACGAGACCCCCTCCAACCGGCTGGGTACTTATTATCTGGAGACCGGCTACGGCATCCGCGCTTCCAAGGTCATTTATGACCGCAAGCACAGTGCCATTACCGAGTACGATTTCTCCCAGGTCGATCTGGACGCTCTGCTGGACGGCTACGACTGGCTGCACCTGAGCGGCATTACCCCGGCACTGGGCCCCAACTGCCGCGGCCTCATCATCGATATGCTCAAGGTGGCCAAAAAGAAGGGCCTGACCGTCAGCTTTGACGGCAACTTCCGCTCTACCCTGTGGAGCTGGGAGGAAGCCCGCGATTTCTGCACCGAGTGTCTGCCTTATGTTGACGTTCTGCTGGGCATTGAGCCCTACCACCTGTGGAAGGACGACAACGATCACAGCAAGGGCGACTGGAAGGACGGCGTGCCCCTGCAGCCCAGCTATGAGCAGCAGGACGAGATCTTCCAGCATTTCATTGCCCGCTACCCCAACCTCAAGTGCATTGCCCGCCATGTGCGCTATGCCCACAGCGGCAGCGAGAACAGCCTCAAAGCCTTTATGTGGTACGACGGCCACACCTTTGAGAGCAAGCTCTACACCTTTAATATTCTGGACCGCGTGGGCGGCGGCGATGCCTTTGCCAGCGGCCTGATCTACGCCATGCTCCACGACTACCGCGCCATGGACATGATCAACTTTGCCGTGGCAAGCAGCGCCATCAAGCACACCATCCACGGCGATGCCAACATCACCGATGATGTCAGCTCCATCCGCAACCTGATGAACATGAACTACGACATCAAGCGGTAAGCTTTCCGCTCTCAACCCGTTCCCAGATTTTCCCCGGGGACGGGTTCTTTTTTTATTGCCCGCGATGCTGGAAAAGCCTTTTCTTGTACATTCCTCCAAACTTTTTTGTGAGTTCCTACAATTCCATTGACAGAGAATTCCACGCATGGTATTCTTCAAATTGGTATTATTACCTTTTTTTGCCATACATTCTATGTCGTTTTTCTGCGGCACTCATCCATGAAAGCGAGGAAATCCATGAAAAAACGGTTTGTCAGTCTATTAGTGGCACTCAGCATAACGTTAACATTCCTACCCATGGGAGCAGTAGCAGCGGCTCCGAATAAGATTACTAAAGGGGACCTCATATATACAGTTAACGCCGATGGAGAATCGGTTACAGTTTCCGGTACATCAAGAAAACCTACACAACTTACCATTGGGAGCTCAATTTCAGATGGTAATGGTAAATCATATACTGTAACAAAAATTGGAATGGGGGCTTTTAATAATGTACGTAACACGCTTACGGAAGTTACATTGCCTCCTACGTTGGACGAAATTGAAGACAGTGCATTCTTTAAATGTTCCAGTCTAACTGAGATTACAATCCCTGAAGGTGTTACAAAAATTGGCACAAATGCTTTTTATGGTTGTTCTCAATTAACAAGCATTACGATTCCGAGTACCATCAAAAATATGGATGCGGCTTTTCCAAGCAATCCCAAGTTATCTCAAGTCACCTTAACAAATGGCATTTACAGAATCAGTAGTAGCGCTTTTAAGGATTGTACAGGGTTAACAGAAATAAAGGTACCTACAAGTGTGTATGAAATCTGCTCAGACGCGTTTAATGGATGCACAGGTCTTACAAGCGTGACCCTTGAAAAGGGTATTAACATTATAAATAGAAACGCATTCAAAGATTGCACAGAACTAAATGATGTAAAATATAATGGATATAAAACAGACTGAGACAAAGTCAGAGTTAATAAAACAGGCAATGATACACTAACCAGCAAAGTTCAGTATCTGTGTGATATCAACTTTGATTTGAACGGTGGCACTATAAATGGTAGTAACACTGTGAACAAGCAGACTGTTTACAGCAAAGATAAGTTGGTAACCGCAAAATGCTACCCGAATGACCAGACGTTTGTAGTTCCCTCCGACCCTGTAAGAGAAGGTTATACATTTCTTGGCTGGTATACACAGGCAGAAGGCGGCACAAAATATACATTTACAGAAGCCGTCAGCAGCAACATCATCTTGTATGCCCATTGGAACGCACATAGCCATACTGTAACACTGGAGAACGACGAAAACAAGAAAACGAACTCGTACGACTATGGTTCGTCCGTTTCTGTTCCTACACCCACAAAGAAAACCGGCTATAACTTTAATCATTGGGAAGTTACCGTTCCTGATGGAGAAACCGCCCCATCCTTGAACGGCCCAGATGAGAACGGCAATTATAGTTTCTCCATGCCGGACTATGATATAACCTTGACTGCAAAATGGACACAAAAAGATGTGATCGACCCGGATGTTGACCTCAAGTTTGACGCGGTAACCGGAGAAGTGACATCGAACAATACTCAAGTCAATGCTGATGATATCATCAATAGGAAGTTTTATGATGATAAGGGAAATGAAGTTCCCGGTGAGAAATTGAATGACCGCGGGCTCCCTACGGAACCGGGCGATTATATCGTCAAAGTTGATGTCAAAGAGACCGAAAATACCGCTCCCGCGAATCAAATCACTGGCAATCAGATTAAGTGGAGTTACAATGTTCCCCAGAAAGAAGAAAAGGTCACCTACACTCTATCCCTTCTTGGCGGTATTGCAAAAGTAAACGGCAAGGATGCTACTATCAATGACAATGGTGACATTACCATTGAAAAAGGTGCAACAGTGGAAGTAACCTTTGATAAGAGCATTCTTTCCGATGCTCAGACTTTTGACCAGTGGACAATTAAGCCTGCCAGCGTGCTGAACGCTGTTGAACCCAAGGCTGAAACCATTACCTTTACCATGCCGGGTGAAAATGTTATTATCGAAGCCATGACAAAGGATGCAAGCATTGAGGAAGAGCCCAACATTCTGGGCACTACCCTCATCATTGGTACTGCCGCCGCGGGTACCGCGGTGCTGGCCTACCAGACCTATCAGTTGGGTACTGAGTTCTATCTGATTTGCGCCCTGCCAACCGGTACAGCTATTCCAACAAACCGAGGTGAGCTGGCTGCACTGGTGTGGAACAATGCAGGAAAGCCTGAACCCGCCGCCGTGCTGAACGCCAATGCCACTGAGACTGACAAGGCCATTGCATGGGCCGTGGAGAACGACCTGCTCAAGGCCGCGAAGAGCAACGGCGAAACCTATGAAGCAACTGATCCTGTAAGCCGCACAGAGGTTATCAAAGCATGGAATCAGGTGCAGGCGTTCAAAAAGTAATTCGTACCGTAACGAGAAGAACAAATAACACCGCAAACCCAATACTCTAATAGAGAACCCCCCTGCCGGTGATCTCCCGGCAGGGGGGTTCTCTATGCTTTAAGAAGCAACTACTTTATTGCCGCTTCATCTTTTTTAAGAAAGGATCATACGGTCGTTGGCGAACTCGCCGCCGGACGCGATCTGGAACTTGGCCAGCAGGTCGGAGACGTGCAGGTTCCTCTTCTCTTCCCCGGAGACATCATAGATGATGTGGCCCTCGTGCATCATGATCAGGCGGTTGCCGTACTTGATGGCATCCTTCATGTTGTGGGTGATCATCATGGTGGTCAGGTGGTTCTCCTCCACGATCTTGGCCGAGAGGGTCAGCACCTTGAGCGCCGTCTTGGGGTCCAGAGCGGCGGTGTGCTCATCCAGCAGCAGGAGCTTGGGCTTGTTCATGGTAGCCATGAGCAGGGTCAGTGCCTGGCGCTGACCGCCGGACAGCAGGCCCACGCGGGCGGTCAGGCGGTCCTCCAAGCCCAGGTCCAGGCTCTTGAGCAGTTCACGGTAGCGCTCCCGCTCGGCCTTGGTGATACCGATCCTCAGGCCGCGCCGCTTACCGCGCCGGGCGGCCAGGGCAAGGTTCTCCTCGATCTGCATGGTGGCGGCGGTGCCGGTCATGGGGTCCTGGAACACGCGGCCGATATAGGCGGCGCGCTGGTGCTCCCCCAGTTTGGTCACATCGGTGCCGTCAATGATGATCTTGCCGCTGTCCACAGGCCACACACCGGCCACAGCGTTCAGCATGGTGGATTTGCCCGCGCCGTTGCCGCCGATGACGGTGACAAAATCACCTTCGTTCAATTTCAGATTCAGACCGTTCAGGGCCGTTTTCTCGTTGACGGTACCAGCGTTGAAGGTCTTGGAAACATTCTGGATCTCAAGCATTTTTTGCATCCTCCTTCTGTGCCTTCTTTGCCGCAGGCTTTGCGAAGTACTTGCTCTTCCAATAGGGCACGGCCAGGAACACCGCCACCACGGAGGCGCTCAGCAGCTTGAGCAGGTTTGCGTCAAAGCCGAGGGTCAGCACCAGCTGGATAACGATGTAGTAGATGATGGCACCCAGCGAGACGGACACCAGCTTGAGGGCAAAGTTGTGGAAGATGCGGCTGAACAGGGCCTCGCCGATGATGACAGCGGCCAGACCGATGACGATGGCACCACGGCCCATGCTGACATCGGCAAAGCCCTGATACTGGCTCAGCAGTGCGCCGGACAGGGCCACCAGACCGTTGGAGACCGCCAGACCCAGCACCACATTGAAGCTGGTGTTGATGCCCTGGGCGCGGCTCATGGCGGGGTTGGAACCGGTGGCGCGGATGCCGCAGCCCAGCTCGGTGCCAAAGAACCAATACAGTACGCCGATGACCACGGCGCTGACCAGAATGACCATGATGATGGGGTTGTGCAGGGCAAGCTCCTTGACCCAGCGCAGGGAGATCAGCAGGTCGTACTTGTCCACATTGATGGACTGGTTGGCCTTGCCCATGATCTTCAGGTTGATGGAGTAGAGGGCCAGCTGGGTCAGGATGCCAGCCAGAATGGCCGGGATGCCCATAAAGGTGTGGAGCAGACCGGTGACAAGGCCGGTGGCCAGACCGGCCAGCAGGGCGATGAAAAGCGCTGCCCAGACGTTCATGCCGGAGAGCAGGCACATAACGCAGACCGCGCCGCCGGTGCCAAAGGAACCGTCTACGGTCAGGTCAGCCACATCCAGGATGCGGTAGGTCAGGTACACGCCAATGGCCATGATGCCCCAGATGAGGCCCTGCGCACAGGCACCGGGCAAGGCACCGGGCAGGTTGGCAAGTCTTGCAAGAATATCCAAAACGTTTTCCTCCTGTAACTACACTTTTTTCTGATACGGGAAAGCGGAGAAGAACCAAAATTCGCTCTTCTCCGCTGATTTTATTGTAAAGCCTCTCCGTCACCGCAGCGTGGCCCCGGCTTCCCTGTCAGGGGAGCTGTCTGCGAAACAGACAGAGCACTTGTTATTCCTCAATGGCCTCGTAACCCTCGGGAACGGTCATGCCCAGATCATCGCAGATGGTCTTGTTGTACTTCTTGGTCACGTTGGTGTACTCAACGGGCATGGTGGAGATATCGGCCTCACCGGTCAGGACCTTGGCGGCCATCTCACCGGTGGTGTAGCCCAGATCGTAGTAGCTGATGGACAGGGTCGCCACGCCGCAGCCGGAGCAGATGCCCTCCTCACCGGCGAACACGGGCTTCTTGGCCGGGCGGCAGATGCCATCGATGATGCCGGTGTTGGCGGCGCAGGTGTTATCGGTGGGAACATACACCGCGTCGTTCTCGTCGGCAGCCTTCTGGCAGACAGAAGCCAGATCGTTGGAATCAGAGAAAGCGTACTGGGTGGCGGTAACGCCCTTGGCCTCAAGGTACTTCTGGACCTCGTCTACCTGATACTGGCTGTTTGCCTCGGCAGAGCAGTAGAGCAGGCCCACCTTGGTGGCCTCGGGCAGCCACTCGGTGATCATATCTGCCTGCTGATCCAGCGGAGCCAGATCAGAGGTGCCGGAGACATTGCCGCCCACGGTGCCATCGAAATCGGTCAGACCCAGAGCAACACCGTACTCGGTGACGGAGGTGCCCAGAATGGGGATGCTGTCGGTGGCAGCCTGTGCGGCCTGCAGGGCGGGGGTAGCGTTTGCCATGATCAGGTCAACGCCTGCGGAAACAAAGCCGTTGGCGATGGTGGCGCAGGTTGCGGAATCGTTCTGGGCGTTCTGGAAGTCAAAGGTGACATTCTCGCCGAACTGTGCGGTCAGGGCATCCTCAAAGCCCTGGGTGGCAGCGTCCAGAGCGGCGTGCTCCACCAGCTGGCAGATGCCAACGGTATACTTCTGGCCGTCAGCCGCTGCGGAAGAAGCCGCAGCAGAGGAAGCGGTGGAAGAAGCAGCCGTGGAGCTGGAGGAACCGCCGCAGGCAGTCAGGGCAGCAGCTGCGCCGCACACAGCAGCGGCAGACAGGAACGAACGACGAGAAATTTTACGCATGATATTACTCCCTCAATTCTACTTTCGCGGCAACAGGACACCGCATGAAAGTCAGTATTCAAGCGGCCTGTCGCATCGCGTTTCCGCTTTACACTCGTGAAGTATATCACACTTTCCGCTCTAAAACAACCGGGGAACAGCCCGAATTATCAATCAAAGTAATTTTATCTATCACTTTTTTCGATTGTTCTGTGCCGCATCTGCATTCCTTCGAGCTTTTTCAGCTCACCGTCCAGCCAGAGCAGATTTTCTTCCAGCTGGGGGCGGTACTCTTTTGCAAAGTCGTACCGGTAATACAGCGCCTGCCACAGCTTTTCCTGCATCCGCCGGGCAAACACCGGCTCAAACAGAGCGTCCAGCCGCTCCACGGTATCTTCCAGCGCCATGCACACCTGCGCCCAGCGCACATCGGTGGCCTCCCGGGCGGGCACATCGTACCGGGCCAGATAATCCCCCACCCTTGCCGCAATGACCTGCCCGCCGCACTGGGTGGGCTGCAAAAAGTAGGACACCTGCCCGTCCTTCGTGATCTCCTGCGCCAGCGGGTAAAGGGCGCAGACCAGCGGCTCGGCATCGTGGATGGCGCAGTGGTTCCCGGTGAGGAAGGGGCAGTTGCCGCGCTCCTCCTTCAGCGGGGCCAGCCGCAGCACCGGCAGGCGGCTGACCCGCCCGATGCTTCCCCGGCAGAACGCCCGGGCCACGGTGCGGGGCGGCAGGCGCAGGCGGGCCGCGATGCGCCACAGGTCAAAGCCCGACAGCACGATATCCTCCCGCCCCCGGCAGCAGCCGCCGCAGCCCGCGCAGGCAAACGAAAACGCCTCGTCCCGGGCAAGCAGGGGCGCGGTGCGGGTAAAATCGGTGCGTCCGCAGAGATCGACCTGTGAATCCTTGAGCATGATGGTTCTCCTGTTCTGTGAATGGTTTTGTTCCATTGTACCACAAAGCCGGGCACAGAAAAAGGGAGCGTATCCGCTCCCCTGTTCAGGCCCCCCGGCTCACACGGCGATAGACCGTTACGGCATCCTCAATGTGGTAGGGCGCGGTGCTGTGGTTTCCCCCCGCCCCGGCCGTAACCAGAATGTATTCCCTGCCCTTCACCTCGGCCAGACTGGCAAGGCAGAGCCCTGCCTCCCCGGTGTAGCCGGTCTTGCCGCCCAGGATCCGGCCACTGTGCAGCTCTGTGCCGTCCAGCTGGCTCAGCAGGGTGCTGTGCATCGTGAACCCCTGCGGGTGGCAGTTGGTGGCCGGAACGGTATACCGTTCCGTGGTAAACAGCTTGCGGAAGGTCTCGTTTTGCAGGGCTGCTTCCGTCAACCGGGCCATGTCCCGCACGGTGGAAACATGTTCCGGGTCGTGCAGGCCGGTGGGGTTGCAGAAATGTGTTCCGGTCATCCCCAGCTCTGCCGCTTTCTGGTTCATCCGGGCCACAAAGGCTTCCTCGCTGCCGCTCACCTCCCGGGCCAGCGCTTCGCAGCACTCGGCCCCCGAGGGCAGCATGGCCCCGTACAGCAGATCACGCACCGTGGCCGTTTCCCCGGGCTGAAAACCCGCCAGCGAGGCATTCTGGGCCTGCAGAGCCGGAAAGATCTCCTCGGGCAGGGTCACGGGCGTGTCGAGGTCCGGGTTTGCTTCTATGGCCAGCAACGCCGTCATCATCTTGGTCATGGAAGCCGGATAGATCGTGCTGTCGGCATCCTTTTCGGCCAGCACCTCTCCGCTGTCGGCCCGCAGTAAAATGGCATGGGGACTGTTCAGCCCATCCAGCGTGAGCCGCCGGGGCCACAGCAGCAGAAGCAGGGTCGCCAGCACCAGCAGCCAGAACAGCCGCCGGAAGGCTCTGCGCCGGTGCTTCCGGCGGCGCGGTGAAGTTTTCATTCTCGTTCTCATCCCTTTTTGCAAAGTCAAAAGCGCTTTCACCCCTTAATACGGGACGAGAGCGCCTTTTTCTGCAAAAAGTGGGGCCGCCCCACAAAAATTTGTGCAGCGGCCCCAAGCCAGTTTAATATTTTACCTTTTTACGTCATCTACAAGAACGTGTTCAGTGCTGTGCCTTATGGAACATGCTCTTGCGCTTACGCTCCAGCAGATAACCGGCAGCCAGCAGGACACCGCCTGCACGCACCAGAACATCTGCCATCCAGTTGGTGGTACCGGTCTGGATCAGCTTGCCGCTCTCCGGGCGGGCATCCTGTACCGGCGGATTCACGGGGGTCTCCGGGGCGGGCGCGGTCTTAGCGACTGCCTGCTCCACGGCGGGAGTGGTGGGCCGTGCATCCTGCACTGCCGGGGTAGTCGGCGTAGTGGGAGCCGGAGGAGTCGGATCGGAATCCTCAGGCGTTTCCGGTTCCGGGTTCGTGGGGATCACAGGGTCGGTCACTTCCCGCAGAGCGCCGTAAATGGTCACGGTGTACCGTGCGGAGTCGGTGCCATCGATGTTCTCACCGGTGACCTTCACGTTGGAATCCGGGCCAAAGGCATCCAGCACACCCGCTGCTGCGGTGGTGTTGGGGTTATTCTGGCTCTCATAGCCCCAGACGATGGTATAGGTCTTGCCCTCATACTCGTACTCGGTGCCATAGACCATATCATAAGCGCTGGGAGCACCCTCTGCCTGCTTTTCGTAGTTGCCCCAGATGAGCTTGGTGTTGCCCTCTGCATCGGTGGTCTTGGTGAAGTTCAGGCTCTTACCGTTCACCACCATATCCCGCAGAATGACGACCTGATCGCCATTCTCAGCGGTCTGGTAGGCAGTGTTGAAATTGTATCCGGCCTGCTTCAGCTCTTCCAGCACTTTGCCGATGATCTCCGGGTCGTGGGAACCGTCCACATCCAGCATATAGTTCAGTGCGGCGGCGGGCACCCACACGGAGAGATACTGCTTCCCGGTCTCCTTGTTCAGGTCAGAGAGGTAGGTATAGGTCTGGCCGTTATAGGAAAGGGCATCGAAGTTTGCGTGGGCATCATCCTTGGTCAGCAGGAAATTGGTCAGCTTGTCGCCCTGCTTGTTCACTGGCCACAGGGTGTTGTCGGCCTTGTAGTCATAGGTCAGCGTGCCGCCGGTAACGACGAGCTTCTGACCGGGGTAGTACGTGTTCCCTACAATGGTGGGAGCTTCCACATGGGCGTTATTCTTGATAGAAATCTTGGAGTAGGGGCCGTCGATGTAGATGCCGCTGTGGTTATAATCGCCCTTTACAAGGACGGTGCCGTCATCCACAGTCAGGGTGCAACGCATGCCCAGACTGATGCCGGAATACGAATTGTGCAGGTCCATGGACAGAACGCCGCCCTTGTCCACCAGAATATCGTGGTAGGCATAATAAGCAAGAAGGTTATAGTTATCGTGAGAACCATCGGTCATGTTGTAGACGCTGCCATCCGTGATATGCAGCTTGGTTCCCTTGCTGTTGCGGAGCTGGATGGCCATATCCCGCGTGGTGGAATCGACCGTGCTGTTGCCCGAAATGAGTACATTCCGGTAACCGGCAACGATGCCGTAGTTCGCCTGTAGTTTGAGCTTGCTGCCATTTTTGACGATCAGGCTACCGTTTTCACCCGAATCCTCGCAGTAAATGGCATATCTTCCGACGTTCTCCTCCTTGGTCAGTTCTGCCGAAACGGCGGCAGTGGTATGATCAAACGTGACGGTCGTATTGCTGTTGTTGCCGGTCTCAATGCCTAAGCTCTTGCCCTCGATGGTAACGTCCGAATCCTTGAAGGTGATGTCACCGGCGGCTTCCAGCTTGGAGCCATCCTTAGCCGTACCGCTGCCTTCGTAGCGGATGCCGGCATCGCTGTTGGTGATGTTGAGGGTGCTGTCCTCGGTGGTCAGGCTGGCACCCTGATGGCCGTAAATACCGGTCGCAGCACCACTGATATCCAGTGTACTGCCATCCTCGACTGTGATATCATCCCAGCTGGCAATACCAATACCGGTATGCGGCGCTTTATTGTCCTTCCCACCGTCTATCGTTAGGGAAGAGCCGCCGGAGAGGGTCAGATCACCGTGCTGGGTAACAGCGCGGCCTGCCTGAGTGGAACTGGAGGTCTTAGTATCCTCAATGGTCACATCAGCGCCGTCCGTGATTTCCACGTCCGAGCCATCTGCCATTACCAGACCGCCTGTGGTCTTACTGATGGTCAGTGAGCCGCCAGCGGGGCTTTCCGTTTCTTCTGTGTCTGCTTCCGCAGTTTCGGTCTTTTCTACACCGCCGCTGATAGTCAGGTGCGTTTTTGCACCCTCGCTGGCGCCCGAACCGTCACCTGCGCCGCCACCGCCCACACGGATACCCTCGACATTGACATTCTTTTTAAGGTCCTCGTTTTCAATTGCCTTGGAGCCATCAATGGCATTCTCGCCCTTCAGGGTAAGATCCACATTAGAATTGTCCTGTACGTTGATACCCACCTTTCCGTTTTGTGTCAGGTTGACTTTGGTATTATCCAGCGTCAGGTCAACATCGGCTCCCTTGTTTTCATCTTTATCTTCCAGATTCACACCAATATCAATGCCATGGCCGCCGGTGGTCAGGTTGGAATTCTTGACTGTCAGGTCAACATCTGCACCCTCGCCCACCTTGATGATGGTTTTATCCCCTGTGCTCCCGGTATCTGGGAGTGCTTCAGTCTGGGTGCTGGTATCCACATTCACACCGTCAAGAATGATATCCACATCACGTTTGCCCTTCTCGTTCGTGACATCTTCTTCCACAGTGACGGTATTATCCGTTTTTGTACCTTCTGCCTGCGTGATGATGATTTGGCCATTGTTTTGGGTATCCTGATCCACATAGACATTATCCGTTTTACCATCAGTCTGGTTCTGATAACTGTACGCACCAGTACCATCTTGACCAACAGTCACATCACCTTTTTCCAGTTGATACGTCACCGCAGAAGCACTGGGGCCAACTGCGCTCACTGCAACCGCAGTGGCCAGCGACATTGCTGCCAACTTGAATTTCTTGTTTGTCATTTTTCTTCTGCTCCTTTCCAGTTCATGCTCACATGATTGAAAAGTGGTGGTCAAACAGCAGGCCGATCCTTTGTCAACTGTTTTTTGCATGGGAACGCGTTTCTCCCAAAAGCGTTTCCAGCCTTATGATAGCACACCGTACGAAAAAATCAGGCAGAAATAGAAACCTTTGGCAATTTCTTTGCTAGTGAAAGAAAATGCCGCACAAAAACAACAAACCCCCAAGGAATTTCTTCCTCAGGGGTTTTGTTTGAGTCGGCGACTACCTATTTTCACGCGCCGTTTCCAGCGAACTATCTTGGGCACGAGTGAGCTTAACTTCTGTGTTCGGAATGGGAACAGGTGGAACCTCACCGTCATCGTCACCGACCAATATGACTGGTTCAGTATAACATTTCTGTTCTACTTTGTCCAGTATTTCTTGAAGGACGTGCCTTCAAAACTGAATAATCACTGCTCACATTTTATCATTGACTTGAGAATTCAAGCGAATTGTGGTCAAGCCCTCGATCTATTAGTACACACTTGCTGAATGGATCACTCCACTTACACATCGTGCCTATCAACCTCGTAGTCTACAAGGGATCTTACCTGATTGAATCAGTGGGATATCTTATCTTTGGGTCGGCTTCACGCTTAGATGCTTTCAGCGTTTATCCGATCCGTACGTAGTTGCCCAGCTATGCTCCTGGCGGAACAACTGGTGCGCCAGAGGTACGTCCGTCCCGGTCCTCTCGTACTAGGGACAGCTCCCATCAAATATCCTGCGCCCACGACAGATAGGGACCGAACTGTCTCACGACGTTCTGAACCCAGCTCGCGTACCGCTTTAATTGGCGAACAGCCAAACCCTTGGGACCGAATACAGCCCCAGGATGCGATGAGCCGACATCGAGGTGCCAAACCTCCCCGTCGATGTGGACTCTTGGGGGAGATCAGCCTGTTATCCCCAGGGTAACTTTTATCCGTTGAGCGATGGCATTTCCACTCACATACCACCGGATCACTAACTCCAACTTTCGTTACTGCTCGACCCGTCAGTCTCGCAGTTAGGCTCGCTTCTGCGTTTGCACTCTTTTGCTTGATTTCCGTTCAAGCTGAGCGAACCTTTGAACGCCTCCGTTACTCTTTAGGAGGCGACCGCCCCAGTCAAACTGCCCACCTAACAATGTCCCCCGACTCGATTCAGAGCCGCAGGTTAGAATTCCAATATCGCAAGGATGGTATCCCAACGGCCTCTCCGCCAAAGCCAAAGCCTTGGTTTCCCAGAGTCCCATCTATCCTGTGCATGCAACATCGAAACCCAATATTAGGCTACAGTAAAGCTCCATGGGGTCTTTCCGTCTTGTCGCGGGTAACCGGCATCTTCACCGGTACTACAATTTCGCCGGGCGGGCTGTTGAGACAGTGCCCAAATCATTACGCCTTTCATGCGGGTCAGAACTTACCTGACAAGGAATTTCGCTACCTTAGGACCGTTATAGTTACGGCCGCCGTTCACTGGGGCTTCGATTCAATGCTTGCACATCTCCTCTTAACCTTCCAGCACCGGGCAGGCGTCAGCTCGTATACGTCATCTTTCGATTTAGCACAAACCTGTGTTTTTGGTAAACAGTTGCTTGGGCCGATTCTCTGCGGCTCCATCTCTGGAGCACCCCTTCTCCCGAAGTTACGGGGTCAATTTGCCGAGTTCCTTAACAACCCTTCTCCCGTTGGCCTTAGAATCTTCTTCCTACCTACCTGTGTCGGTTTGCGGTACGGGCACCTCAGAAATACACACAGCTTTTCTCGCCATCTTCCATCTCAGACTTCGGTACTAATTTCCCTCGATCTCTACCGGAACCAACACCCGGCTCTGAGACTTCATATGTGTCCCTGTGCTTAACTCTTTTGGTGGTGACGGAATCTCTACCGTCTGTGCATCGGCTACGCCTTCCGGCCTCACCTTAGCTCCCGACTAACCTGGAGCGGACGAACCTTCCTCCAGAAACCTGAGGCTTTCGGCCATGCAGATTCTCACTGCATTCGCGCTACTCATTCCGGCATTCTCACTTCTATACACTCCACAGCCGCTTGCGCTACTGTTTCTCCGCGTATACAACGCTCCCCTACCCAATACATTGCTGTATTGCCTAAGCTTCGGTGTCAGGTTTAGCCCCGTTAAATTCTCCGCGCAAAGACGCTCGACCAGTGAGCTATTACGCACTCTTTGAATGAGTGGCTGCTTCTGAGCCAACATCCTGGTTGTCTGCGTATCTTCACATCGTTTTCCACTTAACCTGACTTTGGGACCTTAGCTGTAGATCTGGGCTGTTTCCCTTTTGACAATGACATTTATCTGACACTGTCTGACTCCCAAGCATCAATACTCTGGCATTCTGAGTTTGATAAGCTTCGCTAACCTCTCGGCCGCTAGGCTATTCAGTGCTTTACCTCCAGGTATCTAACTTGAGGCTAGTCCTAAAACTATTTCGGGGAGAACCAGCTATCTCCGGGTTCGATTGGAATTTCTCCGCTACCCACAGTTCATCCGCCGCCTTTTCAACGGAGGTCGGTTCGGTCCTCCATGGAATTTTACTTCCACTTCAACCTGACCATGGGTAGGTCACCCGGTTTCGGGCCCATTATATGCAACTTAACGCCCTTTTCAAACTCGCTTTCGCTTCGGCTCCAGACCTTAAGTCCTTAACCTTGCTGCATACAATCGCTCGCCGGACCGTTCTACAAAAAGTACCCTATCACGCTTTGACGCGCTCTAGGTGCTTGTAGGCACAGGGTTTCAGGTTCTTTTTCACTCCCCTCCCGGGGTGCTTTTCACCTTTCCTTCACAGTACTATACGCTATCGGTCACTGGGTAGTATTTAGGGTTGGAGGGTGGTCCCCCCGTATTCCGACCAGGTTTCACGTGTCTGGCCGTACTCTGGATCCTGCGCAGCTCTCTCCGTTTTCACCTACGTGGTTCTCACACTCTCTGACCGGCCTTCCCATGCCGTTCGGTTAACAGATTGAGTCTTAAAAGCAGTCCGTACCCCGAAAGTATTTCTACTCTCGGTTTGCCCTCTTCCGCGTTCGCTCGCCACTACTTACGGAATCTCGTTTGATGTCTCTTCCTCGCCCTACTTAGATGTTTCAGTTCAGGCGGTTCCCTCAATACACCTATTTTAAATTTCAGTGTATTGTACCTGAGTATGAACCCAGGTGAGTTTCCTCATTCAGAAATCTCCGGATCAATGCTTATTTGCAGCTCCCCGAAGCTTATCGCAGCTTATCACGTCTTTCATCGGCTCCCAGTGCCAAGGCATTCGCCCTGCGCCCTTGTTCGCTTGACCTTTCAAACGTTCTTTCAGAACATTTGGTATCCTCTTGATTCTCTCTTTTGCCAACGAAGATTATTGTTACCCTTCCTTTTGAAATTGCAATATTTCTTAAAAGAACTTACTATAATCTTTGTTTCGCAGTTATTATTCAGTTTTCAAGGTACGTCTTTGAGTGTCCTTTTCAGGGCCCTCAAAATCGAACAATATCTACTCTGCTTGTATCTGTCACCTGTTCCAGATGGCCGACCATCTTCGATGTTCTTCCATCTGCCTGACTCCTTAGAAAGGAGGTGATCCAGCCGCAGGTTCTCCTACGGCTACCTTGTTACGACTTC
>OHFV01000486.1_pt1 | contig 24296 bp, 23 predicted proteins | sample 1567611 | NCBI WGS metagenome assembly OHFV01 (sample SAMEA3879532, study PRJEB24766) | human gut metagenome | biome: human-associated habitat; feature: feces | place: USA | collected 1985/1987
GCGCCCGCCGCTTCTGACTTCCGTAGGCCGATCATGTCGCTGTCATAGAGAGTCTGACGCTGCAGATTGCTCAGCGAAACCGTATCGGCATCGCACAACCCGATACGCCCTACTCCCGCTCCGGCGAGGTATAACGCCACAGGACAGCCGAGACCGCCCAGTCCCACAATCAACACCGAAGCATTATGCAGACGCAGCTGGCCCTCCTCCCCTATCTGAGGAAGAATGATCTGCCGGGCATATCTTTCTTTTAGATTATCCATATACATCCCTGAGGTCAGTCAAAAACTTTGTCCCAGTCTTTCCACACCACCTCATAGCCTCGGCTGCGGATGTCATCGGCCACCTCGCGTGGCGAGCGTTCATCACTGACGGCAAACTGTTCCAGCGACTGCGGATAGGTGCGGTAGCCCCCGGGGTCGGTTTTCGATCCAGCGCTGAGCGAAGTGGCGCCGAGTGTGAGCATATTGCTCCGGAACTCCGGACGTTCGCGGGTCGAATAGGAAATGTCGACATCATGGTCGAAAATGCGGAATGCAAACGTGAGTTGCGCCAGCTGCCGGTCGCTCACCACCGTATTCGGCTGGAAACCACCGGCGGCAGGACGCAGCCGCGGAAAATTGACACTGTAGCGGGTGCGCCAGTAATGTTTGCGCAGATAGCGCAGATGCAGTGCCATCATCGTCACGTCGGTGCGCCATTCCTCGAGTCCGAGCAGCACACCCATACCGATTTTATGCACGCCGGCCTGTCCCATGCGGTCGAAACCGTTCACACGCCATTCAAAGTTGGATTTCATCCCCGCCGGATGATATTTTCTGTAATTATCGCGATGGTAGGTCTCCTGAAAGCACACCACCCCGTTAAGTCCCGAATGAGTCAGACGGGCATAATCTTCGGCACTGAGCGGCATCACCTCTACAGTCAGATTATTGAAATAGGGCCGGCATGTGCGCAGTGCCTGCTCGAGATATTCCACACCGGCCACACGGGGATTCTCGCCGGTGACCAGCAGCAGATTTTCAAACGGACCGAGTTCGCGGATGGCCTTGCACTCCTCCTCAATCTGATCCATGGTGAGCACCACGCGGTCAAACTTGTTGTGACGGTTGAAACCGCAATAGACACACGAGTTTGTGCATGAATTGGTTATGTACATGGGGATGTACATCGAAATCGTCTTGCCGAAACGCTCCAGAGTGTACATGCGGCTCAGCGCCGCCATCCGCTCCAGATAAGGTTCGGCCGCGGGAGAGACCAAAGCCATGAAATCATCGGGCGTCGGATGCCGGGCGGCAAGTGCTCGCTCCACGTCGGCAGCCTCCTTGGCATTGATCCGGGCTGTGGTCTCATCCCAGTCGTAATTAAGCAATATATCGGAAAACATGGTGATTCTCAGTCAAGAAACGATGTGAGAGGCGAGCTGGCGACAGCTACCGACGATCGGCTGCCAAGCCCTGCCTCGTAAGCTTCGCGGCCTGCCTCTACAGCTTTTGCAAATGCCTGCGCCATGGCCACCGGATCACCGGCCACTGCAATGGCAGTGTTGACCAGCACTGCATCGGCACCCATCTCCATTGCCGCAGCCGCATGCGAGGGGGCGCCGATACCGGCATCGACCACAACCGGCACATTGCTCTCGGCGATTATGATTTCAAGCATATCGCGCACCACAAGTCCCTTGTTGGTGCCGATGGGAGCACCCAAAGGCATCACGGCTGCAGTGCCGGCCTCTTCAAGACGTTTGCACAACACAGGATCGGCCTGGATGTAAGGGAGCACGATGAAACCCATTTTGGCGAGTTCTTCTGTCGCTTTAAGCGTTTCCACCGGGTCGGGGAGGAGATATTTGGGATCGGGATGGATTTCGAGTTTGATAAAATCGGTCTCGAAAGCCTCGCGGGCCAGCTGGGCGGCGAGCACAGCCTCCTCCGCATTGCGCACTCCCGAGGTGTTGGGGAGCAACTGCACCCCGGGGCGCAGAATGTGGCGGAGCATATCATCTTCGCGGTTAGCTGTGTCAATGCGTTTGAGCGCCACAGTCACCATCTCCGAGCCTGAGGCCGCTATGGCCCGGCTCATCAGTTCATTGCTGCTGAATTTGCCCGTTCCGGTGAACAGGCGGCTGGAGAATTCTCGTCCTCCTATTATGAGTTTTTCCATGTTGAGAGTATTTGGAATGTTGTTTTTTCCGGATTAGGAGAATTCAGGACAGTCCCTGAAACGGCCACGCCATCCACCCCGGTGTGTTTGAGTCGCGGCAGATCGTCGACAGTGATGCCTCCGATGGCCACAACGGGGATAGAAAGCCCTTCGGCACGGCAACGAGAGATTATGTCTGCATAGCCGTCGATACCAAGCAGCGGTGCCAGCCCTTTTTTAGTGGTGGTAAAACGGAAAGGGCCAAGGCCGGCATAGTCGGCGCCGGCTACGGATGCCGCCATCAGATCGGAGGCCGTATTGGCTGTCGCGCCGATGATTTTTGAGGGGCCGAGCAGCGCACGCGCCTCAGCCACAGGCATGTCGTTTTTCCCCACATGCACACCGTCGGCACCGAGCGCCTCGACCAGATTCACGCGGTCGTCAAATATCACCGTGGCGCCGTAGGCGTGGCACATAGGCACTACACGACGGGCCACCTCGGTAAAAGCAGCGTCATCGGCATCTTTGATGCGCAGTTGCACCCACCGGCATCCGCCGCGAAGAACCTTCTCAAGGCCGAAGTCGGTGTGGGTGATAAACTGAAGTATGGTTGATTCTGTCATATTCTCCAACATATGTGCAAACATCGGTGCATGGGGCGTCCAGGCCTGCGACAGCATGGCTGCCCAGCCGAAACCGGCTCTGACAAGCTGAGGCAGACGTGCCGCGGTGACGCCGCCGAGAGCGCAGAGATGCTTCAACGGCAATCCCTGCCGCGAGAGGCTGGAGGGAGAGAAACGCGATTTATATCCGGGCTTGGAGATGCTGTCGAAAACGGGGCTGAGCATTGCATAGTCGAACGCGCTGCCACTTTCGACCTCCTCGACAGTATGACACGAGCGGCTCACCACGCCGCTCCATCCGGCCGGCAACACGGGGTTGCGACGATTGAGATGTAGCCCGCCGACACCCATAGGTCCGGCAAGTTCGAAATGGTCGTGAAGCGAGAGTCGGCTACGGTAATATGCCGGTATCGCCTTTATAAGTTCGGCTACTTCGCTGGTCGTTGCGCCCGGTTTGCGGATGTGCACACGCGCCCATCCCGCGTCGAGCAGGCGGCACACAGCCTCCGGCTCATCGCGGAAAAACTCAGGCAGGGTGATGGCTATAAGCTTCATCAGCCCCCGCAGACAGCAGTGATCACTGTGATCTTGTCCCCGTCGGCCAGTAAGGCCGATTCCCATGCGGTTTTAGGCACCACGCGACCGTTGACAGCAACCGCTATACCCTTGCGGGGCATGTCGTTGAGTTCAAGAAGACGCACCACCGTCAGCGCGGAGGCTTCGGTGGTAAATTCCTTGCGATTTAAATATACAGTCATAATTTTTCTCCTTTCGGCGGAATTACCCGCATCAAGTTCATAGGGTCTGATCTCAGCCTCTCCGACAAATCCGGGAGACACCCCTTTAAGCAAACAGTCGAAATTAATACAGAAGATGTCGCTTTTACTTAACAGCGCAAAGTTAAGGAATTCTTTCCGTAACTGCAAAACTATTTTTCTGTCTCAACTTCGCCGACTGAATGCACCATCTCGTCACTGAAATTGTTTTTTAAGAAAAAAAGCACTAATTTTGCATTTAAATAACCGGTCGAAATTAACGGTCGATATCATTTATATGAAAATTCTAATTGCCGGAAGCGGCGACACAGGCACACATCTGGCCACTTCCCTAAGCTACGAAAACCAGGATGTGGTGCTGATGAGCGCCGACAAGGATTATCTTACCAGCCTCGACTCAACACATAATATGATGGTATCGGTGGGCGATCCCACATCCCCCGCCGACCTGTTGCGCGCCGGAGCCGCCGATGCAGATCTCTTCGTGGCTGTCACCCCATGGCAGACCACCAACCTCGCGGCATGTCAAATAGCACATGTGCTCGGAGCAAAGCGGACTGTGGCGCGCGTGGACAATCCCGAATATTTCTCCCCATCGATTCTCGACAATTTCAAATCGGGCGGCGTGGATTCGCTCGTATTTCCGGAGATGCTCGTCGCATCTCAGATCATGCATTTCATCGAGCACAACTGGGTGATCTCATGGTCGGAATTCGGCGACGGGAAACTGCTGCTCCTCGGCGTGAAAATCACCGGAGACTCGCCTCTTGCCGACCGCCTGCTGAGCAGTTTCGCCCGCGAGCACCGTTTCTTCCACATCGCTGCGATACGCCGCGGCCATCGCATTATAATCCCGTCGGGCAGCGACGCCACACAACCGGGCGACGTGGCCTATTTCACCGTCATGCCGGCCGACCTCGACGCTCTGGCACAACTCACCGGCCATGAAGAAATCAAAATACACAACGTGATGATTTCAGGCGGGGGCAAAATCACCGACATCCTGTGCCGCGACATGCGCCGGCGGTTCAATCTCACCGTCATGGACGATGACCGCGAACGTTGCCGCAGACTGGCCGCAGCCGTCGACGGCATCACTGTAGTCAACGCAGCGCCAACCGACCTGCGCACCATGGAGGAGGAACAGCTCGGCTCCATGGACCTTTTCGTGGCCCTGAACGACAGCGCGGCCTCAAACATCGTGGCATGTATGGTGGCCAAGGAGCAGCACGTGAGACGCACCGTGGCCCAGATCGAGGATCTGCAATACATCCCCGAGGCAGAAAGCCTCACCATCGACAAAGTGGTGAATAAAAAACTTATCACTTCCTCGCATATCCTGCGCGACATTCTCGGCACCCGCATACCCGTGGGCAACACTTTCGCACTGGGCGACGCCGAAGTGGCCGAAGTTGAAGTACACACCGGCAGCGAGCTGACCGGACGCCCGGTGCGTTCGCTGCGACTCCCTCACGACCTTACCCTCGGCGGCCTTATCCGCGGCGATGAAGCCATTCTTATCGACGGCAACACCGAAATTCTTCCCGGCGACCGGCTCATCATCTTCTTCCTCCCCGGAGCCTTGCTCAAACTGCAACGCCTGTTCAAATGAAAATAGCAATCAGCTACAAATCAGTATTCCGCATACTGGGATGGTTACTCATGATCGAAGCCCTGCTCATGGTCATCCCGTTCATTGTAAACATAGTCGAACGGCAGCCATCCACCGGATTCATCCTCGGCATCGGCGGCGCATCCGTCGCAGGCGCCATCCTCTCATGGACATGCCGCTTCCATAGAATCACCATACGCCGTCGCGAAAGCTACCTGCTGGTGTCTATCTCATGGATTGTATTCTCCATCTTCGGCATGCTCCCATTCATCTTCTGCCGGACACCCCTCGGCATCACCGATGCCTTCTTTGAAACCATGTCGGGATTCACCACCACCGGCGCCACGACTCTCCCCGACGTTGAATCGCTAAGCAAAGGAATACTTCTGTGGCGTGCCATGACCCAATGGGTCGGAGGCCTCGGCATAATCCTTTTCATCCTCGCGCTGCTCCCCACTCTCAACGAAAAAGGGGGAATACCGATGTACAATGCCGAGACCAGCGGCATCACACACGAAAAACTGCATCCGCGCATCCGCCACACGGCCCTAAGCCTCTGGACCGTATATCTTGCCCTCACTCTCGCCATGACCCTCCTCCTCTGGATCGGCCCTATGAACTTCTTCGACGCCATCTGTCAAAGCATGGCGTGCATCTCCACCGGAGGATTCTCCACACGCAACAACAGCATCGCCTGGTGGAATTCAGACTACATTTCCTCCATCGTCACCATCTTCATGCTCTTTGGAGGCGTTAACTTCAGCCTGCTATACACCGCATGCCGCGGCAACGCACGCGCCCTGTGGCGCAACGACGTATTCCGCGCATACCTCGCAATAATCTTTGTCGCCTATCTTGCCATCCTGGCGTCACTTCTCATTCAGGGTCGCGTCCACAGTTTCCACGACATACTCGTCGCCCCCCTCTTCCACGCCATTTCCGCAATCACATCCACAGGATTCACTCTCGACAACTTCACCCTCTGGGGGCCATTCGTCACCCTCGTCACCATGCTGCTGATGCTCTCCGGAGCATGCGCCGGTTCTACCACCGGCGCTATAAAAGTCGACCGGCTTTGCGCGCTCCGGAGCATCCTTTCCAACGAAATCAGGCATACGGTGAATCCCCGCCACATCTACGTAATCCGTGTCAACGGCAACATCCTTCCGAGCGCCGAAATCACACGCATAACCGCCTTCGTCGCCATCTACATCGCCGTCGCAACCATGGGAGCACTCACAATCAGCGCATTCGGATACCCGATCACCGACAGTTTCTTCGCCACCCTCAGTTGCCTCGGCACCAACGGACTCGGCTACGGCGACACCGCCGGCTATCACCTCCTCCCCAGCGCCGCAAAATGGGTTCTGTCAGTCTGCATGCTGATCGGCCGCCTCGAGCTGTTCACTTTCCTCGTCCTCCTTTCTCCCTGGTTCTGGAAAAAATAAGAGCCATCCCAATAATTTCGATCAGCTACTTAGAGCTTGTTTAATAATAAACAAGCTCTTATATTACCTCTTAAGCCAACGATTCAAATGGTTGTGGGGTGCAACTACTACGAATTTGTAAAACGATGAAGTCGGGAGTTTTCGTAGATCTACTGTATAGGAAGTCGTTCCGGCCGGAAGTTTGGCAAGTTCGATGTATGTATCTTTGCCTCCGGTACTGAACTGATTGGTCGTTGCGGCATAAATGGTGACGGGTGGGGCCTTTTTTGTATAGGAACGCCAGGAAAGGACAACCTTATCGTCATAAGGCATGGTTTTTAAATCACAGATATCCGTTTTTCCTATAAACGGGATGCCGTCCTGTTCCCATAGTACAGCCAACGGAATCTCGAAATCGAGGTAGCGGCTAATGGAGGGCGCAATGTCGGTAATGGCCAGGTTGCTGTCGGCAAAGTGAGAGTTGACAGGTATGTTGGTCGAAATCCATGTTGTTCGTTCACGCTCGGACTGACCTCCGTGTCCGTGCCCGTTTTCTTCGCGTCCGTGATCAGTGGTGACTATTACCATCCACTCTTCATCGAAATGTTTTTCGCGATACTTAACGGCTTCCCATACACGGGCAACCTGTTCGTCGGCTTTGCGCACATACGAATCGAAATACTCTCCGTTCCCTTCTATATGACCGGCATCATCGGTATACCACAGATAGACCCAACTGAGGTCGGGTGCATCTTTCCGGATACTTTCCGCGGCATCTGTTGATACTTGTTCGTCGTAATCGAACACGTGCAGGTCCTTCTCTTTATGCGGAAAACGGTTTTTGTCCAAGTCATAACCGTCGTAGACATAATCTATCTTCAGATTGCCTGTTTCTTCCTTACCTTCTCCGATAAGCACGGTACGGTTATCGGTCCAACTTGAATAAATTCCTGTTTTTACAGGATGCGGCTGCTCCTTTGCAATACGGAAAATACTCCAGTAGTTGTAGTTTGGTTTGAGATTGTCGTTTCCATCGACGTTATGCTTGTTTAACCATGTGGCAGTCAACAAGTTCGTATACCCGATAGCCGATATTGTCGGTGTCTGCGAATAGGCACCGATTTCTCCGCCCGTATAGGCTCGAGCATAAGCTCCTTTCGAGGCGATATCGAAGATAGCCGGAGTATGTAAACGTTCTATATGGTCGGCGGGGACTCCGTCTATAATAATGTAGACAGCTTTTTTTGTACTGGCACATACGTTGATGAAACAAAGTGCCAGAATTATAAAGATGACGTGATTTTTCATGGTAAAAAAATATTTATCCGTATGTGGGTGCGTGCGGCATCCCCCGACATCAGCTGCCGGGGAACAATGATTTGAGCGACCCGATGGAAGAAAGCAAAGAGGATGCCTCGTAGGGCATGAACACTGTCTTGCTCTCCTTGCCCGCGGTCATTTCTTTAAGCGCTTCGATATATTTCATGGCAAGCATATAGGTGGCGGGGTTAGTGTTGTTGCTTGCCACGGCCTGAGCCACCCGCATAATCGCATCGGCTTCAGCCTGGGCGTTAAGAATTATGGCCTGAGCCTCTCCTTCGGCTTTAAGAATCTCGGCTTTCTTTATAGCCTCTGCCTCGTTGATGCGCGAGGCTTTGTCGCCTTCCGATTTCAGTATGCGTGATTGCTTTTCACCCTCGGCATTGAGAATTTCGGCACGGCGGTTACGTTCGGCCTGCATCTGCTTCTCCATGGCCACGCGCACACTTTCGGGAGGGGTGATGTCCTGCAGTTCCACGCGGTTGACCTTCACGCCCCACTTGTTGGAGGCGTCATCGAGAATCGTCTGGAGTTTTGAATTGATGGTGTCGCGCGAAGTAAGTGTCTCGTCAAGCTCAAGTTCGCCGATGACATTGCGCAGCGATGTCTGGGTGAGTTTCTCTATGGCATTGGGGAGGTTATCGATTTCGTAGACCGCCTTTTTCGGATCGACTATCTGGAAGTAAAGAAGCGCATTGATTTCGGTGGTCACATTGTCACGGGTGATTACCTGCTGCGAGGGAAAGTCATAGACCTGTTCGCGCAAGTCGATCTTATATGTCGAGATCATCTTCACATAGTTGCGGCCATTGCTCATGCGCTCAATGGTGCGCTGATAAATCACTTTCGGACGGTCGATAAAGGGGATGATGAAGTTGATGCCCGGAGGGAGCACACTGTGAAAGCGTCCAAGACGTTCAATTACTCGCGTTTCGCTCTGCGGCACCACTTTCACACCGGCCGAGATGACGATGATGCACAAAAGCACAACCACAGCGATAAGAATCCAGATTTCAGGTGACATATAGATAGATTTTAGATATTATCGGTAAATAACCGGACAAATAAGAACTTGTTTAATAATCCGAAGTGGGGAAACTTATTCGTCCCCCCGGGACGGACGCACTTTAAGGATTATAGAATCATAACCTGTGACGACAACCTCGGTGCCACGCCGCACAGTGTCGGAAGGGGAATCCGCCACTACCTGCCAGTTGTCTCCGTCAATACGGACGCGTCCCGGACGACCGGGCGTGATTTCCTCGTTCACGATGGCTGTGCGTCCCAACAACGCATCCATGCCGGTACGGGCCTCCCGCCCTTTTTTGTCGACCGACAGGGCATGCCATTTCTGAAACAACGGCACAAGCAGGATATACGCCACTATCGACAGAAGTGCCGATATCAACACCTGCCAGGGCACACTGATGCCAAACAGCGAGCCGACCAGACCACCGAGACAGCCGACAGCGAGGCACAGCGCCCACATCATCTGTGAAAGAAGCTCGATGATGAGGAGCAAACCCATCACGATAAGCCAAATAGTCCAAGCATCCATACGCCGAATTTGCTTAAATGATTACTGCCTCAAAGATACGAAATTCTGCTGAATTATCAAGATTCTTTTGCAGGAATAAACATCAATCGAGAGATGCTTGTTGGTAATAATGACCGGAGCGGCATCACGGGATTGCAGATTCCCATATTGCCGCCCTGACGGTTTATGATTAAAATATTGCTGATTTATGAGTACTCAAATAAGAATCGAGCGGGTATACGATGATCCCGGAGGGACTTCCGGCGGGTTTCGTGTCTTTGTCGACCGACTATGGCCAAGAGGCGAATCAAAGGAAAAATTCCATTACGATCTGTGGGCAAAAGATGTGACACCCTCAACGGCGTTGCGCGAATGGTATCATGCCGACCGGGCCTACCGCCTGGAGGAGTTCCGTGAAAAATATCACCAAGAGCTGGAAGCCAACTCCCATATATCACAACTTGTGACCGAGCTTAAACCACATCACGACATTGTGCTGTTAACCGCAGCTAAAGATGTGGAGCACAGTCATGTGCCTGTGCTTGCGGATTATCTCGCTTCAAAGTTGTCATTCTGACCGCTCCTCGGGATGGTCGGCTGCATAGGCGGCGTCTGGGTGGCAGCCGGTGCCGTCGAAACAGTGAGTGCAGAGACGGCATTTTGGCAGTCCGATGCTTTCCACCATGTCGCTCAGTTCGCTGAATTTCACTGACGACAGACCCAGGCGGCGGCCCACTTCGGCAGCCATCTTCTCATATTCCGGGGTGCCGTGTGTGGCATAGCGGTCGAGATTGTCGGGCACGTCGCACCCTTCGAAATCGCGGATAATGCGGCGGGTGATATACTCCATGTCGCTTTTCGACGATGTAAAGCCGATGAAAGGACATCCGTAGATAAGCGGCGGGCATGAAATGCGGGCATGAACCTCGCGTGCGCCATATTCATAAAATTTGCGCACATTATCGCGGAGCTGGGTGCCGCGCACAATCGAGTCGTCGCAGAAGACCACACGCTTCTTTTCAAGCAGGGCGCGGTTGGGGATAAGTTTCATTTTCGCCACCAGATCGCGACGCGACTGATTGCCCGGGGTAAACGAACGGGGCCATGTGGGAGTATATTTCAGCACCGCTCTCTGATATGGGATGCCGCGGCCGTCGGAATAGCCCAGGGCATGCCCCACACCTGAATCGGGAATGCCGCACACGCAGTCGGCCTCGGTGGCATCCTTCCGCCCCATGGCACAGCCGCTCTTTTCGCGCATAGCCTCAACATTGATGCCGAGGTAGTCGCTGGCAGGGAAACCGTAATAAACCCAGAGGAAGGAGCATATCTGCTCGCGCTTGCCGGGAGCCTGCAATTGTTCCACTCCATCGGCGGTGATACGCACAATCTCGCCGGGTCCGAGGTCGCGCAACACCTTATAGTCGAGATTGGGGAAAGCGGTCGTTTCGGAAGAAGCAGCATAGCCGTCAGTGCCCTTGCCGATTATTATGGGTGTGCGGCCCAGATAGTCGCGTGCCGCTATGATACCGTTCTCCGTGAGAATCAGCATCGAGCATGAGCCTTTGATTTTGCGGTATACCAGATTGATACCGTCGACAAAATCCTTGCCCATGTTGATGAGCAGCGCCACCAGTTCCGTCTGGTTGATGGTGTTGGCCGACAGTTCGCTGAAATGCATTCTGTTGGCCATCAGCCGGTCGGCAATCTCCTTGAGGTTGTTGATTTTTGCAACCGTCACCACGGCGAAACGACCGAGATGAGAGTTGACAATGATAGGCTGCGGATCGGTGTCGCTGATCACACCTATGCCCTGACATCCTACAAAAGAATCGAGTTCGTCCTCGAATTTCGAGCGGAAATAGTGCCGCTCGAGTTTATGAATCTTGCGGTTAAACCCCAGCGTGGGGTCGAATGTAACCATGCCGGCACGCTTGGTGCCAAGGTGAGAATTGTAGTCTGTGCCGTAAAACAGGTCATTTACAACCTGCGAATGTTTCACGGCGCCGAAAAAGCCTCCCATAGAAACTGTGTTATCTGATTGATTTTACGCAGAGCCTGAGCACTGATCATATCCAGAGCCGAACCCTGAAAAGAAAGCGCAAAGTTACGCAAATTTCCTTGAAAAAGGCAACCTCTCCTCCGATTTTTTCAACGTTTTTTCAACTCTTCAAATCAATTTCGCCACGATGTCTCTATCAGTCAAACACATTGTCGATTGTTTCCTCCACGGCGCCGGAAGCGGTGGGGTCATAGTCTCCTTCGTAATGAGAGAAGGCGTTGTCGCAGACATTTGAGAAATCAACATTGAAACGCGCACTCTGGCTATAGGGCAACGACCGGTCGGCGTACACCTTGCTGAGATAGCGGCCTACGATGGGGAGAGCGGCCGCCGCACCCTGGCCGGCAGCCATCGAGTTGAAGTGAATATAGCGTTCGTCGCCGCCGACCCATGCGCCGTTGACCAGTTCGGGCGAAAATTCCATAAACCAGGCGTCGGAGTTGTTGTTGGTCGTACCGGTTTTAGCGCCCATTTCCGCCACAAGATTAAACGGAGGACGACGCAGACGGTTGGCCGTACCGCTGTCGACCACGCTGTTGAGCATATAGAGAATCTTGGCATACGCCTCCTCCGAGATCACCTCGGAATGACGCGAGCTGAACTCGGCAATGACGTTGCCATTGGCATCCTCGATACTGGTCACATACATCGGCTCGGCACGCATGCCATGATTGGCATAGGCCGTGTAGGCCCCCACCATTTCACGAACCGATACCTCGCAAGGGCCGAGACAGAGAGAGATCACGGGGTCGATGCTGTTGGTGATGCCGAAGTTATGGAGCGTACGCACCAGCGTAGCCGGCGACAACTGCTCCATCAGACGTGCCGAAATCCAGTTGTTGGAGTAGGTCAGCGCCCATTTCAGATCGACCATCTCCCCTATCCTGCCGTGACCGTCGTTTCGGGGCGACCATGGCCGTCCCGCCTCGTCATATATCACCGGCTGCGCGTTGAGCATCATGTCGCAGGGCGTGTATCCCTCCTCCATGGCGTAGGTATAAAGGAACGGTTTGATTGTGGAACCTATCTGACGGCGACCGGTTGCAACCATATCATACTGGAAGAATGTGAAGTTGGGGCCACCCACATACGCCTTGGTGTGGCCGTTTCGAGGATCCACCGACATGAACCCGCAACGGAGAAAATATTTCTGCCACAGCAGCGAGTCGCGGGGCGTGAGCACCGTGTCGATCGCCCCTTTGTAGGAAAACACATTCATCTCGCGGGGAGTGTTGAACGCGCGGCGGATCTCCTCGTCGGAGGCGCCGTTCTGTTTCATCACCCTGTAGCGGTCGGTCTGCCTGATGGCGCGATTAATGAGCGTCTGCACCGACACATTGCCCAGTTCGCTCTGGTTGTTGGTGTAGGGTCCGTTGCGCGAGCCGCGTTTTTCCCTGAAGAACACATCCTGCAGCCGCGACATATGTTCCTCCACCGCTTCCTCGGCATATTTCTGCATGCGCGAATCGATAGTGGTGTGGATTTTCAGACCGTCGGAATAAAGATCATATTTTGAGCCATCGGGCTTGGGATTCTTTTCAATCCATCCGAAAAGGGGATTCGTCTCCCAGGCTATGGAATCGTCGATAAACTTCTGTTTCTCCCAGCCACGGTAGTTTGAGAGTACCGGTTTTTTTGCAGTAAGTACCCGACGCAACTCCTCGCGGAAATAGGGAGCCATGCCATCCTTGTGATCCATCCGGGTGAATTTCAACACCAGCGGCAACTGCTTCAGCGAATCCATCTGAGCCTCGGTCAGTCGGCCATCCTTATACATCTGCTCAAACACCACATTGCGGCGCTCGCGGGTGCGTTCGGGATGCCGCACAGGATTGTAGTAGGCGGGGTTCTTGACCATACCCACCAGTGTAGCCGCCTCCTGGATATTCAGATCCTTGGGTTCCTTGCCGAAATATACAAACGCGGCCGACTTTATGCCCACGGCGTTGTAAAGGAAGTCAAACTGGTTGAGATACATCTTTATAATCTCATCCTTGGAATAATAGCGTTCGAGCTTCACGGCAATCATCCATTCGATAGGCTTCTGGAGAGCGCGGTCGAGCAGACCCTTCGAGTCGGGCGAATAGAGCTGTTTTGCAAGCTGCTGCGTGAGGGTGGAACCGCCACCCGCATTTTTCTGATGCATAATGAGCGTTTTCACCAGCACTCGCGCCATGGCACGCATATCGATGCCCGAATGGTCTTCAAACCGGGCATCCTCCGTCGCGATCAAGGCATCTATAATGTAGGGGGAGATTTCATCATAATCGGCATAGACGCGGTTACCAGAATTGCGGTAATAGCGCCCCATCTCCTGACCGTCGTCGGTGTAGATGATGGTTGCGAACTTATCGTTGGGATTCTTAAGTTCCTCTACCGGAGGCATATAGCCGATATAGCCATTGTAAATCAGAATAAAAAGAACAATCACGGCAACTACGCCGATGGCAAACAGGCGCCATATCCATGCAATCATCTTTCTGTTGCGGCGGTTGCGGCGCGCTTCCTTGTCGGCGGCGAGGTCGGAGAGGTAATTGTAACCGTCGGGGCGGTCGTTATATGTCGACATGTTTTTTCTTGAACTGATTCAGGTGCAAATTATCCTGCAAATTTACGAATTTCCCTCTAATAAGTAACTGGCCAAAATTATTTTAATGTTTATTTGAGGAAAATTTTTAGAAGATTTTACTCGATGAAGAAGGAGTGTAGCGAGCTACACGACTGATGAAGAGAGGAAAAGATTCAAAAATTTTTCCAAAGAAACATTGGAATAAATTGACCGGTAATATAAAATAATTTTGAACAGTTACTTAATCCGCAACATTTAACGCAGATTAGGAACCGCATCCCCGAATAATACGATCCAATCAAAGGTGGGGGACGAAGGAGGAGTGGACGTAGCGGAGGCGCAGGATGGTGCGGGTTGCCGAGGTGACTGCGCAGACCGATGAGTTGCGCAGACCGGGAACCCAGAGTACAGTGCTGCCGCTGCGGAGCACCGGATAGCGGATTTTGTCTATGATACTGATTTTATTGTCGGAGAAGATGTCGCTGACGAGCTGAGAGCCATGCAGACCGAATGGCGTCATGCGGTCACCGCTGCGGGCAGTGGAAAATTCAACCGGCGCGGGAAGTGCGCACAATGCGTCAAGGTCGAACCAGACAACCGATGCGTCGCGCCGAGGATGGAAATCCGCAGGAGATACCTCAGCGATCTCAATATCGGCGCCATATTGGGGCAGACGCAACAATCCGGGAAGTTCTGTCAGATTCAGAGCCACAGCCGCCGGGCGCTGACAATCGGAGACTACATGGAGTTTTCCGCGGTCGAGCAGTCGCGTCACGCCGTCGGCTCCGGGGAATGTGCGGCCGCTTTCGCAACGTGAACGCGCCACCTGCCCGATCTGTGGCTTGTTCAGAGCACCGTCGAGCAGATGAAACAGCAAAGTCTCAGGTTCGCATTCATGCTCAAAGATTGCCGCTATGTCAATCGAGCCGTCGGGAGCGACATACACTGCGCGCTTTTGATTCACCAGCGACATCAGCAACCGGTGGTCGGCACCGACAAACGAAATTGTCGACGCCAGACGCCGGCGGGCATCGGAAAATTCACCCTCGATGACCGGGAGCACGCGATTACGGATTTTGTTTCTCGCGAAATCGCAATCTGCATTGGTTGAATCTTCCACATGTTCCAGCCCCGCGTCAGAGAGAATGTCCAGAATCTCCTCCTTCGACAGATCAAGCATAGGCCGCATAAACCGACCGCGCACGGCCGGCATCCCTTTAAGCCCTCCGGTGCCCGCCCCACGGAGGGCATTGAGCATGAATGTTTCAATATTATCCTCGCGATGATGTCCGAGAAGCACCGCATCGAGCTGCAATTGCACTGCCATGGAATCGAACCATTCATACCGAAGCGAACGACACGCCATCTCAATGGATTCACCGGTGCTGCGGCGTCGTTCGGCCACATCACACCTATTTATATATAAAGGCACACCGAGCGTGTCGCACAGCCCGGCGACAAACCGCTGATCACGCTCGCTCTCTTCGCCGCGCAAACCGAAATTACAATGCAACGCCACCGGACGCCACCCCATATACCGGGCTACGGCAAGGAGAGCCACCGAGTCGGCGCCGCCACTCAGAGCGATGCCGACGGCAGCCCCTGGCGAGAGTTTTCGTGCAGCTTCAGAGGCCGCGATTTTGTTTTTTACCGACTCGTTCATAGTTCCGGTGTTCCAAACTTAGTCAAAATTGTTAAAAAAGTCATTAATGGTGACAAAATGTCAACATCATGAAAATTTTACGCGAAAATTAACGTTGTTAATTCAGACGGAGTACCTACAAAATTTTAACAGCTAAGAGTTAGCAAATGTTAATTTCTAAAATCACCTGTTTAAAAGGTACCCGTGCAGCAAAGTTACCAATAATCCTTGGAATAAACTCCCCCGCGGGTGATTTTTTCACCGTGAGGTTTTTCCACAAATTTTATAACCTGACTGGAAAAATGTTGAGCACTTGGAAATCGTTTTAACATATTTTAACTAAAATAATATATGTATTTTTTGAATTTCCTATTAACTTTGCAATGTCAAAAAGACAGAAATACTGATTGCACCTACATAGATTTTAGAATTTTGAATTAATGTGATGAATTTGTTTGGTACATTGTTTGTTTCATATTGCGATGTGTTAAATTATTAACATATAGTCATTTCTATACTGACAATATTACAAATGCCAATAAGGAAGGAGCCGGATGCGATGTGAATCGTGTCCGGCTTCATTTTTATACAACCGTCAGAAAAGTCAGAGGAAGTTTATAAAGTATTTCAACGTTTCACATCTATGTGAAATATTTGTCGTATCTTTGCGTTATAATTAAAAAGGTCTATAGACATGAGCGAAGTAGAATTGGTTTTAGTCAACGATACTGATAAGTGCACCATTTATACCATTCAGTTCTCAGAAGAATCCGAGACTGAATATGAGCGTTTTTATTCCAAATTCATTGAGGACGCTCAATTGAATAAGGACCTATTGCGCATAGTGCAAATTTTAGATAAGATTGCCGATGAAGGAGCGTTGGAACGTTTCTTCCGTCCTGAAGGTAAGATGCGTGATTCTGTGGTGGCTCTTCCAGTGCTTCGTTCAAAACTCCGTCTATACTGTCTGCGTCTCTCCGACCGGATTCTTGTTCTCGGCAACGGAGGTATCAAAAACTCTCGGACATACGAGGAAGATGATTCGTTGCGTGGATATGTCCTGACATTACAAAAATTTGAAGAACTGTTGAAAGAGGGGCAACGCGACGGAACCGTAACAGTAACATCCAAGACAATAGAAACTGACAAAACATTTAAGCTATGAAGGATATTAGAAACAGATACCGGGAAATGGTTAGTCAGGTACCATCTGAAATAAAGGAAGAAATTAACCTGTCGTTCGCCATATCCAATAAAATCGACGCCCTTATGCAGGAGCGCGGGCTTTCAAAGAAGCAGTTTGCCGACCAGATAGGGAAACGTCCGAGCGAGATAACCCGATGGCTGAGCGGACAGCATAATTTCACTGTCTCGACACTTGCCATGCTTTCTGCATTTTTCGGCAAATCCATAATCTCCGTCTAATCATGGCCAACGAATCCCTGTCGGCGGCCAAAGCCGCCAAGAATGATGAGTTCTACACTCAATATTACGATATTGAGCGAGAGATAAACGCCTATCTCGAATTTGACCCTGATGTGTTCCGTGGAAAAACCGTGCTGTTGCCATGCGACGACCCAGAATGGAGCAATTTCACCCTCTATTTCGCACAACATTTTCAGACCCTTGGCCTGAAAAAACTGATATCCACATCATACGCGCCGGAGAGCAAGAAATACAAGGCCCCTTATCAGCCATCCCTTTTTGAGCAGGATGCGCCACAGTTTGACCCGAACAAAACTTCTGTGCGTGGAAAGATATTCGTGCTCGACCATGACATTGACGGCGACGGACGCATAGATTTTCATGACCTTGAATGGCGTTATCTTAATGGGGACGGAGATTTTCGCAGCGATGAAGTCACGCGTCTGCGTGATGAAGCCGACATCATTGTCACCAATCCCCCATTTTCCCTGTTCCGCGAATTCCTCGCTTGGATAGTAGAAGCAGATAAGAAATTTGTTATCATCGGCAACATGAATGCCTTAACTTATCGAGAGGTGTTTCCTCTCATCAAGGATAATAAAATTTGGCTTGGGAATGGATTCCATAATGGCAATGCCTATTTTCGTCCTGTAGGAGAACGAGAGTACGCTTCTGGAGTAAAGGATGATTCTACAGGTTTAGTCAAGTTCCGAAATTGCTGTTGGTTCACCAACTTAGACCACGGTCGTCGCCATCAGCCTCTATCGCTTATGACAATGGAAGAAAATATCATGTATTCCAAACATAAGGATATTAGAGGAAAGGGGTATGTCCATTATGACAATTACGATGCAATTGAAGTCCCATACACTGATGCAATTCCATCAGACTATGATGGGGCAATGGGAGTACCTATCACCTTCCTCGACAAATATTGCCCTGACCAATTTGAAATATTAGGGCAGACGCAAGGAGATTCCGGCAAAGAGTTGGGCCTTCGCCCGTATCCTCGCGAATTGAAAGACCTAAATCCAAGTCTTCGCGATGGACAGCTTTATTATCTTGAAAATGGGATACCACAGAAGCCATATGCTCGAGTTTTGATAAAACGGATAAAGTAAGATGATTGAAATATTAGGGATAACAGATAGAGGAAATGAATGGAATCTTAAAACAAAAGAATACACCGTTAACGATACGTCCAAATATGCAGACTTAAATCGAAGAGGTGCAATTATTATTGACGGTGAATTATATTCAACATACGCACGTCTGCTTATTAAACGTGTTTTTTAGATACCGGATAATCACTCGTGCGTATACTTGGGTGTAATATCTTCCTTCAACTATATAATATGTTTCATTTTCAGGCATTTCATTATGCCACAAAACTGCCCCATCATTAAGTTTGGTAACACGACTCTCTTTCCCGCTACTGCTAACTTGGATTTGCTCCGGGTAAACTTTGTTTGCTCCTCCAAACCAAGTTTTTGTTATCCCTAATATTTCAACTAAACTACTAAAAAGAATATGGAAACAAAACTGCATACAGAATGGACAGTCGCCGACATCTGCGACGGATTTGTCTATAACGAATATGAAGCCAAAGGGCTTTTCGGAATGGGAGGACGCCTTACAATTCAGCCGGAATACCAACGTAACTATATCTATGCCGATGGCAAACGCGATGTAGCGGTGATTGACTCTGTGCTTAAAGGTTATCCACTCGGAGTTATTTATTTCGTCAAAACTGCCGATGGTCGTTTTGAAGTGCTTGACGGCCAGCAGCGCATCACATCTCTCGGACGCTTCTACAATGGTGCCGGAAAACTTAGTTGGAAAGATAATCAAGGCTTGCCGCAAAGTCTTGAAAGCCTGCCGAAAGAGTTGCGTGAAAAATTCATTAATGCAAAACTTCTAATATATGAATGTGAAGGCACAGAGCAAGAAATAAAGGAATGGTTCCGCACTATCAATATCGCCGGAGTACCACTCAATGACCAAGAATTACTCAACGCTGTATATTCAGGACCTTTTGTCACTGCGGCAAAGGCAGAGTTCAGCAATTCTCAGTCATCGAAAGTGCAAAAATGGAGCGCATATATCAGCGGAGCGGTAAACCGACAGGACTTTCTTGCCACAGCACTTGAATGGGTCAGCCGTGGCAAAGCAGAGGAATATATGCGCGACCACCGCTACAGCTCCGACATCACTGAACTCGTCAATTATTTCAATTCCATCATAGATTGGGTACGGACGGTATTTCCTTTCGTTGAAAATGAGATGCGCGGGCTTCCGTGGGGCGAACTTTACGAAAAATATCATACACAGCCATATAACCCGGCTCAGATGAAACAGCGGGTGGCGGAGTTGTATGCCGACCCGTATGTGAAGAATCGACGCGGTGTGTTTGAGTTTCTTTTAGGAGGAGAGACCGACACAAAGCTTCTGGATATCCGCATCTTCGACGAAGCGACAAAACGAGTCGTCTATGCCCGCCAGACCGAACAGGCAAAAGCCGCCGGCAAGTCCAACTGTCCCTTCTGTGCCATAGGCCATGACGCCAACGCAAACAAGATATGGAAGTTGAACGAAATGGATGCCGACCATGTCACTGCATGGAGCAAAGGGGGTGCGACTGACATCTCAAACTGTCAGATGCTCTGTAAGCACCACAACCGGGCTAAAGGCAACCGTTGAAATAAGACAGCGCATATCTTGTGAATCATAAAAATCACAAAGTATGCACAACTTATCTACTTTCCGCGAAATAGCAGAACTATGGAAAGAAAACAGGCGCAGCGTAGTCAAACACTCGACATACTGCGCCTATGCCCTTATTCTAAAAACTCACATCATGCCCGTTTTCGCCGATTCCGTATCCATATCAGAGGCAGAAGTACAGCAATTTGCATTCGGCAAACTTGAGACAGGACTGAGCAAGAAAACTGTCCATGACATTATCGCCGTGCTTAAGTCCGTCGGTCGTTTCGGGGCAAAGAGAGGAATGTTTGAAATGCCTTCGTGGGATATCGAATATCCCTCGGATACAGCCGCACGCGTTTTGCCTGTGCTGTCATTACCAGATCACAAAAAACTGCTGAACGCTATTGCTTCCGCTCCGACATTACAGAATATAGGAATAATGATTGCTCTGTGCTGCGGCTTGCGCATAGGAGAAGTGTGCGCCCTTCAATGGAAGGATGTGGATATGGTACGCCGTATTATTACAGTAGCGGGCACTGCAGGACGAATTTACAATTGCGACCTAATGGTAACAGAACAATACGTTTCTACCCCCAAGACCCGGAATTCAAATCGTGAAATCCCCATCTCTCCGCTTCTCTTCAAGGCCTTGAATGTGGTGAAAAAACAGCAGAGGGTAGAAAAGTACGTGGTAGGCGAAGGGTCTAAGGCGAAAGAGCCTCGCACATACCGAGAGACTTTCAGTCGGATTCTTAAACGGCTTGAAATCCCGTCAATAGTGTTCCATGGATTACGACATAGAGAATTTTATTTCTCGCTAAAATTCAATAGTTTACAAAATATCTCGGCTTAATAGGTAACGATTTAGAAACCAGCAAAATTCTGTATTTCACTTCGTCTTGCAGTAATTCAAAAGAACGCTTCTTTCAATCGCAAAGATAGTATTTTTCATCGTTGTTGCCAACACTTCTATCCCCAAAAGCTATAAAAACAACATAAAATAACGCGAGTTATGAGTCAAACGGTTCAAATATTTGCGTCCACACATAACGTAATTACCTCAGACATAGTTGGAAATCAAAATAAATTTGTAACTTTGCCTCAAAAATTAGCAAAGATATGCCAGATTTACAAAGCCAATTAAATGAGCAGAAGCGCAAAGTCGACTTCAATACATACGACATGAGCCTAAAAGAACTCGTGTCGATGATTTCAGACGGCATTATTAATATATCACCAGACTATCAACGTCAATTTCGCTGGGGTGACGACCGTCAATCTCGGCTTGTAGAATCTTTGTTTTTAGGGATTCCTGTTCCGTCATTGTTTATGGCTACTAATTCTGATGGAACATGGGAAGTGATAGATGGGGTACAGCGTCTAAGTACCGTGGTTAATTTTGTTTCAGATATTGATACACCAGAACGAGAAAAAATAGGTAAAGCAACTCCGCTGACATTGATTGACCTTGAAAAATTGACCAGTTTCGTCGGAAAGAAGTTCAAGGATTTGTCCTTAACTCTACAGAGGGAATTTCTTTTAAAACCCATTAAGGTTATTACACTTAGCGATAAGAGTGACAAATTAGTCCGTTTTGATTTATTTGAACGTCTTAATACAGGAGGCATTAAGCTTACAGATCAAGAAATACGTAATTGCATTTTCAAGGGTGATTTTATCAATTTCATTAAAGAATTATCTCAAAAACCAGATTTCGTCAATACTGTAAAATTAAATAGCCAACAGAAGACAGATGGAACTGCTGAAGAATTTGTGCTTAGATTTTTTGCATGTATATATGACAAGGACGCATTTGAGCATAGTGTGAAAGATTTCTTAAATAAATATGCAGAGAAAGCTTCTCGCCAATTTAATTACCGAGAAGCAGAGCAAATTTTTACAGAAACTTTCGCTCAACTAAATCGCTTACCACATGGCCTTGTAAAGGCTGCTGGCAAGAACTCAACATCTGTAGTATTGTTTGAGGCCGTAGCAGTTGGTGCCGCAGAGACCATCTCAAAAGGCTCTCATGAATTAAACATTGAGACATTTTATGATTGGGTTTCTTGTCCTGAATTTAGTAGGCTAATAACTGGAGCAACGAACTCCAAACCAAAGTTTGTAAATAGAATCAAATTTTGTTTCGATAAGTTTTCCTCTGTTCGATAATGTTTTTAGATATAGACAAAGAGACTACAGACAGACTTTCTGAAGCTAAATGGTATCTTGATAACATTGCAGAATCTCACAGTACTCCACAGGAGATTTTCAAAGAGAAATTATATAAAGGTTCTTTCTTTGTGAATCTATATGGAGCTATTGAGTATACTGTATGTAATTTGGTGTCGAGGGTTATTGACAAAATCAATGAAGACCAACACGTTCAAGTTACTCATCTGAAACCTTCTCTTCTTTCATTGCTTTTACATAGCGAATGTGATGCTCTATATCAAGCTTCAGATAAAAAATGGATAAAACGGCTGCTCTTATTCAATCGCATTAAGGACGAGGAAAAAAGCAATATTATAAACACATTAATGCCAGCACAATCTGGAAATTTGAAAAGACAGCAAATAGAACAGATTTGCGAAGTATTTGGGGCAGAGTTCCCTGCGATAAACAATCCTGATGTCGGGCACAAATTAAGCACGATTGCAGATAACAGGAATGCGATAGCACATGGCCGCAAAACAGCCTGTGAAGTAGGTAGTCAATATACGAAAGACCTACTCAACGGATATTATATTGCGATTCAAGAGTATTGTTTATATCTAAACCAACAATTCCACAAATACATTGAAAACAAGCACTATATAAAACTTGAAAAAAGGTAATCTTAACACAACTTTTACAGAGAACTTTTTTCGTTATGGAGTGCATTCTGGAGCTACATTTATTAGTGAAGAGGTAATCACATCGGCTTTATCATTGATTCGATGAAGAAGATTTCTTCTTCTGATAGATCGTATTTTGTATAAAGTTGTTGGTCAATTTCAAGAATACTCTTACTCCAATCAATGTCTGATTTCGAAGTAAAGTCTTGCAACGGAACAAAACGCCACGTTTCTTTACTATTATCTTGCGTAACTTTCAATATTCCAAGCAATGTTCTGGCAAACTTAGATTTGACATATTTCAGAGCAGCCATAGCTTCTATTTGTTCATTAAATGCACCTATACCAATAAATGATTGTGTATAACCGATTAACGGTTCACCGATTAACGGAGTTGATAGCACTTCTCCTATAGCTCCAGTTCCATTACTTTTAGGAACTATAATTTTCCATTTATCTAAGCAGGGATGGTCTTCGATGAATGACGAATTTATCCATCTAATTTCTCTGACATTCTTTATCAAACCAAGCATTTCAATATCCTCGGCCTGCATTTTTTGCACATGGAATATTTCACTAAGCCCAAAAATGGAAGTAGTTAAACGGCGTTCATTACCATTGCTGCCAATTCTCGATTTTAATTCTGGATGTTCTTTATAAAGAATGTTTAAATCAAATTTGTTTTGCGGATATATAATGTCGCTTAAAGGAGTAAAGTTCTCATTATTAGCGACTACCTTTCGGTAAATACCATTAAGTTCTGGATATGCAGTGAATGAGCCAATCTTGCCAAAAGAATAATTAGCGTCACGATAGCATACAGCAACACCTCCTTTTATATCAACATTCGGGAAAACATCTGTACTTTTTGCTTTATACCATATTATCTTAAAATGCTCATCGTTAAGCATTTTAAGATTCCAATCATGGGGTGTCTTGCCTGCATCAAACAGATAACGTGCGGGAGTAATAAGAGTAACCTTGTCTGATATTCTAAATGAGACATCCATAAAATAGTTGTAAACCGGAGTATCGCTTGTCCTTTCTGTTATTATCTGATACGGTGGATTCCCTACTATCGCATTGATTTTCATATTCTTTATTCCTGTTCTTTCTGTGATGAATTTATCTACCTGCTTGATAAAATGTTCCGGTTTGTTTTTGATTTGGTTTATTAAGTCCTCGAAGTATCGGGTGTTTACCTTTGTTTTTCGGAAGCCTATAAGGGTGCGTTTGGTAATGCTCTTTGCCATCGGAGTTTTGCAGATGACGAAGATGTTTTCAGCCACGACCTTGTCCCATATACGCTGTTCATCCTCAATGCTTAACACCGAAAATAATGAGTTCTTGACCCTTGCGCGGTAAATGCTGTATGTCATGTATAAAGGGTATAATCCGGATTTGGAATTGATTTCAAGAATTCGTGAATCCGGGGCAAACACATTGGCAGTCACTTCACCCCGGTCAATGAAACGAGGTTCGGACAAAGTGGTTTCATAACCCTTTTCAAAGAAGTTATATCCTCCCAAACAATCCCCAAGGTGCATATTCACCACACGCCAAGGGGTAAGCACCGTTTCCTTGTCGGGATTGCGGAATGTGCTGAATATATCCGTTATAC
>OHFV01000503.1_pt1 | contig 23864 bp, 19 predicted proteins | sample 1567611 | NCBI WGS metagenome assembly OHFV01 (sample SAMEA3879532, study PRJEB24766) | human gut metagenome | biome: human-associated habitat; feature: feces | place: USA | collected 1985/1987
CGTGAAAAAGGCTGTGATATTGTATGTCTCTTGGACTTTATCTGCATATTCCCTATTGCTTTTCCAAATGCCGGTACTGTGATTTCTATTCTGCCCCCGGCCAGCGCGGTGTGCCCACCCAGTATGTGGATGCCCTTCTGCGGGAGCTTGCCCGGTTTGCGCCGGATTCTCCTCTTCACCCGGACACGATCTATTTTGGCGGCGGCACCCCCAGCCTGCTCTCCCCTGCTGATGCCGCCCGGCTCATTGCGGCGGCAGCTCCGGCACCCGGGGCGGAGATCACGCTGGAGGCCAACCCCGAGACCGTGACCGAGCAGACCCTGTGCGGTTTCCGGGAAACTGGGGTGAACCGCATCTCCTTCGGGGTACAGTCGGCCCGTGACAGCCAGCTGAAAACGCTGGGCCGTCCCCACACCGCCCGGCAGGCCCGGGCTGCCTTTGCGGCGGCACGGCGGGCAGGCTTTACCAACATCAGCGGCGACATCATGCTGGCCCTGCCCCATTATACGCAGGCCGAGTTTGACGAGACACTGGAGCTCATTGCGGAGGGCGGGGCAACGCACATCTCCGCTTACCTCTTAAAGATCGAACCGGATTCCGCCTTTGGCAGGCACCCGCCCGAGGGCCTGCCCTCCCCCGACGAAGCGGCAGACTTTTACCTCTACGCCGTGGAACACCTGGAGCACCACGGATACCGGCAGTATGAGATCTCGAACTTTGCAAAGCCCGGCTATGAGGGCAGGCACAACCTCATCTACTGGGACTGTGGGGATTACCTCGGCCTTGGCCCGGCGGCGCACTCCTGCATGGGCGGCAGACGATTCTATTACCCCGCCGATACCGAGGCCTTCCTGAACGACAAAGCAGCCCCCGTTATGGACGGAGGCTGCGGCGCAGAGGACTATCTCATTTTACAGCTGCGGCTGCGCAAGGGGCTGGATCTTGCCGCCTATAAGGCCCGCTACGGGAAAGAGTTTTCCACCGCCCAGCTCGCCTTTGTGAAAAACTGTGTGAAGTCCGGCTATGCCACCTTCGATGGCAGCACCCTTGCCCTCACCCCCGCCGGTCTCATTGTGCAGAACAGCATTCTGGCGGAGCTGCTGTAAGCGGCTGTCCGGGCGTTCCCTAAGCAAGTGTCCGCTGGGGTGGGACCCTGTTGCCGCAGGCAATAGGGCGGGCGATGGAATGGCCCGTTTCACTTGCGTGGGAATGACCGGACAGCCGCCCCCTGCTTACGTCAGATCAATGACCCTCCACCCCAGCTCCCGGATGGCTTCCCGGTCATGGGTGGCCAACAGAACAGCCCGTTCGCCGCGGCGCTCTTTCAGGAGCGCTGCGGCTTTTTTCATGGTCTCCGGGTCCATACCGGTGAAGGGTTCGTCCAGCAGCAGAGTGTCGCACCCGGCCCAGAGGGCGCGGAGCAGGGCCGCACGGCGCTTCTGCCCGCCGGAAAGCTTCCGGGCAGGCAGGGCAAGCGCCTGCTCATCATATCCAAATCGTTGAAAATCCGACACGATTTGCGTTTTGTATTGTGTTTTTCCCTCCGGGAGCACCAGTTCCACGTTCTGCACGGCGGTCAGCTGCGGGCAGAGCCGATCCTCCTGAAAGACAGCACCGACCCGGCCCACGCCCTGCACCGTGCCGGAATCCGGCGCTTCCAGCCCCATCAGGATGCGGAGCAGGGTGGTCTTGCCCCAGCCGCTGGGTGCCCAGAGAACGGCAGGCTCCGCAAGGGTCAGATCCAGATCCTCAAAGAGCTTTTTTTCTCCAAAGCGTTTTGTTAATCCGCAAATTTCCAGTTTGTTAATCATTTTCTGCCACATCCTCTCCCAACACGCGGGCCACCGCCTTGTCCAGCAGGGCCAGGAACAGCTTCTCAAAGCCTGCGCTCAGCAGGATGATGACGAACGTCCAGGCGAACAGCTCCCCGGTGGAGAGTGTGATCTTTGCCCGGTAGAGGGCATCTCCGATGCTGCCATCGGGCAGGCCGATGACCTCGGCGGCCACACCGCTCTTCCAGCAGATGCCCAGCGCCACGCTGCACCCCTGCCGGAAGGCTGGCAGAATGGCGGGCAGCCAGATGGCTTTGACCCGCCGGGCCAGCGGCAGGTGGAACACCTGTGCCATTTCCAGCAGCTGCACGTCCGCGCTCTCGATGCCGGTGCGCACGGCACTGTACAGCACGGGCAGGACCATCAGAAAGCTGATGAGGATGGAGAGCGACCGCCCGCTGACCCACACCAGCGCCAGAATGATGAAGCTGGCCACCGGCGTGGCCTTGACCAGCTGGATGACCGGGGCCAGCAGCGTGTCCACCCAGGCCCAGCGCTCGGCGGCGGCCGCCAGCAGAACGCTGACCACCACGCCCAGCGCAAACCCCAGCAGGATATGCCCGGCACTGAACCCCACCCGCTGCCAGAAATCGGCCTGCGGCAGCAGCTCCATCAGGGTGCCCGCCGCCTGAATGGGTGACACCAGAAAGACCTCCTGCCCGATGGCCATGGCCGCCGCCTGCCAGACGGCCAGCCAGAACACCGCCGCTGCCATCAACCCTGTGCGGCGTTTTTTTGTCTGTTTCATTTTACCTGCTCCGTTCTCACTCAAAAAGAGCCGTGCGGCTGCACGGCTCTCCTTTTTCCCGGTTTACTGAAAACTGCGCTGGACGCTTCGCCAGAACACCTGACCGGGCGTGGCCTTGGTGTAGTAGAAGTTTGCATCCGGCAGCTTGCCGCCCACTGCAGCGTGGGAAGCATCATACAGCACCTTGAGGTAGGCGTTGACATCGGCCTTCATCTCATCACCCACGCGGTAAACGATATTGCACTGGGGCAGTGCCTTCTGGGCAATGGCCTTTTTGGCCACCACGCCGGTCTCCTCGCAGAGAGCCGCCGTACCGGCAACATCTGTCTGGGCGGCCTTGATGCTCTTCTCATAATCCCGCAGGAAATTTGCCACAATGTCCGGGTTCTCTTTGGCGTACTCCGTGCGGACAACGGTGACACCCGTGATGAGCTGGGTGTCACAGACCTTGTTCCACTCCTTGGTCAGGTCCAGCACCACCCGCAGACTGCTGTCCTTCAGCTGGGCGGCGGTCACATAGGGCTGGGGCAGAACGGCAATGGCATCCTTTTTGGAGGCGGCCATCTGGGCGGTCACCTCAGATGCCTCGCTGTAATACTCGATCTTCACATCCTTATCAGGGTCCAGGCCATTCTTGGTGAGCAGATAGCGCAGAACATACTCCGGCGTGGTGCCCTTTCCGGTGGACAGGATGGTGCGGCCCTTCAGGTCGGCAAAGCTGTGGATGCTGTCACCTTTTTCCACCACATACAGCACGCCCAGCGTGTTCACGGCCATCACCTGGATGCCGCCATTGGTCTTCTGGTAAAGGGTCGCGGCCAGATTGGCAGGGATGGCGGCCATATCCAGCTCACCCTTGATGAGCTTGGGCACGATCTCGTCCGCTGCACCGTAGAGCTGCAGGTCGTAGTGCTGGCTGGCCTTGCCGCTGCGCTCCATATCCAGCAGATTGACCAGGCCCATAGTGGTGGGGCCCTTCAGGCCCGCAATGCGCACGCCGCTTTTTGTTTTGGCGGCAAAAGCCCCGCAGGCCAACAGGCTGATCATCAGCGCCGCCGACAGCAGCAGGGAAGTCAGTTTTTTCATCATGGTTCAGATTCCTTCCTCTCTTTGTTGTTCCAACCAGAAGCAAAATTTGCAAATTTTGCAAAATCATTTGCTTTACGCGCTCAAGTTTACTATAATGGAGCTAAAAATACCGTTGCCCATGCAACGGAATTGCAGAAGGGCGGTGAGGGCCCGGGGAAAACCTCACGGAACTGACATGGAAAACTATCTGCCGCTGTTACAATCCACCTCTCTTTTTGCCGGGATCTCTGCCGGGGAACTGCGCCCCCTGCTCAGTGAGCTGGGGGCCTGCATCCGCAGCTATGGCCGGGGCGAGGCGCTGGTGCAGGCCGGGGCCCCCAGCCGCCGGGTCGGCGTTGTGCTGACCGGAAGCATCGAAGCCTACCGCCCGGCACCGGGCGGGGCACGGATCCCCATCACCCACATGGGGCCGGGGGGCGTGTTTGGCGACGTGCTGGGCGGTTCCAGCCTGGACAGCCCGGTCACGGTGGTGGCATCCGCCCCCTGCGAGGTCCTGCTTTTCCCCTACGAGAAGCTGCTCCAGCCGGACGGCTCCGCCGCCCGCCAGCGCCTGCTGCAGAATCTGGTGCGGACCATCAGCGATAAATATTTCCTGCTCTCCCGCCGGGTGGACCTGCTGGTGATGAAGACCCTGCGTGCCAAGGTCTGCGCCTACCTGCTCAGCGAGGCCGAGCAGCAGGGCAGCATGACCTTTACCATCCCCTTCTCCCGCATCCAGCTGGCCGATTACCTCAACTGCGACCGCAGCGCCCTTTCCCGGGAGCTGAGCCTGATGCAGCGGGACGGCCTGCTGGACACCTACCGTTCCAGCTTCAAGCTGCTGGAGCCGGAAGCTCTGCGGCAGATGATTCTATAAAAGGAAAGTGATCTATAACTATGTCTAAACCAATTCTCTGGATCGTGATCCCCTGCTACAACGAGGAGCAGGTGCTGCCCATTACAGCGCCGATGTTCCTGCAAAAGATCACCAGCCTCACCGAAAAAGGCATGATCAGCGACAAGAGCCGGGTGCTGTTCGTCAACGATGGTTCCCGCGACAAGACCTGGGAGCTCATCTGCAGCTTTGCAAAGCAGGATGCGCATTTCATCGGCATTTCCCAGAGCCGGAACCGGGGCCATCAGAACGCCGTGCTGGCGGGCCTGATGGAGGCCCGCGCCAATAACTGCGACATCACCATCTCCATCGACTGTGATGGTCAGGATGACATCAACGCCATGGACGAGATGGTGCAGAAATATCTGGACGGTGCCGAGGTGGTCTACGGCGTGCGCAGCCGCCGGGACACCGATACCTTCTTCAAGCGGTTCACTGCCGAGGGCTTCTACCACCTGATGAATGCCCTTGGCGCGGATATCGTGTTCAACCACGCCGACTACCGGCTCATCAGCGCCCGGGTGCTGGACAACTTTGCCGACTACAAGGAGGTCAACATCTTCCTGCGCGGCATGGTGCCGCTGGTGGGCTTCAAGAGCGAGCAGGTGCTCTACGAGCGGCACGAGCGTCTGGCCGGTGAGAGCCACTATCCCCTGCGCAAAATGCTGGCGCTGGCCTTTGATGGCATCACCAGCCTTTCCAACAAGCCCATCCGGCTCATCACCGGGGCAGGCATCGTGGTCAGCCTCATCAGCTTCATCGGCGTGATCTGGGCCATCGTGCAGGCGGCCATGGGCAGCGTGGTGGCCGGCTGGGCCTCCACCATCTGCATCGTCTGCTTTGTGGGCGGCGTGCAGCTGGTCTGCCTGGGTGTCATCGGCGAATACATCGGCAAGATCTATATGGAAACAAAGGCCCGCCCGCGCTACATCATCTCGGAGCGCACCTGGGCCCCCTATGAAAGGAAGTATCACGGATGAGCAAACAGAGCTGGCGGGGCAGCACCCTGCTGAACCCGGAACCGCCGGTGCTGGTCTCCTGCGGCGGGCTGGAGCAGCCCAACCTCATCACCATCGGCTGGACAGGCACCATCTGCACCCAGCCCAGCATGGTATCCATCAGCGTCCGCCCCGAGCGGTACAGCCACCACCTCATCAAGGAGAGCGGACAGTTTGCCATCAACCTGCCCACTGAACAGCTGGTGCGTGCGGTGGACTGGTGCGGCGTGAAGAGCGGCCGCGACAACGACAAGTTTGCCGCCTGTAAGCTCCACGCCGCCCCGGGCAGCGTTCTGACCGACTGCCCCATCCTGGAGGAGAGCCCGGTCAATCTGGAATGCAGGGTCACGCAGGTCATCCCGCTGGGCAGCCATGATCTGTTCCTGGCCGAAGTCGTGGCCTGCGATGTGGATGAGAGCCTGCTGGATGAAAACGGCAAGCTCTGCCTGGACAAGGCAAAGCTGATCGTGTACAGCCACGGCGAGTACCTGAGCCTGGGCAAAAAGCTGGGCACTTTCGGGTACAGCGTGCGGAAAAAGAAACCCGGAAAACGGAAAAAGTGATCTGACCTGCAAAAGGCGGGGCATCAGTGCAGTAAGCTGATGCCCCGCCTTTTTCCTGTTGTGTTCCCTTCCCCCAACAACAAAAAGCCCCGCCGGCAGAGGGAATTGCCAGCAGGGCTCCGGTAATGTCAATATGAACTTAACTTGGTTCTCCCATCAGGAGAGCTGTCGAGCGGATGCGAGACGGAGTGGTTCAGTCCTCCGCGCCCTCATCCAAGTTGCCCAGCCTCTTGGCCTGCTCCACCACGGCAGGCACCAGCATCTCAGGCAGGATCTCGTAGCGGGCAAACTCGGTGGTGAACCAGCCGCGGCCCTGGGTCGTCTGCCGGATAAAGGTGGTAAAGTTTGCAAGCTCTGCCAGCGGCACCTCGGCAATGATGGTCTGCAAGCCGTCCTCGTCCGGCTCCATGCCCAGCACACGGCCACGGCGCTTGGTCACATCACCCATGATATCGCCGGTGTTGTCGTTGGGGACATGGGCCTTCAGGGTATGGATGGGCTCCAGAATGACGGGACCTGCCTCGGGCATTGCAGCCTTATAGGCCAGCTTTGCAGCCATGATAAAGGCCATCTCGGAGCTGTCCACGGGGTGGTAGCTGCCATCCAGCAGGGTAGCCTTCAGGCCGACCACAGGATAACCGGCCAGCACGCCCTTTTCGGCGGCAAGGCGGACACCCTTTTCTACAGCCGGGAAGAAGTTCTTGGGCACGCTGCCGCCGAACACCTTTTCCTCAAACACGACCTGCTCGCTGTCACAGGGCTCGAAGTTGATGACGACATCGCCGAACTGGCCGTGGCCGCCGGTCTGCTTCTTATGGCGGCCCTGCTTCTGGCAGGCCTTGCGGATGGACTCACGGTAGGCAATGCGGGGAGCTTCCAGACCGATCTCCACGCCGAACTTATTCTTCAGCTTGGCCTTGACCACATCCAGATGCTGCTCACCCAGGCCACCAATGATCTGCTGGTGGGTCTCGGCGTTATTGATGTAACTCAGGGTCGGATCTTCTTCCATCAGGCGGGCCAGCGCGCTGGAGATCTTGCCCTCATCGCCCTTTTTGGCCACGGTGACTGCCATGAACAGGCTGGGCAGCGGGAAGGCAGCGGCGGGCAGCTTGACCACGCGGGAAGCATCGCACAGGGTATCGCCGGTCTTTGCGCTGACCAGCTTTGCCACAGCGCCGATATCACCGGCACCGATGCCGTCGGTCTCGACCTGCTTCTTGCCGATGACGGTCAGGGGCTTGCTGATCTTCTCGGTCTCGCCGGTGCGGGCGTTGACCAGAGCAGCGCCGCCGGTCACCTTGCCGCTGATCACGCGCAGGTAGCTCAGCTTGCCCACGAACGGGTCAGCCACAGTCTTAAAGACATAGGCTGCGGTGGGCTCGGTCTCATCACAGTGCAGCTCCACAGGCTCGCCGCTGGCATTCTCGGCCAGGATGGCGGCATCGTGCTGCGGGCTGGGCAGGAGCTTGTGCATATTGAACAGCAGCATATCCAATGCCTGCTGGTTGACGGCGCTGCCGCAGAACACGGGGGTGATCAGGCCGTCCTTAACGCCCTTGCGCATTCCCTCAACGATCTCCTCGGTCGTAAAGGGTTCACCGCCGAAGAACTTTTCCATCAGCTCATCGTCGGTCTCGGCAATGGCCTCGCTCATAGCCTCGATCAGGCCCTGGAAGCGGTGGCCGATATCGGGCAGCTCCACCTGGATCTGCTTGCCGCTCTCATACTTGAAGGCTTTCTGGCTGAACAGGTTGATGTAGACAGGGGTGCCGTCGTCCAGCTTGGCGGGCACAACACAGGGGCAGACAGTGGAGCCGAACTTGATCTTCATCTCCTCCAGGATCTTGAAGTAGTTGGCATTTTCCAGGTCGCACTTGGAGATGAACACCATGGTGGCCTTGCCGTTCTTGCGGGCCAGCTGGAAGGCTTTCTCCGCGCCCACGGTCACGCCGCTGCGGCCGGAAACACACACCAGCACGCTCTCGGCAGCACGGATGCCCTCATACTCACCTGCCTCAAAGTCGAACAGGCCCGGCGCATCGATCAGGTTGTACTTGATGCCTTCGTACTCCACCGGCACCACGGATGCCGACAGACTTGCCTTCCGCTTTGCTTCCTCAGGGTCAAAGTCCGAAATCGTGGTGCCGTCCTCAACACGGCCCATACGCTCTGCTGCGCCCGAAAAATAGACCAGTGCCTCAGTCAGCGTCGTTTTGCCGCTGCCGGCATGGCCTGCAATCAAGATATTACGGATGTTGTTGCTTGCGTATTTCATATCGGTTTTTCCCTCATTTCCGCCGCACGGAGCAGCCTCTCCGTTTTTGTGGCATATTTTACAAAGATAATACCACACTCCAAATGATTTTCAAATAGATTGTCCGAAATTTTCTTTCATCTGCCCGCCAAACTTCCCAGGGTTCTTTTGTGCATTTTGACCGGATGCGCGCAAAATCGATTGCAGGACGTGGGTTGGCATGGTACAATAGACCCAATGAAAGATAGAGGGAGGCACTTTGCCATGAAACGCACCGATTACATCAACTGGGATGAATACTTTATGGGCATCGCCCTGCTCACCGCCATGCGCTCCAAGGACCCCAGCAGCCAGGTGGGAGCCTGTATCGTCAGCCCGGAGAACAAGATTCTCTCCCTGGGCTACAACGGAATGCCCATTGGATGCGATGACGATGCCATGCCGTGGGAGCGCGAGGGCGACCCGCTGGACACGAAATATATGTATGTCTGCCATGCGGAGCTCAACGCCATCCTGAACAGCGCCCACAACAACCTGAAGGGTGCCCGGGTCTACGTGACCCTCTTCCCCTGCAACGAGTGCGCCAAGGCCATCATCCAGTCCGGCATCTCCGAGGTGGTGTACTACGGCGACAAGTACCACGATTCCGATTCCAGCGTGGCGGCGCGGTTCATGTTCAAAAAGGCAGGCGTGCGGCTGACCGCCTACACCCCCAGCGGGCGGAAGGAACTGCTGGAGCTGTGATCAAACCTCTCAGTCGCGGGCGCTGCCGCGACTGAGAGGTTTCTCCCAAAACTTTCCCTTGAAAATACAGTTTATTCGTTATATAATAGAACCATCTTATCGAATAAATATACATTTTGCATTGCATAGAGAGGAAAGTATACAATGAGTCTGAAAAATCGCAGTTTTCTGAAGCTTCTGGACTACACCCCTGCCGAGATCGAGGAGCTGCTCGATCTGGCCGCTGACCTGAAGGCCAGGAAAAAGGCCGGCATCCGCCACAATGAGCAGCTGGCAGGCAAGAACATCGCCCTGATCTTTGAAAAGACCTCCACCCGCACCCGCTGCAGCTTTGAGGTCGCCGCTCACGATCTGGGCATGGAGGTCACCTACCTTGACCCGTCGGGCAGCCAGATCGGCAAAAAAGAATCCATTGCCGACACCGCCCGGGTGCTGGGCCGGATGTTTGACGGCATCGAGTACCGCGGCTATGGGCAGGAGATCGTGGAAGACCTGGCCCATTACGCCGGTGTTCCGGTCTGGAACGGCCTGACCAACGAGTTCCACCCCACCCAGATCCTTGCCGACTTCCTGACCATCCGGGAGCACTTCGGCAGCCTGAAGGGCATCCATTTCGTCTACTTCGGCGATGCCCGCTACAACATGGGCAACAGCCTGATGGTGGGCTGTGCCAAGATGGGTCTGCACTTCACCGCCTGCGCCCCCAAAAAGTATCAGCCGGATGCCGCCCTGATCGCACAGTGTCAGGCCATTGCCGCCGAGACCGGTGCCACCCTGACCTTTGAGGAGGACCCCGCCAAGGCCGCTCAGGGTGCCGATGTCCTTTACACCGATGTGTGGGTCTCCATGGGTGAGCCCATCGAGGTCTGGGCCGAGCGCATCCACGACCTGGCCCCCTATCAGATCAATCAGGAGCTGATGAATATTGCAGGCTCCAAGGCCGTGTTTATGCACTGCCTGCCCGCCTACCACGACCACAAGACCGCTGTGGGTAAAGAGATGGGCGAGCGCTTTGGCCGCGATGCCATGGAGGTGACCGATGAGGTATTCGAGGGCCCCCAGAGCATCGTCTTTGACGAGGCCGAAAACCGGATGCACACCATCAAAGCCGTGATGGCGGCTACGCTGGGTTATCAGAAGTAACTGCGTCTCTCTCAGCACAATATGCACAGGCCCGGTCGTTTCCGAACGATCGGGCTTTTTGTTTCTGTCTCCCGTTTTGGTCTGCCGGAGGCTCCACCGCAAAGGGTCCTGGCCGCGCGGGAAAATTTCCCATTCTCCGAAAGCGTTGCAATTACAGTTGAAAATCCGTTGCAAAACCCATATACTAAAAGGGCAATGCACTGGAAAAGGAGGGAGACTATGGGCGGAGGACATCTTTCCCGGCCGGACTTCGGGATGCCACAGCCGGACCCGGACCACCCGCTGACCGAATTCTATCTGCTGCTGCAGCACGGGCTGGACAAGGCGGGGGTTTTCCACCTGCCTGCGCTCTATGCCAGCTTCCGGGCACCGGCCCGGCGCATCTATGCCGACGAGGCCGCCGGGTGCCTCACCCTCAGCGAAACGGCGGATGCGGGTGCTGTTCTGCTCTCTGCTCCCCGGAACCTCCAGCTGCTTTACAGCAGCCTGCATGTGGAGCCGGATGGCTCCCCCGCCGCCCTGCTGCTCACCGAGGAGTGTTCCCGCGCTGTCTGCGCGGTGCAGCTGCTGCCTCCCTTTGTCTGGGAGGACCCGCTGCCGCCCCTGCCGGATGTCCCGGCCGCTCTGACCCTGCAATTGACCCTGCAGGATGTGGAGGCCATCGACACCGACCCTGCCGCCCTTGCCCGCCGCCTGTGCCAGACCACCCGGCAGAAGCACTGGCTGGCCCACCCCAAAGCAGATCTGTATCTTGCGGAGAAAATTGCCCTTTTCCAAAGGCTTTATCGTTAATGCAATAATCCGTGCGCTTCACCCGTATATGGGGTGAAACGTCCCTTTGAAACAGTTGTTTCCACCAGCCCCGCCCGGGGCCGCAAAGGAGAGAAAGAGACTTATGGGACAGTTGACCAAAGACGAAGTTTTTGCGCTGGCTGTACAGCGATACAGCGACACCGTGTTCCGCGCCGCGATGCACAATTGCAGCTGCACCGCCGATGCGGAGGATGTGGTGCAGGATGTGTTTGAAAAGCTCCTGCGCTACGAAGGCCGCTTTGAGAGTGAGGAGCACCTCAAAGCCTGGCTGCTGCGGGTCGCCATCAATCGCTGCCGGGATATCACCCGGGCCGCGCGCCAGAAGGACACCGAACTGGACGAAAACATTCCTGCCCCGGAATCCGGACATGACGGCAGTGTGCTCGATGCGGTGCGCACTCTGCCGGAAAACTACCGCAACGCCGTGTACCTCCATTATTACGAGGGCTACACCGCCGCCGAGGTAGGCCGGATGCTGGGTGCGCCCACCAACACGGTGCTCAGCTGGCTGCGGCGGGCACGCGCCCAGTTACATACGCTGCTGAAGGAGGAGATCGAAGATGAGGTGGTATGAATACAAGATGGAAGTGGACGATCTGCACGCTTCCGATGACCTGAAGGCAAAGCTGCTTGCCCTGCAGGCCAATGCCGCCGAGACCCCCGGTGCCAAGAGCATCGCCATGCCCGCGCCTTCCCCGACCCCCAAAAAACAGAAAAAGCCCCTCTGCTTCCCCGCCCGGCGCTGGGCCCAGCTGGCCGCCTGCGTGGCAGTCTGCGGGGTCTGCCTGTACGGTGCCGTGTATGCCCACGAATGGGAGGGGGTCACCCTGCTGGGCGGCGGCTCTTCCTCCAACTACTCTGCCGCCAAGGCATCCGCCCCGCAGGCCGCTGTTTACTCCATGGAGGACACCGAAAACGCCGCCTCCGGTTCTGCAGACAACGGCATCTCCTCCTTCAGCGCAGAAGACAGCTACCGGTCAGCAGAGACTGCCGCCGGCGGTTCCCTGCTGACCTCCGGCGAAGCGGAGAGCGATGCTTCCACCCGCACCGCCGACAGCGCCAAGATCATCTATACTGCCAACCTCACGCTGGAGACCCGGGATTACGATACCGCCCGTGCGGCACTGGATGCGGCCCTTTCTGACGCGGACGGCTATATGGAATCCAGCAGCGAGTACACCAACACCGACAGCACCCGGAGCGTCAGCCTGACTTTGCGGGTGCCTCAGGACAGCTACAAGAGCTTTCTGGCCGCCGCTGCCCAGTCCGGCAGCGTGACCTACCAGAACCAGCAGGCGGAGGATATCACCACCCGGTATATGGACACCGAGGCCCGGCTGGCCAGCCTGACCGCCCAGCGCACCCGCCTGCAGGAGCTGCAGGCCCAGGCCGACACCCTGGCCGACCTGCTGGAGATCGAGTCCAGCCTGAGCGATGTGCAGTACCAGATCGAGAGCTGGCAGAGCCAGCTGGACTGGTACAGCAATCAGGTCTCCTGCTGCACCGTCTATATCACCCTGAACGAGGTGGAGACCCTGACCCCCACCAGCACCAGCTTCGGCGCAAAGCTGCTGGCCGCCCTGCGCAATGGCTGGACCGGCTTCGTGTCCGGTGCACAGGCCGTGGCGGTGTTCCTTGTGGGTGCATGGCCCGCCATCCTCATCGGCGCGGTCTGCGGCGTGATCTACTACCGTGTCCGCCATCCCAGAAAGAAAAAGTAAAAAACTTTTCCAAAACCCTTGACATCCACCCGCCTCTGTGGTATTATACTTGAGCAGTCAGCGAGCAGCTGATGCAGACAAGTAAATATCGCGGGGTGGAGCAGTCTGGTAGCTCGTCGGGCTCATAACCCGAAGGTCGTTGGTTCAAATCCGGCCCCCGCAACCACCAAGCATCTTGAAGTGATTCAGGATGCTTTTCTTTTGTCCCATTTCCCTTCCCTGCATCCCGCTGTACCCGGACACAAAAAAAGCTCCCGACGTTCTGCGCGTCGGGAGCTTTTGCTGTTATGCGGTCTTCCGGGTCACTTCAGCACCGCACCCAGGTTTGCACTGGTGACCATGCGGGCATAGCGGCTGAGCCAGCCGGTCTTGATGTTGGGCTCGGGCGCAACGTACTTTGCCTTGCGCTCGGCCAGCACCTCGTCGCTGACCTCCAGCGTGATCTTTGCGTTGGGGATATCAATACTGATGGTATCGCCCTCCTCGATCAGGCCGATGGGGCCGCCGGAAGCAGCCTCGGGGCTGACGTGGCCGATGGCCGCGCCGCGGGATGCGCCGGAGAAGCGGCCGTCGGTGATGAGGGCCACGGTCTTATCCAGCTTCATACCGGCCAGAGCGGAGGTGGGGTTGAGCATCTCGCGCATACCGGGGCCGCCCTTGGGACCCTCGTAGCGGATGACCACTACATCGCCCGGAACGATCTGGCCTGCGTAGATGGCTGCAATGGCGGTTTCCTCGCTGTTGAACACGCGGGCCGGGCCGGAGTGCTGCTGCATCTCGGGGGCCACGGCACTGCGCTTGACCACGCAGCCGTCCGGAGCGATGTTGCCCCACAGGATCTGCAGGCCGCCGGTCTGGGAGTAGGGGTTCTCGATGGGGCGGATGGCCTTTTCGTTCAGGATGTGGGCACCCTTGATGTTCTCGCCCAGGGTCTTGCCGGTGACGGTAGGCACATCCAGATCCAGCAGGCCCTTCTTGGCCAGCTCGGCCTGCACAGCGGGGATGCCGCCTGCGGCGTAGAGGTCGGGCATGTGGGTGGGGCCTGCGGGGGCCAGATGGCAGAGGTTGGGGGTCCTGGCGCTGATCTCGTTGAAGAGCTTCAGGTCAATGGGCACACCGGCCTCGTAGGCAATGGCCAGCAGATGCAGGACGGTATTGGTGGAGCAGCCCAGCGCCATATCGCAGGTCAGTGCGTTGCGGATGGAGCGCTCGTTGATGATCTGGCGGGCGGTGATGCCCTTGTTGACCATGTCCATGATGGCCATACCGGCGTGCTTTGCCAGCTGCAGGCGCTTGGAGTAGACTGCCGGAATGGTGCCGTTGCCGGGCAGGGCAATGCCGATGGCCTCGCACAGGCAGTTCATGCTGTTGGCGGTGTACATGCCGGAGCAGCTGCCGCAGCTGGGGCAGCAGTTGCAGGTGCAGTCTTCCAGCTGCTCGTCGGTGATCATGCCGGCCTTGTAAGCGCCCACGGCCTCAAACATCTTGGAAAGGCTGACTTCCTCGCCGCCGTAGCTGCCGGCCAGCATGGGGCCGCCGGAGCAGACCACTGCGGGCACATCCATGCGGACAGCGGCCATGACCATGCCGGGCACGATCTTATCGCAGTTGGGCACCAGCACCAGGCCGTCCAGCTGATGGGCCATCAGCATGGTCTCCACGCTGTCGCAGATCAGCTCGCGGGAGGCCAGGGAGTACTTCATGCCCACATGGCCCATGGCGATGCCATCGCAGACACCGATGGCGGGGATCAGGATGGGGGTGCCGCCCGCCATCTCCACACCGGCCTTGACGGCATCGGCGATCTTATCCAGATTCATGTGGCCGGGCACGATCTCACTGTAAGCGCTGACCACGCCGATCAGCGGGCGCTCCAGCTCCTCGGGGGTGTAACCCAGTGCGTAGAATAAGCTTCGGTTGGGGGCCCGCTCCGAGCCCTTGGTCACGTTGTCACTTCTCATGGTTTGTTCCTCTTTTCCTTATAACAAAAGACCCCCTCCCAAAGGAGGGAGCCTTTCTTAGTTTTAAAAGCAGCTTTTGGCTGAACTCCTTCCGTCATCGCTTGCGCGATGCCACCTCCCTCACGGAGGGAGGCTTCACGCTGCGGTCAGACAAAAGGCTCCCTCTTTGAGGGGGCTGTCGCCGCAGGCGACTGGGGGAGTTAATTACTTCTTCAGCCAGCTCATCATGCTGCGCAGCTCTGCGCCCACCTTCTCGATGGGGTGCTCGGCCTGCATCCGGCGCTCAGCCAGGAAGTGGACCTTGCGGCCGCCCTTGGGGCTCATCTCGGTCAGGAACTCAGAAGCAAAGGTGCCGTCCTGGATCTCGGTCAGAACCTTCTTCATCTCCTTGCGGGTCTCCTCGGTGATCAGGCGCTTGCCGGTGCGGTAATCGCCGTACTCAGCGGTGTTGGAGATGGAGTAGCGCATCTTGGAGAAGCCGCCCTCGTTGATCAGGTCAACGATCAGCTTCATCTCGTGGCAGGTCTCAAAGTATGCCATCTCGGGCTCGTAGCCAGCCTCAACCAGCGTATCGAAGCCTGCGTGGATCAGCTCGCAGACACCGCCGCACAGAACTGCCTGCTCGCCGAACAGGTCGGTCTCGGTCTCCTCCTTGAAGGTGGTCTGCAGGATGCCTGCACGGCCAGCGCCGATGCCGGAAGCGTAAGCCAGAGCGATGTCCTTTGCCTTGCCGGTGTAATCCTGCTCCACGCAGATCAGAGAGGGGCAGCCCTCGCCCTCGGTGTACAGGCGGCGGACGATGTGGCCGGGGCCCTTGGGAGCGATCATGATCACGTCAACGTTCTTGGGAGCGGTGATGGTCTTGAAGTGGATGTTGAAGCCGTGTGCAAAGGCCAGAGCCTTGCCCTCGGTCATGTAAGGTGCGACCTGCGTGTTGTAGATGTCGGCGCACAGCTCATCGGGCACCAGCATCATCACAACATCGCCAGCCTTGGCAGCCTCTTCGACCTCCATGACCTTGAAGTTGTCGTGAGTGGCGGCGAACTCGGAGGCCTTTGCCCAGTGGGCAGAGCCCTTGCGCAGACCGACAACAACGTTCACGCCGCTCTCGGCCAGGTTCTCGGAATGGGCGTGGCCCTGGCTGCCGAAGCCGATGACAGCAACGGTCTTGCCGTCCAGCACGCCGAGGTTGCAGTCGGAATCGTAGTATTTCTTGATAGCCATAATCGTTAGTCTCCTTTTACATTAACTGGTTGGTTTATCTTCCGGTCTTGTATGCTCTGTTCTATCTTTCGCTCACCCTGAGCGGAAAAGCAATGTGATTTATGCCCGTCTTGCGCCCGGCGGGGGCAGCTGGACGGAGCGCACCTCCTGCGGCGGCTTCTGGATATGCTGGTGCATCCCGCCGCGCTCCAGTGCGGTAACGCCGGTGCGGCACTGCTCAAGGATGTTGTAGCCCTCGAACATTTTCAGGAAAGCGTCCAGCTTGTCCGGCCGGCCGATGAGTTCAAACACCATGCTGTCCGGGGAAAGATCGATGATCTTTGCCTTGTAGATGCTGGCGATCTCCCGCAGCTCACTGCGGTTGTGGACATCGGCAGCCACCTTGAGCAGCAGCAGCTCCCGCTCCAGCGAGTTCTCGTGGTCCAGCACGAACACCTGCCGGGTCACTTCCAGCCGCTCGGTCTGGAGGATGAGCTGGCTCAGCGCCTTTTCATCGCTGGTGATGGTCACGGTGATGCGGCTGACCGCCGGGTCGTTGGTGGCGGACACCGTCAGGCTGTCGATGTTGAAGCCGCGGCGACAGAACAGGTTGGACACCCGGGCCAGAACACCGCTCTGGTTGTCCACCAGCAGGCTGATGACTCTGCGTTTGGATTCCATGGGTCAGTCCTCCTTATTCCATGATGATATCATTGATGTCGCCGCCGCCGGGGATCATGGGCAGGACCTTTTCGTCCTTGTCGATGATGCACTCGATCCAGGTGGGGCCCTTCTGCTTGAGGGCATCGGTAAATGCGGCCTGGAACTCGGGGAGGTTGGTGCAGCGGTAGCCCTTCAGGCCAAAGCCCTCGGCCAGCTTGACAAAGTCGGTGCGGCGGTGGGGGTCGGTCTGGGAGTAGCGCTTTTCGTAGAAAGTGGTCTGCCACTGGCGCACCATGCCCAGCACAGAGTTGTTGAAGATGACCGTGATGATGGGCAGCTCATAGCTGACAGCGGTGCAGGCCTCGTTGAGGTTCATGTGGAAGGAACCGTCGCCCGTGAACATGACCACCCGCTGCTCCCGGCCCAGCGCCATCTGCGCGCCGATGGCCGCGCCATAGCCAAAGCCCATGGTGCCCAGGCCGCCGCTGGTGATAAAGCCGCGGCTCTTGGTGTGGCGGATGTACTGGGCCGCCCACATCTGGTGCTGGCCCACATCGGTGACGTATACGGCCTCCGGGCCGCACTGGTTGCACACCTCGCCGATGACCTGATGGGGCATCAGCCGGGTGGGGTCGGACACAGGGTGGTAATCCTGTGCCTGCCACTCGTGGATCATCTTCAACCAGTCGGGGTGCTTTTTCTCCTCAATGAGGGGGAGCATCCCGCTCAGAACGTAGCAGACATCACCGGCAATGGCAAGATCCACATCCACGTTCTTGCCCAGCTCACTGGGGTCGATATCGATCTGGATGATGGTGGCGTTCTTGGCAAAGGTCTTGGGGTTCAGGGCCACGCGGTCAGAAAAGCGGGTGCCCAGTGCGATCAGCACGTCACAGTCCGCGACCGCCCGGTTGGAGGTGTAGCAGCCGTGCATTCCGACCATGCCGATGTTCATCGGGTCACCGTAGGGCACAACGCCTGCGGCCATCAGAGTATAGGTGGCGGGGATCTCCGCCTTGTGGATCAGGTCACGCAGGGGCTGGCAGGAAGCCGCGCTCCGCACGCCGCCGCCAAAATAGACCAGCGGGCGCTTGGCCGCGTTGATGATATCGGCGGCCCACTTGACCTGCTGTTCGTCGTAGGTGGTCACGGTGCGGATCGGCTCCGGCTGCTTGGGGGTGAACTCGCAGACAGCAGCGGTGACATCCTTGGGGATATCCACCAGCACCGGGCCCTTGCGGCCGCTCTGCGCAATGCGGAACGCCGCACGCATGGTGTCGGCCAGCTCTTCTACCTTGCGCACCGTGAAGTTGTGCTTGGTGATGGGCATCGTGATGCCCTCGATGTACGCCTCCTGAAAGCCGTCCTTGCCCAGACCGGGGGTCGGCACATTTCCGGTAAAGGCGACCATGGGCACGGAGTCCATGTAGGCAGTGGCAATGCCGGTGACCAGATTGGTGGCACCCGGGCCGCTGGTGGCCAACACCACGCCGGTGCGGCCCGTTGCGCGGGCATAGCCATCGGCCGCATGAGAAGCGCCCTGCTCGTGGGCGGTCAGCACATGGTGGATGCGGTCAGAATTCTTATACAGCTCGTCGTACAGGTTCAGCACAGCACCGCCGGGATAGCCGAAGATGGTGTCCACGCCCTGTTCGCAGAGGACTTCAACAAAAATTTGCGAACCATTTAACTGCATGGTAAGTTGCTCCTGTTCCTTTTCCTCTTACACTCTCAACAAAATTTTCCCTCAGACACGTTACTTTTCGCATCTTGCATTCCGATTTGAACGTTGGGTCAATTATACTATAAATCGGGCCTTTGTCAATCGACGATTTGTAAAGTGAATCAGCCGAAAGATGAAGATAATTGAACACACCCTTGCTAAGCGCCTTTTCCAAGAGTATAATCAATTCTACACTGTTATAAAAATAAACAGCCTTCTGACCGGCCTGCCAATGGCTCCCCCTTTGGGGGAGCTGGCGCGGCGCGCCTGAGAGGGCAAGGCCGTTAAAAAGAGAGGATTTTCCTATGCAACTTCGTGAATGGAACGCCCGGCTCCACGGGCTTGTTGTTTTCCGTGCCCTGCTGGGCGACCCCGTTGTGGCAAAGCTGGCGGCGCTGACCGACCGGCTGGAAGCGGCTGACGACAGCATCGCCCCCCTGTGCGATGCTGTGGCCGCCTTTGAAGCTGCCCTGTTTGCCCACACCACCAATCTGGGCGATTATCTTTCCAACGCCGTGCTGGAGACCGAGACCTTCTGTGTGCGGCAGGCCGCCGCGGGCCAGCTCTCCCCTGTGATGGAAGCCGCCCTGAACAGTGAGCTGAACTTTTTGCAGAAGCTCTGCGGCCTGACGCTGGACGCGCTGCTGGAAGCCGCCGACCGGCAGAGCCGGGAGCTGGCGTTCCTGCCCCGTTGGGAGGCAAGGCAGCTCGACCTGACCGCCGCCTACAACCAGCGGATGCGGGAAGCCGGGAAGAAGGGCTACGGCATGTTTGCCAAACACCACGTGTTCACAGTGGAGAATGGCCAGCTGGTGCCCGTGAAGTACCCCGACCCCCAGAAGCTCAGCGAGCTGCCGGGCTACGAGAAGGAGCGGGAAAAGGTCATTGCCAACACCCGCGCCCTGCTGGCCGGTTCCCCCGCCAACAATGTCCTGCTCTACGGCGATGCAGGCACCGGCAAATCCAGCACGGTCAAGGCCATTGCCAATGAGTATGCCGCCGACGGCCTGCGGCTGGTGGAGGTCAAGAAGAACCAGCTCTACCAGATCCCCGACCTGATGGATCAGCTGGCGGCCAACCCCCTCAAGTTCATCCTCTTCATCGATGACCTGAGCTTCTCCTCCAACGACGACAACTTTGCCGCCCTGAAAGCCATCCTTGAGGGCAGCGTGGGCGGCCGGGCCCGGAACATTGCGGTGTACGCCACCTCCAACCGCCGCCACCTCATCAAGGAGACCCTGACCGACCGCACCGGCGACGACATCCACGAAGCCGACACCCGGCAGGAGCTGATGAGCCTTTCCGCCCGGTTCGGCCTGACTGTCACCTTCCAGCGGCCCGAGAAAGCCCGCTTTGCCGCCATTCTGGAAGAGCTGGCAAAACAGCACCACATTCAGATGCCCATGGAAGAGCTGCTGGTCAAGGCCGAGGCCTTCGCCATCCGCGCCGGCGGCCGCAGCCCCCGCGTGGCCAAACAGTTCATCGAACAGTGCGAGAGCGGCGTGCAGAAATAATGTTTGCTTTTTCGTTTTTATGGATAAGAAAAAGCGCTGTGCAGTGAAATGACTGCACGGCGCTTTTTGCTGTTTTGAAAGAAAACTGCCGCCGCAGGCGGCAGATGAGGCGGTCAGAAAATCACACGCGCTCGGCCACCAGCTGGAAGCCCTCTTTGGTGAGCTCCTGCCGGATCTGCTCGATCTGGGCATGGTCGCGGGTCTCCAGTGCCAGCTTGAGGAAGCAGCTGGAGATGGGCATGTTGGGGTCAGAGCCATCGTGCAGGACGGAGACCACATTGCTGCCGCAGCGGGAAACGATGGCGGCCACCCGCTCCAGCTGGCCGGGCTTATCCTCCAGCGCAATGGTCAGGTTGGCCTTGCGGCCGCTCATCACCAGACCACGGGTGATGACGCGGTTGAGGATGTTCACATCGATGTTGCCGCCGGAGATCAGGCAGACCACCTTTTTGCCCTCGATGGGCAGCTTGTGGAACAGCGCCGCTGCCACAGGCACCGCACCGGCCCCCTCAGCCACCAGCTTCTGGTTCTCCATCAGGGAGAGGATGGCGGCGGCGGTCTCGTCCTCGCTGACGGTCACGATGTCGTCCACATATTCCTCGCAGAGCTGATAGGTCAGCTCGCCGGGGGTCTTGACCTGAATGCCGTCCGCAAAGGTGGCCACATTTTTCAGGGTCTGATACTTGTGCTCATGCAGGCTGCGGTACATGCTGGGGGCACCCTCGGCCTGCACACCATAGACCTTGACCTCGGGGCGCAGGCTCTTGATGGCAAAGGCCACGCCGGAGATCAGGCCGCCGCCGCCCACGGGCACGATGACGGCATCCAGATCGGGCAGCTGGTCAAGGATCTCCAGACCAATGGTGCCCTGACCTGCGATGACCTGTTCGTCATCGTAGGGGTGGATGAAGGTCATGCCGGTCTCGGCCTGCAGCTCCACGGCCTTGTCGTGGGCATCATCATAGGTGCCGGGCACCAGACAGACCTCCGCGCCCAAGCTCTTGGTATTTTCCACCTTCATAATGGGGGCACCGTCCGGCATACAGACGATGCTCCTGATGCCCCGGCGGGTGGCGGCCAGAGCCACGCCCTGTGCGTGGTTGCCGGCAGAGCAGGCGATCACGCCCTTTTCGCTCTCCTCCCTGGAGAGCTGGCTGATCTTATAATAGGCTCCCCGCACCTTGAAGCTGCCGGTCACCTGCAGGTTCTCAGTCTTGAGGTAGAGGCGGCAGTCCTTGGAGAGCTTGGGCGCTTCAATCAGGTCGGTCTTGCGGGCAACGTCCTTGAGCACAAAGGCGGCGTGGTAGATCTTATCCAGAGTCAGCATGACGATACTTCCTATCTTCTATCCTTGATTTTTGCATGTGAATATGCATTCCAGTATAAATTAACAAAAGTGTTTTGTCAAATGAACGTATTTCAACATTTTGTTTGCTGGGGTGACCGCCAATGGCTACGCCCGGGCAGGCGGCAGCCCTGCGGCCCGATGCGCGCTCCACCTGTTCCCATGCCGTGAGAGCGGTTTCCCCTGACCCAAAACGCCCCTCTCCGACATCTGTGAGACCGGAGAGGGGCGTTCTCGTTTTTAACCTTTCATCGGCACAAATCCGACCAGATCCTTCACGACCTCGCCGCCGATGATGAGCCCGGCCACCGAGGGCACAAAGGCGTTGGAGCCGGGGACCGAGCGCCGGATGGTGCACTTGCGCTGGGTGCCCGGAGGGCAGATGCAGTGGTTCTTACAGCTGATGGAATCATCCTCAATGGGGGTCATGGCAGGCTCCTTGGAGTAGACGACCTTCAGGTGCTTGATCCGCCGCTTGCGGCACTCGGTGCGCATCACCTTGGCCAACGGACAGACGGAGGTCTTGTAGATATCCGTCACCTCAAAGCGGGTGGGGTCCATCTTGTTGCCTGCACCCATGGCGCAGATGATGGGGGTGCCGGCCTCCTTGGCCTTGACCACCAGCGCGATCTTGCCGGTGACGGTGTCGATGGCATCCACCACATAGTCGTACTGGGTGAAGTCGAACTGATCCTGCGTTTCCGGGGTGAAAAAGATCTTGTAGGTGGTGACCTTGATGTTGGGGTCGATCTCGTGGATACGCTGTTCGGCCACATCCACCTTGTACTGGCCCACGGTCTTGCGGGTGGCCACGATCTGGCGGTTCAGGTTGGTCAGGCAGACCTTGTCATCATCAATGAGGTCCAGCGCACCCACACCGCTGCGTGCCAGCGCTTCCACCGTGTAGCCGCCCACGCCGCCAATGCCAAACACCGCCACACGGGAATTGTGCAGCTTTTCCATTGCTTCCTTGCCCAGCAGCAGCTGGGTGCGGGAATATTGATCCTGCATAGATACTTGCTCCTCCATCTTACACTACGCCTATTGTTTTATCAGTTCGACGCAGTTGCTTTTGTTTTACTTTATCACTTTCCTGCAAAGCGCCTGAGCGGTTTATTCCACCGCAACGATGGTGCCGCCCCCCAGCACAACATCCCCCTGATACAGCACCACAGCCTGACCGGGCGTGGGGGCACGCTGGGGCTGGTCAAATTCCAGCCGGAACTGCCCCTCTCCTGCCGGGTAGACGGTGGCCGCCTGCTCGGTCTGGTGGTAGCGGGTGCGGGCCGTGACCCGCAAGGGCACGGTCAGCTCCGGGATGGTGATCCAGTTCACCTCGTCGGCATAGACGATGCGGTCAAACAGGTTCTCCTCCGGGCCCACCGTGACGGTGTTGGCCTGCATATCCTTGGCGCAGACATACACCGGCGCACCCATGGCAAGGCCCAGGCCCTTGCGCTGGCCGATGGTATACCGCACCGCGCCATTGTGAGTGCCCACCTTTTTGCCGTTCTCGTCCAGAAAATCACCTGCCGGGTAGTGCTTGCCGGTGAAGTCCTCCATGAAGCGGGCGTAGTCGCCGTCCGGCACAAAGCAGATATCCTGGCTGTCATGCTTGCGGGCGTTGATGAAATGCTGCTTTTCCGCGATCTCACGCACTTCGGCCTTGTGCAGCCCCCCCAGCGGCAGGCGCACATGGGCCAGCTGCTCCTGGGTCAGGTTATAGAGCACATAGCTCTGATCCTTACCCTCGTCCAGCCCCTTTTTCAGCAGCCAGCGGCCGGTGGCCTCGTCCTGCTCCACCCGGGCGTAATGGCCCGTGACCACATACTCCATGCCATGGCTCTCAGCCCAGCGGAGCAGGTGGTCGAACTTCATATACCGGTTGCAGTCGATGCAGGGGTTGGGCGTGCCGCCCATCTCGTATACCCGGATGAATTTTTCGATGATCTTCTCCCGGAAGTCGGCGGTGAAATCCAGCACCTCATAGGGGATATCCATCGCAAAGGCCACCTCGGCGGCATCCTCGATATCCTTTTCGGAGCAGCAGGTGTGGAAACCGGACTGCCCCAGCGTCTCGTTGCGGGTGAGCCGCATGGTGATGCCGGTGCAGTCGTACCCTGCCTGCTGCATCAGCCATGCCGCCACCGAGCTGTCCACACCGCCGCTCATGGCGATGAGTGCCCCGGGGCGCTTCGTGTTCTGTGCTTCTGTCATATCGTTCCTCATTCAATAACACACTAAAACAGTAGTATAATACTACCGCAGCTTCTTTCTCTTGTCAAGACGCAGAAAATCGGGCCGCCGCTGCCAACAGCGCATCTTTTTCATTGGGTGTCTGCCCGGTGATGACAGCCTCCAGCAGGGCGTTCAGCACCTGCCGCAGACCCGGGCCGGGTCTGACCCCCGCCGCCATCAGGTCACGGCCATTCACGGCCAGCTGGCTCACCCGGCAGCAGGCATTTTCTGCTGTCAGCCGCTCCGCCTCGGCCCGCAGGGCAGCAAAGGCCCTGGTCTGTTCCGGATGCCGGGCACTGCAAAGGGCGGTCAGGCGTTGGATCGTCGGCAGTTCATAGCGGCCCAAAAGGCGTTTGGCCTGTACGGTCAGCGTGGTGTTGGGGGTGCCGGGAGTTTCTCCAAGGACCGTCCGCTGGGGTGGGACCCTGTTGCCGC
>OHFV01000520.1_pt1 | contig 23479 bp, 30 predicted proteins | sample 1567611 | NCBI WGS metagenome assembly OHFV01 (sample SAMEA3879532, study PRJEB24766) | human gut metagenome | biome: human-associated habitat; feature: feces | place: USA | collected 1985/1987
CTGAGTAATTTTATCTTACATCAGTTTGGAGGTTTACACAAACTTTAGGATACTCTCGCTGTGCACCATAAAACGCTTCCACTCCATCTTTATAAATGTATGGACAATGTGCAAGTGACTGCAAAATATAATAAATCATGACAGTCATCGTTCCTGCAAGCAGATATGGGATCAGTGTCTTTTTATTTTTCTGCATTCCACTGAACACAAATTTTGTCAGAAGCTTATGATTCACTGTCCTCTCCTCCTCTCATCAGAACGGTCACTGCGTCACAGATCTTATCTAACAGTGCACTTCTTGTCATATCACCGCGGTAAATCTGATGGAATACTTCACCATCCTTAATGAACATGACACGGTCGGCATAGCTTGCCGCCACATTGCTGTGTGTTACCATAAGAATCGTCTGACCTGTCTGGTTAATCTCACGAAGCTGCTTTAACAGGTTGGTCGCCGCCTTGGAATCTAATGCCCCGGTCGGTTCATCTGCCAGAAGGATCCTTGGATTTGTGATCAAAGCCCTTGCGATCGCAGTTCTCTGTTTCTGCCCACCGGACACCTCATAAGGATATTTCTTCAAAAGCCCCACAATTCCAAGCTGCCCGGCAGCCTTTTCCACTTTTGCATCCATTTTCTTGTAATCCTCTCCTGCCAGCACCAGCGGCAGTTTGATATTATCTTCGATGGAAAAATTATCCAGGAGATTAAAATCCTGAAAGATGAATCCGAGATTGCTTCTTCTGAAAATCGCACGCTCATTGTCCTTTAATGTGGTGAAATCTTTTCCATCCACCAGCACTTTTCCGGCGGTCGGTGTATCAAGGCTTGCAAGGATATTCAGAAGCGTTGTCTTACCACTTCCTGATTCTCCCATGATCGCCACAAATTCTCCCGGTTCCACACTGAAATGCACATCTCTTAATGCGGTGACTTCGTCCCCGCCCATACGTGTTTTATATACTTTTTTGATATGATTGACTTCTAAGATTGACATATAATCCTCCTTGTTTGCGAAGCAAATGCGACTGTCTTTACAGGAGCAGAGGTTTTGCCTCCTTGTTTGTAAGACTATCATAGCAAAAAAGGAAATGTAGTGCCCTTTCTTTGGCTTACATTTCCTTGTCATAATCTTACATTTTTGTAAGAAAAGTGTTATTTTCCCTGTTCTTCGTAATATCTGTCAGCTATATATTCCGCTGACTCAGCCCATAAACCGTTTTCTGTCTCCTGTAGTGTCTTATATGTCTCCGATTTATAAAAAAGCAATACTGCTTCTTCAAAAGCAATATGAAAATGTTCCTGTAGTAATTTCACCACATCTCTAATCTGTATACATATATTCATCGTAATATCTTTTCCATTAAAACTATATATCTTTTCTGGCATAAGAAACCCTCCTAACTAATTTCACATATTGCAATGCCTTTTCTGTATGAAACGATACCTGATTATTTACCTTATTATAGCGAAGTCTTTCCACCGCCTCTTCCGCTGTAAGTATATTCGCCATATATAATTGCACTGTTTCCATGGTATTGTCATCCGCCACTGGTCCAATTACAACATCATAATCATGCTGCAAACCGCCTTTACTTCTATTTTTCTTAATAAATTCTAGCCATTCGTCATTTAACCTGTCAAAACGCTTCACTTTTAGTGCAGGCACTTCCTCAAATAAAAATTCATATACATAATAATCGTTCTGTTTTTCTCGTAATGAAAGCCTGTATGCCCATTCCTTTGACTGTGATTGCAGTATCGTTGTATAAAATCCCTTTCCAAAATCACGTCGGTTATGCGATTTATTGAGATTAATTTTCTCAAATTCAGAACAAGTACCATGATATACTACCAATTCCCTTGAAGCATCTACTATTACGTTTTCTACAAACTCCATAACCTCTTCAAAACTAACTTGATGTAGATACTCATGCTGAATCAGCATCTTTTCAAAAACTTGATTTTTTTGAAATAATTCTACAACTTTATTACCAGAAAGGTTATATTTACCTGCATATGCTTCCATCACTTCAATAGAAAGCATCTCACAATCTGTCTGTGCACTCATTTGAAATCCCCCATTTTTACTTGCTTTCTCCTAGTATAACATACCCTAATATTAAATTTCCATATTGATTCAATTATCATTTTTCAGGATTTTACATGTTCACAAGATCCCTCTGCTGCACTTTCTCCAACTGCAAAGTAAGTATCACCGTCGTTCCTTCTCCCTCTTCCGAAACCACCCGGATTTCATGTCCGAGCTTCTCACACACGCCTTTGCACAGATAAAGTCCAAGACCGCTCGCCTTCTTATCCATCCTGCCATTATATCCGGTAAAACCTTTTTCAAAAATTCTCGGCAGATCTTCCCTCTTAATGCCGATACCGGTGTCCTTCACAAATATCTGCAAACCATTTTCTGTCTCCTCTGCCGAAATTTTCACACTTCCCTGCTTTGTGTATTTTAACGCATTCGACAAAATCTGTTCCAGCACAAAACAAAACCATTTCTCATCCGTGAGCACTGTATAATCCAAATGTTCCAGCTGAATGGAAATATGATTGTAGATAAAAATTGCTGCATATTTTTTTACTACCTGCCGAACTAATTGTTCCAGTGAATTTCGCTCAAGCACAAGATCATTGCTCATCTCTTCAAAGCGGAGATAATTCAATGCCATCTCCACGTAATTCTCTATTTTAAATAATTCCTGTCGGCATACTGCCGCATCCTGCTTTTCTCCCTGCAAAAGAAGATTCAAAGCTGCGATCGGTGTCTTGATCTGATGTGCCCACAATGCAAAAAAGTCCTGCTTTTCCTGTAATTCTTCCCATTGTCTGCTCTCTTTTGAATTGCTTTCCTGCTTTTCTTTGCTTTCTTTTTCATATTGCTCTGTTCTCTTCCGGAATCCCCGGTACTGCATACACAAAGTGGTCACCCAGAGTATCAGAAATATACTTGTTAAATAAAAGGCATATTCTGCCGGAAGCTGATATAAATTGGATACTATAAACATTAGGAGCAGGAAAACAGGAGCCATCAATAATAAGCCTATATTTTCTGACAAAAATTTTCTATGTAAAATTTTTCCTGTTTCTTTTTGCATCTGCATATTATGGTTCATCATCTAACTCCTGTATTTTTATACTCCAACCAGATATCCAAGCCCACGCTTTGTTGTGATGAAATCATCCACTCCAGCGGCTTCCAGCTTTTTCCGTATCCTTGTGATGTTGACCGTCAGCGTATTATCATCCACAAATTCATCATTGCCCCAGAGACGTTCCATGATTTCTTCGCGGCTTACCACTTTTCCCTGTTTTTCCATTAACGTCTTTAAGATCAGAAATTCATTTTTTGTGAGGTCGATCTTCTCTCCACGGACTGCGACAGAAGTATCATTCAGATTCAGTACAACTTCTCCACATTCGATCGAGTGGCTTGTGAGTTTGCTTCCATAGCTTCTTCGAAGTACAGCCTGTAATTTTGCGGTCAGCACCTGTAAGTCAAATGGTTTTGCGATAAAATCGTCGCCGCCCATGTTCATTGCCATCACAATATTCATGTTATCGTCCGCAGAGGATAAGAAAACGATCGGTACTTTGGACGTTTTACGGATTTCCGCACACCAGTAAAATCCATTATAATACGGAAGTTTGATATCCATGATAATAATGTCCGGTTGAAAATCTTCCACTTCTTCTGTTATTTTTTCAAAATTGCCGGCACACTGTACCTGCATCTGCCATGTTGTAAGATGTGCCGCCACTGCCCTGGCAATGACAGCATCATCCTCCACAATAAATACTTTATTCATTTTCTTATCTCCGTTTTTTCAGTTGCTTTCTCCATTTGGAAATATCTTTCATCTTTGCTGCATGTCTGCTTTCTTCATGCAAAGACCGATACAGTTCGTATCTATCCCGCGATAATATTCCATCCGCAATCGCAGCCCTGATCGCACATCCCGGTTCTGTTTCATGTCTGCAGTCACTGAATTTACAGCAGGCTTCAAGCTCTGCGATATCAGAAAAAGTATCATCAATTCCCTGATCCATGTCGCACATTCCAAGTTCTCTCATACCAGGTGTATCAATGATTCTTGCACCATTTAAAAGCACGATCATCTGTCTGTGTGTTGTAGTATGTCGCCCTTTTGCGTCGCTGTCCCTGATTTCTGAAGTCTTCATCACATCTTCCTGTACCAGTGCATTCACTAAGGTTGACTTTCCAACACCTGATGATCCGAGTATAGCAATTGTTTTTCCGGGCTGCAAATATTTATTTAACTCATCCATTCCAATTCCGTACAGGGCACTCACACAATGAACTTTCACTTGTTCTGACAGATTCTCGATTTCACTTGCATACCTTCCCGGATTACTGCACAGATCTGCTTTCGTAAGAATGACTACAGGAATTGCATTTCCCTGAAGCGTCATAGAGACGTAGCGTGCGATACGGTTAAAGTTATAGTTGTCATTCAATGACGATACAATAAATACATAGTCCACATTGGCAACCATAACCTGCTCCTTCCCATTGTCCATGGAATGGTCTGCTGCATACGGCCGCTTCAGAACGCTTTTCCGTTCACATACCGATGTGATCAGCGAATCACCGTTTTCGTTTGGTAAAAATGCCACGTTATCACCAACTACCGGAAGTTCCTCATTTTCCTTGAAAAAGTTTCCCTTTAATTTTGCATGAATCATTTTGTTTTCAACTAAAATGTTGTAACTGTTCCTTTGTATTTCACAAACTGTTCCAAAATATTCTTTTTTTCCTGTTTTATTCTTTTCTGTTCTGTTGTTTTCTGCTTTCCCGCTCTCTATTTTTCTATTTTCTGTTGTAGGATCTGCATATTTTTTGCTCTGATTTGTCTTGCTCATTTCGTTTCTCCTTCATATAAACAATAAATTTTTAGTCTTTTGGGGAATATGATATTTTACAAGACTTGCAGATAACAAAGTTTCCTATTACATAAAAAAACCGTAGCAAAATAAGCCACGGTCAGATAGACATCTATGAATGATAAACTAATACTTGCAAACCGAGGTAAAAATATCATATTCTGTTTTCACATTCTCTCTGCTATTTACAATCATCATATTCTCTACCTCTCTTTCACTCGTATTTCTCTTTTCAAGCAAATGCACGCTTTACGAACATTCTATTGTCAAGAATTATGGATATGGTAGCACTCCTCTTTTCTTCTGTCAAGAGTGTAACTACTGTGTTATGCGTTTATTTTTTCTCCCAGCTCCACTTTGAACTATCCAGTCCCGATTTACCGTCTAAAAGATTTTTTGTTTCTTTCAGGCAAAATATTGTTGCTCTGTCAACAAATTCTTCTGCCATCTCTTTTTTAAACTCCCTTTTCGGAAAAGTGTTCCCGCTGTTCATTTCCCCAATTTCAGTGTATATTCATACATTTTTAATTTTTCGAGCAATTTGAGCAACTGTATCTTGGATTTTGCCTACTGAATATTGAGAAAATTTAGGCTGAGAATTGAAAAAGGCTATCCCTTTATTGAGACAGCCTTTTGAATTTAATTTGACTTATCTATCGTTTATTCTCTCATTCAGATTCTTCTCTGTATTCAAAGACGAACCACTTTTCATTCATATAAATTTCTATTGTATCGTCTGCTCCATACTGATAACCAAATCCGCTTCCAAAATTAGACTGATTATCTTCTGTTGGTATTTCAGTTCCATCGACAGTTGATGTTATTTCTCCATCCATAGTGCCACAACGTGCATCCATGATGCTTTCTCTCCCTGTATCGTAGTATAATTTACCATCTATTCTTACCATCGGTATTCTATCCCACATGGCATTTGCTTCTGTCTGTTCTATCACGGTAATTTTATAAACCTCTCCTAATTGTGCCGGATATGATTCCATTATTTCTCCGTTATAGCTAATTTCTACGAAATCTCCAATTTGTAATTCAAGGTTCTCTTCGTTTGATATATAAAACTTATCTGCTGAATCAAGTTCCAAAGAACCATCTACCGGTTTTACTATTATTGAATCATGATTCGTTTCAATTACCGATGCCTGAAATGTTACCATTAGCGGTCTATTATCTGCCGAAGCAAGCATTTCAGTTATACAATTACCTAAAGCAGGCGTTGGTTTATAAATTCCTTGATATGGCTGTTCTACATATTCGATTCCTTTATCTACATAGTAAAAAAGAGTAGTTCCTGCCGCCCCATCACAATTTATATTGATCGTAATAGAATCTTTGTTGACCGGTGCATCATTGATTGATTGCTGACTGGTTGTTTCCATATCCATTAGCATAGATAAAAATTCATCAATAAACTCCGTAGCTTCACCTTCTGTGTTAGGTGATATAGCATATTTGTCACCGTCAGAGACACCAATCGATACAATATCCTCTCTGGCTGGCAATCTAATAGGATTCCCCTGTTCTTTTCTTCCACATGCACATAACATAATTGAAACAAAGTAGCAAAGACAAACAATACTGCATAATTTCTTTTTCATGGTCATAATCCTCCCCAAAATATATTTCGTATTATACGTTATCTAAGTGTATATTTCAATGTGTGAGAAATAGCCAGAACGTGTTTTTATGCATTGTGAATGCATGTTTATAGGCTCGTTTTCAGTGGGTACACAATTCCGAAAAGGGAGTTTTAAAAAAGAAACTCTCCTGCTCATCGATTGGGACAAATTGCTGTTTTACTTCTTCCACAAGCCCTGGCACATCAAGCTTTCTGTTTAGGTACAAACTCAATCTTAAGCATCATTCCCATTCCATCTGCTAATCTTTTCAGTAAATTTACAGAAGGATTTCTGGTTCCATTTTCAAGCTTACTAATATCAGCCTGATTAATTCCTGTACGCTCAGCAAGTTCCTTCTGTGTAAGATTTTGAGAAGTTCTTGCTTCTACAATAGCTCTTATAACATCCATTTCTGGCTGAATAGCTTCATATTCTTTTCTAAAATCTTCATTCTGTAACTGCTTAGCAAGCATATCATCAAATGTTCTCATCCTTCATTACCCTTTCTATAAAATCTTTTCTTCTATCTTTTGCAATCTGTATCTCTTCCTTTGGAGTCTTCTGTGTCTTCTTTACAAACCCAGTGGTCAATATAATTTTTCCCTCATAATAAAAAAATATAAAACTCTCGTGATATCACTTCCAAATTTACAACGCAATTCAAAAATTCCATCACCAATATGCTTACTATAAGGTTCTCTAATCATATTTCCCTTTTCCTGTAAAATCCCCAACAATCCAAATATCTTAGCACGCATCTTAGGATTAATCGAATCAAGAAATTCCTCTACTGGAACTTCTCCATTTTCCTTTTCCTATGCTATCAGTTTAAATTTTGTCATACAATCCTCTTTGTAATTATTGTATGGTATATATACCATATTGTCAATTATCTACTTACCCGATCAGCTTTGCAATCATTTACTGTATTCCTCTTCTGTCATATATTCCTTCATCATAATTGAATATATTGATTTTATATAAATTTTCCTTGATTTTTTATATAAAATCCTTTATGATTTTCTCAAGAAATGGGTTTTTTACCGTATGTATTACTTGTTAATAGCTAAGCGGGGTGCTCGTTTCTTTTTTTATATTTATAATATCATATAAATATTTCCTGCCATTTTTGTCATGCCGAACAATCATATATACATGAAAAACATTATATCTTTCTACTTCTCCATTTTCCGAATAAACTGATAGCCCAAATCTTGATTCGTAATGATACCATCCATTCGCTCCATCTATTTCATGTTTTAATTTTTTATTAGGTGTTACTTCCCCATTAAAGGCAATCTCAAGCATCTCCCCTAATCCTTGAGCAGCATTCGTATTCGCTTTAGTTCCTCTCAGGCTTTCCGTATATTCAAAAAAACAGGGCTTCCACCCCACAGAAAATCTGCAAGCGCGCAAGCCCTGTAAAATATACTACATAATACTTCCCATCAACGTGGACATCACGATCATCACCAACGAAAATGTAAAAGAATTTACCGAAATAAGCGTAGCTCTCTGCTCCGATGGAATCATATCATTTAACAGGATGTCTGTGCTGACTTCCAGGAAATCATCCGCAAAAGAACCAGCAAAGCCACCAAGAATCATCAGATATGGATTGCCTGAAAACGTCATTCCAAACGCAAACAACACACCAATTCCGCTTAAAATAATATACTTTTTGTATTTCCAATTTGGAAAATATCCCACCACTTTTGCACCGAGTGCAGCTCCAAGTCCCATGACAAAAAGAGCCGGACCAAGCAATGCCTCGTTCAATCCCGCTAGTGGAAGCTTTGCCTGCAGGAAAAAAAGGACAAGTGTTGACACTGAACCGATCAATGCATTTACGATCATAATGCTTCTGGCTTTTCGATTGTTTTTCATGAAATGCCAGCTCTCTGTGATGACGTTTTGAAGTCTCTCTGAAATGCGGATGTTCTGAATGTTTTTCTGATCAGTTTCCTCTTCATCCATCCGTTCTTGCTTTTCTTCACTCATCTGCTTTTGTTTATGATCATCTGTCTGTGGATTGGTTGGTTCACCATCAGCACCAGTGAAACCGGAAATTTCTCTTAAACTGCATGCAATCCCAAGTGCGATTATCCCAAAGAAAATGTCAATCGCATATGCCTTTTTGTACCCCAGCCACAATGCAACCCCTGCACAAAGCGTTGCTGTGGAACTCGTGATCCGATATAACATCATTTCCGTGGAAGCATATTGGTTATATTTTTCTTCCTGCTTTACCGACTTTAAACTGTCATACGCCAAAGCTTCTATGGTTCCCGATTCCAGATTGTAACTGATCGCACTGAATGCAATCGCAAATGCCACCGTTCCAAAATTGTCGGATAAGATCATAGCCAGACAAGACAGCACACTGACCAGCTTCGAAAGAGCCAGTGTCCTTTTCCTTCCAAAAACATCTGCCACAACACCTGATGGAATCTCAAAACAACTGCTTGCGATATGAAAAATACTCTCCAGTATTCCAATCTGTAACAGTGAAAACCCTCTGAGTGCAAGAAGCGCCACCCACGATGCTCCCGCAATCCGAAAATAGCTTACCGTAGTAAGTGTATACAATTTATTGATCTGTCTTTTTATATTAAAATTACACATAAAAAAATCTCCTTTTCAAAATAATATCTTTTCAATATTTTTGAACAGGAGATAGTGTTTTTTTCATATTTACATTGTTGATTTTAGAAACTGTTTACCTGAAAAAGAGCGCACTATCCCTGTAAACAGCTAATTTGTTGCCTTTTTGCAGGTGAAGATTCGTTGTTTTCCAGCGCATAGTCTACTCTCCTTTCCTAGTATATTTGTTTTCCTCTGATATTTACATCTTTTGTATTATATACATGAATGGATGGACTTGTCAACTTCATGCAATATGCAAAGACTTCGTCAAAAAATCTACAATCTCTTTTTCATATTCATCTTTAATGATATTTTCTTTACTCTCTTCCATACTTCCATCAACAAAATATTGTCCGGTTTCTTTATTCATTGACAGCGAATCAAGCGGCCATCCTTCAAATCTTTTTGACGAGGCTTTATCGATCATCTCTTCATCTGACAATCTGTCCATCTGCATTGGAGTTCTGACATTTAATCCCGGCTGGCGCACATCATCCAATGCCAGCTCTTCAAAATAGAGTCCTGAATCATTGCAGATCACAACCTCAAAATACTGTCCATAAAACTTTGCTTTTGCAATCGCATTTTCTTCAGGTGTTGTTCCATTTTCTTCAGGTTCATCTGTAATTGCAAGATCCTTTAGAGTAACAAACTCTACATCATATCCTTTTAACAGATCCGAAAATCGTTTCACTTTTGAAGGATTTGTTGTGCCTAATAAAATTCTCATACTATTCATGCTCCTATATCCAAAGTATCTTCCATATACTTTCTAAAAGAATCGTTTCCGTCCCAAAAACCAAGTCGAATTCCATCAATCCCCCGTGTTAACAGGACATAATACTGATTTAAAATGTATAGCGTAAATTCGAATTGATTCATAGGATCTGTCATTTCTTCAACAGAAAACTTATTATTTGTATTATTATGGTTATCTGGAACTGCCTCAAGTTTTCCATCTTCATTCACTCTTATATCAGGTCCTATCATAACCCCAACCTGATTTAAGTCGATTCCCTGCACAGCAAATACCGAACCTATCTGATCCTCGGCATCTTCATCGCCAATATTAATCCAGTTCTCCTGCGTAGAGTTCCATCTTCTATTCAAGCCATCCTCATGGAAATGTGTGATTGATGGATCTTTGCCATGTGTACTACTCCATTTATCAGCCGTAGAACAACAAAACATTCCGGACAGTACTCTGTTAATATGTTCCGCATGGAAGTTTCTATCTTCCTCGATCCAATCAATCAGCTGATGCATAGGTTTTCCTGTAAAATATCCAAAATAAGCATCTTCGGATTTGTCCCTGAAAACATCTCTGTTAAAATCCGGATTATAATTAGTTAAGTCAGAAGCAAGCAGCCCTGTATCTTTATAAAGCAGATACTTGATACCATTTACATAATCATCAGAAGTATAACTTTTTCCTTTCGGTGCCTGAATTCTAAACTGCGTATGTAAAAACTTTTTCTCATAACCGGCCGTTAGCTGCTGAAACATCTCTCTTGTAATGTTTGCAGGTCTGATAGCCTGCAATACATCATACATGAGAATGATCTGCTTTCCCATCTTCTGAAGTATTTCAAGATGAGAATTGCAATCCTCAAAGCCCGGAATTTTATATACCTGTCCAAATGAAGGATGCTGCTTTCCATACTTTCTGGAAAGCTTATGCGCCTCATCTACAATAATGACATCATATCTTTCATTCCCGGTAATGATCTTTGTCGCAGTAGTAACAGAAAGATATCTGCTATTCATTCCATATATTTTAAAGATATTTTCTCCTGTCTTCTCCCAGTTTGGCTGTACAACAACACCTACCTTTGCCTCCGGTCTTTCTTTAAGTATACTGGCAACAAGATGTGTTAATAATACAGTCTTTCCAGTCCCGGCATCCCCGTTGATCACATAATTCCTGTCCGGATTATGAATGATTTCTGTTATCAGTTGTCCCTGTTCAGGCGTCAATTGCTTGATAGGACTATATTTCACCAACTCTTTTGTCCTTAATTCTTCAAGTGTAGATGAACTCACCCAGCCTCTTGGCCATAACTCTTTCTCCCATAACGGAAGAATTACATCTGAAGCAACATTTTCTCTGCCAACATATTCATTTACACTGTTACCACCAGTTCTATTAATTACATCATCATGATCAAATGATACTGCTCCAGCCTTCTTTGAGTTATCGGCCATAAAATATGTGATCAGCTGGCTCTCCACATCATCCATGGCAGAACGATTAAAATACACCGAAAAGATTACTATCACTTTATTAAAATCAGCAGTACTAAACTTTTCTTCCATTCCATTGTAATGCTGCTTATGGCGTTCAATAAAGTGCATAGTCTGACCAATATATACTTTCTTTGACCTTGTTCCTCTGTATATATAAATAGCATTATTTAATTCTAATGCTCTCTTTTGATTATTGCTTAATTGGTCAACACCAACCAAATTACCATTGCTGACTGCCAACTCTACTATAGAGTATTTTGCCATTCGTACCTCTCCTTATAACTTATCGTATTTTGTCGAAACTCCTTTGGCTTTTTCAACAGGATATTTCTTTTCTGTAATATCCATTTTCTTATTCACTACATCAATGATATCAACACCAAGAACCTGCGCCATCTGCAGGCAATAATTTGTTACATCTGCAAGTTCCTCAAGAACATTATCCATATTATAATTAGTATCATTCCATTGGAAACATTCCAACAATTCACCTGCTTCAATCGAAATAGACTTTGCCAAATTAGATGGTGTATGGAACTGATCCCAATCCCTGTCTTCATTAAATTTCTTTATTCGTGCCGATAATTCTTCTAATCTTTCCATCGCTATTCCTCCAACAGACACACCTCTTTGAAATGTTTTTTTGTTTCTGCATCTTGAAACCATATGCACAAACCTTTTTTTGCTCTCGTAAGCATTACTCGATAAATGTTCAACAATAACTCCTGAGCATTTGTGTTATTGGTAATAGAATCCCTCAATTGCTCATCGTATCGGGTAACCTTATCAATATGACTCTCCCAATGATCTGTTCTCCATACAAGATCATCCCACCAAATAAATCCAACATAATCAAATCCCAACCCCTGTGCCGTATAAATACACCCAACTTTATCAATTGAATCCAAATACCAATCATACTGATTATACATCGGATTCCATTGCTTTTGAAATACTGGATTAATTTTGGGTATTTTAATATCTATTTCTGTAGGTTTCTTTTTACTTTTCCACTCCCAGCAATAAGAAGCATAATATTTTATACTTGTTGTTGTATTATGACAATTGTTCATCCATAACTCCATATCCTGAATATTGTCACACACAGTAACTTCAATCCCTAATCCAACATCATTTAGATATTCTTTCCCATAAAGTAGTCTATCTAATCTATCGACATAGCTTCCTAATCCAGATCTCTTTTGATACTCTAATGAAAATGCAGTAAATGTATAACCATTTCTCCTCGCAAAAGTTTTGAAATTATCCTTTGTACCAATTTCATTACCTCTCACCCGCTGCCTGTCATCTTGAAGAGCAATTACAATCTGGGCAGAACTAATCGAATTATTAAATTTAGTTATTCTGTGTGCCTCATCAATTACCAATAAATCATACTGTCCCCTAATAGAATCTAAAAACACTGCTCGTATACCTGCCTGGTCATTGCATAACCCATCAAGTACCTGTTTGATTGTACGGCTCCTTGGCAATGTGTACTTACACTTGTAGTTGTTATTGGCGTTAGGATGCAGTCGCCAATACTCCGCTAAAATCCGAAATCCAACAATTGTCTTTCCCGTTCCGGCTGCACCAGCAATAACAATCATATGCTTTGTTCTCAGTTTACCCTCTGCCTGTTGTTTAAGTAACGGCATGATATAATCAAGTATTTTTGATTGGTCGTGCCATAATGGTATATTATCAGGAGATTCAGTAATTCTATTTATTATCTCCATATCCATTTCCGTAGTAACATAATCCCCCTCAATAAACAAGTTTCTAGCCAATTCATTATCCGTAAATGGAGAAAAAACAGACTTTAAATAATCAGCAAATACTTTTTCCTCTCCCTTTACAAACATCATAGAAATATCAATATCTGAATACCTATCCTGAATGAAAAAATTCTTTTCACCAAGTTCAAACTCATGCAAATACTGGCATCCAGAAACACTTAACTGTCCATTAACAACATTACTATGATTTCCAATCAATGCATCTGTGTACTCTTTAGTTTGATTTACTGGATGTCGCGAGAGATATGGATTTGTTGCGTTTACCTTTATTGCTGGAAATCCCTTGTTTGCATAATACTCTATTCCATCTCGACTCCACTGTTTAAGTTCAATCACAAGAACTCGATGTTTTCCATTATCATCATCACCAATAAGAGCTGCATCTATTCTTCCACCTGCTGGCAGCTCATACTCTGTTGCAATATACAGATTTCCCAACCCTGCTGATTGTATAACTTCTATCAATTTAGGTAAAGAAGCTCTCCAGGACTTTTTCTCCGCATCCGAATTATCATTATAGAAATTTTCCATTCTTTGCGCTATTTCATCACCTGATAATCCAAACAATTCTGAGACTTTTTCACAATAAATCATATCTGTACTCCCCTCTATCGTGGTAAAATCAAAGTCGGATTTTTCAACAGTGCGGCAATCACCGGGGCATATTTAGATATTCCATAATCCAACACTATAAATCGATCATGGAATATCCCACCAGTTTTCTGCATGGAAATTTTTACATTGGGATACTCTTTGCAGAAATCAGTAAATTCTATATTATGAAGCTTATTATTTCCAACATTGTCACTAAAAAGAATAATAGATACTCCTGACTGAGAATTCTTTAGATGAACCAGTGTTCTTAATCCAATATAATTATCAACGACATATATCGAGACCTTTGCCTGTCTATAAATTGACGCATATACTTCATCAGCGCTACTAAACTTCGCATTATACATGAGCCACTTTTCATCATCATCTGAAATGAAGCTATTCATCATATCAGCAAGCTCAGATTTTGTTACAACATCCTTCAATCCCTCCACAACATCGGAGATTTGCTTTTCAATGGATATCATATCTGAATTTATCTTGCTCATTTCAATTCTGTTATTGGTAGTCTCCATACTTAGCTGAAGTAGTTTGCGCTGCCCTATCAATTCTCTGTTTTCTAATATGTAATCTTTCATTTTTTTGAATGTTCTCACGAGGTCAATACTCTGCTTAACTGCAAGGTCACCTTTAAGTATCGTCATAAGCATGTATATACCTTGTTCAGTAAAAGCATTAGGCAAATATCTTGAACCGCCCCAACTTGAGGTCAAATTTTTTGACCTCAAGTTGTTAACCTCTTCCTTGGTAAGTTTAAATGCAAAATCTGATGCGAAACGCTCACTGTTATTTTTGACCTGTTGATTAAAAGCTTTGGTTGAATAACCATATATTTTAGCCAAATCAAAATCAAGCATTACCTTATAACCTCTTACTTCATAGGTTTTGGCCTTAATTAATTCCTCTGTTACTTTGACAATTTCTATTTCTTCTTTTTTATCTTCTTCCATGTATATTCCTTTCACTGACATTGTTTCTATAGTTTATTTTAGTGAAGTAGCAAATGGCAGCCATATTATTATAAGTACATTCAATCCTGCTTAGCTTCTAAACAGGTCGGATTCGATACGTTTAAATTCATATATCCTACGCAAACACTCTCATATCACTTACATCTGTTATCCAGACTAATTTCTCCAAATCAATAATCTGATCTGTAAAAATAGTATCAATTGCATCCGGGACTATCATTTTTACAAGTAAATCTGTATGAATTCTTAAGTCTATAGCATCTGAATGATAACCTAAAACATCAAATTCATAATCTTCTATCCCCTTCATATTCAAGTTTTGTATGCACCACTGAATATTTTCTACCGTGTTATATCTTGAAAAATCTCTATCCACCTCAGTATGTGAGAGATTAATTATACGTTCTTCTACTCGATCTGAATAATAAGAAAAGTAAGGAAGCTTTATATTTCCCATCTCATCAATATGGATTTCGTTCCATTGCTCACCCTCATCATCTTCAAGAACACTATAAAATATTCCTTTTCCAACTACAAATACTTCCAAAGTCATGGATCCATCGGATGTTATCGATGACAAATACTGAATATCCAATCCTAATTCCCGAATTTTATCTAAATCGAAACATTCTTTATTCTTAAGATAGTTAATCATTGACTTATAGTAACTATTATCATGATGACTATTCATAAAACGCTGTAATGCTTCATCAAATTCTTTCGGGATTTCATATTTCTCCACATATTGTTGCTCGGATTTGCATCCAGTTTTTATCTTCATCATATTCAAATATTCTTTTGCCATCATGAATTTAAGTGGCTGAAAGCTTATGATACTCGCAATCTCACCTCTCAGTGTTTCAACCTTTGTTACTTCTAACATACCCATTTTCTTGAAAAGTTCTTTGTCATCTGAAATCAATAAATTAAAATCAGTTTCTGCGATACATTTCCTACAACCAGGGATCTCAACAATCTTATCAGAATATTTCTTGCAAAATGCTTTCTCCGATATCTCCATCAACTTTGCAACATCCGATACAAGAAGATACATTTTCCCCTCATGAAATATTTTTGTCTTAAACATAATACTTTTCATTGCATCCCCCTATTCTGGCTTATCATCCTATTAGTATTAACTACTAGTTCTGTTCCTCCACAATACTCTCCATTGTTTCCAGTTTCTTCAATGCCTTCATATATGCCAACAATCTTTTATACTGTTCGTCCCCAAGGCTGTGAATCTGCTTCAATATCTTAATGTCCGACCTAGTGACTTCATAATCCATATCTGTATCTTTATATTCCGGATCAATTCCTTTTCCCGTTAAAAGCTGTTCCGGTGTAATATCCAATGCGTCACATATGGATAACAGACAATCTGCTTTGGGATTCGTCTTTTTCTTTTTCCAGTCACTGATGTTGCTTGTTGCAATCCCGGTTCTTCTCGACAGTTCCAACTGGCTCATGTTCTTCTGCTCCATTATGTAAAAAATTCTTTCACTGATAATCATGTGTGTTCCTCCGCTATGCTATATCCGTATTTATAGATTTTATTTCCGTCTATACGGTTATTCTATCATGCCGCAGCATTTCTTTCAATAGGAATGATCATAACAGTTTTGTGAATAATTCTGTCTATTTCCATTACAAAATGATAATTAACTTTTTAGAAATAGTTGTTCTCAGATTTTCTACAAAATCAGAAAAAGCCCAAACCGCAAGGGTTTGAGCTCCATTTGTACATTCGTATTTTCTGCTTTTGGGTATAAAATCTCCGCTGTTAATATAGAATATTCGTTCGATTTTATCAAGTCTTACTTGCACTTTTTCTCTTTCTTCGGCAATTCTTCCCACATACTCTCAACCAATTCACACAGAAACTGCCGATTATCCACATCATCAACCAGAATCATTTTTTTCGCACCATCATACGGCAGTTCCATCTCAGCATCCGGCATCATTTTCACCGCCACCGGAACCGGCTTTACCAAAAGTCTGTCATCATATATTCCGCCAAAAACCTTTCCACGGTAATAAAGAATGAATTCTCCCATCATTGCCCAACTGCTGATCTCATCCAGTCCTGATAATTGTTCCAGAACAAAGTCTAGATATTCTTTTGTTGATGCCATGTTGTTTTCTCCTATCTGCTCACCAGCTTTAAAAATTTCTTATCATTCATCTGCTCATTCGTAACATACTCCCCATCGCAAAATAGCGCATAAGTCGTGATCGGCGTTGGTACATTCTGAGCATCCTTCCTACTTTCGATCTTCACAGCCTTGAATGGAATGCCATTCTTTTGAGCGGTTTCTTCCAAGATTGGTACATACTTTGCATTGAAAGGACATTGGTTTGTATAATAAAGAACATAGCCGCGCTCATTTATATGAGGGTGTTTTGCACATTTCTTGAACACCGGTGGCTCAGTTTTCTTTTCAAATGGCAGATACCATAGCTGGATTCCATGCACACTCCGCAGGTATGTACTCAATAAAGCACTTGCCGCGTTCTACGCTCTTAAGAAACACAAGACCTTCATCAAATCTATCCGCAAGCCATGCCTTCTTTGATGATACCTGAATATCTTTATTGTTGGAAATGGCACAGCAAATGTGCTCCTTTTCAAGATTTTCTTTCGTAACTCTAATATATTCCATACCCTTAAGCCCTCTTTATCGGGTGCCTGATTACAGTCTTCAGCTTCTCCGGCGCTACCTTCCGCACATCACTCAGATAAATCTCGTGGTGCATCCTCTGATCCGTTATATCAAGTGTATACCCCTGTTCTTCCATAAATCTGTGCATTGCATCTACCGTAGCAGGCTCATCGTCATACGATCCGATATGCATGCATTGTACACATAATCCTTCATCATAGAGAAAGAACTCAACCTTAGAAAAATCCTGTTTTTTCTTTGCCGTAGCTTTCCTGACAGCCCAGTCGAAATCTTCCCTGGTAATAAAATCTGGCAAGCGAATAACAGAGATCCACTTAAAATCTTCCTTACGAGCATAATCAATTCCGGATACTCCGTCTCGCCTGCCGGCTCGGTCGGTTCGCAGCATGGCGTCCCCCGGACGCCGCTCACCCTGCCACCAGAATCCCTCTAATGGCGGCACGACATAATCGAAATATCCATCAATCTGATGATCTTCCTTTTTGCTCATTTTAATCGTAAATGCAATTCCATACAGAAGTCCGATAGCCTGCTTGTATTCTCCGTCTGCATCATTTGGATTGCCGCTTCCCCTTACCGCTATATAGTTCATTTTCGGAACAGTTACGATAGACGGTGTGCCTTTCGGCATATAAAATTCTTTATATTCCTTCTTGTAGTCAAAAGCCATATTCTTTACACCCCCTCTAAATCCTTCTCTTCATAAGGCTTATTCCAGGAACCAATCTCTATCAGATTTCCTTCCGGATCAGCGATATAGCAGGTTCTCTGTCCCCAAGGTTCAAGTTCCGGTTCAAGCACAGATGTTGCACCATTTTCCACAGCCTTCTTGTATGCCTCGTCCACCTCTTCAAAAGTATCAACATATAGAGAATTTCAAATCCGAGAACATCCTTGTAAAAACGAATCATCTTTGCCATATCATCAACAAACAACCCAAAACCGTCTAATCTCATTTTCCTAATCCTCCATAGATTTTTAATATTTCCTCTGCATTCCTGCGAATAATGTCCCGCACTTCTTCCGGCTCAAGCACCTCAGCCTTTGCTCCAAATGTCATAAGCCATGTCACAAGGTTTTCCATATCCGTATAGTCTGCTGAAAAGAGCAGCCTTCCATCGTCTGTTTCTGTAAAGCAGTTCGCTCCAAATTCTTCAACCAACCGCCACTTCACATCTGGTGTGAAAAGAGCTTTTACCTTTATCCCACCCGGAAATATCTTCTCATTTGACAAATCCGGCATTGGTACATCTCTGCGCAGGAATCCACGGTCTGTTTCAACAACACAATCCATACGGTTCAGTTTGAACAGCCTGTAATCTTTACGTTCTAAACACCACCCCCATACATACCAGCTCGACCACCGGAAAACCAGATAATATGGTTCTACCCTTCGGTTGCTCTCTCCGGACGGAGCATAATACTTAAATCGTATGATGCGCCTGTTTTCTATTGCACTCTGTATTACCTCGATCTTTGGAGCAAGAGAACCCTTATACCATGAAGATAAGTCAATCAGCATAGAGTCTCTTCCACTGATGAACTCTGATGATCCGGTCTGGATTTTCTCCATCAGTTGACTGTAGTACCTGCTTCCGCTCACACTGTCAAGACTCCGCAAACCCGCAAGAATCATCTGCATATCTTTGGAACTCAAAATCATCCTGTCCATACGATATCCATCCATAATACTGATGCCACCGCCAGTACCCTGTGCAGTTTTTATAGGAATACCTGCTTTACAAAGGTCTTCAATATCCCGATTTATTGTCCTTCGAGATACCTCAAATTTTTCTGCCAGTTCAGGAGCCGTTATCTTTTCTTCCTGCAGTAAGATTGACAATATACCGATAAGTCTATCTATTTTCATCGTTTCTTACACTCCATACATATCATACCCAATTCAACATGACAACTATATGTCATGTTTATTATATCCACAAAAATTTTTTTGTATACAATAGAATGCACGCTCCGCAAACATTCTATTGTCATGAACAAAAAGCCTCCGAAACATCAGGTTTTCTAATATGTAATCTTTCATTCTTTTTAATGCTTCCTCAAGTGTTATAACCTTCTCCACTTCATTGTTCCTCCGTTCATGTCATTTTCGTTTTGTCTATATTATATATTCCTAATCCACTCGTTTAGATTCCATTTTCGTTTTAAAGCCGGTCTTAAGGTGCGCACTCTTTCTCTCCATATATCCGCCACATTTACTCTGCTGCTACAAAGATGATAGTTATTAGACTTCGTTGCTTCAAGCCAACTTATCTCTCGTAGCCTAGCCTTATATGTGATTTCTGTTCGTCGAACCAGAGATTTGCTTACAGCTTCCTTCAGATTCCACCTCACGACAGACACCCTTGCTGCTCGACTATACACTTCCCACTATCTGGACATGTTCAGGACTTGCACCTGTTAGAGACCGCCCATGGCGCGCAAACTTGAAAAAGTCACTCCTAATGAAATGCCCTAATATCCATAAAAAATAGGGACACTCTTTTGAAGTATCCCTATTTTCTATCAATATATCTGATAGCTCTCTATTTACTTTCATATTCAGAATTCTTTGTGTTCCCACAACCGAGGTCTAGCGCTGCAACAACAGTTACTTTCCTCACAAGCTCTTTTTCCCTGTGATTTTCACCAATTTTGTTGAAACTGAAAAACTCTACAAAGTGCCTAAATTCAAGGATTTTTAGATATCTTTCCTTTGGAGTAATGTCACGCACTCAACGGTACTTTCGTTGTCCCAACAAAGTTCCTGTGTCTCCCTGTCTCCAAAATACACCGGAAAACGGAACTTTATGTGCTTCAGGAATCTGCCATCTGGCTGCTCCTGCTCGTAAATGTCCACCTGTTCCACAAAGCTGTTAAGAAATTCTTTCTTCTCCAGGTCGGTGAACTTATCATATAGTTTATCAAAATATAAAAGAAATTGATAGACGTTTTCTTCTGATATTTTCTGTTGCTGAATATTCAGCAGGCGATTCTTTACTTCCTCTATACTGTTCTCCACGCCTTCAATCTCATCATACAAACGGTATAACCTTGTCTCCATATCCTGATATTTCTTCTCATAAAATTTATCCATAATATCCAGACTGTCCATCTGCTGTCCAAGTCTTGCTTTTGCTCCGGTCAACTGCCTGTGCTGCTTTTCCAATCCTTCAATCTCTTTTTCTATTTCTTCTGTATCTATTCTTGAACCGATTTTATTCAGTATTGCTTCCTCAAACTTTGGATTCTTCACCAACTTCCGAATAACTTCTTCCACTGCATTGTTAATCTTCTCCTCACTCCATTGTTTACGATATCCACATTTATGACCATCTACCAGGCGACGATGTTTGCAGGCATAATAGAAATAATCCTTATATAAAGTTCCGTCTTTCTTTTTCTTTCGATTCACGTTTCCATACATACCGCTTCCACATAACGGGCATCTCAATATTCCAGATAAAATATGCTCATGATCGAGACTATGTGTCTTTTCATATTTCACACCTGTTTTTTCTCGTTTTTGATGGGCCAACTCCCAGTCTGTTTCTGAAACAATCCCTTCATGGATACCATCGTGCAGCATATAATTTTCCTGTTTTACAATGCGATATTCATTTCTTGTTCCTGAAACTTTCTCGTTCTTCCTTCGTCCATAAGCCAGCTTCCCACAGTATACCGGATTATCCAGAACACCTTTTATAAACGAAGAAGCAAATGCGTCCAGTGTATTATTCTGTCGTTTTTTCTTTTTATATCCATGCTGGTTCAGCCATGCAGCAATCGCAGAGATTCCCATATTGGTATGAATAAATTTGTCATAGATCAGACGAATAATCTCTGCTTCGTCCTCTGCGATCTGCAATTCTCCATTTACCAATTCATAGCCATATGGAGCAAATCCACCGTTCCATTTTCCTTCCCTGGCTTTCTGCTTACGTCCTTCCATTGTCTGAACAAGGATATTCTCCCGTTCAATCTCTGCCACCGCAGACAGAACGGAAATCATCAGCTTTCCGCTATCTTTAGAGCTGTCAATTCCATCTTCAACACAGATCAAATTCACTCCGAAGTCCTGCATTCTTTGCAAAGAATTTAATACATCTGCCGCATTACGACCAAATCTGGAAAGCTTGAACACCAATACAAACTGCACCTCATCTGTTCCATTCTCAATATTGTCTAACATACGTTGGAATTCCGGTCTGCCCTCTACGCTCTTTCCAGACTTACCTTCGTCTGAATACTCATTTACAATTTCCATGTTCTGAAACTCCGCATATCTCTTGAGTTTTTCTTTCTGAGCATCCAGACTGTATCCATCTACCTGCATGGTTGTGGATACTCTGGTATATATATCGCATTTAATCTTTTTATTCTTCATAATCTTCCTCGCAGTATAACTCTGTTTTATTGTCCCAACTTAATTTTAGTACTTGTTCCAACTATTTTCAATACTTATTTTCCGTATTGACGCATTTCTTCGCCAATCGTATAATTAAGTTAGATACAGAGCATTTCTGTTATCAAAATATTGCCCGCCCACCATTGGCGACTTATAAATGATTGGCTCGAAAATATTGTTCGCCTACCGGAAGCGTCTAATAAATGTCCGGCTTGAAAATTATTTAGAAATAATTTCTGTTTTTGATATTGTGTTTTTATCACGCATTGCATATACTATAAATACACAAAAAAGCCAAAAAAGAGGAGGTGTTAGTATGGCTACTTCAAGTATTACTCATAATTTTGTCGTATCCAATCCAAATAGCGTAAAGCGTTTTGTCGCAGCAATTGACGAAGCCGACCGTGACCGCACACCAAAGCAGACACTTCCCGGACGTCAGTTAACGAACCCACAGGAAATCTTAGCTTTAATGTCAAAAAGGAAGAAAAAACATGTCTGATAAATATTTTACCGTTAATATTCGGGCATATTTGGATAAAGACGAACCGACATATATCGGAGAGGAAAGTCTTTACGACTTACTCTCCGATTTTTCTTGTCCCAAAAATCCCGATGTGGAATACTTTTTATTACATAATGCGATTGAGTTTACCAAAAAAGATCAATCTATCACTTATCTGGTATTTGATGCTGAAGATGCTTCACTGGTTGGTTATTTTTCACTTACAATAAAACCAATCTCTGTCCGTGCTTCAAATATCAGCAAGACAATGGCAAAAAAACTGTCCCGTGTCAGTATTTTGGATGAAGAAACACAATCCTATACTACCGCAGCTTACCTGATCGCCCAGTTGGGAAAGAACTATTCTCTTCCAAAGGAAAAACGAATTCCTGGAAATATTCTACTGGGATTTGCACTGGAAACCATATCCAGTCTCAAATATTCCGTAGGTGGCGTTATGGAGTTTCTTGAATGCGAAGATAATGAATTTCTTCTGAGCTTTTATACGCAGAATCATTTCAAGCCATTTGATACGCGTATTACCGCTTCTCAGAATAATGAGCCACACACTCTGCATCAGCTTTTAAAATTTATTTGATTTAAAAATGCATGAAAAAAGCGACAGTCTGATTTACATTTTGTATTTCAGGAAACTGCCGCTTCTTTTTCTTCCTTATTCTGTTTTTCTTCCTCCAACTCCCGGAGGACTTCAGCGCCGTACTTATCAATCATCCGTACCAGAAAATCAATGCACCGCTCAAATTCAATATTCTGTTGCATAAGCTCCTCCCGTTATTGTTTTGATCTGAGCTTATTTTACAGAACCTGCCGGAAAACCACATTGAATAGAAATTGATTGTAAATTGACACAATCAATTTAAAAATATCCGCATTTTCTTGAATCGAATATATGTTCGTGTTATGATAGATATACTTAATCTTAACTACGAAAGGGGAATTTCTATTGAATCGATGCGATTTTTCTTCTATTAGCACTTGCTTAAAAAATCATATCAGCGAAAGTAATCAAATGAGTCAGCCTGATTTTTTATACG
>OHFV01000546.1_pt1 | contig 22833 bp, 18 predicted proteins | sample 1567611 | NCBI WGS metagenome assembly OHFV01 (sample SAMEA3879532, study PRJEB24766) | human gut metagenome | biome: human-associated habitat; feature: feces | place: USA | collected 1985/1987
CGAATCGCCGGACTTGAAGATTACTCCGGAGGGGAAAATTGAGAGTAAGACCATTGTATACTATGCTATCAATTACCGCACTTATACTTCTCCGGTCAAGGTGATTTCTTTCTCGGCCAAAGAGTTGAAGAAGAATGCCCGGCTGATAGCTGCTGTCAATAAGAAGCTGTCGGAAGGAACACCTGGTATTGATACTCCGCTTGCGGGAAGAGAAAGTACGCTCAATCTGGCGGCTTCTCTGGCTCCGGGTGAAAGCCGTAGTTTTACGATTGACGGCTCTCGTGCCATTCGTCGTCTTTCGATGCGGATTGATGCGGATGACCGTCGCCAAGCACTTCGCTCTACGGTCTTGTCCCTTGCCTTTGATGGGGAACAGACTGTCTGGGCTCCGGTCGGTGAGTTTTTTGGGGTAGGCTATTATCCCGTTGCAACTGGTACGTGGTATACGCGGGCCGTGCAGGATGACGTGATGAGTGCATGGTGGGTGGTGCCTTTCGAGCGGAACTGTACGATTACCTTGACCAATTATGGGGAACAGCCGGTGGAAATATCCAAGGCGGCTGCAGTTAGTGGAAAGTGGCAGTGGGATGAACGTTCCATGCACTTTGGTACCACATGGCAGCAGTTTACGCATATCCATGCCCGGGGCGATGAGTTTGCCCAGGACCTTACGTTTGCCGATCTTAAGGGTAGGGGCGTGTATGTGGGAGATGCGGTTACTGTCTATAACCCCAACTTGGGTTGGTGGGGAGAAGGTGATGAAAAGGTGTATGTGGACGGTGAAACCTTTCCGTCACACTTTGGAACGGGTACAGAAGATTATTATGGCTATGCCTGGGGGCGCTATGAACCGTGGATAAACCATCCTTTTGTTGCCCAACCCATAGGAGATGGTTGTTATGCTCACATAGGTTTGGCGCAGAATACCCGTGTCCGCAGTTTGGATGCGATTCCGTTTACTCGGAGCCTGCGCTTTGACATAGAGTTATTCGACTGGTCGAATATACACCTTAATTATGCTCCGATAACCTTCTGGTATATGCTTCCCGGAGGCGAAATACAGCCGAAACCCTTTGTGAGCGATGTACGCGAACGGGTTGCCAACCAACCGTCGGATATTTTCGGTTCAGGGATGAGTCTGGTTGTGGAAGGCGAAGCCATGCAGCCTCGTCCGGGGCATACAGGCTCCGTTGAATTGCAGACCAACTTCCATCCCTTGTGGAGTGAGGGTATGCAACTCTATTGGAAAGATTTCAAACCGGGAGATAAGCTTTCACTGGCTTTTGACAGTGAAGTGGAAGGAATTTATTATGCGAAAATACAGTTTACGGTAGCACCTGATTATGGTACGTTTGCCCTCCGTGTAAATGATAAGGTGATTACTCCGGAAATCAATCTGACCAATGAAGAAGTGTCTTTGCTTCTGGTGAATCTTGGGCAGGTCAATTTGAAAAAAGGAGAGAATGAGTTGCAGATTGAGTCGGCTGCACTGGCTTCGGGACATGATACCGGTTTCTTTGGGATTGATAAGTTGACTCTTCGCAAATAATTCTGTAGACGTCTCTATCGCAGGGATTGTACTTGTATGGATAGCTTTGGATAAATAAAAGTCCAAGGCTATCTTTTTTGTATCAGTTCTTTTTCTATGATAAAATGCTATCTTTGTCCTCAAAATAATAGGTAAGATGAAACTTCGTTCACTCTATATCCTTTCTATTGTAGGGCTGCTACTGGTAATTGTGGTGCAGATTGGTGGTATGATGTATGCTTACGACAATACCAAGAAAGAGGCGGAACGCGCACTGAACGAATGTTTTCGTCTGGCTTTTATCGAAACGGTGGACAACGAGATTAATAATTTACCGTTTCCTGACATGACTATCCCTTTTTACTCGTATCTATCCAAAGACAGTATCAGGTCTTTCGAAGATGAGATGTTTTTAAACTATCAGCAGGCAGCTTCCTTTCTCGAAGATGTATATCATGTCGCCATTCCATTAGATGTGATGGCGAGGTTGGTAGAGAAGAAACTGAAATGGAAAAATATAGACCGGACTGTAAATATCCGTCCTGCGACGGACAGAAGCAAGCGTTCGGTATATGTACGGTTCAAGTCTGTTCTTTCGGAAAAAGCCTGGTTGAATGAGAAGAAAGGAGAGGCCATTGAAGCTGTCATGTTTTCTCCTTTTATACCGCTTGTCAAGGATATAGTCTTTTTGTTCCTTCCTACGCTTCTCTTGGTTGTTTTTCTGGTGTACAGTTGGGCCAGGCAAATGGATTCCATACTTAAACAAGGTAATGATATTGAGAAGCAGCGGTCTGCTTTTTATGTGCTGGCAGAGAAGATGAGGTTGCCGATAGGTGAGGTACGTAGTCAGATATCGGAGAGCCGGTGGGCAGATATAGAAGCCTCGGGGCAACATTTGCTGGACATGACAGAACATACGCTTACGGGAGCTAAGCAAAGCGAACGGCAGCGGCAGGTGCGCAAGCAATATTCTTTTAAAGTCTTTTCGATTGTCGGGTTGATTGCCGGCTGTCTGCTGATGGTAGTCTGGTTTGTCTATCTGTACCGTGCTTCTTTCAAAGAAACTGCCTATCAGGTAAATGATTGTTTTGAAGCAGCTTTTTATGACGAGGTCTTGAAACGCCGCCTTTCTTTGCTCTACGAACAGACTGATAGGGATGGAAAGGATGAATGGGAAGAGAGTGTTGAATCGCCTTTTGCAAAGGAGCAAAGGGAATTTCTGGAGAAAGAGCAGTCGAAGTATAAGGTGAACCGCTTTGGAGTGGTACATATGTACAATCCGGTCGATTTGAATTATCGACTACGCTCTGCTTTGATTATGCAGCGCAGCATCAATGAAAGCGGAATGGAACTTCCTCTCTCCGTGCAGTACCTCGATTCTGCTTTTGCTTCCAGGTTGGAAGCCTTGGGAATGACCTATAAGAGTGGTATCCGCCAGTACTACGCTCCCTCCGATAGTACAGTGGTGGAAGCAGGATATGCCTCGGCAAAATATCAGGATATTTCTTCCCGGTTTATACCGTTGAAGGAGGACAGCATCCTTTGTATACAAGGTGTGGTGAAGAATCCGTATCGCTACGTCATAAGTTCCGTATGGTATCTGTTTCTGCCTCTTTGGGTGATGTTTTTGGTGGTGTTGGACTGTATTCTCGGCCAGGTGAAAGTTTTGCGTACACAGCGGCATTTGGAGCAATTCCAGAAGGATTTTACTTATGCTATGATACACGACATGAAGTCTCCTCTGAGTTCCATCCTGATGGGAGCTCATATTCTGAATAGCGGCAAATTGTCCGGTAAGCCTGGAAAAGAAGAGAAATACCGGCAGGCGATGATGGAAGAGTGTGAGCATCTGCTTACCCTTTCCAATCGTGTACTGGTACTTACCAAGCTGGATGAGGGACATTTGGAACTCCATCAGGAAGAGGTGCCTTTGCGGCCTTTACTTGATGATATAATTGCCAAAATTTCTCTGAAAACCAGCAAAAGGGTAGAATTTACGACCGTTTATCATCGTTGTGAAATGGTGTATGCCGATGCCTTCTGTTTGCGTGAAGTGTTGGGCAATCTGCTGGACAATGCCATCAAGTATTCGGCCCCCGGCGGACGCATCACGGTCAAGATCTGGCAGGGTGAGTACAAAGCTTTCATCGAGATCATCGATCAGGGCCGCGGCATCCCGCCGGAGGATCTGGAAAACGTCAAGACCAAGTTTTACAAGGGCAGCAACTCGGTGCGGGGCAGCGGCATCGGCCTTGCGCTGGTGGATTCCATTATGACCGCACTGGACGGCACCATGGACCTCAAGAGTACGCTGGGCCGGGGCACAGTGGTCACCCTGGGCCTGCCGATCTATAAACGATAAGAGATTGTCCATATTTATCTGGTAAGATAGAGGGGCAGTTTTTACGATAGAGAGGGGCCGCAGCGCCCCATAGGAGAGCCAATGAATCAACCGAACAAGGAACGCTTCAAGACGAGTGTGGGCGGGCAGGCCCTGATGGAGGGCATTATGATGCGGGGCCCGAAAAACATCTGCTGTGCCGTCCGCAAGCCCGATGGCACCATTGAGACCAAGGTCGAACCAACCCCTGCTCACGGCGTGTGGACGAAGATCCCGCTGGTGCGGGGAGCCATCTCGATGATCGAGAGCCTGATCATGGGATACAAGTACATGATGTACTCGGCACAGGTGAGCATGGGGGACGACTACGACCCCGCCGAAGAGGAGACCGCCTTTGAAAAATGGGTGGGCGACCATCTGGGCAAAAAGGCCGAAGATATCATGCTGGCGGCGGCTGCCGTGATTGGCGGGCTGTTTGCCATCCTGCTCTTCACCGTTCTGCCCACGGTGCTGGTGGGCGGCCTGAACCATCTGGTGCCGCTGGGCCGCTGGGCCAAGGTGGTGCTGGAAGCGGTGCTCAAGGTCGCCATCTTCCTGACCTACATGGCCGCCATCTCCCGGATGAAGGAGATCCACCGGGTGTTCGAGTACCACGGAGCCGAGCACAAGACCATTGCCTGCTACGAGGCCGGAGACCCCCTCACGGTGGAGAATGTCCGCAAATATACCCGCTTCCACCCCCGGTGCGGCACCAGCTTTTTGATTTTGGTGGTCATCGTCAGCGTGTTCCTGTACAGCGTGCTGCCCTGGTCCAGCACCAGCTTGCGGGTGGTGTTCAAGCTGCTGCTCCTGCCGCTGGTCATGGGCATCAGCTACGAGCTGCTCAAGTGGTGCGGCCGGTCGGACAACATCGCCACCCGCATCATCCGGCAGCCCGGCATCTGGGTGCAGCATCTGACCGTGTTTGAGCCGGACGACAGCATGATCGAGGTGGCCATTGCCGCCGTCACGCCGGTCCTGCCCGAGGACCCGGAGGACGGCAGATGGTAACCGCAGGGATGCTGCCTCGGGCAGCAGTCCGGGAGGTGGAGGCACGCCTGCGCGCCGCAGGCTGCCCCGACGCGGATTTTGACGCGGCCGAGCTCTTCCGGCTGGCAGTGGGCGGGGATGTCCGCCTTGCCGATGCTCCGCTGGGTGCAGAGCAGGCAGAGCGGCTGGAAGCCCTGACGGCCCGCCGCGCGGCCCGGGAGCCTTTGCAATACCTTTGCGGCAGCTGGCCCTTCCTCGACTTTGAGCTGGCTGTCGGCCCCGGCGTGCTCTGCCCCCGGGCCGATACTGAGGTAGTGGCCGAAGCCGCCGCCGGAATGCTGGCTGAGGTGGAGGTACCCCGGGTGCTCGACCTCTGCGCCGGCACAGGCTGTTTGGGGCTGGGCGTGAAGCGCTTCTGCCCGGCAGCACAGGTCACAAGTCTGGAGAAGAGCCCTGCGGCATACCGCTATCTGGAACAGAACGCCCATCTCTCCCCGGCGCTGACCATCACCCCGGTGCAGGGAGATCTGTTCACCTACTGGCAGACCCTGCCGGAGGGGCAGCTGGACCTTATTGTGTCGAACCCGCCTTACCTGACCGCCGCCGAGATGGGCGCGCTGCAGCCCGAGGTGGCGCAGGAGCCTGCCATGGCGCTGGAAGCGGGGGAGGATGGGCTGGTATTTTACCGCGCCATTGCGGAACACTACCAAAAAGCTCTGCGCCCCGGCGGTGCCCTTGCCCTGGAGATCGGCTGGCAGCAACGGGAGGCCGTGACGGCCCTGCTTGCCGCCAACGGGTGGACGGACATCGTGTGCAGAAAAGACTTTGGCGGCAATGACCGCTGTGTGATGGCGAGAAAACAGTAAAAATATCTACAACTTCCTGTTGTAATATCTGTAAAATGTGTTATACTAGTACCGAAAGAATTGGAATGCCCGCGCCTGCGTTTGGCCGCACCGCGCCGGGAACAGATGACAAAGGAGCATGACACTATGGCAAAAAATCAGAACAACAACGTTGCCCCGGCGACCCAGAAGACCGATCCCGGTGCCAAGAAGGATGCGCTGGCCACGGCACTGGCCCAGATCGAAAAGCAGTTTGGCAAGGGCGCTGTGATGAAGCTGGGCGATAACGCCGCCATGCAGGTGGATGCCATCTCGACCGGCAGCATCGGCCTGGATCTGGCACTGGGCGTGGGCGGCGTGCCCCGGGGCCGCATCATTGAGGTGTACGGCCCCGAATCCAGTGGTAAGACCACACTGGCCCTGCATGTTCTGGCCGAAGCCCAGAAGAAGGGCGGCGATGTTGCCTTCATCGATGTGGAGCACGCGCTGGACCCTGTGTATGCCGAGGCGCTGGGTGTGGACATCAACAACCTGCTGGTCAGCCAGCCCGATACCGGTGAGCAGGCCATGGAGATCTGCGAGGCGCTGGTGCGCTCCGGTGCCATTGATGCCATCGTTGTGGACTCTGTTGCCGCCATGGTGCCCCGCGCCGAGATCGAGGGCGAGATGGGCGACAGTCATGTGGGCCTGCAGGCCCGCCTGATGAGCCAGGCCATGCGCAAGCTGACCAGCGTCATCGGCAAGACCAACACCGTCTGCATCTTCATCAACCAGCTGCGTGAAAAGGTCGGCGTGGTCTACGGCAACCCCGAGGTCACCACCGGCGGCCGCGCCCTGAAGTATTATTCCTCTGTCCGCATCGATATCCGCCGCGTGGAGGGCCTGAAGGATTCTTCCGGCCAGTTCATCGGCAACCACACCCGCGCCAAGATCGTCAAGAACAAGGTGGCTCCTCCGTTCCGTGAGGCTGAGTTTGACATCATGTTCGGCGAGGGCATCTCCAAGATGAGTGAGCTCATCGATCTGGGTGTCAAGCTGGGCATCGTTCAGAAGAGCGGCGCATGGTTCAACTACGGCGATATCCGCCTGGGTCAGGGCCGCGACAACGCCAAGCAGTTCCTGCGCGATAACCCCGAGATCGCCAACGATATCGAGGGTCAGGTGCGCGCCAATGCCGACAAGCTCTATGCCACCCGCCGCCCGGGGGGCAAGGCTGCTGCCGCCCCTGCAGAGGGGGAACCGGCAGCTCCTGCCACAGCAAAGGAGCCGGTGGTCAAGGCTCCCGCCCGCAGCAGCGAGAGTGAGCTGGATATCATGGTGGAAGAGTAAATGGCCTTTTACAGCCGTGGCCGCCGCCCGCTGGCCGAAGAGGAAAAATCCATCGATGCCGCCAAAGCCCGCACCCGGGCCATGGAGCTGCTGGCCGGGCAGGAGCTTTCCTCGGGCCAACTGTATGAGCGGCTGAACCGTCGCTATACCCAGCAGACCAGTGCCGCCGTGGTGGCAGAGATGGTGCAGCGGGAGTATATCAACGATGCCCGCTATGCCGAGACCCGTGCCCACGCCCTGCTGGCGGCAAAAAAGAGCCGCCGCGCCGCTGCCCAGAATCTGCGGCAGAAGGGCCTGGCCGCAGGCGAGATCCAGCAGGCGCTGGATGCTGTTTACACCCCCGATGTTTCCGGCGAGGACCCGGAGCTGGAAGCCGCTGCCGCTCTGGTGGAAGGGCATTACCGCAAAAAGCTGGAAGCGGGCCGCAGGGATCTGGTCATTGCGGCCCTGCAGCGGCGGGGATTTTCGTATTCCGTTATTAAGGAAGCCATTCGCAGGGTGGAGGAGGGGGAATAACCCTCTCAGTCAAAGCCTGCGGCTTTGCCAGCTCCCCCGAAGGGGGAGCTTTTCCGGAGCAAATCGTAAAAAATCAAAAGCATCCCTCAAAAGAGAAAGAGAGTATCATCCCTTATGAAAATTGCATGTATTTCCCTTGGCTGCCCCAAGAACCAGGTCGATCTGGACGTGATGGTGCACATCCTGCTTTCGGCTGGTCACGAGACGGTGGCTGACCTGGGTGAAGCCGATGTCATTCTGGTCAACACCTGCGGCTTTATCGAGAGCGCCAAGACCGAGGCCATTGAGAACATTCTGGAGGCTTGCGCCTACAAGCAGCAGAACCCGGAGCTGAAGGTCATCGTCACCGGCTGCCTGGCTGAGCGTTACCGCAGCCAGATCGAGGAGGAGATCCCCGAGGTGGATGCTGTGGTGGGCTGTGCCTCCAACAAGGCCATTGATACCATCGTGGCCCGCCTGTTCCACGGTGAGAACCATCTGGAAAGCTACGGTGCCAAAAAGGACTTCCCGCTGGGCGGCAAGCGCGTCATCGGCACGCCTGCCCACTATGCGTACTTAAAGATCGCAGAGGGCTGCAACAACCGCTGCCACTACTGCGCCATCCCGGGCATCCGCGGCCCGCTGCACAGCCGCGATCTGGCCGACTGCGTGGCCGAGGCCCGCTGGCTGGCCGGTGAGGGCGTGAAGGAGCTGATCGTGGTGGCCCAGGACCCCACCGCCTATGGCGAGGACTGGGGCAAGCCCGGCAGCATCTGTGAGCTGCTGGACAAGCTGAACAAGGTGCCGGGCCTTGAGTGGATCCGCATCATGTACGCCTACCCGGAGCGCATCACCGATGACTTTATTGCCGCCATGAAGCGGAACGAGAAGGTGGTGCCTTACCTCGACCTGCCCATCCAGCACTGCAACGATACCATCCTCAAGAACATGAACCGCCGCTCCACCCGTGCGGAGCTGCTGGAGGTCATCGGCAAGCTGCGCCGGGAGATCCCCGGCATCACCCTGCGCACCACCCTGATCGCAGGCTTCCCCGGCGAGACCGAGGAGCAGTTCGAGGACCTGTGCAACTTCGTCAAGGAGGTCAGATTTGACCGTCTGGGCTGCTTTGCCTATTCTGCCGAGGAGAACACTGTGGCCGCAAAGATGGACGGCCAGATCGATCAGGAGACCAAGGACCGGCGCGCAGAGCTGGTGATGCAGATCCAGACCGGCATCATGGCCCAGAAACAGGCCGAAAAGGTGGGCCAGACCGTCCGTGTGCTCTGTGATGGCATCGACGAGGAGAGCGGCCTGTACCTCTGCCGCACCACCGGCGATGCCCCCGAGGTGGACGGCAATGTCTGCGTTTCCAGCGAGGAGCCGCTCTATCCCGGCCAGTTCTATGATGTGCTGGTGGAGGACAGCGACCTTTACGATCTGTACGGAACGGTTGCAAAATAACAAATTGGAGGAATCTGTATGAATCTGCCCAATAAGCTCACCCTGACCCGCATCATCTTGGTGCCGGTATTCATGGTCTTTGTTTCCCTGACCCAGATCGGCACGGAGGATTTCAACCCCACCTGGTACCTGGTGGCGGGCATCGTCTTTGCCGCGGCCAGCTTTACCGATTTTCTGGACGGCCATCTGGCCCGCAAGTGGAACATGGTCACCGACTTTGGCAAGTTTGCCGACCCGCTGGCCGACAAGCTGCTGACCACTGTGGCCTTCATCTACATGCTGCGGGACGGCGTGTGCAGCCCGGTGGTGCTCTGCATCATCCTGGCCCGTGAGTTTGCCGTGTCCGGCCTGCGGATGGTGGCCGCCGGTGCCAAGGACGGCAAGGTCATCGCCGCCAACATGTGGGGCAAGGTCAAGACTGTGCTGCAGATGCTGACCATCATCTTCTACTACTTCGGCACCGCATTGACCTGGGGCAATTTCGTTATGATAGGCGCTGACTGCGTGTTCCTCTCTTACTGGCTGTGCTGGCTGGTGGCCATTGCCACCGCCATCTCCGGCATCAAGTACCTGTGGGACAACCGCAGCTTCATCAATACCGCAAAATGATCAAGAAGATCGCCATTCTCTGTTCCATTTTCCTGAACCTCTGCATCGTGCGGTGGGAGCCGGTGGCCATCCGGATGACCTGGGAAGCGGTGGGCAGCCAGACCTTCACCTTTTACACCGAGAACTCCAATGTCTTTGCGTTCTTCGTCTGCCTGCTGGTGGCGGTGTGTCAGGTGATCTGCCTGTTCACGGGGCGGCAGCTGCCCCGCTGGGTCAAGACGCTCAAGTACATTGCCACCTGCTGCCTGACCATGACCTTTCTGACCGTGGTGTTCGTGCTGGGGCCCTACTGTGCCGACCAGGGCGGCGTGGTGTTTCTGCTGACCGAGAGCTCCATGCTCTACCATCACCTGCTCAACCCGCTGTGTGCCTTTGTCTCCTTTGTCCTGCTGGAACGGGAGCCAAAGCTGCCTGCGCGGTGCGTTCCGCTGGCGTTGGTTCCCACGATGCTCTATGGCTCTGTGGCCCTCTGGGCCAATTACCAGCGGCTCATCACCGGGCCTTACCCGTTCCTGCTGGTCTATCAGCAGACCACCCGGCAGACGGTGCTGTGGTGTGCGGCCATCCTGGCCATGAACCTGCTCTATGCCTGGCTTGTCTGGCGGCTGGGCGGGAACCGCCGCAAAAAGAGAAATGTGGGCTTGCTTTTCAGAAGCTGAGCTGCAAAAAAGGCTCTCTGCCGGTTTTGGCAGAGAGCCTTTTCTCGTGTTTTGCTTACAGCAGGGGGATCCCGGCCTTTGCGCAGGCCGCGCGGGTGGCTTCGTCCCAGACGCTTGCCTGTACCTCGCCGATGTGGGCGCTGCCCAGCAGCAGCATGCACAGACGGCTCTGGCCGATGCCGCCGCCGATGGTGTAGGGCAGCTCACCGTTCAGCACTGCCTTGTGGAAGGGCAGGGTGCGGCGGTCGTCACAGCCTGCCATGGTCAGCTGCCGGTCCATGCTCTCGGGGCTGACGCGGATGCCCATGCTGCTCAGCTCGTAGCTGCACTGCAGGGGCTCGTTCCAGAACAGCAGGTCGCCGTTCAGGTCCCAGTCGTCGTAGTCGGGGGCGCGGCCATCGTGGGGCTTGCCGCTCTTCAGGGGAGCACCGATCTTCATCAGGAAGGTGGTGCCGTTTTCCTTTACAATGGCGTTCTCGCGCTCCTTCGGGGTCAGGTCAGGGTACTTGTCCTCCAGCTCCTGGGTGGTGATAAAGGTCACGTTGGGGGTGTGAAGGGGCAGATCCTGCAGCTGGGGGAACATGGCGTGCAGGTTCATCTCGGTGGCGCAGACGGCCGACACGATGGAGCGCACCACGTTCTTCAGGTAGGCCTCGCTGCGGTCCTCCTCGCGGATGACCTTCTCCCAGTCCCACTGGTCCACATAAACGGAGTGGAGGTTGTCCAGCTCCTCGTCCCGGCGGATGGCGTTCATGTCGCAGTACAGGCCCTTGCCCACGCGGAAGCCGTAGTCCTTCAGGGCCTTACGCTTCCACTTTGCCAGCGACTGCACCACCTGTGCCTCAATGCCGCTGTCCCGGATGTCAAAGGTGACCTTGCGTTCCACGCCGTTCAGGTCGTCGTTCAGGCCGGTGGAAGCTTCCAGAAACAGCGGAGCCGACACGCGGTAGAGGTTCAGCGTGGCACACAGGGTGTCGGCGAACAGCCGCTTCACGGTGCCGATGGCACGCTGGGTGTCGTACAGGTTCAGCGCGGGTGTGTAGTTCTGCGGGATCATCGTTTTGCTCATAACAGTTTACCCCTCTCTTTCCGTTCTCCGCCGCCGAATTGCGGCACCGGAACGGCTTTCCCTTTAATACAGTAAATTATGGCACAATTCCAGAGCGTTGTAAAGGGGAGAACGCAAAGCTGGTGCAATTCGGGAGCTTACGCCTCTGCCACGGCCTCGATCTCGCACAGGACACCTTTGGGCAGATCCTTGACAGCAACGCAGCTGCGGGCGGGCTTGGAGGTGAAGTACTTTGCGTAGACCTCGTTGAAGGCGGCAAAATCGGCAATATCGGCCAGGAAGCAGGTGGTCTTGATGACCTTGTCGTAGCCGGAACCGGCGGCTTCCAGGATCGCACCCACGTTCTTGCAGCTCTGCTCGGTCTGGGCGGCGATGCCCTCGGGCACAGTGCCGTCCGCAGGGTTCACAGGGATCTGGCCGGAGGTGTAGACGAAACCGCCTGCGATGAAGCCCTGGGAGTAGGGGCCGATCGCGCCGGGAGCCTTTTCAGTAGCGATGACTTTCATGGAAAATACCTTCTTTCTGTGTGTTTGATGGAGCTTTTCTCTTCGGGGAGAAAAATTCTGCTGCTTGAAGTCTACACCATGCGGCGGGATGTGTCAATCCGGGAGGGACTTTTTGCCCGCGCGGCCTTTACAAGCAGGCAAAAAGGCGGTATCCTTAATCTATTGATACACCACCCTTCAGGAGGAACCCATGGATATCCGCCAGCTGCACTATTTTCTGGTTTTGTGCGAAGAGATGAACTACACCCGCGCGTCACAGCGGCTGTTTCTGTCGCGGCAGGCCCTGCGGCAGAGCATCACGGCGCTGGAAGCCGAGCTCTGCGGCCCGCTGTTCGTCAGCGCCCACCACAAGCTCTCGCTCACCGAGCGGGGGCTGAGCTTGCAGCGCCATGCGGCCCCGGTGGTGGAGCAGTTCCAGCAGATGCAGGCGGCCCTCCATGCGGAGATCCAGTCGGCCCAGCCGGTGCGCATCGGCATCAGTGTCTCGCTGGTGCCGGACTACCTGCCCGGGCTGGAGACCCAGCTGGACAAGTTCCGCCAGCAGTACCCCCACATTGAGATGCGGTTCCGCCTGCTGGAAAACGATGCCGTGGCCGATGGTGTGGAGCAGGGCGAGCTGGACGCGGGCCTTGTGATGGATCTGGGCACGGCGGCTCCGGTGCTGGCCCGCACCACCCTGCGGGCCGACCCGGCCTGCCTGCTGGTGCCGCGCGGCCATCCCTTCTGGGAGAAAGAGCGGGTGCCGCTTTCGGCCCTGCGGGGCCAGCGGGTGCTGCTGCCCAGCCTGCGGCAGGATCTGTTCAGCCCCCTGTGGGATGCCTGCGCCCGGGAGGGCTTTGCGCCCAACGCGGAGATCGGCCCCAGCTTCTATCAGGCGTATTATCTGGTTCAGGAGCAGCTCTGCACCTGCCTGACCCGCTACGAGCCGGGGGCACGGCGGGAGCTGGACCGGGTGCGTGACGTGCTGCTGGAAGATCTGCCGCCCCTCTGTGTCTCGATGGTGCAGCGGCGAGACCACAACTCGGCCTATCTTGACCTGCTGCGGGGCTACCTGATGGAGGTCATCGGGGGTGCGGCATCTCTGCCGCCCCGGCGGGGCCGCCCGGCAAAGCCCTTCTACAACTTCCCGGTGCTGTCCAGCGCCGCCCCCAAGGCGGCACCGCAGCACCCGGCTCCGGGCACCCAGCTGCCCTTTGCGGGCGGAAACAACTTCCGGGAGCTGGGCGGCTACGAGGCCGACGAGGGCAAGCATGTCAAGTGGGGGCAGATCTACCGCGGCATTCCCACCGGACTGCTGACCGGGGCGGCTGACCGTAAGCTGCTGGACAGCCTGGGCCTGCGGCTCATCCTCGATCTGCGCAGCGAGTCCGAGGCAGCGGAGCAGCCTGACTATGTGCCCGATGGCGCGCGGCTGGTGCGCATCTGCGGGCTTTGCCACCCGGACGGAAGCGAGATCTCCTTTTCTCCCGGGGACATTGAAAAGCTGCTCAAGGGCAAGAAGGATGAGGAACATAACCTCGCCGATGCCATGTATGAGCAGATGCTCTTCCGCAATAAGGCCTACAAGGAGCTGTTCCGGGCGCTGGAGGCGGGCGAAACGCCGATCCTGTTCCACTGCTCCGGCGGGAAAGACCGCACCGGCGTGGCGGCCATCCTCATCCTGCTGGCGCTGGGGGCTTCCGATGAAACGATCTGTCAGGATTTTGTCCGCACCAATGTCTGCCGCCGCCCGGAGCTGGAAAAGATCTGGGCCGCCCATGCCGAAGAGATCGAGGCGCATCCCGAACAGAAGCAGTTCTATCAGGGCATTGCCGGTGTCCACCCGGAGTCTGCCCCCTTTGTGTTGGACACCATCCGCAAAGAGTATGGCACCACCGATGCCTATCTTGAAGCCGAATACGGCCTGACCCCCGCCCGTCTGATGCGGCTGCGGCGGATGTATCTGGAATAATGGCTGTTTTTTTAGAAAATTCCTTTCACTTTACTTGACATTGTACCAAATGTTTCGTAATATAAGAAGTAGTATGGAATCCATGACGCTGCGTGCAGGGATCTTCCACAACCAAAGTTCAATGGGGCTTCATCTGCCCGTTTTTATATGAAAACCTTGTAGATAAAAAAGCTGCATCAGGCCGCAGGGGCAAACATGCCCTTTTTGTGCGGTGCTGTTGTCTGTTTTGTTGTTGAGAGCTTGATTTTGTATTGTTGACCCACGCCTTGCGCGGCAGCGTCTCCAGATTTTAGTTAATTTTGAACTTTAATTGTAAGGAGAGTGAACACGATGTCCCCGATCATTCTGTTGATCGTGGTCGTGGTTGCTGCTGTTGCTGCCGGCGCGGGTTATTTTATTGGTTACAACAACCGTAAAAAGACCGCCGAGGCACAGATCGGCAGCGCAGAAGCCGAGGCTACCCGCCTGGTGAACGAAGCAATCAAGACCGCTGACCAAAAACGAAAAGAAGCTGTTCTGGAAGCCAAGGACGAGGCTTTCCGCCTGAAAGCCGAGGTCGATGCCCAGAAGGCTGAGGCCGACAAGGAGATCAAGCAGCGCCGTGCTGAGATCAGCCGCCAGGAGAACCGCATTGACCAGAAGGAAAATGCGCTGGACCGCAAGACCGAAGCCCTGGAAAAGAAGGAAGAAGAGCTCAAGAAAAAGCACGAGGAGGCCGACAGCCGCCTGGCTGAGGTGGATGCCATCCGTGCCAAAGAGATGGAGCGCCTGGAGACTCTGGCAGGCCTGAGCCAGGAAGATGCCCGCGAAGTGCTGCTGCACAAGGTGGACGAGGAGCTCACCCACGAGAAGGCTGTCCGTGTGGCTGCCTACGAGACCGACCTGAAGGAAAACTGCGATAACATCGCCCGCAACATGATCGGTCAGGCCATCAGCCGCTGCGCCGCTGACCACTGCAGCGAGACCACCGTCAGCGTGGTGCCCCTGCCCAGCGACGAGATGAAGGGCCGTATCATCGGCCGTGAGGGCCGCAACATCCGCGCGCTGGAAACTGCCACCGGCGTGGATCTTATCATCGATGATACCCCGGAGGCCATCACCCTGTCCTCTTTTGACCAGACCCGCCGCGAGGTTGCCCGCATGACGCTGGAGCGCCTGATCGGTGATGGCCGCATCCACCCCGCCCGCATTGAGGAGACGGTGGAGAAGTGCCGCCACGACCTTGAGCTGCAGATGAAGCGGGAGGGCGAGCGCGCCGTGATGGAACTTGGCATCCACGGCCTGCATCCCGACCTCATCAAGCTCATCGGCCGCCTGAAGTACCGCACCAGCTTTGGCCAGAACGCTCTGACCCACAGCATGGAGGTGGCCTGGCTGGCCGGTCTGCTGGCAGGCGAGATGGGCGTGAACGTCACGCTGGCCCGCCGTGCCGGTCTGCTGCATGATATCGGCAAGGCCCTTGACCACGAGATCGAGGGCAGCCATGTCCAGATCGGTGTGGATATCTGCCGCAAGTACAAGGAAAACACCCAGGTCATCCATGCCATTGAGGCCCACCACGGCGATGTGGAGCCCAAGACCCCGCTGGCCTTTATCATTCAGGCCTGCGATGCCATCAGTGCCGCACGTCCCGGTGCCCGCCGCGAGAACGTGGAGAGCTATGTCAAGCGTCTGGAAAATCTGGAGGAGATCTCTTCCAGCTTTGAGGGCGTGGAGCAGGCCTTTGCCGTTCAGGCCGGCCGCGAAGTCCGCATCATGGTCAAGCCCGATGTCATCAGCGATGATCAGGTCATCCTGCTGGCCCGCCAGATCGCCAAGAAGATCGAGGATACCCTCGATTATCCCGGCCAGATCAAGGTCAACGTCATCCGCGAGAGCCGCGCCATCGAGTACGCGAAGTAAGATCAGAACCAAGAGGAGCCCGTTGTGTTCGCACAGCGGGCTCCTTTTTTGTCTGTGAACCTCTCGGGCGCGTCGTGTCAGATCTCCGGGCAGGGGTGCAGGTTTATGAGACCGCCTATCCTGCTTTTCCTGCTGGGAGAGGTGTCATTGCGAAGCAATGACAAAGAGGACTGCCATAGACTGAAGCAATTTCAACTCTTAATAAAATGAAGTGAACGAAGTTAAATGTACTCTGTGGGAATACAAGTTGTGACTTTAATGCAAGAACTGTCTTTGCGCAAAATACAGTACAGGAGAAAAACTATACAAAAATTAGTTTCCATTTTCGGCGGGATGTTGGACAAAGGGGAGAAATGGGCCTTTTTGGAGAACAAATTCGGCAAAAAGTCTTTTCTTTGCCGACGGATGGATGTATAATGCGGCCATGGCACAAGGGTGTGCAGAAGCTCCAGAGGGGGAGCAGAGCCCCTTGTGCATTTTCAGAAATTGATGCTTTATCAGTGTAGAGCATTAAAGAGAGGGGAAAACATATATGAAATTCGATCGTCGTATTTCGCGCCGCAGCTTCCTGGCAGCTGCCGGTGTCACCTCTGCCGCGCTGGCTCTGACAGCCTGCGGCGGCTCTTCCAGCTCCACGGCTGCATCTTCTGCAGCCAGCGGCGCTTCCTCTGCTGCGGCTGGCACCGCACAGGGCGGCACCCTGAACATCATGCTGGAGACCGAGGTCCAGTCTCTGGACCCCCAGGTAGCCACCGACGGCACCTCCTTTGAGGTCATCGCGGATTACACCGATGGCCTGATGCAGATGGATGCTGACGGTGCAGCAGTTCCCGCCATGGCGGAGACTTATGACATCAGCGAGGACGGCAAGACCTACACCTTCCACCTGCGCGATGCAAAGTGGTCCAACGGTGAGGCCGTGACCGCCGCTGACTTTGTGTTTGGCTGGCAGCGCGCCGTAGACCCCGCCACCGCTTCCGAGTATTCCTACATGCTGTCCGACATTGGTCAGGTGGTCAACGCCGCTGAGATCATTGCCGGTGAAAAGCCTGTTACCGACCTGGGCGTGACCGCTGTGGATGACAAGACCCTGGAGGTGCAGCTGAACGTTCCTGTCAGCTACTTCCTGAGCCTGATGTACTTCCCCACCTTCTACCCGGTGAACGAGGCCTTCTACAACACCTGCGCTGACACCTTTGGCACCAGCCCCGAAACGGTGCTGTCCAACGGCGCGTTCGTGCTGACCGATTATCAGCCCGCCGCCACCGCCTTTGCGATGGAAAAGAACCCCGATTACTATGATGCGGATAAGATCGCTCTGGACGGTCTGGCCTATCAGGTCATCAAGGACAGCCAGCAGGCTTTGATGAGCTATCAGACCGGCACGCTGGATATTACCCTGCTGAACGGTGAGCAGGTCGATCAGGTCAAGGATGATCCCGAGTTTACCAGCGTGGGTGCCGGTTACCTGTGGTACATCAGCCCCAACATCGACGCTGTGCCTGATCTGGCAAACCTGAACCTGCGCAAGGCCATGACCTTTGCGCTGGATCGTGATGCCATTACCGGCGATGTGCTGAAGGATGGCTCCACCCCCGCATACACCGCTGTTCCCGCACAGTTTGCAACCGGCCCCGACGGCAGCGATTTCAGCGCCGACCAGACCAAGTTTGCAGATGACTGTGCTTATGACCCCGAGAAGGCCAAGGAGCTCTTTGAGACCGCCAAGGTTGAGCTGGGCAAGGATACCTTCACCTTTGATATGGTGGTGGATGCTGACGATGCACCCCAGAAGGTGGCTCAGGTCGTCAAGGAGCAGCTGGAGACCACGCTGGAGGGCCTGACCATCAACCTGACCGTGGAGCCCAAGAAGCAGCGCGTGCAGGATATGCAGGACGGCACCTTTGAGCTGGGCCTGACCCGCTGGGGCCCCGACTACGCTGACCCCATGACCTATCTGGGCATGTGGGTGACCGGCAACTCCAACAACTACGGTCTGTGGAGCGATGCCGACTACGATGCCATCATTGACGAGTGCACCACCGGTGACCTGTGCACCGACCCCGAAGGCCGCTGGGCAGCCCTGTATGAGGCCGAGCAGATCGTCCTCGAACAGGCCGTCATCTTCCCCCTGTACGGCCAGTGCAACGCCGAGATGATCTCCTCTGCCGTCAAGGGTGTCGAGCATCACCCCTGCGCTCTGAACCGTGTGTACAAGAACACCACCAAGAGCGAGTAAACAACTGAATCGCTGAATAAGGCCGCACAGTGGCCCGCAAAAGCCACTGTGCGCCTTTTTGGCATTGTGCCTGTCCGCGGCAGACGAACGACTGACCGCGAGATCCCGGAAGGAAAAGGGGGTCCACCCGACGTGAAAAAATATACGCTCAAGCGAATCCTGACCTCGCTGTTCACACTGCTGGCCATTCTGCTGGTGCTGTTCATCCTGATGCAGCTGATGCCCGGTTCGCCCTTCAATGATGAAAAGCTGACGCCCGATATGCGGGCTGCCCTGTACGCAAAGTACGGCCTGGATCAGCCCATCTACATCCAGTTCTTCCGCTATGTGGGCAATATGCTCCGCGGAGATCTTGGCGTGAGCTATAACATCTCCAAGAATACGCCCATCTCCCAGCTCATCCAGAGCCGCCTGCCCATCTCCATTCAGGTGGGCGGCATGGCCGTGACGCTGGGTGCCGCTGTGGGCCTGGTGCTGGGCATCATTGCCGCACTCAAGCGGGATACCATTTTTGATACCATCGCCACCATCATCTCGGTCATCGGCGTGTCGGTGCCTTCCTATGTGTTCGCACTGGCCCTGAGCTATGCCTTTGGCTTCAAGCTCCGCTGGTTCCCAATGCTGTTCTCCGCCAAGGATGTCTTTGGCTCCAGCGTCCTGCCCAGCATCTCGCTTTCCATGTTCACCATGGCCTCCATTGCCCGCTTTACCCGCAGTGAGATGATCGAAGTCCTTGATTCCGATTACATGCTGCTGGCCGAGAGCAAGGGCATCTCCGGCCCGGCGCTGATCTTCCGCCATGCCCTGCGCAATGCCCTCATCCCCATCATTACGGTGCTGGCACCCCTGATCGTGGATCTGATGACCGGCTCGCTGGTGGTGGAAAAGATCTTCGCCATTCCCGGCGTGGGCAGCCTGCTGGTCACGGCCATCCAGTCCAACGATTACAACGTGGTCATTGGCCTGAGCTTTATTTACAGCGCCATGTACATTGGCATCATGCTGGTCGTTGACCTGCTCTACGGCATCATCGATCCGCGCATTCGTCTGGCAAAGGGGGATGACTGATATGGCAGAAAAAGCGATCCGCCTGGGCGGCGAATCCACAGCGGATGCCATCGTCAGCGCGGTGGATTCCCTGTATCCCGAGCACACCTTTGAGGACAAGGAGTTTGCCCTCAAGCACAACGACGATGAGATCGCCGTGGATACCAACTTTGCGGCCCAGAGCTTCTGGAAGGATGCCATCCTCCGCTTCTTCGGCAAGAGGAGCGCCGTGCTGGGCCTGATCCTGATCGTCGTCATCGTGCTGCTGGCCGTTTTTGGCCCGGGCATGAACAGCTATACCTACTCCGGCCAGGATCTGAGCCAGAAGAACTTTGCTCCCCGTGTGCCGGGCATCGAGCGCCTCGGCATCCTGGACGGCAGCGAGAAGATGAGCACCACCACCGGCAGCAAGAGCGTCAACGCCTATGTGGAAAAGGGCAAGGACGATGTCTACTACTGGTTCGGCAGTGACCTGTACGGCCGCGATATCTGGACCCGCACCTGGGAGGGTGCCCGTGTCTCCCTGATCATCGCGGTGGCCGCTGCTGTCATCGATATGGTCATCGGCATGAGCTATGGCCTGATTTCCGGCTACTTTGGCGGCAGGGTGGATATGGTGATGCAGCGCTTCCTCGAGGTGGCCAACGGCATTCCCCGCCTGGTCATCGTTACGCTGCTGCTGCTGGTGCTGCAGCCCGGCATGGTCACCATCATCTTTGCCCTGATGCTGACCGAGTGGGTGGGCATGAGCCGCATTGCCCGCGCCGAGATGCTCAAGCTGAAGGACCAGGAATTCGTGCTGGCCTCCCGCACGCTGGGTGCAGGCAGCTTCTTCATCATCTTCAAGGAAGTGCTGCCCAACATCATCGGACCCATCATCACGCAGGTCATGTTCAGCATCCCCACCGCCATCTTTACCGAAGCATTCCTGTCCTTTGTGGGTCTGGGCATCCCGGTGCCCCAGTGCTCGCTGGGTTCTTTGATCAGTGAGCTGTACAACAGCTTCACCACCCACCCCTATCAGATCATTCCGCCCATTGTGGTGATGAGCCTGCTGATGCTCAGCTTCAATCTGGTGGCCGATGGTCTGCGCGAGGCCCTGGACCCCAAGATGAAGAGTATGTAAGGAGGAACACCCCATGCCTGAGAATAAAAAAGAACAGGTCTTGTCGGTGCGAGACCTTGATATCACTTTTAAGACCACCGCAGGCCCGGTGCACGCCATCCGCGGCGTGAACATCGACCTGTACAAGGGCGAGACCGTTGCGCTGGTGGGTGAATCCGGTTCCGGCAAGTCCGTGACCATGAAGGCCGCCATGGGCATTCTGGCCAAGAACGCCACCGTGAACAGCGGCTCCATCCAGTTCAGCTACCACCATGCAGACGGCTCTCCCGAGACGGTGGACCTGCTGCAGAAGGACAAAAAGTGGATCCGCCGCCACATCAATGGCAAGCGCATCGCCATGGTGTTCCAGGACCCCATGACCAGCCTTGACCCCACCATGACCATCGGCAAGCAGATCATGGAGGGAATGCTCTGGCACTTCAAGATGCCAAAGGCCGAGGCCTACAAAAAGGCACTGGAGCTGCTGGAAGAGGTGGGCATCACCGATGCCGAAAAGCGGATGAAAAACTACCCGCACCAGCTGTCCGGCGGTATGCGCCAGCGCGTGGTCATTGCCATTGCGCTCTCCTGCGACCCCGACCTGCTCATCTGCGACGAGCCCACCACCGCGCTGGATGTGACCATTCAGGCCAAAATTCTGGAGCTGATCCGCCGCATCCAAAAGGAGCGCGGCATCTCGGTCATCTACATCACCCACGACCTGGGCGTTGTGGCAAAGGTGGCCGACTATGTGGATGTCATGTACGCGGGCAAGATCGTGGAGACCGGCACCATTGACGAGATCTTCTACGACCCCAAGCATCCCTACACCTGGGGTCTGCTGTCGGCCATGCCCGATCTGGACACCGCCGATGACCGTCTGTACACCATCCCGGGCTCTCCGCCGAACCTGCTGCATGAGAAGCCGGGCGATGCCTTTGCACCCCGCAACCGCTTTGCCCTGCACATCGATGATGAAGTCGATCCTCCCATGTTCAAGATCAGCGAGACCCACTATGCGGCCACCTGGCTGCTGGACCCCCGGGCCCCCAAGGTGGAAATGCCGCCGGAGCTGGCCCAGCGCATCAGCCGCATGAAAGCGGATGCAGAAAAGATCAAGGAGGCGGAATAAATGGCTGCACAGAGCGCGACCCCGCTTCTGAAAGTAGAGGGCCTGAAACAGTATTTCAAGGTGAACAAGAACTTCACCGTTAAGGCTGTGGACGACGTGAGCTTTGAGATCTACCCCGGCGAGACCTATGGTCTGGTGGGCGAATCCGGCTCCGGCAAGTCCACCATCGGCCGGAGCATCATCCGGCTGTACGACCCCACCGCAGGCAGGATCACCTTTGACGGGCAGGACATCAGCGGACACCTGAGCCACGCACAGAACAACACCCTGCGCACCCAGATGCAGATGATCTTCCAGGATCCCATGGCCAGCCTGAACCCCCGCAAAAAGGTGGAGGACATCATCGGCGAGGGATTGGACATCCACCACATGTACAAGACCCCGGCGGAGCGCCGGGAGAAGGTGGAAAAAATTCTGGCCAAGGTGGGCCTTGCCCCGGAGCACGCCGAGCGCTATCCCCATCAGTTCTCGGGCGGCCAGCGCCAGCGCGTGGGCATCGCCCGCGCCCTGATCATGAACCCCAAGCTCATCATCGCCGACGAGTGCATCTCGGCACTGGATGTGTCCATTCAGGCGCAGGTGGTCAACCTGATGAAGGATATCCAGCAGGAGACCGGCACGGCCTACCTCTTCATTGCCCATGACCTTTCCATGGTCAAGTATATCTCTGACCGCATCGGGGTGCTCCATCTGGGCCACCTGCTGGAGACCGGCACCACCGAGGAGATCTTTGAGCATCCCATCCACCCCTACACCCGGAGCCTGCTGTCAGCCATCCCGCTGCCCAACCCTGTTGTGGAAAAGCGCCGCGTGGCCGAGACCTACGATTACGCCGCCTCCGGCATCGATTACAGCCTGGGTACCAGCCACCATGTTGCGGGCAGCCACTACGTCAAGTGCACAGACGCAGAGTTTGCCCAGTGGTGCAGGTAGACCATATCCTCCCAGCAAATGCAAAGCGCCCCCGCTCACCGGTGTTTCCGGCAGGCGGGGGCGCTGCTTTTTGTAGGAAGTTCAGAAGGTCAGCCGCATCTGGTACCACACCACGCCGCCGTGGGTGGAGCCGGAAACGCCTTCGCTGACAAAGCCGAAGCCGGCGTAATAGTGCACGAGCCTGTCCTTGCAGGTGAGCACCAGCCCCCTGCGGCCCTGAGCCTTTGCATCGGCGATGGCCCGGCGGAGCAGCTGCCCGGCCAGGCCCTGCTTCCGGTATTCGGGCAGGGTGTTCACCCCAAAGATCATCTGCCACGCCCCATGCGCATCGTGCAGGGAAGCGTCGGCGTACATCTCGTCTGTCAGGTCGGGGGTATCGGTCACAAAGCCGTCCACAAAGGAGACGAGCTTTTCGTCCTCGAACAGCAGCCAGAAGTGGTCGGCATAATGGGTCAGCCGCCCGGCAAATTCTTCTTTTGTGGCCGCCTCCGCAGCCGGGAAGCAGGCCGCCTCCACAGCAGCAATGGCATCCAGATCTTCAAAGGTGGCAGTGCGAATCTTTTGCATAGTCATTCTCCAGAGTTTGATTTGTTGAGCTGAGTATACCACACCATCCCGCAAAGCGCCAGCAAAACAAAAAGAACCACCGACCG
>OHFV01000586.1_pt1 | contig 21812 bp, 20 predicted proteins | sample 1567611 | NCBI WGS metagenome assembly OHFV01 (sample SAMEA3879532, study PRJEB24766) | human gut metagenome | biome: human-associated habitat; feature: feces | place: USA | collected 1985/1987
GCTATACCGGGCTGCATCCGAAGCTGATCTGGGAGAGAAGCATGACGCTGGGGCGTGGAAATGACCGCTGCGATTTTTGCATGAAGGTCAGATAATAGTGGGCGGCATATTGAAATGGAAATCAAACGATTCGGTACATGGTATTTCTGGCATACTTTCTTGTTTTGTATGAATCACGATGGAAGACGAAGGAAATGGGAGCATATGCCCGATTCGCACGCAGACTGAGAGGAGAAAAACAATGATCGTACTGCAACTGCTGCTTTATTGTCTGCTGTTTACCGCAATGATAAAAATCGCTGTGATCGGCGGTGCTGTCAATGGACTGTACTTTTATCCCAAGGAGGTGCAGGACCGCGCCATCGAACTGGGACTGATCGACCGCAATACGATGAACCGGAAACGAAAATGTTTTATGATACCGTTCTTTATCGTGATGCTTGCTGCTCTTGTGCTGATCATCGGTTTGTGGAACGAGGCTTCCTCCTTTGGTGAGGCCTATTGGCAGGCGCTGCTGTTTCTTGAGGTTATGAATATCTATGACGGCGTTGTAATCGACAAGCTATGGGTCGGGCACAGCCAGTTTTGGGTGCTGCCAGGGCTTGAAGATGCGTCGTTCGTGCAGACCTGGAGGCAGGTGCAGAAAAAGCGAAGTATACTGGCGCTGATCTGGGTTGCGGGAGCGGCAATTGTCGGCGGTATTGTCCATTTGATTTTCTAAGAAGTTGGAAATTGCCCAAATGAAAAGTAGAATCATGAACTGCAATCGGAGGCAAAAAAGATGAAGACGGAGAAACCGAAAAAGCTGATTCGATGGTGCATTTTCGGTGCGATCGGGGCAGTACTGACGATCCTGGCGGCAGGCATTGTGGTGCCCGCTTTGTCCTATCTGCTCAGCTTTGCCGCCGGAGCCATGCTGTATGTGGTGGTGGAGGAGCTGATCCCGGAAATGTCGCAGGGGCAGCACTCTAACGTCGGCACGGTGTTTTTGCGGTAGGCTTCAGCGTGATGATGGTACTGGATGTGGCACTGGGATAGCGCATGGTTGAGAAAATTGCGATGCAAGGGGCGAAGAAAGGAAAAACATGAAAGACAGAGATCTGCCAGTTGACCACAGCTGCCATTCCAAGCCCTGCAAAAGACGGATTGTGGAGATCGGATTGAATAAACAGTATGATTGATATCATTTTTCATGACAAAACGGGGGTCACTCCCTATAATCCCGGACAAACAGGCGGCTTTGAAAATGCGGCCGGAAGTGGAGAAATTCACTATTACCGGCTGTTTGATGGCGTGGGGATCATGCTGCTGCGGCTGGAGATGGAGACCTATACGGAAATCCGCACGCAGATCGGTATGATAGAGATCAATTTCTGCATCAATGGCCGTTTTGAAACCAGCTTTTCCATGCGCGATAGCGTTCTGCTAAAGCCGGGGGATATGGCCGTCAGCTGCTACGACGGACGGCATGGAACACGTTCAGAGTCACGGTTCCCGCTGGGCTGTTACGAAGGGCTGTGTCTGGAAGTTGATCCAGCAGCCGCTCAGAACTGGCTTGAGAAGAACGCACCGGGCTTTTCGGTGGATTTTGCGGTACTGAAGCAGAATCTTCTGGGAAACCGATGGTTCATGTTCGGTACGGCAGGACCCCGCTGTGAGCACGTTTTCCGGGAATTGTACGAAAATGCGCCCTACATGGATCTCCGGTTCCTGCGGCTCAAGGTGGTGGAGCTGTTGATGCTGCTGAGCCGCATTCCGCAGGAGGAAGGAACGGACTTGTACTGTTCTACCGTACAGACCGAACTGGCACACCATCTCCGGGATCACCTTCTGACAAACCGGGAGGGGTATGTCTCCCTTGCGCAGCTGGCAGAAGAACACGGGATCTCGGTTTCGCACCTGCAAAAAATGTTCAAACAGGTCTACGGTGTGCCAGTATACCACTATATCAAGGAATACCGTCTGGAACAGGCTGCCGTAGAGCTTGTCCGGAGCGCAAAGCCCATTACGCAGATCGCACAGAATGCAGGATATGACAACGCCAGCAAGTTTTCGGAGGCTTTCCGGAAACGATATGGAACGACCCCGTCGCAGTACCGCACCCACGCAAATGGACTCGCAAAACGGAGCAGGGAAATCAGAATGGAGTAGTCCACGGCCGAAAAATATGCTAAAGTACAGAGCGGTTAGAACAAACTTACTTTAAAACCGGAGGTACTTTCATATGATGATGAAAAAGAAATTTGTTGCAGTGGCCTTGTCTGCGGTCTGCCTGCTGTCTGCTGTCGGCTGCGGCCAGCAGAGCGCAAGCACAGCGTCTTCGGCATCCAGCGTTTCCTCCTCGGTGGCTTCTTCGGCTTCCGCAAGTCAGGTAATGGATGCAGAGGATTATCTGTCTGGTATCAGCGGGACTTATGTGGAACTGTTCCCGGAGATGGCAAAGAGTGAATACCGGAATTTGTGGATCGACGCTGCGACTCCGCTGGTAGGCGAGGACAATGCGGAATCGGCTACGGATATGCTGCTGGGAATGTGCATGGCAGAGCCGTATGGCGAGGAGGCTGTTGAAAAATATGCAGCAGATCCGGACAGCACGGCGTTCAACTGCTATTTTCTGGGCGGCGTGGAAAAATTCGTGATGAATGGCGACACCATCACCGGTCTGGATGCGCAAGGACAGGAAGTGTTTGCACACACCTACCAGAAACTGGATGTGGACAATGAAAACAGCTTCCTCTTCTACCAGAGCGAGGATGCGGATTCCGGGGAGTTTACCTACTTTGCCTTTGCGCCCGATACGATGGAAACGACGTATCATCTGGAATTCCGCTATGCAGAGGATCTCGACGACCTGCAGAGCTGGTATGAAGGAAATTATGCTTATTGGAATGCTGCCGCCATCGCAGAGGACTATGATCAGGCAACTATGGAAAATGTCATTGAACTTTTTGTCACGGAAAATTTGTCTGAGGCAGAATAAACGGCACATGCGCACCCGATCATGTCAGGCGGTACGCATGGCAATATTACGGTAAGGATGTGATTTGATTGAAAAAACGATCGGACTTTTCCCGGCTGATGGGCTACGCCGGGAACTACCGATATTTCACCTACGCTTCGTGGGTGCTGTCTGCGGTCAGTGCGCTGGTGGCGCTGGTGCCTTTTGTGTACATCTGGAAGATCCTGCGGGATGTGCTGAACGCCGCGCCAAACTATGCGCAGGCGGTGAACATCCCCCATTACGGCTGGATGGCAGTGTTATTTGCAGTGTTGTCTTACCTTGTTTACATTGCGGCGCTGATGTGCTCCCACCTGTCGGCGTTCCGGGTGGCGACCAATCTGCGGCTGGCGGTGTCGGAGCATTTGGCGGTGCTGCCGCTGGGCTTTGCCGAAACTTTTGGCAGTGGTAAGCTGCGCAAGATCATCCATGAGAGCACCGGAGCCGCCGAGACCTATCTGGCCCACCAGTTGCCAGACCAGTACAACGCCATCGCTACCCCGGCGGGGCTGCTGGTGCTGCTGTTGGCGTTCGACTGGAGGCTGGGTCTGCTGAGCCTTGCGCCGGTGGTGCTGGCTTTCCTCATTATGGCGACCATGACCGGCAAGCGGATGGCTGAGAAAATGCGGCAGTACGGCAACGCCTTGGAGGCTATGTCCAATGAGGCAGTGGAGTACGTCCGGGGTATCCCGGTGGTCAAGACCTTCGGGCAGTCGGTGTTTTCCTTCAAAAAGTTCAAGACCACCATTGATGAGTATGAAAAGTGGGTCATCTCCTACACCAAAGACCTGCGCCTGCCCATGATGTTCTATACCGCCGCCGTCAACGGCGTGTTCGCCTTTTTGATCGCGGGCGGGCTGCTGTTCACGACCCACGGCGTCACCCCGGAATTTCTGCTGAACCTACTGTTCTATATCATCATCACGCCGGTGATCTCCCTGACTTTGACCCGCATAATGTACATGAGCGAGAACAAGATGGTGGTAGCGGATGCGCTGGCACGCATCGACTTGGTGCTGGAGGCAGCGCCCATGCAGGTTCAGGCTGTTCCGCAGCACCCACAGGATGCTTCTGTCGCGCTGCAGAACGTGCATTTCAGCTATGACGGAAAAACCGAGGTCATCAAGGGCGTTTCGCTGGAGATCCAGCCGGGACAGACTGTGGCTTTTGTAGGCCCTTCCGGCGGCGGAAAATCTACGCTGGCAAACCTTGTCTGCCGGTTCTTTGATGTGCAGAGTGGCAGCGTCCGGGTAGGCGGAGCGGATGTGCGGGCTATCCCCAAGGAAGAACGGATGGATACCATCTCCTTTGTGTTCCAGAACAGCCGCCTGCTCAAGGGCAGCATTCTGGATAACGTCCGTCTGGGCAGACCGCAGGCCACCGAAGCAGAGGTGCTGGCGGCGCTAAAAGCTGCACAGTGCATGGATATTGTGGAGAAATTTCCGGCGGGTATCCATACCGTCATTGGCACCAAGGGCGTGTATCTTTCCGGCGGCGAGCAGCAGCGCATTGCCATTGCCCGCGCCATGCTGAAAAATGCCCCCATCCTGATTCTGGACGAGGCCACCGCCTTTGCCGACCCGGATAACGAAGCTAAGGTGCAGGCAGCCTTTGCGCAGCTTGCCAAGGGCAAAACGGTGCTGATGATCGCGCACCGCCTGTCCACCGTAGCTAACGCCGACTGCATCTATGTGGTGCAGGATGGGCAGATTGTGGAATCCGGCACAAAGGACGAACTGTGTGCGCAGAACGGTCTGTTTGCCCGGATGTGGCAGGAGTATCAGGCGTCGGTGCAGTGGAAGGTCGCAAAGGAGGGGTAAGGAATGATCGAAAAAATTCAACACGCCACAGCCAGCTCCCCGGAGGGCGCAAAGGGGCTTGTAAAGGGCGTTCTGGCCTGTGCGTTCCAGAACATGGCGTTCATGCTGCCCACCGGGCTGCTATATCTTCTGGTAAAAGACCTGCTGGCAGGCTCTACGAGCGGGAGAAGCACCTTTTATCTGCTGGGGTGTGCGGCCTGCTTTGCGCTGATCTTGCTGACCACATGGTTCCAGTACAACGGCACCTATTTTACGACCTATAAAGAGAGCGGCACCCGCCGCCTGACCCTTGCGGAGCGGCTGCGGAAGCTGCCCCTGTCCTTTTTTGGCAAGCGGGACCTTGCCGACCTGACCAGCACCATCATGGCGGACTGCGAGGTACTGGAAAAGGACTGCTCCCACTTCATCCCCGGTTTGTTCGGCTCTCTTATCTCCACGGTGCTCATTGCCCTGAGCCTGTTTACCTTTGAGTGGCGGATGGCACTGGCAGCCCTGTGGGTCATCCCGGTATCCGCTGCCATCGTGGTGGGCAGCTACCGGGTGCAAGACAAGGTGCAGGCCAAGGCCATGGCGGCGAAAATGGCCTGTGCGGACGGCATTCAGGAGTACATCGAGACCCTCCGGGACCTGAAAGCCAGCAATGCGGAGCAACGTTATCTGTCCGGCCTTTCCGACAAAATTCGGGCTGTGGAAAAGCAGTCCATCGCGGCAGAGCTGGAAACGGCGCTGTTCGTGTCCTCTGCGGGCATGGTGCTCAAGCTGGGCATTGCGTCGGTGGCACTCACCGGCGCGGTGCTGCTGGTGCAGGGCAGTATCGACGTGCTGACCCTGTTTCTGTTCCTGATGGCGGCTTCCCGGATGTACGACCCCATGCAGGGCGCGTTGCAGAATCTGGCAGCGGTCATTGCCATGCGCACCAATGTGGGGCGGATGAACGAGATTCTGGACGCTCCCTTGCAGACCGGCAGCGAGCAGCTGACCAATCAGGGCTGCGATATCGTGTTCGACCATGTGGGCTTTGCCTACAACTCCGGCGAAACGGTGCTGCGGGATGTCTCCTTTACCGCAAAGCAGGGGGAAGTCACGGCACTGGTGGGCCCCTCCGGCGGCGGCAAGACTACCGTTTCCCGACTGGCGGCACGGTTCTGGGACTACCAGAAGGGCAGCATCACCGTGGGCGGCATGGAGGTTTCCCGAATCGACCCGGAAAAGCTCATGAGCCTGTATTCCATCGTGTTTCAGGATGTGACGCTGTTTGACAACACGATCCTGGAAAACATTCGTCTGGGGCGCAAGGGTGCCACCGACGAGGAGGTCCTTGCGGCGGCAAAGCTGGCAAACTGCGAGGAATTTGCCGAAAAGCTGCCGGACAAATGGAACACGAACATCGGCGAGAATGGCTGTGCTCTTTCCGGCGGCGAGCGTCAGCGCATTTCCATTGCCCGTGCTTTTCTGAAGGATGCGCCTATCATCCTGCTGGACGAGGCCACCGCCAGCTTGGATGTGGAAAACGAAACTGCCATTCAGGGGGCACTGTCCCGGCTCATTAAAAACAAAACCGTCCTCATCATCGCCCACCGGATGCGCACCGTAGCTGGTGCGGATCAGGTGGTGGTGCTGTCGGGTGGCATCGTGGCCGAGCAGGGCAGCCCGGCAGAGCTGTACGCCCGGAAGGGACTGTATGCCCACATGGTGGATCTGCAGTCGGCAAGCCAGAATTGGACGATCTGAGAATGATGGCGGCTTTTATTTGGGAAAAAGTCTTGATTTTCCTATCAAAACATGGTATATACATTATACGAAACATTGCTTTGAAAGAACGCTCCACCGTTCAATGATGTATAAATGGGAGGTGCTTGCCGTGACCGCCGTAATCTACGCCCGTTATTCCACTGACAGCCAGCGAGAAGAATCCATCGAAGGCCAGATCCGGGAATGCACGGCCTATGCGGAGAAGAACGGATTCACGGTGGTCAAGCATTATATCGACCGTGCCGTTTCTGCAAAAACGGACAACCGCCCGCAGTTCCAACAGATAATCAAGGACAGCGAGCGGGGAATCTTTGATGTCATCATTGTCTGGAAGCTCGACCGCTTTGCCCGGAACCGTTACGACAGCGCACGGTACAAGACTCAGCTGAAGCGAAACGGTGTGAAACTGGTATCGGCAACGGAAGTCATTTCGGCTGGCCCGGAGGGTATTATTCTGGAATCGGTGCTGGAAGGCTACGCCGAATACTACTCGGCTGACCTGTCCGAAAAGGTCGTGCGCGGCATGACCGAGAACGCTCTCAAGGGCATTTATAATGGTGGCACGATTCCGTTCGGCTACATGATCGATGAGACCCGGCATTACCAGCCTGACCCGCTGCTGGCCCCGTATGTGGAGCAGACGTTCCAGAAATATGCAGATGGCGCGACCATGACTGATCTGCGGGATTGGTTAAAGGCACACAACATTAAAAATTCGATGGGCGGGGAGATGACCTACAATACGATTCAGCGGATGCTGAGTAATCGCCGCTGCTGCTGCAATTGTGCTTTTTGTACTACGCACTGGCCTTTGCCGGCCTGAGCCTGGGCGTGATCCGCACCGGCATCATCGCGCTGGGCGTTTATACCGGTGCGTATATGGGCGAGGTCGTCCGTGCCGCCATTGAGGCGGTGCCCAAGGGTCAGTTCGAGGCCGCACAGGCACAGGGCTTCAACTATCTGCAGCGGATGGGCTTATATCATCCTGCCCCAGAGCATTCCGGTGATGCTGCCTCCCATGGTGAATCAGGTGGTCAACCTGTTCAAGAACACCTCCTGCCTGTACATCGTGGGCGGTGCCGACCTCATCAGCGTGACTTACAGCTTTGTCACCGGTGCTTCCACCGGCGGCGCGTATGCACCGGCCTATATCGTCTGCGGTCTGATCTTCTTTGTGGTGTGCTTCCCACTGTCCACGCTGGCCACCCGCTGGGAGGCCTCGCTCAAGGAGCGCAAGGGCAAGGCAGATCCGGCTCTGCGCGCGGTCAAGCGCACGGCTCTGAAGGAGGCGGCATGATATGAGCACTTTGGCTTCCAGCTTTTCGATCCTGACGCAGCCGGGTGTGTTCCTGTACCTGCTGCGCGGCGTGGCCTTTACCTGCATCCTCTCGGTGCTGGGTGTCATTCTGGGCCTGATCCTGGGCTCTCTGCTGGCGCTGGCCCGCACCTACTGTAAAAAGGGCCCGGCCCGCATTCTGGGGTGGTTCTCGGCGGCGTATATTGAGCTTTTCCGCAACACGCCCTATCTGCTCTGGATCTTCGTGTGCGTGGTCTTCTGTCCCTGCCCGGCATTCTTTGCCCGGAAAATGTTCGGCCTGACCAGCGTGGAAATGAAGCTGCTGTTCAAGGCCGCGCTGGCTCTGATCCTGTTCAACTCTTCGGTCATTGCGGAGATCGTCCGCGGCGGCCTGAACGGCGTGGCAAAGGGCCAGTTTGAAGCCGGGTATGCACAGGGCTTCAACACTGCGGAGGTGCTGCTGTACATCATCCTGCCGCAGGCCTACCGCAACATCGTGCCCACCCTGCTCAGCCAGGTCATCACCACCATCAAGGATTCCTCCTACCTTGCCAACGTGGCGACCATTGAGCTGATGGCACGGATCCGCCAGCTGCTGAGCGCCGCAGGCACCTACAACGGCCTTGGCACCGTGAATGTTTCGGATGTGATGGTGCTGTTCGGCGCGGCCTGCGTCATCTATTTTGTCATCAACTTCACCCTGAGCTGCATCGTCCGTTCGATGCAGGCCTGGCGGAAGAAGGCACTGGTCTTTGCCCCGGCAAAGGCCGCATAAAACTGAAGTTCTCCTTTATCTCCCCTTTCCTTCCTATTCCAAACCTTATGCACAGAAAGCCCGTGCCCGGCGGCTGAAACGGCTGCCGGGTGCGGGCTTTCTGCCCCGTTCCGGGGGCTTTTTTGTGTCCGGGAGGCAGCGTTTTCTGAAAACGCAGCCAAACTGCAAAAAAAGTTACAATTTTCTCATCAAAAAAGGCGGTTTCCCATTGACAGCCTTGTTATAATAGGAGTGTAAGATTTTTGAGCCAGCACTCTGCGGCTCTGATTGCTGAACGGCCCTTGCGGGCTTTTGGAAAAAGAAAGAGGCATACAGCATTATGACGAATATCGATATTTTCTCCGGCTTCCTTGGTGCCGGCAAGACGACTCTGATCAAGAAGCTCATCAAGGAATCCTTTGCGGGCCAGAAAGTGGTCCTGATCGAGAACGAGTTTGGTGAGATCGGCATCGACGGCGGCTTCCTGAAGGAGTCCGGCATCCAGATCAACGAGCTGAACGCAGGCTGCATCTGCTGCTCTCTGGTGGGCGATTTCCGTGCCGCTCTGCAGCAGGTGGTGGAGCAGTACCACCCCGACCGCATCGTCATCGAGCCCTCCGGTGTGGGCAAGCTGAGCGATGTCACCCGCGCTGTGGAAGGTGTGGCTGAGCATCTGGATGTGAAGCTGAACAGCTTTGTCACCGTGGCCGATGTCAACAAGGTCAAGATGTATATGAAGAACTTCGGTGAGTTCTATGATGATCAGATCAGCCACGCAAGCTGCATCATCCTGAGCCGCACCCAGACCGCCAGCGAGGAGAAGATCGCCGCTGCGGTTGCCATGTTGCGCGAGAAGAACCCCACCGCTACCATCGTGACCACCGCATGGGATTCCCTGACCGGCGAGCAGATCCTGAAGGCCATGTCCTCCAAGGACGATTTCAAGGCAGAGCTGATCGCCATGGCTGCCAAGGCCAATGAGGAGCACGTCGAGGAGGACGAGGAAGAAGAGCACGAGCATCATCACCATCATTACGATGAGAACGGTGTGTGCAGCTGCGGCCATCACCACCATGATCACGATGACGATGATGACGATGATGAGGACGAGCACGAGCATCACCACGACCACGAAGAGGATGGCCACGAGGACCACTGCTGCCACCACCATCACGACCACGACCATGAGGATGACCATGACCATGATGAGCATGAGCATCATCACCACGATGAGGACGGCCACTGCTGCTGCGGCCATCACCACCACCATCACCACGATCACGATGCCGATGAAGTGTTCACCAGCTGGGGTGTCGAGACGGCCAAGAAGTTCAGCAAGGCAGACATCGAGCGTGCACTGACCGAGCTGGACGGCGGCAAGTACGGCATGATCCTGCGCTCCAAGGGCATCGTGGACGGCGGTGCCGACGGCTGGCTGGAGTTCGATTACGTCCCCGGCGAGTGGGAAGTGCGTCAGCGCGGTGCCGACGTGGGCGGCAAGCTGGTCGTCATCGGCTCCAAGCTGGACGAAAAGGCCATTGCCGCACTGTTTGGCTGCTGAGCTGCAAGTTGTGTAAGGAGAAAAACCGATTATGGCAAACGAGATTCCGGTTTACCTGTTTGTGGGCTTCCTCGAAAGCGGCAAGACCAAGTTCATTCAGGAGACCTTTGAAGACCCCAATTTCGACTCCGGCGACAAGACCCTGCTGCTGGTCTGCGAAGAGGGCGAGGAAGAATATAACGAGAAGAAGTTCGCCTTCCCCGGCGTGACCCTGAAGGTCCTCGAGGATAAGGCGGAGCTGAACCCCCAGAATCTGGCCAGGCTCGAAAAAGAATCCGGCGCAGGCCGTGTGGTCATTGAGTACAACGGCATGTGGCTGCTGCAGGATCTGGCCAACAACCTGCCCGAAAACTGGATCGTCTACCAGTGCATTGCCACGGCCGACGGCACCACGGCTCTGACCTACGCCCGCGACAACTCCATGCGCTCTCTGCTGCTGGACAAGATCGCCCGCAGCGAGCTGATCGTGTTCAACCGCGCCGAGGCCGTGAACAACGATGCCGCCCGTCAGGAGCTGCACAAGCTGGTGCGTCAGGCCTCCCGCAAGTGCGATATTGCCTATGAGTTCGCCGACGGCAGCGTGGCATACGATGACATCCCCGATCCGCTGCCCTTCGATCTGAACGCCCCGATCGTTGAGATCGGCGCGGACGATTTCGGCATCTGGTATATGGACTGCCAGGACGAGCCCCAGAAGTATACGGGCAAGACCGTCCGGTTCCTGGCGCAGGTCTGCCAGACCAACCGCGCGGGCAAAAACAGCTTTGTGCCCGGCCGTTTTGCAATGACCTGCTGTGTGCAGGATATCCAGTTCGTGGGCTTCCCCTGCAGCTATGATGGCTACAAGGCACTGGAGCAGCGCGCCTGGGTCACTGTGACCGCCAAGGTCAATTACAAGTTCCACAACATCTACCGCGGCAAAGGCCCGGTGCTGACCGCCATTTCGGTGGAGCCTGCCGAAAAGCCGCAGAACGATGTCGTAACATTCTCTTAATCCTATCTTATACAGGGAGGACTTCACCATGAAAACTCTGTTCCGTGTTCTGGGTGCCGTTGCCGCTGTGGCTGTTACCGGTGCCGCCATCGTCGTGCTGGACAAAGTTCTGAACGACAAGGACCCGCTCCACGTCGAAAACGTGGAGTTCCCCGAGGAAGCTGAAAAGGACCCCGCCGAGGCTGAAAAGACTGCCGAAGCCTACGCCGAGGGCGAGGCCAAGAAAACCGCTCCCGGTGACGCATGGCCCCCTGCCTTTGAAAAGGCTCCTGCCGAGCCCGAGACTGCGCCCGCAGCCCCGGTGGTGGAAGCTGCCCGGGCAGAGGAGCCTGCCGAGGAAAAGCCTGCGGCAGAGGGAACGACCGTGAATCCTGTGGAGGCAGGCCCTGCCGTTGCCCCCAGGGATGAGAACGGCAAGTTCGATGCCACCAAGATCGCGGAGGCCAGCGATTTCACCGGCATCGAAGAGGAATCCGGCTGCAAGAGCTGAGCAAAGCAATAAAAGGACGCTGTGCCGCAGGGCACAGCGTCCTTTTTCTGTCTGGATCATTTCCGCAGGGCTTTGGCGGCTTCGGTGCCTGCCACGGCACCCTCGTACACGGCCTTGGCGACCTGCAGCAGCCCGCCGGTGCAGTCTCCGGCGGCATACAGGCCGGGCAGGGAGGTCTGCATGTGGTCATCCACCACGATCCGGCTGCCGTTCACCTCGGCTCCCAGCTTGCGGGCCAGGGCAGTGCTGCCTGCCACGCCCAGCGCCACGAACACGCCGGAGACTTCCAGTGTTCCGCCGTCTTTCAGCTGCACGCCGGTGACCCGCTCTTCACCGAGGATGGCTTCCACGACTTCCGTCCGCACGGCCACCTCCGGCGGGAACTGTGCCGTCAGCGGGGCCCCGCCTGTGAGCAGGGTGACGCTGTGAGCCACGGGCAGCAGGGCCTGTACCTCGTGCAGGGCGTACTCTCCGCTGCCCAGCACGGCCACATCCCTGCCGCGGTAGAAAAAGGCATCGCAGGTGGCGCAGTAGCTCACGCCGTGGCCCTCCAGCCCGGCAAGGCCCGGAATGCGGGGCGCTGCCCGGGAAGCTCCCGTGGCCAGAATGACAACATCGGCAGGGAAATCCCCGGCCAGCGTCTCCACAGTCAGCTTGTCGGTGTAGGTCAGGCCCACGGCCTCGGTGGTGACGAACTCCACCCCCACGGCCTTGGCACCCTCGATGCCCCGGCGTTCCAGCTCGGCACCGGTGATGGGTTCGGCAAAGCCGTAGTAGTTCTGGATGAGCTCGGCCCGGTCCAGTGCGCCGGGGCCCTTGGTCAGAACGGTGGTCTGCACCCCGGCGCGCGCGGCATACAATGCCGCCGAGACACCTGCGGGGCCGGAACCAATGATCACAATGTTTGGCATGGCAGTTTCTCCTTATGGTAGGTTGTACAGAGGATAGCTTGATCTTATGATCACTATTATACCTCAACTCCCCGCACTTTTCATCTCCGACGAACTGTGCTATACTGAAAACATCGCAAGAATCGACACCATGGAGGGGAAAAACCTATGTCCAAGCAGCGCCTGCTTTTTATCACCACCGGCGGCACCATTGCCAGCGTGCGCACCGCACAGGGGCTCAAGCCTGTTCTGACCAGCGAGGAGCTGCTGGCCCATCTGCCGGAATTGCAGCAGCTCTGCTGCCCGGAAACGCTCAACCTGTGCAGCATCGACAGCACTGACCTTGGCCCGGAGCACTGGCTGATGATGGCCAAGGCCGTGCAGGAAAACTATGCGCTTTACGATGGCTTTATCATCTGCCACGGCACCGATACGCTGGCCTACTCGGCGGCGGCGCTGTCCTACCTTATTCAGAATGCGGACAAGCCCATCATCCTCACGGGTGCCCAGCAGCCCATTTCCAACGAGATCACCGATGCCAAGAAGAACCTGCGGGACAGCGTGATCTGCGCCCTTGACCCGGGCAGCCGGGGTGTGATGGTGGTGTTTGGCGGGCACGTCATTGCGGGCACCCGCGCCAAGAAGAACAAGACCATCAGCTACGATGCCTTTGCGTCGGTCAACTTCCCGGCGCTGGCGCTGGTGCAGGGCGACCGGCTGGTGCGGTATGTGGCTTCGCCCTGGCCCACCGGCCCTGTGGAGTTTGGCCGGGCGCTGAACCCAAAAGTGTTCCTGCTCAAGCTGACCCCCGGCCTTGGACCAGAGCTTATCCCGGCCATCTTTCAACAATATGACTGCGTCATTGTGGAAAGCTTTGGCGTGGGCGGCATTCCCCAGCGGCTCATGGATGCCTTTGCCGAGGAGCTGGGCGATTACGACAAGACCCACAAGATTCTGATCCTGACCACGCAGGTCACTTATGAGGGCAGCGATGTGGGCATTTACGAGGTGGGCAAGCGGGTCAAGAATCGCTTCCGCTTCCTGGAGGCCCACGATATGACCATTGAGGCCGTTGTCACCAAGGTCATGTGGCTGCTGGCCCAGAACTGCGAGAACTTTGACCAGCTCCAGCAGCGGTTTTACCGGCAGATCAATTTTGATACATTCTATCATTGAAACAAACGGGAGATGCCCCACCGGCACCTCCCGTTTCTGTTATGCGAACACCAGCTGCACCAGCAGCACATAACACACCGTACCGCCGGTGATGGAGACCCAGTAGAACTGGTCCGGCAGGGTGATGAAGAAGATGAACCAGCCCCTGTCAATTTGAAAACTTTTTGTCCGCCACTCGTGGACTTTTGGCGAATCAGGACAAAGTTTTGCCAAAAGGCTTGCACTTTGATGCTTTACTGTGGTAAAATCGAAGCGTACTTTCATTTGGAAAGACAAGGGGGAAAAAGTATATGACCAACATCTGCATCATCGCCACCATCATCATCTATCTGGTGGCAATGCTGTTGGTTGGGTTTGCATACAGCAAGTCCAACAACGACAGCACCGATTTCTACCTTGGCGGCCGCAAAATGGGCCCGCTGGTCACGGCCATGAGCGCCGAAGCCAGCGATATGTCCAGCTGGCTGCTGATGGGAATGCCGGGCCTTGCCTACCTCACCGGCATCGCCTCGCCCGGCTGGACCGCCATCGGCCTGGCGCTGGGCACCTGGCTGAACTGGCTCATCGTGGCCCGGCGGCTGCGGCGGTACTCGGCCAATCTGGATGCCATCACCGTGCCGCAGTTCCTGTCCCTGCGCTTCCACGACCAGCGCAATCTGCTCAACGCACTGGGTGCGGTGATCATCATCGTGTTCTTTGTGCCCTACACGGCTTCGGGCTTTGCCGCCTGCGGTAAGCTGTTCCACAGCCTGTTCGGCGTGGATTACATGGCGGCCATGGTGGTCTCGGCCTGCGTCATCGTGGGCTATACCATCACGGGCGGCTTCCGCGCCGTTACCACTACCGACCTCATCCAGTCCGTTGTGATGAGCCTGGCCCTTGTGGCTGTGCTGGTATACGGCATTGGCGCGGCAGGCGGCTGGGATGCCGTTGTGGCCAACGCCCAGAGCCTGCCCGGCTACCTGACCATGATGGCCAGCCACAACGCCGCCGAGGGCACGGCCACCTCGTACAGCCTGCTGGACATCGTCTCCACCATGGCGTGGGGCCTGGGCTACTTCGGAATGCCCCACATCCTGCTCCGCTTCATGGCCATTGAGGAGGAAAAGAAGCTGGTACTCAGCCGCCGCATTGCCAGCTTGTGGGTCGTCATTGCCATGACCGCCTCCATCATCATCGGCATGGTGGGCCTTGGCATGACCAAGGCAGGCGCGCTGGAGTACCTGAGCGGCTCCTCCAGCGAGACGGTCATCGTCCGCATTGCAAACCTCATTGCACAGCACGGCATTCTGGCAGCCGTTCTGGCGGGCCTGATCCTGGCGGGCATCCTTGCCGCCACCATGTCCACCGCCGACAGCCAGATGCTTGCTGCTGCGTCCAGCGTCTCCCAGAACATCCTGCAGGAGTTCGGCCACATGAAGCTGACCGAGCGCCAGAGCCTGTTTGCTGCCCGCCTGACCATCATCTGCGTCAGCGTGGTGGGCGTGGTGCTGGCCCGTGACCCCAATTCCAGCGTGTTCGGCATCGTCAGCTTTGCATGGGCCGGTTTCGGCGGCGCGTATGGTGCCGTGATGCTCTGCGCCCTGTTCTGGAAGCGCTGCAACTGGCAGGGTGCGCTGGCCGGGATGCTCGCCGGCGGCCTGATGGTCTTTGTCTGGAAGTACCTCATCAGCCCGCTGGGCGGCGTGTTCAGCATCTATGAGCTGCTGCCCGCCTTCCTGACCTCGCTGCTTGTCTGCGTGGTGGTCAGCCTGGTCACCCCCGCCCCCTCGAAGGAGATCGAAGCCGAGTTTGAGGCGGCAAAATAAGAAACAATAGAAAGCAAGGGCCATTGCACAGATTCTCGTGCAATGGCCCTTGCTTTATGCTCGGTGCACAACGCCGTTCTCAACAAAGAAAAGATTCGGCTAAGAAAAAATATTTTGTATACAAAAAAAGAAAAGATTGCTTGTGCAGAGTTACGAAAACGCTGCACAAATTAAAGAATACAACAAGAAATACTTTTAAATCGTAAATTCTTCAGGCGGAATCGTAAAAAAATTCTAACATTTTGGAAAGAGATGCCGTATCATGGATTCATAAATATGCATACGGCTTGCGGGCGGTGTGCCAAAATTGTCCGGAAAATTCAGAAAGGAGTATTTTCATGGGGAAATCAACAGTGGATGCGTCTGCAGGGTTTGGATTGCGTGATAAACTTGCATACGCAGCGGGTGACTTTGGCTGCAATATGAGTTTTGCACTCAAAGGCTACCTGACGATTTATTGGACGCAGTTTATGGGGATCGACAACTACCTGATGGCATCCCTTCTGCTGATCGTGCAGATCTGGGACGCAATCAACGATCCGATTATCGGAGCAATGGTAGATGCGGATACGCATAAATACCGCCGGAACAAGTTCCTTGCCTATATCTGGTTCGGTGCGATCGGACTGACCGTGGCCGGTGCACTTTGCTATCTGCCGTTCCCGCAGGCTCCCGGTATGGTCAAGAATATTCTGTTTGTGGCAGGCTATATGATCTGGGATGCTTTCTACACCGTTGCAAATGTGCCGTATGGCTCGATGCTGTCTCTGATCTCGGATGACCCGATCCAGCGTGCACAGCTGTCGACTTTCCGCTCCATTGGTTCTATGGGCGGTGCGCTTCTGACCGGTATGCTGATTCCGGTGATCATTTATGATAACCAGAACAACCTGCGTGGTGAGCAGATGTTTGTCATTGCTCTGATCATGGGTGTGATCGGTCTGATCTGCTTCCGCTTTATGGTCACGAACACAAAGGTGCGTGTGGACACCACGATCACTCTGAAAGAGGATGCACCGAAGTTCAACATCGTGAAGGCGTTCAACAACTTTATCCATAATCGCCCGGCTGTGGGCGCAACGCTGGCACCTATAGCAACGTTTATTGGTATGTATGGTGCCTCTACTGCAGGTCAGATCCTGTTCCAGGCTTATTTCAAGAATGCAAAGATCTCCGGCCTTGTGGGTATGATCTCCTACTTTGGCGTTTTCATCTTCAGTCCTTTTGTGAGCCGTATCGTCAAGCGCTTTGGCAAGAAAGAAGCCGTGACCTTTGGTTCAGTAGTCTGTGCGCTGGCGTACGTCCTGATGCTGGTTCTGCCCATCACACCGGACGGCCGGGGTCTCAGCCTTTATGTCCTGTGTCAGGTCATTGCAATGCTGGGCGGTGGCATCGGAAGCTGCCTGAGCTGGTCTCTGATGGCAGATGCGATCGATTATAACGAGTGGAAATTTGGTGTGCGAGAAGAAGGCACTACCTATGCACTGCACTCCTTCTTCCGTAAGCTTGCACAGGGCATCGGACCTTCTCTGGGCCTTGTTCTGGCAACCAAACTGGGTTATGATGCATCTCTGAAGGCTGCACAGACGATCGAAGTGGCAACCCGGATGCGCTATCTGGTGCCGATCATGTATCTGGGAAGCTATATCCTGATGATCATTGCGTACGGCGTGGTGTTCAATCTGGATAAAAAGACGCTGGCGCAGATGGAAAGCGATCTGAAAGAACGCCGTGCAAAGAACGAAAAGTAAAGGATCTTAAAATCAGAGGAATAGAAGAACGGGAAACTTCTGATAAGATGATAGAAAGCCCTCCTTTCGCTTGAGCGATGGGAGGGCTTTCCTTTTTTCAGTTGATCAGAATCGCCATCATCTCAGCGCAGGGGATCGCGAAGCCGAACCCGAAGAAGAACAGCAGGTCGAGCACAAACTTCCAGAGCCGGACAGCAGGGGAGCAGAAGTTCATGGAGCGGGTGACGGAGGCACCTATCTCACCCCAGTGTCGGTAGTAGCCGGTCTGCTCAAAGTTGTTCCAGAGCTCCAGCGTGAGAAATTCTATCCCGACAAACAATGGGAAAAACACCCAGGAGGGAAGCCAGCCGTCTGCCTGCAGGTTCCCATTGCTCAGGGTACGCCAGTGGACGGCCATCCGGCCCGGGCAGGCGAGGATGCCCCAGATGGCCAGTGCGGCACTGAGCCAAAACAAAACTGCCCGTACCGAGCGCCAGTCAATGGATTGTTGACGGCGCAGCAGAGTAAAGAAATCTTCCAGCGGGACTTCCGGTGCAATATCTGCTTCCTGCGGGTCACGGCAGTGCATCAGGTCGGCAAGGGTCAGCCCCAGCGCGTCGGCCAGTGGTTCCAGCGTGTTGATGTCCGGCAGGCCGACCCCGCGTTCCCATCGGCTGACAGCCTTATCTGTTACATGCAGCTGCTGGGCCAGCTCTGCCTGTGTTAATCCCTGTGACTTGCGCATCCGGGCGAGAAATGCCCCGAACGTTTTCGCATCCATTGTGCTCACATCCTTTGGAAAAAGGATAGCATACCACGCACCAAAAGGCAATCGATGCTTCGTTTACAGACGCTGAAACGCAAAAACTCCCCACCCTGTGCTCGGTCAATGAGCACAGGGTGGGGAGCTTCTTTATATGGAGTTCAGAAGAAAAATGCTGGGATCAGAGCTTACAGCTGGGGGCCGGCAGAGACCAGAGCCTTGCCGTGCTCGTTACCCTCGTACTTCTTGAAGTTCTTGATGAAGCGGCCAGCCAGATCCTTGGCCTTCTCCTCCCACTGGGAAGCGTCGGCGTAGGTATCGCGGGGATCCAGGATGCCGGTGTCAACACCGTTCAGGACGGTGGGAACCTCGAAGTCGAAGTAGGGGATCTTCTTGGTGGGCACGTTGTTGATATCGCCGTTCAGGATAGCATCGATGATGCCACGGGTGTCCTTGATGGAGATGCGCTTGCCGGTGCCGTTCCAGCCGGTGTTGACCAGGTAAGCCTTAGCGCCGCTCATCTTCATCTTCTTGACCAGCTCCTCAGCGTACTTGGTGGGGTGCAGCTCCAGGAAAGCCTGGCCGAAGCAAGCGGAGAAGGTGGGGGTGGGCTCGGTGATGCCGCGCTCGGTGCCAGCCAGCTTTGCGGTGAAGCCGGACAGGAAGTAGTACTGGGTCTGCTCGGGGCTCAGGATAGAGACGGGAGGCAGAACGCCGAATGCGTCAGCAGACAGGAAGATGACATTCTTTGCAGCAGGTGCAGAAGAGATGGGGCGGACGATGTTCTGGATGTGGTTGATGGGGTAGGACACACGGGTGTTCTCGGTGACAGACTTGTCAGCGAAGTCGATGTGGCCCTCAGCATCCAGAGTGACGTTCTCCAGCAGAGCGTTGCGCTTGATGGCGTTGTAGATATCAGGCTCGGAGTCCTTATCCAGGTTGATGACCTTTGCGTAGCAGCCGCCCTCGAAGTTGAACACGCCGTTGTCGTCCCAGCCGTGCTCGTCATCGCCGATCAGCAGACGCTTGGGATCGGTGGACAGGGTGGTCTTGCCGGTGCCGGACAGACCGAAGAAGATGGCGGTGTTCTCGCCGTTCAGGTCGGTGTTGGCGGAGCAGTGCATGGAAGCAATGCCCTTCAGCGGCAGGAAGTAGTTCATCATGGAGAACATGCCCTTCTTCATCTCGCCGCCGTACCAGGTGTTGACGATGACCTGCTCCTTGCTGGTGATGTTGAACATAACAGCAGTCTCGGAGTTCAGGCCCAGCTCCTTGTAGTTCTCGACCTTGGCCTTGGAAGCGTTGTAAACAACGAAATCAGGCTCAAAGTTCTCCAGCTCCTCAGCGGTGGGCTTGATGAACATGTTGGTGACGAAGTGTGCCTGCCAGGCCACTTCCATGATGAAACGGACAGCCATGCGGGTGTCCTTGTTTGCGCCGCAGAAAGCATCCACAACGTACAGGCGCTTGTTGGACAGCTCCTTCTTTGCGATCTCCTTCACGGCAGCCCAGGCTTCCTCAGAAGCGGGGTGGTTGTCGTTCTTGTACTCGTCGCTGGTCCACCAAACGGTGTTCTTGGAGTTCTCGTCCATCACGATGAACTTGTCCTTGGGGGAACGGCCGGTGTAGATGCCGGTCATAACGTCCACAGCGCCCAGCTCGCTGACCTTGCCCACTTCGTAGCCTTCCAGGCTGGGCTTGGTCTCTTCCTCGAACAGCTGCTCGTAAGAGGGGTTATACACGACCTCGGTCGTGCCGGTAATGCCGTACTTGCTCAGATCTACCTTTGCCATGATACTTATACCTCTTCTTTCGTTCAGATCAATTCTGATCGCGCGACGCACATGCCCTTAGCCAATGGGCAGCGCGGGCGATGAAGAAATACAGATGCGTATTCTCCTGTTTATCATTATACATAAAAACATTCCAAAATCAACCAGAGGGAACAAAAGGTTCTTATAAATGTAACAAATTTTATTCAGAATCTTAGCTGTTTGAAGTGATTTCATAAGAAGGAAGGGGAACCGCGGCGAACAAAATAAAGAAAAGAGACCCAAAACACAACTTTGATAATATTTTGTCGATTCTGGATGCAAGATGAAATTTAAGCGCACAACCAGTGAAGTGCTCTTTCCTTGAGGGAGGAATACCATTCCAATTCACTACAGGAAGCTTTAGCGGTAGTCATGGAGTATTCACAAAACTGTTGGATTTTTTCTGGGGTAGGTGTTTGGACAGCTTTGCCGGATTGTTCTACCATCTTCTCAAAAACAGATAGTTCTAACGGGATGATAATAGAGGTTCCACCATAGAAAGAAATGTTAGTCAGATGAAGCGTATAAAAATGTGCGATACAGCCTTCATTGATTCTAGGTGCAATGAAAAAACAGTAAGCAGGTTTGTTCTGATCTTTTTTGACCTTAGCAAGATGACGCGAAACGGGTTCACCCTCCATTTCATACTGACGCTGACCAGATTGCATCGTGACCTCTACGGTCAGAGAAAAATTGTCATAGTCACAGATAATGTCAGCCATGTTGCCGGATGCTGTAGACATAGGCTGACCATTATCATCGAATTTCAGGTTGGCATGGATATTGCCACCATCAAGCATTGTCATGGCGCGCCATGTATTCCACTCAAGCATCAAAGGTGTGTCGTAGAAATTATTTTGCTGAATTTCTTGGAACGTCTGGATTACATCTGCATACTGCTTATAGTTTTTAAGCTGTTTTACCTGATTGCGAATAAGATCATCTTTTCGTTGTTGGATAGCAGTTTGCAGTTGATCTTTTAGAGCAGGTGTGGAGAGATGAGTAGAAGAGATGCCAAATTTTAAGGCCTCATGTTCCAAATTGACACGGTTATCTGTGTAGAGCACAGGAACGGAGGTATCAAAAAGATAAGCTTTATAGGAAGCTTCATCTTGTATAAAAACGGGATTTCGATCGAGATGAGTAAGAAAGTATTCGACTTCCTCTTTCTTTTCGGGAACAATGGAAAGAGATCTCCCGCGTTGAGAAATAGCAATCAGCCCAGTTGCACGGAGATAACGGAAACAAGCATCCGCATAATCACGCATATTGCTGGCTTTTGTTCTTACAAATTTCGCAAGGGAACCATCTGTGGATTCTCGTGTTTGCGTTTTGCCCTGTGCAATCTCTTGCACATATATTTTCAGAATTTCCTGCCGGTGATATTCTCCAGCAAAAACCTTATAATTACGTGTATCGGTGTCGCGGGCCTTACGAAATGTTTTAATTTGGGAAACGACATCATCGAACTTATCATAGCGGGTGAGCTGCATTCCGAAAATCATAAGCTCATCAAAAGTAACATGCCCCAGTGTGTATACGAGGCGAAAGATTTCTAGATAAGGTTTTACAAAAAAGACATTGCGAAGTTGGTCGGTCTCAATATGATATGGTGAGGGCAACTGGAATTTCAATAATTGACGTAAGAGTGCCTCTTCTGAGAAGCGTTCCTCTAAAAATGCTTTTCCAGCAGCTGTCGGGGCGATAACTGGCTTCAAGTCAATAAATCCCAATGCTTTTGGTCCACGGTTGATACGGTCTCTTGCACTAAATGCAGGGTCTTTAAGTGAACCTAATCCCTCAAAAGTTGAATCAGCAGCAAGGCACTCCATAAAAGATGTCTGAGTAACAGGATTCCATGGTTGTCCGGTAAACTTTTGCAGAAGGAGTTTGATTTCAGGAAGCATTTTTAATGGGGTTCGAGTGGAGACTAACTATTAAAAGTCAAGCCCCAAAATGAAAAAA
>OHFV01000610.1_pt1 | contig 21327 bp, 16 predicted proteins | sample 1567611 | NCBI WGS metagenome assembly OHFV01 (sample SAMEA3879532, study PRJEB24766) | human gut metagenome | biome: human-associated habitat; feature: feces | place: USA | collected 1985/1987
TAATGTATTAAATTATAACTATAACTTTGGAGGTACAAATTATGGTATCAGCAGGCGATTTCAGAAACGGCGTTACTTTTGAAATGGACGGTCAGGTTTATCAAATCGTTGAATTTCAGCATGTAAAGCCCGGTAAAGGCGCTGCTTTCGTTAGAGCTAAAATCAAAAATGTTATTCAAGGCTCTGTTGTTGAAAGAACCTTTAACCCAACCGAAAAATTCCCCACGGCATTTATCGAAAGAAAAGATATGGTTTATTCATATAACGATTCCGGCCTTTATTACTTTATGGATCAGGAAACATTTGATATGATTCCCGTTGCAGAGGCAGATTTAAGCGATAACTTTAAGTTCGTTAAGGAAAACGATATTTGCCGCATTCTTTCCTATAAGGGCAATGTTTTCGGCGTTGAGCCCCCCACCTTCGTTACTCTTGAGGTAACAAAAACCGATCCCGGCTTTAAGGGCAACACCGCCACAAACACTCTTAAACCCGCCACTCTTGAAACAGGCGCGGAAATCCGCGTTCCGCTTTTCATTAACGAGGGCGATAAGATTCGCGTGGACACAAGAACCTGCGAATATATGGAAAGAGCATAAGCATAATATTTATTGTAAGATTATTTTAAGGTTGCGCCGCAAAATTGCCGCAGGCGGCGTGTTTGCCTTATTGCTTTGCGGCGGAAAGGCTGTATTTTATGAATACTGTTGAAAAACTCGGTTATCTCAAGGGCTTGCTTGACGGCCTTGATTTTGACGATAATAAAAAAGAAACCAAAATGTTTAAAGCCGTTATTGATGTGCTCGACGGCATTATGCAGGATATGGACGGCCTCGGCGAGGATGTTGATCTTCTTGCAGAGCAGGTTGATGAGATCGATCAGGATCTTGCCGATGTTGAGGAATATCTTGAGGATGAAGATTATTGCGATTGCTGCGATGATGAGGAAGATGATGAATATTGCATCTCCTGCCCGAATTGCGGCGAGGAATTTGTTGTTGACGCCGACACGGTTGATGAGGGCGGCGTAGAGTGCCCCTCATGCGGCGAATATCTTGAACTTGGCTTCGTTCCCGATGATGAGGAAGAGGATGCTCCCACAGAGGAATAATTCAAAATAATATGTAAAATAATGCCGTAAGCGCTTTGCGCCTGCGGCATTTTTTTATGTTGCATTTTGTGTGCAAAAAAAAGAATCCGCCGCACCGAAAACAGGTGCGGCGGATTTCTGTCTTGTGTGTTGAAATTGCTATTTTAAGCCGTCTTTAACAGCTTCTCCCGCTTTTGAAACGGCACCGCCTGCTCCGCTTGCGGCTTCGCCGACGGCCTCGCCTGCGTCGGATAAGGCTTCGCTTGCGTTTTCCGCGCCGTTTGTAAGGGCTTCTTCAACCTTGTTGGTGGTTGCGGTGGTGCTTTCGGTTGTTTCCGTGGTTAATGTGGTTGTGGTGGGCATATCGTTCTTTTTGCTTGAACAGCCGGCAAAAATCGCGGCCGCGCAAACTGCAATCAGCGAAATAATAATTATGCTCTTTTTCATATGAATTTCCTTTCTTTGCTCTTTATTTTTGCGCCGCGCACCTGCTTTATGCAGCTTTCGCACGGCGTTTTTGATTTGCAATAGTTCAGGCTCTGCGCTATTTTGTCAGCGTGCCGTTGTCAGAATAAAGCAGCAGCAAAATATCCTCCTCCTTGCCCGTTTCGGCGTTGGTGTAAATCAGCACCTCCTGCCCTGTGCTTTTGTTTTTGCAATGGTTTTCAATGCAAAAAACCTCTTTGCCGTCTTTTTTCGGAATAAGGCAGGCTTTGGTTGAAATCGGCTCGGCGGCGGGGCTCAGCGTTGCCGCCGCGGCGTTGCTTAAATCGACAGCTGTGCGCTCGGTGTGGTTTGTGAGATAACCGCCCGCTTCAAGCGAATGAACGCTGCCGTCCGAAAGCGAAATGCCCACCTTTATTAAATCGGGGTAGTAGGTTACGCCGCTTTTTTCATAAGCAAAATTTATTGTGCAAACATTGTTGTAAACGGCGGAATAAGTGCTTTTCATATCCGGATATCCTATTTTATCCAAGAAATTCTGCGCAATGTTTATTGCGTTTTCCTCGGTGACGGCGGTGGTTTTTATGTTTCCCTCGTTTAAGATGTAAACTATATATCCGCCGTTTTTGGAAACGGAAATCGTGCACAGCTTGTAGGAAAAAACATATGCGGGAATCGTGCCGCTTTCCTCGTTTTTGTAAACAACGCCGCCGTCTTCAACCCCAAGGGCACGCGCGGCGATTTTGCGGCATTCGTCGCGGCTTCGGCGCGAGGCGTTTTTAATCATCTGTGATTCTTTATTTAAAACGGCGTCGGCAAACGGGCCGTCATAAAGCAGGGTGGGGTAGTTTTCAAATGTGTTTTCCGCCGTGGTAAAATCAAGTGAAAAGGAGGAAACCTTTGCATCGGCTCCGCCCTGCGGCAGCACCTCGTTTTCCGTTATTTTGCCGCCTGCCGCGCATTTTTGCACTATTTTTTCGGTGCGGTCTGCATATTTTTGGGCATAGGTAAGCAAAAGTGCAAGATTATCGTAATCCGATTGCGAAATTTCATCCTTGGTTGAAATGTATTTTGCATAATCTGCCGCCTGGCTCAAAAATTTGTAGGCACCGTCAAGCTCAAGCTGGCTGATGGGCAGTGATGAAAGCGCGTTTTTGGCGGTGGTGCACTCGGCATAAAGGTCGCTCGAAAGTGTGCCCATCATTTCCTGCGATGCCGCATATTGGCTCTTTTCGAGGCTTGTTTCTATTGAATCGAGGCATTCGGAAAGCCGGTTCAAATCGCGCTGATAAGCCGCTTCAAGCCTTAATTGATATTTGTTGCTTGCGGCGTTTTGGCTCACAGCCGCGGTGGTGAGCACTGCGGCAAGGCAAATTGCAAAGGAACACAGCCGCACGATGTTTCGCCTTTTCATTAAATCATTCCCTTTCGCAAAAAATCTTGTTGCGTATATACGCATTGTGCCCTAAAAGGAAAATTTTATTCGCATTTATATTTTTTTGCAGCTTTAAGTGCCGTGAATGTTAAAAATGCGCCCATGGGGCGCACACCGTAAAGAATAATTGCCCAATAAGTCGGAAGGCTTAAACCGCATTTTTCTTTGTGAAGTGTGCCTCAAAGCCTTGCTTTATTGCTTTACTGTGTGTTATAATATTTTAATTAAAATGGAATAATAGGTATAAATTTTTATTATAAAAAAGCGAGTGTTTGTGATGGCGTTGAAAAACGGTAAAAAAAGAATAGTTGTTAAAGTGGGCACCTCCACCTTAACCCATGAAACGGGCAAGGCGAATATCGCGCTTATGGCAAAGCTTGCCTCGGTGCTTTCGGATCTTAAAAATGCCGGCAATCAAATAATTCTTGTTTCGTCCGGCGCAATTTCCGTGGGCACAAGCAGATTGCGCCTGCCGGAAAGGCCTAAATCAACCCGCGGTCTTCAGGCTGCTGCGGCGGTGGGCCAAAGCGAAATGATGTTTCTTTACGATAAGCTTTTTTCGGAATACGGCGTTATAGTCAGCCAGCTTCTTATCACTTATGATGAATTGCAAAATCCGGAGAGCAAAAGGCATTTGGTAAACACAATCGATCAGCTGCTTGAATATGATTGCCTGCCGATAGTAAACGAAAACGATTCCGTTTCCGTTGAGGAGCTTTTAAACGGCGATAACGATTGCCTTTCGGCAAGCGTGGCGGTTTTCACAAGTGCAAATCTTTTGATTTTGCTTACGGACACGGACGGACTTTATGACGGCAATCCCGCGGAAAACCCCAACGCCAAGCTGATAAGGCGCGTTGATTTGATAGACGACGGTATTCGAGCCATCACAGGCTCTGCCGGCGCAAGGGGCACGGGCGGATTTATTACAAAAATTAACGCTGCCGAAATCGCGGTAACGAAGGGCGTGCCCGTTGTTATCACAAACGGCAAAAAGCCAACGGATATTTATAAAATTTTAAACGGCGAATCCGTCGGCACATATTTTAAGGCGGTGGAAAAATGATAAAACTCGGCGAAAATGCGCTTGCGGCAAAGGATTTTCTTGCAACGGTAACAACAGAGCAGAAAAATAAGGCTCTGCTTGCAATTGCCGCCGCCCTGCGCGCAAACAGCGAAACGATAATTCTTGAAAATAAAAAAGACCTTGAAAACGGCAAAGCGGCAGGTCTTAACGACGGCTTGCTCGATAGGTTGATGCTCAACGAAGCCAGAATAAACGATATCGCCTCGGCGGCGGAAAATGTGGCATCCCTGCCCGATCCCTGCGGCAGGTTGCTGGATGAAATCAAAAGGCCGAACGGCCTTGATATCAAAAAGATTTCCGTGCCTATCGGCGTTATCGGCATAATTTATGAGGCCCGCCCGAATGTTACCGTGGATGCGGCCGGGCTTTGCCTTAAAAGCTCAAACGCCGTTATTCTGCGCGGCGGCAAAGAGGCCATAAATTCAAATATGGCGCTTGCTTCCGTTATGCGCACCGCCATCGAGGATTGCGGCTTTGATAAAAACTGTATTCAGCTTGTAACGGATATTTCCCGTGAATCGGCAAATCAAATGATGACGATGAACGGCTATATAGATTGCCTGATTCCGCGCGGCGGCAAAGGGCTTATCAGAAGCGTTGTGCGCAATTCCACGGTGCCTGTTATTGAAACGGGTTCGGGGAATTGCCATATTTATGTTGACGAAAGCGCTGATATCGAAATGGCGGCGAACATTATTTTTAACGCAAAAACTCAGCGCATAGGCGTTTGCAATGCGTGCGAAAGCCTTGTTATTCATTCGGGCATAATAAATAAGGCTTTGCCTGCTATTAAGGCAAGGCTTGATACAAAAAATGTTGAAATGCGCGGCGATGAGCGCGCAATGATTGCGGCAAACGGCGTTTTGCCTGCAAGCGACGAGGATTTTGCGGAGGAATATCTTGATTATATCATCAGCGTTAAAACCGTTGACAGCCTTGATGAGGCAATCAGGCACATAAATAAGTATTCCACCAAGCACAGCGAGGCAATAATCACTCAAAACAAAGCAAATGCCGATGAATTTTTGGCAAGAATCGATTCTTCATCGGTTTATGTGAATGCCTCCACCAGGTTTACGGACGGCGGCGAATTCGGCCTCGGCGCAGAAATCGGCATTTCAACCCAAAAGCTTCATGCAAGAGGTCCTATGGGTTTGCGAGAGCTTACCACCACCAAATATTTAATTTACGGCAACGGCCAAGTTCGTTAAGGCTAAAGGAATTTTAATGGATAAGTATAAGAAACTGGCTTCAAACACAATAGTTTTTGCAATAGGCACCTTTTCGTCAAAGCTGCTGACCTTGATACTCACTTTCTTTTACACCCGCGTTATGGCAACGGGGGATTTCGGCGGCGCCACTTTAATTCAAAATGCGGTTAATATTCTTGTGCCGATAGTTACCCTGGCGGTTAATTCCGCAGCGCTTCGCTTTGCGCTTGATAAGCAAAGCGATAAGAAGTGCGTTTTCAGCACTGGCATTGCCACCACTCTCATCGGCTTTGCGATTTTTTGCCTGTTTTCTCCTTTTGTTGTAAAAATCACAATCAATGATTTTAATTTCGGGCAATACACAATCTTGCTTTATCTTATGCTGCTCGGCTCGTCGCTCAGGCAGCTTTGCCAGCAATTTGTGCGTGGCTCCGGCCATGTTAAGCTTTATGCTGTTGACGGTGTTATAGCCACGGCAACCTCGGCCGGCTTCACATTCCTTTATCTCGGAGCTTTCAATTGGGGTATATACGGCTATATATTGGCAATATTCACAAGCGATATGCTTTCGGTTTTGTTTATGTTTGTTTGCGCAAAGCTGTGGCGCTTTGTAGGCATTCGCCAAGGCCTGAAAAAAGACACAGTTGTGCCGATGCTTAAATATTGCATTCCGCTTATTCCCACAATTATTTTGTGGTGGATAATAAATGTTTCGGATCAATATATGGTCACTTATTTTAACGGCGTTTCGCAAAGCGGCATTTACACCGCTGCTTACAAAATTCCGAATTTTGTTGTTATTTTTGCCTCAATATTTATTGATGCGTGGCAGCTTTCCGCTGTTGATGAATATGATAACGACGGTAAATCCCGCTTTTTCTCGCAGGTTTTCAGGGTTTACAGCGGCGCTCTTATCGCCGTCGGTGCCGTGCTCATTGCCGGTGCCCGCATAATCACACGGCTTTATCTTGGCAGAGATTATTATGATTCATGGCATTATGTGCCGATTCTTGTTATTGCCACCACCTTTTCCTGCCTTGTTAATTTTTATGCTTCTATTTATATGGCTGAAAAAAAGAGCACTCTTTCCATGCTCACAGCAGGCGCAGGCGCAGTTGTTAATATAGTGCTTAATTTAATTCTTATTCCTGTTCTCGGCCCTTACGGCGCCGCAATCGCAACGGCAATTTCGTTTGTTTGTGTGTTTATCATTCGTGTGTTCAACACAAAGCAGTTTGTGAATATCAAAATAAATTCGGCGTCATTTTTTCCGTCCGTTGCTCTTATGCTTGCGGAATGTGTTATAATGATTGCTTCGCCCTTCGGCGAATGGGGCACCTTTGGAGTTTGCGCCGCAATAATGCTTGTTATCGTGCTTGTTAATTACAAGGCGGTAAAGGATATTATTGTGCTGCTGCTCGGAAAGTTCTTAAAAAAGAAAAAGCGCTGATTTCATTAGGTATTGAATAATGGGCTTTTTTAGTGTATAATTAACAATATAGTGCGGCAAACAGCCACTCTTTTGTAAATATTTTGGAGGTTTTGCATATGAAATCATCAATTTCGGTTGAAAACGCAAAGCAAATGATAAACGATAAGCTCAGCCATTTCTTCGGAGTAACTCCCGAGGATGCCACGGAGGAGCAGTATTATAAAGCGGTTGCAATGATCGTGCGCGATGATCTTGCCGCAAAAAACAGCGAATTTCGCCATATTGCAAACGGCCAGGATTCCAAAAAGATTTATTATCTTTGCATGGAATTCCTTATGGGGCGTTCGCTTAAAAACAATCTTTATAACCTTAATCTTACCGATGTTTTCGATAAGGCTTTAAGTAGCTTCGGCGTAAGCCTTAACAGGATTTATGAGCTTGAGCCGGACGCAGGCCTCGGCAACGGCGGCCTCGGCAGACTTGCCGCTTGCTATCTTGACGGCCTTGCCACAGACGGCTATCAGTCAATGGGCTATTCAATCCGCTATGAGGCAGGCATATTTAAGCAAAAGCTTGTTGACGGCTGGCAAACCGAGCTGCCCGATTTCTGGCTTCCCGGCGGCGATGTTTGGCTTGTTCCCCGTGAAGAAAGAAGCGTTGAGGTTAAGTTTGAAGGCCATGTTGAGGAAAGCTGGGACGGCGATTACCATAGCGTTGAGCAAAAAGATTGCAACACGGTAACCGCGGTGCCTTATGATATGTATGTATCCGGCAAGGGGCAGGGCGTTTCAAGGCTTCGCCTTTGGGCTTCCGTTAAGCCCTCGCTTGATATGAGCCTTTTTAATCAGGGCGAATATATGCGCGCAATGGAGCAATCCGCAATGGCAGAGGCCATTTCCAAAATCCTCTATCCCGCCGATAATTCTCCGGAAGGCAAGTCGCTTCGTCTTCGCCAGCAATATTTCCTTGTGTCGGCTTCGATTCAGGATATTATCCGCCGCCACCTCACGGAATACAGCACTCTTGATAATCTTCCCGAGAAAATCGCAATTCATATTAACGACACCCATCCCACAATGGCTATTCCGGAGCTTATGCGCATTATGCTTGATGAATGCGGCTACGGCTGGGACGACGCTTGGAATATCGTAACCAAAACGGTGGCTTACACAAACCACACCGTTATGAAAGAGGCGCTTGAATGCTGGAGCGAGGAGCTCTATAAGAGATTGCTTCCCCGCCTTTATGAAATCACAAAGGAAATCGATAATCGCTTCCGTGCATATGTTTGGTGCACCACGCATGATGCCGATAAGGTTGAAAGAATGGCAATCATTTCCGGCGGCGTTGTAAGAATGGCAAATCTTTGCGTTGCAGGCTCTCACTCCGTAAACGGTGTTTCCGCGCTTCATTCGGAAATTCTTAAGGAAACCGTTTTCAGCGATTTCTATTCAATCACTCCCGATAAATTTAAAAATGTTACAAACGGCATTGCATTCAGAAGATGGATATGCCAATCAAATCCGCTTCTCACGGATTATATCACCAAGCTTATCGGCAGCGATTTTATCACCAAAAGCAATGAGCTTTTGAAGCTTCGTGAATATAAAGATGATAAAAAGGTGCTTGCCGATTTTATGGCAATCAAGCGCCAAAATAAAGAGCGCTTTGCAAAAATTGTTAAAAAGAGAAACGGCATAGATATTAACCCGGATTCGATTTTTGATGTGCAGGTTAAAAGGCTTCATGAATATAAAAGGCAAAGCCTCAACATTCTTAATATTATTGCAGAATATCAAATGCTCAAGGCAAATCCCAATGCGGATTTTGTGCCGAGAACTTATATATTTGCTTCAAAAGCAGCCCCCGGCTACTTTATGGCAAAGAAAACAATTCAGCTTATAGACGCAATCTCCAATGTTATCAATAATGATAAAGATGTTAATGATAAGCTCAAGGTTGTGTTTATGGAAGAATATAATGTCAGCCTTGCAGAGGTGCTTATGCCCGCCGCGGATTTTTCAGAGCAAATTTCGCTTGCCGGCACAGAAGCTTCCGGCACCGGCAATATGAAGCTTATGCTTAACGGCGCGGTAACACTCGGCACGCTCGACGGCGCCAATGTTGAAATTGCAAATGCCGTAGGCGACGACAATATTATAATCTTCGGTCTTAAAACCCCGGAGGTTGAGCAGCTTAAGCAGCGCGGCTATCATCCTATGGATTATATCAATAATAACCGTGTTCTTAAGGATGTTATTGATTTTATCAATGCGGGTATAGACGGTAAAACCTTTGGCGAATTCACTTCAAGCCTTATGAATGTTGATCCCTATATGGCTCTTGCCGATTTTGCGGATTATCAAAAGGCTCAGCAGCTTTCCGCAGAAATTTATAAAGATAAAGAGCGCTTTGCAAAAATGTCGCTCATGAATATCAGCGGTGCGGGAATTTTCAGCGCCGACAGAGCAATCACGGAATATGCCGAAAATATTTGGCACACAAAGCCCGTTGCTTTCCCTCAGGAAAAAAGTGCTCCGGCTCCGAAAAAGGAAGCAGCTGCAAAAAAGCCTGCGGCAAAAAAGGCGAAGACTGAAAAATCGGCAAAGGCCGCTAAATAAGATTAACGCTAAAATATGCAAGCAAGAGTTAAGGCTCTTGCTTGTTTTTTGAAGGGCTTTTATGGATACAACCTGTTTTAACGCAAGAAAAAAAGAATATAAATCCTTAATTTGCGCCATTGCAACCGATGAAAAGGTTAAGCTGCGCATAGTTGTGCCGCGCTCAATGGGCTGCAGCTGCGCAAAGCTTGCCGTTTGCAAGGATGGGGAAACAACCGTTTATTATAATATGTTTTGGGCAGGAATGTGCGGAAACGAGCATGAGTATTGGCAACTGCATTTTTATGCCACAACAAGCGGGTTGTATTTTTATCATTTTGAGCTTGAAACCCCTTGGGGAAAAACTTATATAAAAAACAGCGGAAACGGAATAGGCGATTTTAATGCTGCGTGCGGCGAATTTCAGCAAACCGTTTATGATAAAAGCTTTAAAACGCCCGATTTTTTGAAGGGCGGAATTATTTATCAGATTTTTCCGGATAGGTTTTATTGCAGCGGCACCGAAAAGAAAGCTGTGCCGCAGGGCAGAGTTATGCGCAAATGGGGCGAAGAGCCTTATTGGAATCAGGAGCAGTTCGGCTCTGTTTGGAATAATGATTATTTCGGCGGCGACTTAAAGGGCATAGAGCAAAAATTGCCGTATATAAAATCGCTTGGTGTAAGCTGCATTTACTTGAATCCCGTTTTTGCCGCCAATTCAAATCATAGATATGATACTGCGGATTATGAAAAAATCGATTCGCTGCTCGGCACGGAGCAGGATTTTAAATCCCTTTGCGCCGCCGCAAAGCAGTGCGGCATATCAATTGTGCTCGACGGTGTGTTCAGCCACACGGGCTGCGATTCCAAATATTTTAATCTTTTCGGCCACTATCCGCCAAACGGAGCTTGTGACAGTGTTAACAGCCCTTATTACAGCTGGTATAAATTCAAGCATTATCCCGATGATTATGAAAGCTGGTGGGGAATAAAGCTTTTGCCGGAAGTGCATGAGGAAAACCCGTCTTACAGGGAATATATTTGCGGCGAAAACGGAATTTTGCGCAAGTGGCTTCGTTGCGGCGCAAGCGGCTGGAGGCTTGATGTTGCGGATGAGTTGCCGGATATTTTTCTTGATGATTTGCGCACGGCGGTGAAAGCCGAAAATCCCGATGCCGTTATTATCGGCGAGGTTTGGGAGGATGCAACAAATAAATTTGCATATGGTAAAAGGCGGCGCTATTTGCTCGGCGAGCAGCTTGATTCCGTTATGAATTATCCGTTTGCGGATGCGGTGCTCAATTTCGTTAAATACGGCTCTGCCGAGGCGTTTGAGAACTCTGTGATGTCTGTTGCGGAAAATTATCCGCCATGTGTTTTGCATGAATTGATGAATCACATCGGCACCCACGATACGATGCGAGCAATCACATTTCTTGCCGGCGAAAATGCGGAGGGAAAGGACAGAGCTTGGCAGGAAAAAAATAATATTTTGCCTGCCGAAAAGTTTGAAAAAGGCATTGAAATGCTTAAAATGGCAAGCTTTTTGCAGTTTACTCTTCCCGGTGTTCCGAGCATTTATTACGGCGATGAGGTCGGCATGCAGGGAATGAAAGATCCGTTTAACCGTGCTTGCTATCCGTGGGGAAAAGAAAACAAAAGCCTATACTCTTGGTATAAAAGGCTCGGCGAAATCAGGCGGGGCTGCTCGGCTTTTGTTCAGGGCGAGCTTGTGCCCGTGTATGCCGCCGCGGGTACGGTTGCCTATGAAAGGCGTGGCAGCGAAAATGCCGTGCTGGCAGCAGTGAACAATTCGGAATCTGCTGTTGAAATTTTTGTCGGCACCGAGTGGGATAATTCTTATTCGTTTTTTGATAATGCTTCGGTTGGCGGCAAGCTTGTGCTTGAGCCTAAAGGCATGGCGTTTTTGAGCAGGCTTTATTGAATTGAATTTAAAATATGTTTCGGGCTGCTGCAATGTTGCGGCAGCCTGCTTTTTTGCTTTTTTTGCCTTTTAATAATTTTATTATTGTATATTTTAATATTATATGATATACTATTACGGAATTACCGTGGGTAGGTGCGTTCGCACCTGCTTGCAGATTATTAAGAATCGGCAGCGCTGAAAACAGCCCTTGATATATCGGGCTGCAATTGCCGCAGCTGCGGCAAGGCTGCATTTTCCGTTAGGCGTCTTATACGGCTACAGTAAGGCGATAGGAATTTTATAAATCAATGTGTAGTCGGAAAGGCTATGGCAGTTTTATGGCATACAGAACTCATAACTGTAATGAATTAACTTTTGATAATCTCAATGAAAAAGTAACTCTTGCCGGCTGGGTTGATACCATCAGAGATCACGGCGGCGTTGCTTTCATTGATTTGCGCGATGAGCACGGGGTAACTCAGGTTGTTGTGAATGATGACACTTTGATTTACCACCTTAAAAAAGAAAGCGTTATCTCCGTTGAGGGCGTTGTTGTTAAGCGCGACCCCGAAACGGTTAATAAAAAGCTTGCAACGGGCGAGCTTGAGGTTAAGGTTGATAAGCTCACCGTTCTCGGCGCCTGCACGGAAAATCTGCCGTTTGAGGTTTCGGAATCAAAGGAAACAAGAGAAGATGTGCGCCTCACATATCGTTTTCTTGATTTGCGCAACAAGGCTGTGCATGACAACATTATTTTCAGAAGCAATGTTATCTCTTTCCTGCGCCAAAAAATGACCTCGCTCGGCTTCACGGAAATCACAACTCCGATTTTAACCTGCTCTTCTCCGGAGGGCGCAAGAGACTATATTATTCCCTCAAGAAAGCATGAGGGCAAGTTTTATGCATTGCCCCAGGCTCCGCAGCAGTTTAAGCAGCTGCTTATGGTTTCCGGCTTTGATAAGTATTTCCAAATTGCGCCGTGCTTCCGTGATGAGGATGCAAGAGCCGATCGTTCACCGGGCGAATTTTATCAGCTTGATTTTGAAATGGCTTTTGCCACTCAGGAGGATGTTTTTGCGGTTGCTGAGGATGTGCTTTATGACACATTCACAAAATTCGGCGGCGGCAAAAAGGTTTCTCCCGCTCCTTTCGTAAGAATCCCTTATGAAGAGGCAATGATAAAATACGGCACGGATAAGCCCGATCTTCGCAATCCGCTTGAAATAGTTGATTTAACCGATTTCTTTGCCGATGTTGAATTTAAGGCATTTCAGGGCAGGCCCGTAAGGGGCATAAATGTTCCGGGCTGTGCAAAGCAGTCTAAGGGCTGGTTTGAAAAAATGCTTAAGTTCGCTCTTGAAATCGGAATGAAGGGCCTTGGCTACATTGAAGTGCTTGAAGACGGCTCTTATAAAGGCCCCATTGATAAATTCCTGCCTCCCGAAAAGAAGGAAGAGCTTCGCAATATCTTTAATTTTAAAACTGATGACACCCTTTTCTTTATTTGCGACACACCTAAGCATGTAAATGATTTTGCGGGCCAAATCAGAACAGAGCTTGCAAACAGGCTTGATCTTATTGATAAAAACCGCTTTGAGCTTTGCTATATTACCGATTTTCCGATGTTTGAGCTTGATGACGACGGTAAATTGGCATTCACTCACAATCCGTTTTCAATGCCTCAGGGCGAAATGGATGCGCTCCTTAATCAAGATCCTCTCACCATTAAGGCATATCAGTATGATATTGTTTGCAATGGCGTTGAGCTTTCATCCGGCGCTGTAAGAAACCACAGGCCCGATGTTATGGTTAAGGCGTTTGAGATGGCCGGCTACAGCGAAAGCACCGTTAAAGAAAAATTCGGCGCTCTTTACAATGCTTTTCATTACGGCGCTCCGCCGCACGCAGGCATGGCTCCCGGCGTAGACAGAATGATAATGCTTCTTAAAGATGAGGAAAATATCAGGGAAGTTATCGCATTCCCGATGAATTCAAATGCACAGGATATGCTGCTCGGTGCTCCAAACACCGTTACGGAAATGCAGCTTCGTGAAACTCACATTAAGCTTCGCCGCCCCGTGCCCGAAAAATAATCAAAAGCAGGGGGTGCATGGTTTTCCGTGCACCCGCTTGTGTTTTTTATATCAATCAATTTTGGAGGATAAGCAATGCAAATCACACCGGATTTAATAAAATATCTGGAATCGCTTGCACGCATCACCTTAACCGAAAAGGAAGAGGAAAAGGTGGGCGCAGAGCTTCAGGATATTCTCACCTATATTGATATGCTCAACGAGCTTGACACCGATAATGTTGAGGCTATGAGCCATTCGTTTCCAATCACAAATGTGTTTAGGGAAGATGAGGTTAAGCCCTCGCTTTCTCCCGATGAAATCGTTGCAAATGCACCCGAAAGCAGCGACGGCGCTTTTGTTGTGCCGAAAACCGTTAATGAATAAGGAGGGCGTTTAAATGGAAATATTTGAAATGACCGCCCTTGAAACGGCGAAAAAAATTAAAAGCGGCGAAATCTCTTGCCGCGATGCCGTTGAATCTGTTGCAAAAAGCATAAATGCAAGAGACGAAAAGTTTAATTGCTACACTCATTTTGATTTGGATTTGGCGCTTGCAAATGCCGATGCGGCACAAAAGCTTATTGATTCCGGCTCTGCCGTGTCTCCGCTTGCGGGTGTGCCAGTTGCAATTAAGGATAATATCTGCACAAAGGGCGATATAACCTCCTGCGCCTCTAAAATTCTTTATAATTTTAAGCCGCCTTATGATGCCACGGTTGTTAAAAAGCTTACCGCAGCGGGAATGATTCCGTGCGGCAAGGTTAATATGGATGAATTTGCCATGGGCTCAACAACGGAAACTTCTTATTACGGCGCCACCAAAAACCCTTGGAATGTTTCAAGAGTTCCGGGCGGTTCTTCGGGCGGCGCGGCAGCATCTGTTGCCGCCGATGAAAGCATAATTGCTCTTGGCTCAGACACGGGTGGCTCAATTCGCCAGCCCTGTTCGTTCTGCGGTGTAACCGGCCTTAAGCCAACTTACGGCGCCGTTTCCAGATACGGCCTTATTGCTTATGCATCGTCGCTTGATCAAATCGGCCCCATTGCAAAAAATGCGCTTGACGCCGCAGCAATGTTTTCCGTTATAAGCGGCAGGGATGAAAAGGACGGCACTTCCTGCAATCCTAATCCCTTCACGCTTGATGATATAAAAAATGCCAAGGATCTTAAAGGCAAAAAAATAGGTATTCCTTCCGATTATTTCGGTGAAGGCATAGATCTTGATGTTGCCGCCAAGGTTAAAGAGGCGGCAGAGGTTATGAAATCCCTCGGCGCAGAGATTGAGGAATTTTCAATGCCCATCGTTAAATATGCAATTCCCACCTATTATATAATCGCCTGCGCAGAGGCTTGCTCAAATCTCTCCAGGTTTGACGGTATTAAATACGGCTATAAATCTCCGGATGCTCATAATCTGCGCGATGTTTATTTCAAATCACGTTCAGAGGGCTTCGGCATGGAGGTTAAAAAGCGCATAATGCTTGGCAACTTCGTGCTTTCAAGCGGATATTTTGACGCTTATTATAACAAGGCGCTCAAGGCCAAGGGGCTCATCGTTAAGGCGTTTAATGAGGCTTTTGAAAAATATGATTTTCTTCTCGGCCCCGTTGCTCCCACCACGGCGCTTGAAATCGGTAAGGGCCTCAGCGATCCTCTTGCAATGTATCTCGGTGATATTTATACCGTTATGATAAATATTGCAGGTTTGCCGTCGCTTGCTTTGCCTTGCGGATTTGACGGCGATAATATGCCCGTGGGAATGCAGCTTATCGGCAGGCCGTTTGATGAAAAAACAATTCTTGCCGCCGGTAATGCTTATCAGGGCGAAACGGCATTTCATCTTCAAAAGCCGCAATTGGATTAAGGAGGAAATTTTATGCAATATTCAACAGTCTGCGGGCTTGAGGTGCACACCGAGCTCGCCACAAAAACAAAAATTTTCTGCTCTTGCTCCACTGAATTCGGCGGCGAGCCAAACACACATGTTTGCGAAATTTGCTCCGGCATGCCGGGCACGCTTCCCGTTCTCAATAAAAAAGTGCTTGAATTTGCGGTAAGAACAGGCCTTGCCACAAATTGCGAAATCACAATGTATAATAAGTTTGACAGAAAAAATTATTTCTATCCCGATTTGCCTAAGGCTTATCAAATCAGCCAGCTTTATTTGCCGATTTGCAGAAACGGCTGGATAGAGATTAACGACAGTGTAAACGGCGGCAAAAAAAAGGTTCGCATCCATGAAATCCATATGGAAGAGGATGCAGGCAAGCTTGTTCATGATGAATGGTCCGATTGCACTCTTGTAAACTATAACCGCTGCGGAGTTCCGCTGCTTGAAATCGTTTCGGAGCCGGATATCGCATCTGCCGATGAAGCGGTTGAATATGTTGAAAAGCTGCGTGCAATATTGCAGTTTTGCGGTGTTTCGGATTGCAAAATGCAAGAGGGTTCGCTTCGTGCCGATGTAAATGTGTCCGTTATGGAAAAAGGCTCAAAGGAATTCGGCACTCGCACTGAAATGAAAAATATAAATTCATTTAAAGCCATCCATAATGCCGTTGAGGCAGAAGCTCAGCGCCAAATCGAATTGATTGAGGACGGCGAAAAGGTTGTGCAGGAAACACGCCGCTGGGATGATTCCAAGGGCGCTTCCTATTCAATGAGAAGCAAGGAAGATGCGCAGGATTATAAATATTTCCCCGATCCGGATTTGCCGCCCGTTAAGCTTTCGGATGAATATGTTGATTCAATCAGGGAAAATCTGCCGGAGCTTCCGGATGCCAAAAAAGCACGCTATATGAATGAGCTTGGCCTTTCGGAATACGATACGGCTATGATTTGCTCCGATATGGCATATGTTCGCCTTTTTGAGCGCACGGTTGAAATCACAAACAGCCCTAAGGACAGTGCAAACTGGATTATGGGCGAGCTTATGAAAATGCTTAATGATTCTCAAACTCTGCCGGAAAATATGAGCTTCAGGCAGGATTCGCTCGGCGAAATCATCAATCTGCTTGCGGCAAACAAAATCAGCCGTGATTCGGCTAAAAAGGTTTTCAAGGCCGTGTTTGAGCAGGATGTTGTGCCTGCCGATTATGTTAAGGCAAATAATATGGAATCCGTTTCGGATACGGGTGCAATCAAAGCCGTGGTTGAAGAGGTTATCGCCGCAAACGAAAAGGCGGTTTCCGAATACAGAGAGGGCAAAGATAAGTCCTTTAATTTCCTTATAGGTCAATGTATGCGTGCGCTCAAGGGCAAGGCTCCGGCTGCCACGGTTACTCAAGTGCTTAAAGAAATTCTCGGCTGATTGCTTTGCGAATAGGCGGGCTTGATTGCCAACCGTTTAAAATATAATATCACATAAAATAAAGGCTTGAATCGTTTGAAAATCCAAACGGCTCAAGCCTTTTTATATTTTTTCTTTGTCGGCACGCTTATCTGTGCCTCGGTGCCGTTTTTCTTGCTCGGCGCAGTATTATATTATTGTATGTAATATTTTGCCTGTGCGTTCCAAAGCTCGGCGTATTTTCCGCCTGCGCTCAGCAAATCTTTGTGTGTGCCCGTTTCGGCAAGCTTTGCATTGTTGAAAACGGCAATTTTGTCGCAAAAAGCGCAGCTTGAAAGTCTGTGAGAAATGTAAATAGCCGTTTTGCCCTGCACAAATGTGTTGAAGCGGGTGTAGATTTCATTTTCGGCAATCGGATCAAGCGCGGCGGTGGGTTCGTCAAGCACCACAATCGGCGCATCTTTGTAAAGTGCCCTTGCAAGCGCAAGTTTTTGCGCTTCACCGCCGGAAATTTCAACGCCGTTTTCGTCCAAGTCCTTATAAAGATATGTATTTTCCTTATTCGGCATGTGTTCGGTGCGCTCCTTTATATCGGCGTTTTCAAGGCAGGTGTAAAATCTGTCGCCCTCAAAATCGGAATTTGCGCAAATATTATCCTTAAGAGAAACGGAAAATATTTTGAAATCCTGAAAAACAACGGAATAAAGCTTTATAATGCTGTCTTTTGTGTAGTCCTTAATGTTAACGCCGTTAATCAAAATTTCGCCGTCCGTCACATCATAAAGGCGGCACATCAGCTTAATAAAGGTTGTTTTGCCGCTGCCGTTTCTGCCCACCACGGCTAAATGCTCGCCGTTTTTGATTTTGAGATTAACATTTTGGAGAGCATAATTTTCCGCACCCGGGTATTTAAACGAAACATTTTTAAATTCAATTTCAAATTCGGTGCCGCAAAGCTCTTGCGTGCCGTATTCTCTGCCGTCTTTATGCTCTGTTATCGCAAAATAAATCTTGGCAAGCGGCAAAATTTCCGCAAGCTTGCCGAGCGTGTTTGCGATTTGCATAACGCCGTTTATTATTTGCATAAACGCCCCGCAATACATAACAAGCGAGCCTATATTAAACAGCCCGAAGCTGCCCTTAACGCCGATGAAAACATAAACGCCGAAAGCCACTGCTGCACCCATTATCGCAACAACGGAGCTGGTTTTCGCCGTGCGCATGGATATCTGTTTTAAGGTTTTTTCGCCGTCCGTCAGTATCTTATTCGTTGCAATTCGGTTTATCAGGCTTTGCTCTTTGTAAACTCTGATTTCCTTGCCCGTTTTATAGTCGCCGAAAATGTCTATAAAAGAATAAAATAATCTGTCCAGCGTGGCATAGGCTTCGTTGGCGGCAAGGTAGGAACGGTTCATTTTAATCGCGATAAGCAACATAATAACCGCCATTGCCGCAATCAAGCCGATCAGCGCAATCAAAAATATCGGCCTTTCAAAAAAGCTTTCGCCCGTTTTCGTGAATCCGATTTTCAAAAGCGGCATAATCATTATCACGGAAACGATCACCGTGTAAACCCCGCTCACAAAAACCTGGCTCGTCCACATAAAATACGAAAATCTTGCCCAGCGGCTTGCTCCCGCTTCCTCGTGCTTGTGGATTGTGTCGCGAAAATTTTCGTCCTCCAGCGTTTCGTATTCCGAATTGTAAATCTTTTTTGCCATTTTAAAATTTTCTTTGTCAAATAAAATATTCGCCAAAACCTGATAGTAATCATCCGTATATTCACCGGCAAACATCAGGGCAAAATTAAGCAAAACGGCAATGCATATGTATGAAATCAGGCTTTTAAAATCTGCGCCGCCGGAAAGAAGCGCAATTATTTTGGCAGTGAAATAAATGTTCACAAAGGGGCGCGTTGCCGTTATTATCGCGTTTGAAAACGCCACCGGCTCAATGTGCTTGTCAAGGCGTGATATCTCGCGATACATTTTAAAAATCATTCTAAAGTTTTTCATTCGCCCGCCGCCTCTCTTTCCTTGTAATAATAGCTTTGCACTTGGTACATTCTGTAATATGCGCCCTTTTTTGCCATAAGCTCGGCGTGTGAGCCCTCCTCAATGATTTCTCCGTTTGAAACAAACAAAATCCTGTCGCAAAATCTGGTGGAGGATAATCTGTGCGAAATGAAAAACGAAAGCTTGCCGCGTGTCAGCTCGTTGTATTTCAAATAAAGCTCGTTTTCGGCAATCGGGTCAAGTGCGGCAGTCGGCTCATCCAAAATCAAAATCGGTGCATTTTTATAAATTGCCTTGGCAAGCAAAAGCTTTTGCTTTTCGCCGCCGGAAAAATCAACCGCGTTTTTGTAAACCTCTTTGCACATCAGGCTGTGCTCCCTGTCGGGCAGGGAGTTTATTTTATCCGCAATTCCCGCTTTTTCAAATGCGTCAAAAAGGCGTTTTCGGTCGTATTCCGTGCCGGCGGTTATGTTTTGCTGAATTGTCATCGGCAAAAAGTAATAATCCTGGAATATCGTGGCAAATAAATCAAAGCAGCTGCTTTTTGAAACGGCGGCCGTGTTTGTTCCGTTAATTAAAATTTTACCGCTGCTCGGTGAGTAAAGCCCGCAAAGCAGCTTTATAAGCGTTGTTTTGCCCGCTCCGTTTTTCCCCACAACGGCAATCTTTTCGCCGGCTGCGAATTTCAAATTTATGCTTTTCAGCGTTGGCTCCTCTGCAGCGGGGTATGTGAAAGAAACATTCTTAAATTCAACGGAATTGATCTCCTCCGCACTGAAATTTTTGCCGCTGTCCGCCGTGTCCTCGCTCTCCATATAGGCTCTGTATGCCCCGCATTCTTTGCAGTCGCGCTCGATATTATTATATGAATAAACAAGCCCCATAACCCAGTTTGAAAAGCCGGTTATTATGCCGAAATAGAAAATAAAATCCGAAACGCTTAGCCTGCCCGCCGTAACCAGATAAACAAGATAGGCATAGGCAATAACCTCGCGAATAAGATTAAGCAGCGCCGTAATGCCGTCAAATGCAACAGCTTGGTGGGTGTATTTGGTATAAATTTTTTCGATTTCATAAAGAAATTTTGCAAGCGCTTTTATAAAAGATTCCGAAAAACCGTATAATTTAATGTCTTTTGCGGCTCGGCCGTCCTTTGCCAAATGATAAAAATAATCGAATTTTTTGCTCTGCTTTGAAGCGGCGTTCAGGTTTTTGTATTGCTTGTCCGAAAGCTTTTTCAAAACAAAGAATTGCAATGCGCAGGTGGCAACAATCAGCAAAATTATAAATCCGTTTATTTTTATAATCAGCACACTTGATGTGATAACGCCGGTTATCGCCACGCAAAATTGATTTAATCTGTCTATAAAATTCGCGCCGCCGGACCATCGCCCGTTGTAAAACGCCTCCGCGCGCTTTTGAATTTCGCGCTGTTCAAGATTTTCAATATTAACATAATCGGTTTTTAAATTTTTTTGAAACGCCGCCACGGCATATCGCATGCGCACAATTCTTGCCCCGCCGCGGATAAGCTCCTGCATAAAGGGGTCTATCCAAATAGTCAGCGTCAGCAGCAGGCTTAGAAGGCCGATAATCGTTATAAGCCTTTGCACGGTTACGCCCTCGGTTATGCAATCAATCATTGCTTTGGGTATGTATGCTGTTACAATCGGCTGAAAAACGAGTGCCGGCACACGAATAAAGAAATATATCAGGCTTTTTTTATCCCATGCAATCCAGTTTTTCAGCATGTATTTTATGTTTGCTTTCATATTTTTCTCCTTCTTAAAATCTGCTTTAAACAGTTTATATGGCGCCGCGGATGATTTTTGAGTATGATACCCTATGTTTGCATTATATAACGCAATAATCTATATGTCAAGAATGCCAATGCTTTATTATCTAACTATAACATTAGATAATGCAGGGGTGATATAGTGATTAGGCTTAATGCACTTGAATTGCTTAAAAAGCAGGGCAAAACAAAATATTGGCTTTATAAGCAGCTTGATATGAGCTATCAAAATTTTAATAAAATGATAAATAATGAAACTAAATCAATTAAGTATGAAAATATAGAGGCAATGTGCCAGCTGCTTTGTTGCACGCCGAATGATTTGCTTAAAATCACCGATGATTGATAAAAAATCAGGTAAAAGCATTTCTTTAATCAAGCAAAAATAAAATATGCTATTAGATCCGCAGTCGTTCGGCTGCGGTTTTTTTATATTTAAAATGCTTTGGGGCAAAATATTTTAGAGGTGTTTTTTGTGAAAATAAAAGGGAAAACGGCTTTTTTCGATAACCCGCCGGTTATAATCGGTTCTGCGGGTGTTTGCGGCAAAAAAGAGGGCGAGGGCCCGCTTGCGGGTGATTTTGATGCCGTGTTTGAAGATACAACTATGGGCATGGATTCGTTTGAACTTGCCGAATCCGCAATGCTGCATGATGCCGCATCAAGAGCGCTTGCAAATTCGGGCACGGCGGCAAGTGATGTTGATTTTATTCTTTGCGGCGATCTGCTCAATCAATGCATCGGCAGTTCATTTGCCGTTAAGGATTTGCAAATTCCCTGTGTCGAATTGTATGGCGCTTGCTCCACCATGGCGCTGTCGCTTGCCGTAGGCTCAATGCTTGCAGATGGCGGTGCATCGTGTGTGCTGGCGGGCACATCAAGCCATTTTTGCTCCAGCGAGCGGCAGTTTCGCTATCCGCTTGAATA
>OHFV01000629.1_pt1 | contig 20801 bp, 22 predicted proteins | sample 1567611 | NCBI WGS metagenome assembly OHFV01 (sample SAMEA3879532, study PRJEB24766) | human gut metagenome | biome: human-associated habitat; feature: feces | place: USA | collected 1985/1987
TGGTGTCAGATCAAAATAACTTCCTTTGTCTTTCTCCACAATATCTCGGAATTCGTTTTGTGGGTCGATTATCATAATATCGTCATCTGTTGCAAGCAATGTCTGTGACAGCTCAGTCAACTTGATCAGCATAGATTTACCGGAACCGGAAAGCCCTACGATAATTCCATGCGGATTCGGCAGTTTCTTTCGATTCCCCACAATGAAATGCTTTGTAGTATGGTTGAGTCCCATCATCTGTCCTCCCGGCTCAATGACATCCTGTGCAAAGAAAGGCTGAAATGCAACAAGGGAAGAAGTTAAGAAGAAACGCATATAATCAACTTGTCTTCCACCGATCGGGAGTGCCGTATTCCATGCTTTTAACTGTGTATAATCACAGGTTTCTAGCACAACACCTTCTCTTTTTCCGATCGCCTGCATTTCTTTCATACGTTCTGCAAGCTCATCCTCATCATGAGCAGTGATTACAACCAACAAATTTAGAAAGAATCCCTTTTCATCATTTTCATCAAGCTGATCGATATAGGATTCGATCTCATTCTTTTTCTTCTCTCTTGGATAGGATGCATTAATGGCCGGTATACCTGCATTTCGCTTCTGTTCAATCTCCTCGGTGATTGCTCTTTCATTATTGACCTGTGCATTGATCAGCTTGTCATTTACCAGGTCTGTCTCAACTGGAGCATAATCCAGTGTGAGAAAAGATGGATAAGAAACATTTGACATGGAATGAATAAACTTATCCGTATCAATTGCCTGACGATATCTGTGCCCGAACAAAACCGTAACATAGGTATCTCCCATGACCATATAGTTTGGATACTGTTTAATGCTTCGTGGTAAGATATCATTCTTCCAGTCTTTCTGATGTTTCTTTTTATCGGATGGGAGATTGATATAATCCTGTTGCTCTGGATGATTCGGACAGATCAGTTTCTGCAGTGATTCCAAACGTTCCAAGGTACTTAGCTTTTCAATACGGCTTCCCCATCCGGCAAATGCTTCCATAATGGTTGTCTCAATCGCATTCAAATACACTCTTGCATTCGCTTCATTATCTGCTCTTGTAGTCACGGTCAGATAACGCAGCGTAGTTACATTCGGATTGGTTTCCTTGATTCTTTCATCCTGCCACTGTCTGATTCCATTTGCAATATCCGGATACTCTGCTTTATTCTTTTCTGCACGAATAGACTCCAAAAACTCTTCCATGCTCTGATATTCATTGGCTAATGTGATTTTAAATTCTACATCCATCGAGTTTAACCAAAACATCAGATTCATAAGAAAATCTTTCTGTTCTCCGATATTCTTGTTGATGTAATTGATATCTTCAAAGATATAGCATCTGTCATAAACCGCCATTTTTTCTTTTGGCTCGATCTTAAATATCCCATTCTCAAAGGCTCTGTCAATCTGCAGAGATTGTTTTACATTCTTTGGTACTTTTACTACCGGCATTGTTTTGCTTTTTTTTGACAGAAACAGACTGTTTCCGTTAAAGATTGACATTTATTTCTTCCTCCTTGTAGTTCTTTTTTTCTTTGGCTCATTGATACGTTTTGTATCCATAGAAAAGATTCTGTGCTGTGAAACATTCCTTTCTTCCATTTCACAAGGCAGTTCTTTGGTTTGCATATAAAACCACATATTTTTTAATGATTCAATCCAGGTATGTCCCTGGTGCTTCACCATTGCTAGATAAATAATCGGAACCATGAATGGGATTCCGGCATAAATAGAAAGATTGATTGCAAGGCCTGTTGCCTTCCACACAGAAAATGCGATTCCTCCGGCAACAAGCAGAGCAACCACACCATACCCTAATTCCCTTGCGGTAAAACCTTTCCATAACTCATTTTTATATTGTTCCTCAAAATCTTTATTTAAATCTATTTTCATGCACGTTCACCTCATTACAGATTGAATGTTTTATTTAAAAACGTTGGTGCTCCTTTTACGGAAACTGCCATCAGGATCATATAGATCATGGAATTAAGAGCCTGGGCAAATCCATCAAACGCATTAAAAATGGCACTATCAGATGTAAAAATGGAGATACCGGAAGTGATTCTTCCTGCGATTGCAATGGCAAGTGCTATAACGACAATTTCAAACGTATTGGATAGAAAGCTTTTCATCCATGCATAGGCTGTTCCTTCGATTCCACGTCCTCCTGTGATCGAAGGCATTGCAAGTGGGAATGTTACAACCAGAAGATACAACTTAATATAGCGGCTGTACAGCGTGATCAGAATCAGAAATGCACAGACCATTGCTACAAGGAAGTAGAACAACCCATAGATCCAGAAAAACATAACAGAACCGACATCCACATCACCAGTAAAGAAGGCCGGCGGTTCAATCATGACCGCCGTTCCTGCCATTGCCGATGCCATTTCAAAAATCTTTTTGATCACGTCCAATCCTTTTACCAACAGTACGTTTAAGACAACCACCTTGATCATTGCTTCGATCATAAGTTCAATTGTCATATTTTCTTTGAAGTTTCCAACTGCTTTAAAAAATCCCATCATCACAAAAAAGTTCAGACTCATAATTCCGATGGACAAAGCCCACGGATACAATTCATTATTTACATAAGTCCATGTAGCAGATGAAAATCCTTCCGGTGTCTTTGTCATGATTCCCATACATGCTGACATGGCAGTATTCCATATCGCACTGGCAATCTGATAGAATGGTCCGTATAATAAACTGCCATTTAGAAAATCCGGCAACCAGTCTGGCATCTTTCTTCTCCTCCTTTTTATGCTCCTACACTTGAAGTGATCACTGGAATCAACTGTGGTGTGATAACTGCAACAAGACCTCCTGCAATTCGTTTAAATGCCATAGACTGTGCACCACCGTCCTGAGAGTTCATGGATTGTGCCCACTCAAAAACACCCCATAGCAGATACAGACTTCCGATGGAGGATACGATTGCTGCAATCAGCCCATAGATTGTATTAAAACCAGTCTTGATTACTGTATTTCCATCAGTTTCTGCAGCAAGAACCGGAAATCCTAACTGCAAAACAAATACTGCAGACATCATTAAAGAAAGTGTCATCAGTGTTACCAATTTTTTTCTATCCAGTTTTATCAATTTCTTTCTCATATCCTTACTCTCTCCCAATATGTAAAACTTTTACTAAAATAAATACTAATACAAGCAGCACAACCGCAAAGGTTCCAAACCCTACTAAACCTTTCCATACATCTGGTGCAAACATCGCTGCTACAACTCCTAATACAATACTTAAAATAAATGCGATTACTACTATTACTTTTGTTTTCCAATTACTTCTTCTCATTTTTATTCTCCTCTCCAGTATTTTTCTCCTGCTTACATGGAATCCTGCATATTTTTTGTAAATCCTTTAACAGAAGCTCTGTGATCACATTTGCTGTATCACTATCTGACAGATAACGATACAGTGCAGTTTCATAATCCTTATAATGACTGTTCTTTAAATAATCCTTAGATGCACGTAAACGTTTTGCTACTTTTCCTTTCGGATATTGCTCCAACAGAAGATCTAGCGTCTGTGAAATGTTTTCCGTCTTTTCATATTGTTCTTTCATATCTTTGTAGAACTGCTCCGGGAATTTCATTCTTCCCAATCGTTCGGTATACAGATAGTGTTTCTGCTTTGTAAGAAGGAAATAAACGATCGCACCCACAAAACAAATTCCGGCAACTAATGCAAAAAGAATGCCTGTTCCCATGTATTGTAAAGCTGTCATCGTTACTCACCTCTACTTTTGACGGAAACAGTCACTTACTTCATGGACTTTTTCCATTAAACAATCCGGAGTCATGGTATTGCTGAAATATCCGGATGCATAAACCCGATGCTCCTGTTCGTCATAATAAAACTTCACTCCCGGATGCTGTGTATTTAAACGAACAAGCAGCTTATCTAATGCTCTGCTTTTCTTCTTTGGGGCTGAAATGTCAAACGCTGCCGGACTTGAAAACAGGAACACATAATCTAAGTTATTGATATTAACATGCAGCTGTTCCCCCTCTTCGGAGTGTTTGATTTCAGCAGAAATATATTTTGGTTCATTTTTTTTCAAATATCTGTTTAAAACGGATGCTGTCAGCTCTTCAAATACTGCACTCTTTCGCTCTGACTCATTGGACTCCTGCTTTCTTCCAAAGGTTGGAACATAAGGTTTTTCTTTTGTATCGGAATTCGGTACGTCTTCCTCTTCTTCCTCATTTGTACCCAAATTCGGTACAGCTTCCTCTTCTTTGCTTTGAGAGATACTTGATACCAATGTTAACAAACGGTTCTTTTCTGCTTCAATTCTCTTAACTTCCTCAGAAAGTTGCTCCTTTTCACTTTGTAGCTGATTATTCTCCTCTTCAAGCTGTTTACTTTTTTTATTCAGCTCTTCGAGTTCCTCTTTTAAATATCTGCTCTCGTTTTCGTAAGCTTTATTCTCTTCTTCAAGACTCTGCAGTTCTTCTTCATTCCACTTATTCATTCCACCAAGTAAGGATTCAAAAAACTTGGTTGCTTCTCCTCCTGGCTTGCCATCTGCATCCAAAACAAGTCCTAGCATATCTAACTTATGCTCAAAAGTTTCCTTTGACTGTTTTGCCTGGATTTCCATGTTTTTTGCTTTTTCAATTTGCACCTGATAGCGTACTTCCATGGAATCCTTTGCTGTCTCAAACTCCTTTTCTTTTTTGTTCAGTTCTTCTTTGTCTCGTTCAAGCTGTTTTTTTTCTTCACAGAGCTGCTGATACCAAGTTTGCTGATTTTGTTCCTCTTTATGCAGTTCCTCTTGTTGTTTTTTCAGTTCCTGTCCTTTTTGGTTCAACGTCTCTTTTTCCTGCTTGATCGATTCGAGTAAGTTATTTAATGTTTTTTTCTGTTCCAGATAATCCCGTTCCCTTTGCTGAAACAGTTTCTCCCGTTCTTGGTAGATTTCATTCAAATCTCGGTACAACGGATCCTGGTTTGCTTCATTTATCATAATGTTCCATTCGCTCCCTTCTTTATTTTAATTCTATAAATAGTTCCACCCATCACAGTTACAGACATCCCAAGCAATACAGAAAACACTAAAATTCTGCTTTCTTCTCCAGTTTTTGGTGCAGGACCACTTAAGATTTCTTCTACTGCTTTTGTTTTCTCCTCTTGTGTACCGAAATTCGGTACATCATCCTTTTCTTTCACTTGTTCGCTATTCTTTGGCTCTTCCTTTTTCTTTTGTTCTTTACTTGCTTTTGTTTCTGTCTTAGGAACTTCTAGCCGCTGTACACTTTTTAGTTCTTCTTTTTTCATATTTCCACCCGTTTTGAGCATAAAAAATGCACCGAAGCCACAGCCGATGCCAAATAAAAAAATCAGGATGGTAATGATTACTCTTTTCATCCCACTGTTTTCCTCCCTTAAAGGATGAATTTTTCTTTTGTCACTTTGCAATTGACAGCCAAACGATACGGAGTCCTTGAATAGCCGGTACAAGTTGCTAAAGTAAAGGTCTGTACATCCTCTTGATCTGGTTTCCAATCATCCTGGAATACCGCATCCTTTTTGTGACAGGAATATACAGACACGATTGTAAGTCCCTTGGTTCGCTCTGGCGTATAGATATAAATGCTTTGTACTTTGTCTTCATCCACTGTAAGTTCATCTAATTTTCCAAAGATCTGCCCGGACATCATGTTATGTCCGAAAAGACAGATATGCGGATCTGACAAGTTTTCATTTACATGAGCAAAGGTAAATACCGAACCTAGTACACTTCGTTTTCCATCAAATCCTTTGTTTAAGTATTCTGTATCTGTTCTGCCATGTAAGATGGGCTCATCCACTCCGATCTGTGGGATATAAAGCCATCCAATGATATCCGGATTGACTTCCTTAAGTAATTCAAAATCAATCCTCCTGTTCATAGGATCTGATGCATCCTCATTACTTTCCGGTACTACAGCCGTTTTTTTAATTGCTTCATGACTGATCTTTGCATCCAGAAATGGTTTATGTTCGTGATAGGCAAGAATACAAAATACTACTGCCATTCCAAGGAATAGCACGATCAGAAATCTGTATACTCTGTCTCTCATTTAATGTTTCCTCTTATACAAAATCGTACAAAGCAATGCTCCGCACACACAGATTCCTGCCACTGTGACATACTTCCAAGTGTTCTCCTGAAGACTTGTCTGCGGTGCAACATTGTCTTCCTTTTCCGGCTTTTCCGTATGTTTTGGTGCGATCATAACATCATACTGCATCTCACCTTCTGAATCATTCCAGGTCGGTACTGCGATCAAGGATGGTTCTACCGTGTCATAGTTTTCTGTATCCTGTGCATAAATCAGATATACACCTACCTCTAGATTTTTAAATGTTACGAATCCATCTACATCTGTCGGTGCTGCACTTGTACTTTCTCCCGCAGTTGTAAGCAATTTTTCTGCCGCAGTTTTTAGATCATTTGCATTCTCGATTGCATTCAAATCTACTTCACTCTTTTTATAACTATCTGTCAGTACATACTCTCCATGCACGATCTCTGCCACTTTCTGACAGCTGAACATCACATTGCTTTTATTTGTGCCTGCTTTTCCGTCCGTCAACACCACCTGGATACTTCCGGTTTTTACCTCTTCGACCTTTGCAAGCTCCTCACTGTCCGGCAACACCTGATCTCCAATGACCGTGACCGTTTTATCGATCACAAGATCATTATCATTTAATGTTGTCTCTGCCGCAGCTACGTTTGATGCACCAAGAGCTGCAAATACACACGCTGCGGCCAGTATCTGCTTATATCTTACCATCTTCATATGTCTCCCTTCTGTTCCACAAATACAATCCGATTGCTATTGCAGCAAACAAAAATGGCAGGAGGAAAAAGATGAGTTCTCTCACAGATGGAAGTTCCTGTTTGATCGCATCATGCTGTGCCTTCTTATATTCCACACGCTTTCCGGTCACCAGTAACCGATGGGTGTTAATTCCATATGGTGTACACGTAACCAGTGTCACCAGATCCTCTCCTGCTTCGATCTGCAGACCAGAGACATCTTCCGGCTCTACGATCTGTATCTTATTCACCTTATATGCAAGTGTTTCATTTCCAATCCTTAAGAAGAACAGATCTCCTTCTACCATCTCATCCAAGCGGATCAATAGTTTGGAGCTTGGAAGTCCTCTGTGTCCGGTCAGAACACAATGGGTATTTGCTCCGCCCACAGGAAGGCTCGTTCCCTGCAGGTGTCCGATCCCGTTTGACAGTACGGTATCATCCGTTCCATGATAGATCGGCAGTTCCACATTAATCTTTGGAATATCCAGACTTCCCATTGTTCCATTCCCAGATATGTTCAGCTGCTTTTCATAGCTTTCGTCACTTAAGATCTCGGTATCAGAATTATCTACAACTGCACCGCCTGTCTGGTAAAGCATGTCATTGTATGCAGCTGCATTGTCCATGATCTCCTTAAGCTTTGTATCATCTTTTTTGCTTACTGCGTTTTGGTAAGTAGCAACGGCATCTGATTGATGCCGCTGCTCGATCACATTCCAGATAATTGGAAGACAGCAGAGTGCAAATCCAATGATGAATATGACTCCCGTACTCCATTTTTTTCTCATGCAATCTCCTTCCTTTTTGCTTAGATCTCTTCGTCTTTCTTACGTCCTTTTGCAATGGCAACGCTCATAAGAACAACACCTGCTCCAAGCATAATCACTACAGAAGATGTACCTGTGATCGGAAGTTTCTTTCCAACCTGGTTCACGATCGTGATGTTTGCAGAACCATCTTCTACGCTTGTTTCCAGTGTTTTGTCCTCTGACTTACTGATACCATTGTAGAAGGTTTTGATATTGGCTTTTGCATCAAATGCTGTAAGCGTCTTATCTGTTGCACCATCACCTTTCACATAGCTGTCACGCTCTGTTGTAAATGTTGCTTTGAGTTCCAGCTTGATCGGGTCTTTTAATAAACGATATCCATCCGGAGCGTCAGTCTCCTTCAGATAATAAGTACCGCTATCAAGTCCGTAGATATTAAATGTTCCGTTTGCATTAGATACCATTTCTACAGCTGTATCTGGCTTCGTGCCACCTGTGTGGTCTGTACCACCAATGGAATCACGGTTGATGACAATATATCCATCCTGTCCTTCTTTTACATATACTTCATTTTTGCAATCCGCATCTGAGTACAGACGGAATTTTGCTCCATCCAGCACCTTGTCATGATTGTTCGTTTTGATTGGATTTAATCTGTAGGTGAAGCATACAACAGTATCCCATGGTGTATATCCAGTCTTTCCTTCTCCTGTTGAATCAGCGTCATTGGAGAACTCAAGGCGGACATCATTTTCAAATCCTGGACGTCCTGTTTTTTCTGCAGCTTTATCATTCAGTGTTGCATTATATGTAAGTGTTACAGTCTGTCCGTAGGTATTCTCTTTCCGGTTGTCGACTTCATCAAATTCACGATCCACAATTGCCTTGAGGTCAGCGACTGCGATCATAAAAGTATCGCCATTGTCCGGCTTCTCTGTCACAGTAAACTCATCATTATTCAACGTATAAGTTTTGGCTTTTCCGTCTACTGTTCCGGAAATTTCAATTTTTACACTCTTTGCATTGAATGTCAGCGCATCATCCATTACATCATGCCATGCATAGTAATAAGTATCATATCCATTAATATCCGGAACATTTGATGTATATTTGTATGGTACTGTCTGTCCGATCTCATAATCTCCAATATCATTCCATCTGTCTGCATCTTTGATATTTGCATCTGAATCATCTTCCTGGATCTTCTTTGTGATACTTGGATAATCTGACTTGATCATAACCTGTGCTGCAGGATTTGCAGTATTTACCATACAAAGAGAACTTGCGGAATGTGTTCCTTCTACGTTGGACACTTCATCAATGACATAGTAACCATATTCAAGTCCATCCAGGCGAATAGAATTATCAGAACGAACATTTTTTACGTTGACTACTTCTGGTACTTCATTTAATTTTGTCATCTCATCTCTCAACTCTTCAATGAAATAACGAAATGCACTGTAACGGCTTTCCAGTTTCTGCTCTGTAGTAGCTCCTTCAACCGGGTAATTATTTAAAGACTGGATGTAGTCGATCACCTGATATTCCGTGACATTTGCAGCTGTGACCGTTGTTCCTGCCTTTGTCAGTGCCTTTGATACTACATTTTTTAAAGCCTGCTCATAAACCGGATTAAATGTATAGTTAATGGACTCTCCGCCTTTTGCATTTTCAGCATTGAACAGTTTATATACATTGAACTGCTTTCCTACAAGTGTCTGTCCTTCATTTCCTGTAATATCGATATGTGCCTGCCCACTTCCCATTGTAGCAATACCTTTTACCGTACTATAATTGGTAGCATCAGCCGCATAAACAACTGCAGCCATCGGATTTCCAAGCATCGGCATTGGTATGGCACTGACTGCACCTGTGAAAGCAAGGGTTCCTGTTAATACTATGGCTGCTCGTTTTTTATTATAATTTTTCGCTTTTTTCATCTTTCTTTTCCTTTTTTTCTCGCTTTGTCTGACGGATCAATGCAACAGTCATACAGGAAATTCCCAGTAAGACGATCAGCAATGTTGTATGTGTTCCTGTATTTGGCATCTGTAATGTTGTCTGATTTTCTACTTTCAGGTTAACGATCCGTTCATTTGCTGTTCCTTCAATCGCAAAATCTCCAGAGTCTTCTGTATGAACCTGACCGTTTACATAGTATTCATACTGTTTTTGGTCATTGATCTTTGTATAAATTTCGTAGACATAATCTTTTCCTTGTGCATCCTGCGGAATCCGATAACCCTGTGGAGCCTTGGTTTCCTTGATATAATACAATTTCTCAACAGCTAACGGATTTGTTGTAGCGATTCCTGTTTTATCCGTAACAATTTTGTCCAGTTCATGCTTACATTCTTTATCTTCATAGATGGTAAACTCTGCATCTTCCAGTGTAGTTCCCTTTTCATTGACCTTTGTGATCTTTAATTTGTACGGTGATAGTGTATCCTCTACGCTTAATAATGCCGTTCCATCAGACTCTACGCTAAACTTCATGGAATCATCTGCAGATGTATTGGAATCCACGGTGATCGTATTATCTTTCGCTACGGAAAAGGTTACAATTCCTTCATTCACAGCATACCCTTCTGGTGCGGAAATTTCCCGTACCTTGTGCTGTCCATAACCTAATGCCTTAAACTTACATGTTCCGTTTGCATCCGTTGTTGCTGTTTCGGTTGAACCGTCCGGTTTCGTAAGCTCAAATACTACACCTTCTATCACATAATCTTTTCCCTGTTCCTTTTTTACAAGGTTCAGATCCAGTGACTGCTCTGGGATTTCGGGAGCATTATAAGTATAAACAAACTCTGAACCATCGTTATTGCTTGTGATCTTAACGGTATAGATTTCCGGATTAAGAAGATAACCTTCCGGTGCCTGTGTTTCCTTGAAGGTTAATGTACCAATTGGTAAGCCTGGATTTCCATCAGGAGATATATACAATTCATCCCCTGATACTACGTACTTTTTATCATATGAAGTTAATCCTTTTTCATTTGTTCTAAATACCCAAGTTTTATCTGCTTTCTTTCCGTCTGCAGCCGGATCCGAATCCATTTGTACCCCTGCATAGAATTTCACCTCAAACAGTGCTCCTTCCATCGGCAGAGAGCCTTCCGGTTTGTTCTGGTTCGTTTCCTTGTCAATCTTTCCAAGTAATACACCAACCGGGTCCATCGTTGGTTTATCCGATACTTTTAAAAGATACGTTTCTCCAAGCTTGATTTCTACCGTATGGATTTTTTTATCCAGTGCATATCCCTTTGGAGCTGTTACCTCCTTCACATGGTATGTACCGATTGGAACTGTAACTGCATCTGATTCACCATTCTCCTTGGTTGTCATTAAAGCAACGAGAGAGGACTCCTTACAATCCGCAGTGGTATAAATTCCATAGACTGCATCTTTTAAGCTATAACACTCATTTCCGTCTGTCAGCTCTGGTGAGGTAGATGTCTTTAAAACTTTTGCATTTCCCGTTTTCAGGGAATTGGTAAGAGAACCTACCCATCCATCCTTATAAGAGCCGGTCCACTGCATCTTTCCGGTATACTCTGACACTTCTTCCTCTTCTACATCATATCCATATGTAGTGTCACCATCCACATACTCCAAATTGTCCCATGTGACAAACCAGTTATTTTCTGCTGATAGAGTTGCTGTCTTATAATAATGCCTTGTAGAATCCTTATTACTCCACCAGTACAGATCGACTGTTATATCAGATGGTCTTGAATCATATTTATTTCCCTGGTCATTCCATAGTTTGTTTACGGTAAGACTTGTGTAAGTCTTAGGAGTGTATGTTCCCGACCAGGAAGATAATGGCTGTCCGTTTCCCTGATAGATCACACCTTTCGCATCCGTAAAATACTTATAATTTTCCCAAGCCCACACTAAACCTTTTTTATAATATTCACCCTTATGACCGGATATCCAGCTACCACACGCACATTTCACACCATTTCCTGTTTCAATATTTACTCCATCTGCAAACCATCCATGCACTGCATTAAGTACCCACCAGACTGCACATTGTTTCATAAGATACTCGTAATCACTATTAATTGATTTGCACATGTAGTGATCATAGTAATACATCATTGCTACTACTGTCTGAATCGTTTCTTTATTATAGATGGTGGATGCATCCACACCTGTTTTTTTTCCTGCTTTGAAATGATCCATAGGATCCGCACAAAAAAGTGGTTCCTTTGTATCTGTGTTTCCTAGCAGTCCTTCTCTCCATGTCAATAATTGTGGCCAAGAAGGGTCATTATAGTCGATCACATCGATTCGACCAATGCTATTGCTTTTTATTCTACCTGTATTAATTACATCACCGGCAGCTCTTGTAGCTTTCGCTCTTCTTGGCATACTCGATGTATTGGCTTGAGCATCTGATTCCGCAAACCCAACTCCAATTTCTTTTAAGAGCTGCTTCATTTGACGTTCTGTCTCTAAATCCTTCTCAACATCTTTCTCTGGTTCTTTATCTCCATCGGTAACATCTTGCTGTTCTGCCACATTACTTGATGGATCTGCGATTGTCTCACTTTGAACCTTATCTGCTTCAGCATTCTCTTCGGCAGATACCATGTTAAAAGAGAAGGACGTTATCAATACCATTACTGCCAGTAGAACTGCCAAGACTCGGCCTCTCTTTTTCCTTTTTTGTTTCATCTGATTTTTCTTTCCCTCCTAATTTCTAAGTTAAGTTGTTATTGCTCCTCCTTCCAAGAAAGTTAAAATCAAGCTTTTTCTTTCCATGGTGGAGCCCTGGAACATCTTCGAATTCCCATTTTTCTTCCTCTTTCTCTTAAAATTGCGTACAAAAAAAGAACCACGCTTTTGTGATTCTTTTTTGTGTACCGAATTTCGGTACATTTTTTATTTTTTTGCTCCACAGGAACAAGCATACCCATCTATAATCTTTTCGTCATAGGCTTCGCTGTCCTGTACCCAGCGTGTTCCGTAGATTGCATCATGGTGTACGGTTGTTGTAACCAGGCGGGTACCATACTCTGTATGCCATCCTCCACCTTCATAAGCTAATGCATGTTCAAACATATGTTCACTCGGATTGTCTGTACAATCAGCTCCACATACATTGCAGCAGCTCCATGCATATTCCTCTTCTACTGTTACCTCTTCATCCCAGGCTTCCTTGACAACATACTGCTCATCATGTCCAGTTGCTTCATGATGCACAATATGGCTCAACTCAATGTCATATTTATGCTCATGCTCCGGTTTTGATTCCGGTTTGTCAGAGTCTTCCTTATTATTTGTTCCCGGTTTTGTCTCTGGCTTTGTTTCCGGTATTTCTGTGGATTCCTGCTTTTTCTCTGGAATGTAGACTCCATTTGCATCCACATAGTATTTTCCGCCATCTACCCATTCATCTAATGCCATTGCTCCACTGGATTTCAGATAGTACCAGGTATTTCCAAGCTGTAACCATCCAGTCTGCATCGCACCATTGGAGTTAAGGTAATACCAGTCACTACCAATCTTTTCCCAACCAATCGCCATAGCACCACTGGATTTCAGATAATACCAGGCGTTACCACTATGCAGCCAGCCGGTTCTCATATCTCCTCCGGCATTCAGATAATACCAGCTTCCACCGATTTTCTGCCAGCCGGTCTGCATATAGCCGTTCCAGTCAAAGTGATACCAACTTCCGTTAATCATCTGCCACTGGTTTCTCGGATAGCTTTCGTCTGCATTTTGATACCACCATCCGGTACTGTCTTTTATCCACTGCGGTTCTTTCTGTGCTTGCGTAGCAACTCCATAATTATCTGCCTGATATGCTGAAGCTTCTCCATTTGTTCTTTGTATTTCTTCCGCCATTGTTATGAGTGGTGACTGGATACACATTGCCGCACAAGTCAAAACTGTAAGCCCTCTCTTTAGATACTTCTTCATACCTTTTCTCTCCTTTTCATGTTGTACCGAATTTCGGTACATTGTTTACTGATAATTGATTTTTCTCATATTGTACTGCTCTAATATGAACCGTGTACTCTCATTATCTCCACCTTCACTGTCTGGATGGAAAATATTAAGCAACAACTTTTTTCGTTTAGACAAGCTGTCCAATGAATCGCAATTTTTATATATATCAAAGCCTTGCTTTGCATTTCTCGCTTGTTTCAACTCCCATTCCTTTCGTTCATACAAGACACGATAATGTTCTCTTTCTTCCTCTAATTCCTGAATTTGCTTTTTTAATCCAGGCACTTCCGTAGCATCAAGACGTTGTAGTAAATCTTTGATATCATCCTCAGCAATTTTCTGCTCAAATTTAAGTTGTCCTACTTTCATCTTCCAATACGCAGCAGATGATTCTAATTCTTTATAGTCATTTTCCCTGATTTTCAAATTTTTCTCCAACAAGTTATTACAAATTCTCAAATCTTCGATATTTTTTTCTAAAGTCTCACATTTACATCGGTACATAAATTCACTTTGAGTAAGTCTTTTAAGATCATCTTTTTTAGCCCGATGCATATAAATATCTTCTGTTATAAGAATTCCCCATGACATGATCAGCCACATCATCCAGTAGAGCCATTGAAATGAAATTAACGCAATTACACTAAACACAATCATGCAGAGAGCAAAAATTACTGGAATGATTTTTGAAAAAATTATGGAAGATGTGAATCTTAAGAAGCAACAAACAAACCATAATCCAATAAATACTAAGAGAATATATTGCACCTCTTTGTCCATGATGTACTTATACAAAAATATTAATTTTATGAATATTTGTTTCATGCTTCATCCCTTCTTTTTCTAAAAAACATAAGTTTTTACCACTTTAATTGTTTACTTTATGTAGGAAGTACCTAGCACGTCTCACCCGGAGCATATGCGACCGGATATGGTAGGGCGGCAGCTACTTTAATTTCATTTCTTAAGGGGACAATCATTGAAAAATAGATTTCCCTTTTTTAATTGAAAATGATCTCACTTTTTACATATTCCTCTGCCTGATGTCTGATCTGATTCATATGTCTTGTCCATGCCATACCATCTTTGGCTTTATCCGGTGCCGGATCACGTTCCAGCAATTGTTTTTCCAACACATCCATTCTTTCATCTGCTGTCTTCTGAATATCAATCAGATGTTGATTTAATTCATCCATCAAAAGCATCGAAGAATAGACAGCTGGTTTGTGTTTCTGTAGGTACTCTTTTCTCATGATTCCCCATCTTCCTATATATCCATCCACCTTTTCCAGTGACAGATTCGGCAGTAGGAATTCGCCTACTTGAATATATTCCAATTTTGGAATTCCATCCTCGTCCAAATCTAATTCTGTATTATTCTTTTTTTTCTCCATCCTGCTCTCCTTCCACTTGCTTCTCTAAATTTCGTTTATAATTCTCCACCAGTTCACTTGTTTTTATGACATATGCCAGTAATCGTTTTGAAAAATCTGACATTTCTCTCTCTCCAAGTTCCCAGGACTGTAAGGTGCGATACGGAATTTCAAAACTATTGCAGAAATCCTTACGGCTCATCCCCGCTTGTTTTCGTAAGTCTTTTACCGTTACTTCATCCAGATTTCCAACGACACTATCTATGTCAATATATTTCTTTTTTTCATTCATCATTACCACCAACTTTTATACACTTTGTACGTGTTTCTAGTTTTAATATAACACACAGTGTGTGTTTTTTCAATCCTTTTTTACGCACATTGTGCACCTTTTTTCCACTCAATGACGTTATCAAAGAAATCAGAATCATCTCCCGGCATATCTCTTTTTTTCAATAAAAAAAGATTCAATCCAAATTTCTGATCAAATCTTTTTTGTAATAGATATATTTCCCAGAACACTTAACATTTTTCTGTGCAACATTTTCTTTTATTTCCATTTCGCTAATTATATTATAGCAAAGGCTTTTTTACTTATCTAGGTTACTTTAGGTACACTTTTTTGATTTTCTTTTCTAATCACCTATTATTATTTTCCAACTCTTCTATTCTTTTTTTTAGTTCATCTAATTCTTTTCTTATTTTATTTTCATTTGATTCTTTGAATTCATGATATAAATTTGCAAGTGTTGATTCTGTTGTATATCTATACATCTTTCTTATAACATATCTATTTTAAAATCTAAAGACTTTTTATGTTTTATTAATCTTTTATTTATACAATGTATGAAATTATTTCGTAACAGATTGAATATATGGTACATAAAAATAAGAATGTATACAGAATTAATATACTTCAACCGAATATGCTCCATAAACGGCTCTATTAATGGATTATCATCTTTTTCCGATATGCACAAAAATGGACTTTCAAACACAAACTTCTACTTGTTTTTTAGACTTACCACCACCTATTTTTTCAAAAAACACGTTCATATTAGACTGCTCTATATTTTTCTACATATTTTTTAGACCACACAAAACAGCAAAAAAATAAGGCTTCTATCAGAATCACCAAAACATTATTATAATGCTACTGGTTTTCTTCTGATCACCCTTTGTTTTCTCCATAAATTTCATTTATCCCTTTTTCTTTATGGACTATTCCCTATTTTTTGCACCATAAAGAAACCATGAGCAAAATGTTCACAGTGAATTTTCCAGTTCTAGGGCTTTTCTAAGCATCTTATGGAAATGTTTGACATCAAATATGATACTTTCCTCTGCATAACGATGTAATACTGCAGATATGATCGATATCGTATCCCCTCCTCTTTCCTTAATGATCGTACTATACTGATGTATCAATTTCCCAAGATCTGACGCATCCTGCTCTCGTTTTTTTGCAAGCTGTTCTCGACGCAGCAATACACTTCCTACATACTCTCTCTGCTGATCAGCGGCTGTATTATCAACTACATAGATCGTTCTTTTCCCTTTGATTGATTTTTTCGGCTTTTCAAATAATTTACCACCTAAAAATTTGATATAATACTTTCCACATTTTATCTGGATTGAGAAATATTTTCGCAAAGTATGTAAATATGTTTGAATTACTCTTTTAGACACATGTAACGCTTTACAGTATTTATTATAGAATTCGTGTACATTAATTACTCGGATTCCCCTGTTAAGTGCTGTAGAACGCATTAAATCAAGCAACATATATTTTTCATGAGCTTTCATTTTCATAAATTCAGTACTTTGAAAAATCTTCTTATTCAAATCAATATAATCTGGCTTCTCCTGCTGTGAATACGTTTGATTTTCGATTTTAATATCATAATCACCTTTTACATTTTTCGTATAGGTCAGTAATTTTTTTTCACGTAAAGAGCGCAGAACATTATAAAATGTCTGCTTACTCTTAAATCCTAATAACTTCATGAAATATTTGTAGTATGCCCCAATAATCTTTCCCTGTGCATCCTGATAGCGTACGCATTGGAGAAAAATATTCATTTCTGTCTTACTGAGATTATTGAGTTTTAATAATGTTTCGTAAGCAAGCTGCATTGTTTTTCTCCTTCCGTACTTATTTGTACCGAATTTCGGTACATTAACAATCTTATTTGTAATTTATTGCCTATAAATTTTTCTTTTGTTGTCTTTTTACAATTTCTTGAAACTCATAATCATGTTGTCCCAAACGCCAATTTATAGACTTTTTGCATAAGCAAAATAATACAAACGCTATGTAAACAAAGATTATGACAAATACAAAAAATATTATCTCTATATTGCACATACCTGTCTCCTCATACCATGTACCGAAATTCGGTACAAACTATTTAGTGAAACGGTAGTTCCTCGTCAATTCCATCCGGAATACTCATAAAACCGTCTCCTGTGTCATTCGTTGCTGTTGAAACATCCTGGTTAGGAGCAGACTGATGATACACCCCTCTGTTCGTTGCATTTTCTGCCCGGCTTTCTGCAAACTCCTGTTCCTCTACAACTACTGTTGTCGTGTATACTTTCACTCCATCTTTGTTCATGTAGCTTCCTGTCTGGATACGTCCTGAGATAGAGACACGCATTCCCTGGCGGAAATACTTTTCTGCAAACTCTGCAGAACGTCCGAATACGACACAAGGAATAAAATCTGCTGTTGTTTCACCCTCTCTCTTGAATCTACGGTCTACAGCAACTGTATATCTTGCAACTGCTGTGGGATTCTCGTCCTGGGAATATCTTACTTCCGGATCTCTTGTCAGCCTTCCTACTAAGATTGCTTTATTCATACTTTCCTCTCCCTTCTGTACCGAAATTCGGTACATACACTTTTAATATGATTGTTTATTGAAAAAACCAACTGTCGCTATTGATAGTTGGTTTTACGATTCATTTTATACAATTTTTGCTAAATTCAAAATAATCTGTTTCCGTGGCTTTTCTTATTTGCTCTATTTTCCTATATGTTACTTCTACCAATGGTTTATCAAAAAATCTAGCAAACCAATAAAACAATGGATACGGACGTTTTATTATTACTTTTTTATCTTTCGATCTGATCAGCATATTTTTCATTAACTCATCTTGCTGTTGTATCGAAACTTTAGGATTTGCAATAATAGCACAGCAATCCATAGTCCCATAAGTCCTACAAATAATCGGTCTGACATTATAAATAGAGCATTTGTGGTGTTTATTCAAAAAAATGCATTTTGGAAAATCTTCCAATCTTTCAGTATCTAAAAAATACTCTGAACTCAAGAAGTCATGTTGCCCTCCAGACATGTTCTTATTCATTTTTTCAATTAATTCTGGATATTGTTCTTGTATAATTTTTTCAGTATTTTTCGCTTTTTCTATGTAAGATTCAATGCTCTCACCCTCACTCATTAAATTTTCTGCTATCATTAAGAACTCATTCTCACTAACAAAAAAATAATCTGAGCAACATATACTACATCCATCTACACAAAGATTAGTAATTTCTAAGTTTTGACAAGCTTCATCAAATGCTGCATTTTTTCTATACATATCTGCTAATTTGCTTTCTCCAGAAATATGATAATGACATTTTTTATATTTCTTTCCGCTTCCACAAAAACATTTATCATTTCGTTCCATATGATTCCCCCTTTGTTTTTAGGAGTATCATATCATATTCTTATACCAACTTCCAATATTCTATTTTCAAGGTTCTTTCTATTTGTTCAATTTGTCACATTTCGGATCAACAACTACTATCTCCCCCTCCACATTTCTTTTATCAGTAATTTCTTGTAATACTCTATAAAAGGTCATTTTTTTTCGTTTTTTCATATTCTGCTTTTCTTCCGTACCGAAATTCGGTACGCTCACTACTTTTTGTTCCTCTATTCCTGACATTCGCGTACTTCTCCATCCTTATATTCTACACAGATAATATCGCCCTTATTGTCCATAATTTTTGCAGTGTCCTTTCCCGTATATTCCACTCGTAAACAACCCTTAACAAAAGTGTCATCTATCCATTGTTTGATATGAAACTGTTCTATTGTCTGTGGTCTTCTGTTTTCATTTTTCAGAAGAAGTTCCTCTTTTTCTTCTACCCACTTCTTAATGCGTTCGATTTCTTCACCCATGTTCGGCTCTGTCTCTGGCTCCCAGTTTTCTCTCATATCATGCAGTTTTTCTTCCCATTCTGCAATATCGCCATCAATGAAAGACAATTCTTCTTCATCATATTCTTCTGGAACTTCTTTTGCTCGTTCCTTATCGTATTCTGCATATTTGATACAATCCAACAGATCCAGATAGTTCTCTGGTTCATATCCATTACAAAGCAGATGACTTAGGAGTGTCTGTTCTGGAAACATTCCAAACCAGCAACGCTCAAACCATCTATCCGCATAATCTCTTTCATCACTTTCGTTGGAGTAAGTACCTCCTACCAAATCTCCGACAAAATTCTCTATCAGCTCTCCGATTGTCAGACCATGCTCCCCACACTTTATCACCAGTCGGTCACAATCTGCGGCTGACAATTTCACTGTGATTTTTCTCTCTCTGATTGTTTCGATTTCTTTCTGCTGTTCACCGTAACTCATCAGTCCATCCTCCTTCACTGGCGTACCGAAATTCGGTACATCTATTTTTCATATAATTTTTTTGCTTCACTGATGGCAGAAATCAATCAAATTTCTGCCATCACCATCAACACAAGCATATATACGGCAATTGCATCGTATATATGCAGTCCACCTTGTGTCTTTGAGACCACGGACTTCACCAATTCATGCAGCAATTCCGCAAGGTGGTATATTAGTTTAATCTTCATTATTACCATGATTATTCATATTTTGGTTTACCGCCATTAACAATCTAATTCCAACAATTAATGCAGCTCCATCTAATCCAATCTGAATCACCAGACTCCAAAGTGCATCCGGCAGATAATCTGCCAGATGTCTAAGGATGAACAATACAATAAATAACGCAAACTTTTTTATTAGTTGTTTCACTCTTCTGTTCATATTTTACTTCCTAACAAAATATTGGTATCATTTCCAGGTTTAGAATCGAATACCCTTTCTCAATTCCGGAATCCTGCTTATTAATATAAGTAATCGTGAACTCGATTGGTTCTGTTTCAGATCCATCAGAACCAATCGCATAAATATCTACCAGCTCTGCTTCTTGATAGGTATCGTCTTTTACAAGAATACATCTCTGTTGTCCGGAAATGAGTCTGTCATATGTCTCATATGAGACTTGCAATTCTCTTTTTTCAAAATACAGTTTTTTCTTTTCTTTTTTTGCCTGAACTTCTACTTGATAAGCTGGTATTACTTTTTCAATCAGTTTTACAAAACGATTCCATGTAATCTCTTTTCCATTAATTGTAATTGTTTTTGGAGTACAAGAAATGTTTATTGTATCCGAAGTTTGTCCCAAGTGTGATTTTCCATATCGTTCGATTAATTTCTTACATGTTTCTTTCCGATCCGGGCAATCTATTTCCCGTATATCAAGTTCGTCATAAGCTGTACGGATTTCGTTTGAAGTCGGCTCAAGAACTTCTTTTTTATATGCTTTTAGTTCTTTATCTGTTTTTCGCCCCTGGGATAATGCCTGATTTTGGTTTTCCTCCGGCATACTTGCCAATGTTACCGCTGCTGACTTATCAATTTCTCCTTTTTGGAATTCATCCATTGCTGTATCCCCCAAATTTTTGGAGATTGTCAAATATTCACCTACCGTAGATTTACTGAGATTGTATTTTTTTGCAAGACGA
>OHFV01000651.1_pt1 | contig 20385 bp, 12 predicted proteins | sample 1567611 | NCBI WGS metagenome assembly OHFV01 (sample SAMEA3879532, study PRJEB24766) | human gut metagenome | biome: human-associated habitat; feature: feces | place: USA | collected 1985/1987
GAGTGGTAAGAAAGCCCTCGAGAACTGCAAAATTGGCTTTATTACGCAATAAGCGCTTCATAGCCCAATCGAAACGAATATAATTACTTGCCATAGACTCGTCTCCTTTCTCGTTATCTTTTTTCATGCAAACAAAGGTAAGCAGAAAATGTTTAATATCAAGTATATATATCCAATAAAATGATTTACTATACCTTTATATATACTACCGAACGCCCCACTCCATACTTCTTCAAAACACCTTGTTCGATGAAAGCATTAATATCCTGCAATGCCTGTGTTTTCGTTTTTCCAACGAGCAGGGCATAATCCTGCCGATTAATGCATGGGTGCTCTTTTAGAAACCTTTCTAACCGTTGCAGGCACTTTTCCTCTGGCAACGGATTTTTCACACGAAAGGGTGAATGATAACGCCGTAATTCAAGACCACTCTCAATATCCTTCTTAAATTGGCGATTCACACGAAAATTAATATCTTTCAGAGATATAGACGGCGAACGCAATTCTTTTGCCTCCTTCACCTTCTTGTCAACACTCAACGAAAGGCTAAAATAACCGATATCCCCTAATTCAACAGAGAATCCTTTTAAAAGCAAATGCCTCAATTCTTTTGATATAGCCTCTATGATACCCACCACCTGCGCATGGGGCATATGCTGAAGCGCAGTCACTTGTTCTACAAATTCTTCGGCTGTATAACTTCCCTTCAACACTACACGTGCATGCAAAGGCTGTTCTTCTCCGCTTTTAGCAAGGTCGGGAGTTTCATAAAGATCATAATTTACACTCATTATTGATTAGTTCTTTATTAGGAGAGATAAACATCTTCCCTCCCATAGATTTATTTTCTAAAGTACATTTCTATTTTCGTTTGACTTAACTCAAGCGATAGTTCAACTTAAGTCATTCTTTCGTTTAACTTAAGTCAAACGAAAACAAACATACTAACGAGACAAATGTACATAGAATATACAGATACTAATCTATACTAACCGAGATTTAATTTCATCCGATAAATTATTCCAAAGAGCATAAACATATTCACCAGTAATTATCCAAGATTTGAACGATTTTTTTGTTCGTTTTCAAAAGTTTTGTTCCACCGCCAAAAAGATTGCCTATCATTTGTTTATGCAACTTATTCTTCCTAATATTGTCCTATACTAATGAAAACCAATACAGATAAAACGAATCCCCATGCAAAAAGTATTTCTTTTGATAGCCATACAAATCCTGTGCTTACATTCATTCGTGGTGAATGCACAGCGTATTTTCTCCACCTCTTATACAATGGATGATGGATTAGCCGCCAACAGAGTATACAGCATTTTGCAAGATTCATGCGGATTTATGTGGTTCGGAACCGATGACGGCTTGAGCAGGTTCGATGGCATCTCATTCAAGAACTACTATCTATCAGAATATATCAACGCAACAACCAGTAACAGTGTCAAGAAAATATTTATCGACCGCAGGGGCAGAATGTGGATAGGATTGGATACCGGAATCGTCATTTACGACTCGAAGACAGACACTTTCCAACCTTTCCATGCCAAAACTGAAACCGGAGAGATGATACGAACATACGTCACCGATATGATAGAGGACAGCGACGGAGAAGTATGGATTGCAACAAGCGGAGAAGGACTTTACCGTTTTTCTCCCCATGATGAAATCAAACTCAAAGTCTATCGGAATATTCCCAGAGAAACGAACAGCATTTCGCAAAACATCATCATGACATTACAGCAGGACAGCAAACAAAACATTTGGATAGGTACTTATTCAGAAGGTTTATGTTGTTTCAATAAACAAAGTAACACGTTCGTCACTTACAAAAAGAGCAGTCACCCTAATAGTTTATCAGATAATTCCATTCAGAAAGTGTTTGAAGACTCATACGGCAATTTATGGATAGGAACTTTTCAGAACGGGCTCGACCTGTTCAATCCTGTGGCTAAAACTTTCACCAACTACCAGGACAGAAGTCCAAACAACCTATTATATCATATCCACGATATTAAAGAATACAGACCTGGCGAGTTGTTCATTTCATCCGACAACGGTATGGGAATTTTTAAAGCAGACAAAGGAGAAATTATACAATCCGACAATCCGAATCTGAAAATAAGAACCGGAGCCAATAAGTTTATATATACCATCTATATAGATAAGGAAGAAAGCCTCTGGCTGGGCTCCTATTTCGATGGAATCAAATTCTATTCGGCATTTCAAAATAATTTCAAATATTATAGCTGTTCATCATCGTCCACACCACAATCAGGAAAAGTAATCAATGTTATCAAAGAAGACAAAGATGATAAATACTGGATAGGTACGGATGACAATGGCATTTTCCGATTTGATGCCAAAACTCAAGAAATTACCCCTTTCCGGGATGCAGCCAGTATAGGCACAACTTACTATTGTATACACGATCTGCTGGTAGACAGAGATAAACTATATGCCGCCACTTATGGAAGAGGTTTGGAGGTGATTGATTTAAAAACAGGAAAAGTGGAAAGTTTTCTCAATAACCCGGAAGATTCAACATCTATCCCCTCCTCACGGGTATTCACTCTATATAAAGCCAGTAATGGATGTATTTACGTGGGCACCTCTGCAGGATTCTGTTACTATAACCCCGAAAAAAACAATTTCATCAGAATCGGTTCTTTTACAGGCAAAATATCGGATATCATTGAAGATTACTTCGGAAGAATATGGATAGGAACAAGTATCAGTGGATTATATTCATACAATGTCAGAACCCAAAAGATAACATCTTATCAACGTTCGGATCATCCGAATTCACTAACAAAGAATGTAATCACCACGCTAGCTATCGACAACAAGAAACGACTATGGGTGGGAACTTATGGGCAAGGACTTTGTAGATATAATGATGAAACAGATGATTTTACCAGACACGACTACCTAAAGTTGCCGAATAAAATCATCACTTCCATTATCCCTAAAGGAGACTTACTATGGATTAGTACCAATAAGGGACTTGCTGTATATAATCCGGATACAGAATATCTGAAAACCTATTCGAAATCAAACGGACTATACAATGAACAATTCACACCATGTTCAGGCTTTGAATCTTCTGACGGTAGACTATTTTTGGGTTCGACAGACGGTTTCTGTTATTTCTTCCCGCAAGACTTAAGAGAAAACACATACAATCCACCTGTCGTCCTCACCAATATGACCATTTTCGGAAAAGAGATACAGGCTGATACATCCCATTCACTCATTCGCCAATCCATAGGATATACAGATGAGATTGTGTTGAAATATAACCAGTCCATGATCGGATTCGATTTTGCCGCACTAAGTTACATTGCTCCCGAAGAGAATGATTATCAATATATGCTGGAAGGTCTGGATAGCGAATGGCAGTTCACTAAAGGAAATAATAACCATCTTTCCTATGCAAACTTACCCGTCGGTGAATATGTATTAAGGGTCAAGGGAACGAACAGCGATAAACTATGGAGCAATAATGAAGTACAACTAAAAATCAAGGTACTGCCTCCATTCTTCCGGTCGCAACTGGCTTATCTGATCTATGCCCTCGTCCTGTTGATTGCGATTATGTTAACCGTATGGTATTACGTAAAACGCACGGAGAAACGTCAGAAAGAACGTATCAAGAGGCTGAACGATGAAAAAGAAAAAGAGCTCTATAACTCCAAAATAGATTTCTTCACTAACATTGCTCATGAAATTCGAACTCCTTTGAGCCTTATTATCGGCCCATTGGAATACCTGATGAAAACTTCAAGTATCAACAATGTGTATGGGGAATACCTAAGTATTATTGAACAGAATTACAAACGTTTGTATGCGCTTGTCACCCAATTGCTGGATTTCCGCAAAGTAGATACGGGATCTTATAAACTATCGTATGACTGTTACCGGATTAAAGAAATAATCTGCAAAGTAACCTGTATCTTTGAATTATCTGCCAGACAAAAGAAAGTGGCGATTGACACTTCCTCTATCCCGGAAGAACTGAGCATCGTCATAGATGAAGAAGCTTTTACCAAGATTATCAGCAATCTACTAAGCAATGCCTTGAAATATGCCAAAAGCACGATTCGTATTACGACTATAGAAAAGGATTCCGAGATAGTAGTCACCGTGACCGATGACGGTATAGGCATCACCGATCAAGAAAAGACTAAAATATTCGACGCATTCTATCAGGTTAAGAACAACAGTGAAATAAATAAACTGGGCATTGGTATCGGGCTTCACATGACACGCTCACTCGTCCAATTGATGAACGGAAAGATCGAAGTCAGCGATAGGGAAGACGGTGAAAACGGTGTTTCTATTTCTGTATATTTCCCTAAGCAAGCAGTCATCACTGCGGCGCTACAAGTAACAAAACGGGTAGAAGACACAATTATTCCTGAAAGCAGCCCAAAAAATATAGAAGAAAATGAACTGGAAAGCACTCTTCCCGGCGAACCGTTGAAAAAACAATATGCCATTATGGTTGTGGACGACAACCCGGAGATTCTGGATTTCCTTTCCAAAATTCTGTCCGAGGAATATTTTGTCATATCGGCTTCGAGTGGAGAGGAAGCGTTGCAAATCCTTGAAAAGAATAACATTGACCTCATCATCAGTGATGTGATGATGGAGGAAATGGACGGGTTCGAACTCTGTGGGAAAATTAAAAGTAACATCAATATTTCCCACGTTCCTGTCATTCTGCTGACAGCCAAAACGGATACGGAAAGTAAAATCAAAGGACTGGAAGCCGGTGCGGATGCATATATAGAGAAACCATTCTCACCTTTCCACCTGAAAGCACAATTGCTGAACTTACTCAAGAAAAGGGAAAGTCAGCAGAAAACGTATGCCTCTACTCCGTTGTCCGATCTGCACTCCGCTGTCCACAATAAACTGGATGAAGAATTTATGAATAAATGTACCGAAATCATCCAGAATAATATTGAGGACTCCGAATTTTCGGTAAATACACTGGCACAGGAACTGGGAATGAGCCGTACCTCTGTATTTACCAAGATCAAAGGCATTATTGGTATGACTCCCAATGATTTCATCAAGGTCACTCGATTAAAGAAAGCCTGCAAAATGATGGTGGAGGGAGAATATCGGGTTACCGAAATAGGATTCCTCGTCGGGTTCAGTTCTTCTTCCTACTTTGCCAAATGTTTTCAGAAGCAATTTGGAATGTTACCGACAGAGTTTCTCAAAAAAATAAAAGAAGCCCCCTCATCCGCAACAAAATAAGTCGGCAAGCATTCTCCCTCTAAGCTAAATCTTAAGATTTTATTAAATTCTCCTTATAATATAAGGTAAGGAGAATCTTTTTTTTTACTTTTGTCCCCAAATATTATGGTACAAGCCATTCTAAAAGAAAGAATTATGCAGAAAAACCTTGTCATTGTCGAGTCTCCGGCAAAAGCAAAAACGATTGAAAAGTTTCTTGGGAAAGATTTTAAAGTCCTTTCTAGTTACGGACACATACGCGATCTGAAGAAAAAAGAATTCAGCATCGACGTAGAGAAGAATTTTACACCCAGCTACGAAATCCCGGCAGACAAAAAGGCTCTGGTTAGTACACTGAAAGCAGAAGCAAAAAGCGCAGAAACCGTATGGCTCGCATCCGATGAGGACCGCGAGGGGGAGGCTATTGCCTGGCATCTGTACGAAGTCTTAAAACTAAAACCTGAAAACACCAAACGAATCGTATTTCATGAAATTACAAAGAGCGCAATCTTAAAAGCAATCGAACAACCACGCGATATTGATCTCAACCTCGTAAATGCACAGCAGGCACGACGGATTCTGGACCGTATCGTAGGTTTCGAACTTTCACCTGTACTCTGGAGAAAAGTAAAACCGGCCCTCTCTGCCGGACGTGTTCAGTCGGTTGCTGTTCGTCTGATTGTAGAGCGTGAACGTGAAATACATGCCTTCAAGACAGAAGCCGCTTATCGCGTCACCGCCATATTCCTCGTTCCAGACACAGATGGCAAGTCGGTGGAGATGAAAGCGGAACTGACACGTCGCATCAAGACGAAAGAAGAAGCAAAAGCTTTCCTCGAAGCTTGTCAGGGAGCTACTTTTACAATCGAAGATATCACTACCCGTCCGGTAAAGAAAACACCTCCTGCGCCGTTCACCACTTCTACGTTGCAACAGGAAGCTGCACGTAAATTGGGATACACCGTTGCGCAGACCATGATGCTTGCACAACGCCTGTACGAATCGGGATTTATCACTTATATGCGTACGGACTCTGTCAACCTTTCGGATTTTGCAACAATAGGAAGCAAAGAGGCTATCATTAAAATGATGGGAGAAAACTACGTACATCCCCGTCACTTCGAGACAAAGACCAAAGGTGCACAGGAAGCTCATGAGGCTATCCGCCCCACCTATATGGAAAACCAATCCATCGAAGGGTCAGCACAGGAAAAGAAATTGTACGACTTGATATGGAAACGCACCATCGCTTCCCAGATGGCAGATGCGGAGCTGGAAAAGACAACTGCTACAATCAGCATAAGCGGTAACAAAGATGTATTCACAGCTACCGGCGAAGTGATCAAGTTCGACGGATTCCTGCATGTATACCGTGAGTCCTACGATGATGACAATGAACAGGAAGATGAAAGCCGCTTATTACCTCCTTTGAAAAAAGGCCAGCGACTGGAATACGGCCCTATCATCGCAACCGAACGGTTCACTCAACGCCCGCCACGCTACACGGAAGCAAGTCTTGTGCGCAAACTGGAAGAATTGGGTATCGGACGTCCGTCTACGTACGCTCCGACAATTTCCACTATCCAACAACGCGAATATGTAGAGAAAGGAAACAAAGATGGGGAAGAACGCCTGTTCAACGTATTAACCCTGAGAGAAAATCAGATTAAAGACGAAAATCATACTGAAATAACCGGTGCGGAAAAAGCGAAATTATTTCCTACGGACACAGGTATCGTAGTCAATGATTTCCTCACTGAATATTTCCCGAACATTCTGGATTACAACTTCACAGCCAGTGTAGAAAAGGAATTTGACGAAATTGCAGAAGGAGAAGCGCAATGGACTTCCATCATGAAAACGTTTTATGATAAGTTCCACCCATCTGTAGAAAACACTCTGGCTATCAAGACTGAACATAAGGTAGGAGAACGCATATTGGGAGAAGATCCGGTAAGTGGCAAACCTGTTTCAGTTAAGATTGGACGTTTCGGTCCTGTCGCACAGATCGGCACGGCAGATGATGAAGAAAAGCCTCGCTTTGCACAAATGAAGAAAGGGCAATCTATGGAAACCATCACATTGGAAGAGGCACTGGAATTGTTCAAATTACCCCGTACATTAGGCGAATACGAAGGAAAAACAGTAAGTGTGGGTGTGGGGCGTTTCGGTCCTTATGTTTTACATAACAAGGTATATGTATCTCTGCCGAAAGCTGCCGATCCGATGACCATCACTTTGGAAGAAGCGGAGCAACTAATTCTGGAAAAACGCCAGAAGGAGATGGAACGTCACCTCAAGAAGTTTGAAGAAGAACCGGAACTTGAAATTCTGAACGGACGTTACGGACCTTATATCACTTACAAAGGTTCCAACTATAAGATTCCCAAAGATATTGTTCCACAGGATTTGACATTGAAGAGTTGCTTGGAACTAATCAAGGTACAGAACGAAAAAGAACCTGGTACAACCAAGAAAAGGAAAACGGCTCCAAAGAAAAAATAAACGGAAAAAAGGTGTTGCTCTGATAATCATTGCAACACCTTTTTCCGTTTATAACATATTGTTCAAGAGAATATTACATTCTGGCAGGAACTTCAATACCCAGCAGTCCCATTCCTAAACGAACGACTTTAGCCACATTGGCAGAAAGAGCGATACGGAATACTTTCACCGCTTCATTCTCTTCACGTAAAATGCTGAAGTCATGATAGAACTGATTATATTCTTTCACCAAATCGTATGTATAGTTGGCAATAATAGACGGGCTGTAATCTTCACCGGCTTGCTTCACAACGGCTGCAAAATCAGCTACCATCTGAATCAGTCCTTCTTCCTTTTCACTCAATTCGATTCCTGCCGGGATTTGTTCGGGAACAACAATACCGGATTCGGCCGCTTTCCGCAGAACCGATTGGATACGCGCGTAGGTATATTGTATGAACGGTCCTGTATTACCATTGAAATCAATGGATTCTTTCGGATTGAATGTCATATTCTTACGGGCATCAACCTTGAGGATAAAGTATTTCAAAGCACCCAAACCCACAATACGAGCGATATCATCCGCTTCTTCCTGTGTCAAGCCATCCAACTTGCCAAGTTCCTGTGAGGTTTCTTTAGCAGTAGCGATCATCTCTTCCATCAAATCGTCGGCATCCACTACTGTACCCTCACGGGATTTCATCTTACCTTCCGGCAATTCCACCATTCCGTAAGAGAAATGCACCAGACTCTTTCCCCACTCAAAACCCAATTTATCGAGCAAGATAGAAAGTACCTGGAAGTGATAATTCTGCTCATTACCCACAACGTAAATCATCTTGTCAATCGGATAATCAGCGAAACGAAGTTTGGCCGTACCAATATCCTGTGTCATGTAGACAGAGGTTCCGTCACCACGAAGAAGCAGTTTGTGATCCAATCCTTCGGCAGTCAGGTCCGCCCATACGGAACCATCTTCTTTCTTGAAGAAGAAACCCTTCTCGAGCCCTTCCATCACCTTCTCTTTTCCTTCGAGGTAAGTATTGGATTCATAATATATCTTGTCGAAGCCGACACCCATCATCTTGTAAGTCTCATCAAATCCTGCATATACCCAGTTGTTCATCATCTCCCACAATCCGCGTACTTCCGGGTCACCGGCTTCCCACTTCACCAACATCTCACGGGCTTCCTGCATCAACGGAGATTCCGCTTCGGCTTTCGCCTTCGCTTCTTCATCGTTCATCCCCTGAGCTGTAAATTGAGCCATCAGTTCCTTCACTTCGGCTTTATAATGCTTATCGAAAGATACATAATAGTCACCCACCAGATGATCGCCCTTCTTGCCCGAAGTCTCAGGTGTTTCACCGTTTCCGTATTTCTTCCATGCCAACATGGATTTACAGATATGGATACCACGGTCGTTTACGATATTAGTCTTTACTACCTTGTTGCCGTTGGCAGCCACAATGTTAGCCAATGCGTTACCTAAAAGGTTATTGCGCACATGTCCCAAGTGAAGCGGTTTGTTTGTATTCGGAGAAGAATACTCGATCATTACCAACGGAGAAGTTTCGGTAGCTTTTACCAGACCATATTGCTCGTCAGCCTGAATCTCATTGAGCAGTTCAATCCAGGTAGCCGACGCAATAGTCAGGTTCAAGAACCCTTTTATCACATTAAAAGCAGCTACAGCCGGTTCGTTGGCTTTCAGATACTCACCGATTTCCTGGGCTGTCTGCTCCGGTCCTTTTCTTGACATTTTCAGGAAAGGGAACACGACCAAAGTCAGATGTCCTTCAAACTCTTTCTTCGTTTTTTGCAACTGCACCATCTTTTCAGGGACTTCCTGACCGTAGAGTGCTTTGAGTCCGTTGATGACGGACGCTACAAGTTTATCTTCTATCTTCATAATCAAGTTGTTTCTTGGGCGCAAAGATACAAAAAAAGGAGACGTTTCACGCCTCCTCTCCTAAATTAAATTCTTTCAACTATCTATCTTATTCAACAGCTGCAGATAATTCAGCACCGGCTTTAAATTTAGCTACTTTCTTAGCGGGAATAGTAATAGTTGCTTTTGTAGAAGGGTTAATACCTGTTCTTTCAGCTCTTTCGCTTACAGAGAAAGTACCAAAACCAACGAGAGATACTTTCTCACCGGCTTTCATGGCATTAGTAACTGAAGTGACAAAAGCATCAAGTGCCTTTTTTGCATCGGCTTTGCTCATTTGAGCTTCGGCAGCCATTGCATTAATAAGATCAGACTTATTCATAATACGTAAAATGATTAATTAATATATATGTTACACAAAAGATTCTCCCACAATGGATTAATTCTACAAATATAGCCGAACAAAACAACATATCAAATAAAAACATAAAAAAAACACAGCAAATTATTGAAAAAGAGCTAATAGGAAGCACTTTTCATGCTTTAAAACAGAATTTATTCGTACTTTTGCATCTATTATCATAATATTCAGAATAAAAAAATGATGCCAACTGTAACTAAAAACCTGATAATTATCAATGTACTAATGTTTTTCGGTACATTCGTAGCACAACGCTATGGAGTAGATCTGACTAATTATCTGGGATTACATTTTTTCCTCGCGAGTGACTTCAATCCGGCACAGCTTATCACTTATATGTTTATGCATGGCGGATTCAGCCATATTTTCTTTAATATGTTCGCCGTTTTCATGTTCGGTCCGATTCTCGAACAAACATGGGGACCCAGACGTTTTCTGTTCTATTATATCCTTTGTGGTATCGGTGCGGGAGTTATCCAAGAAGGAGTACAATATATTCAATATGCAACAGAACTCAGCCAATACTCACAAGTAAATATAGGTACCGGTATTATTCCCATGGAAGAGTATCTGAACATGATGACTACCGTAGGTGCTTCAGGAGCTGTCTATGCCATATTGCTGGCATTCGGTATGCTGTTTCCCGACAATCGGTTGTTTATCTTCCCGCTACCTTTTCCGATCAAAGCCAAATTTTTCGTAATCGGATATGCCGCAATTGAGTTATGGTCAGGACTTGCCAACAATATAGGAGACAATGTCGCCCACTTCGCCCATTTAGGCGGAATGCTGTTCGGACTGATACTGATTTTGTATTGGAGAAAAAAAAGTAATAACAATGGGACATATTATAGCTGATTTGAAGGAAACATTCAGAAGAGGAAACATTTTTATCCAACTGATTTATATCAATGTCGGTATCTTTGTGATCGGCACATTGATTCATGTTTTTCTACGACTGTTTGAAGTCAACACTCTCGATATATTCAACATATTCGCTTTACCGGCCTCTCTTGTCGGGTTTATCCATCAACCGTGGTCGTTGTTTACCTATATGTTTATGCATGCCGGTATTCTGCACATTCTATTCAATATGCTTTGGCTATACTGGTTCGGGAGTTTATTTCTTTATTTTTTCTCGGCAAAGCATTTAAGAGGGCTATATATATTGGGAGGTATCTGCGGAGGTTTGCTTTATATGGTCGCCTACAACGTATTTCCTCTATTCAGCTCACAAGTGACCGGAGCAACGTTAGTCGGGGCTTCCGCTTCCGTACTGGCTATCGTAGCGGCTACGGCCTATCGTGAACCCAACTATAGGGTGCAACTTTTTCTTTTCGGTGCTGTCCGTCTCAAATATCTCGCACTGGTCGTTATCGGAATTGATGTACTGTCTATTACCTCAAGTAATGCCGGAGGACACATTGCCCATCTAGGAGGCGCTCTTGCCGGGCTCTGGTTTGCAGCCAGTCTAAGCAAAGGGACTGACTTAACTTCCTGGATTAACTGGATTCTGGATGGTTTCATCTCTCTTTTCCAAAAGAAAACATGGGAACGCAAACCTAAAATGAAAGTACACTATGGCAGTAATGCTACCGAACGACGGAAAGATTATGATTATAATGCCCATAAAAAAGCACAATCTGACGAAGTGGACCGTATTCTGGAAAAACTGAAAAAATCCGGTTACGACAGTCTGACGACAGAAGAAAAGAAAAGCTTGTTCGACGCAAGCAAAAGATAAAAAAATGGAACATATTGGCAAAATTGTCGCATACCTGATACTGGCTATCAACGCATTCTTCGTGGGAACGCTGATATTAAGCGCTTATAGCCCCTATCTCAGCCCCAAAGTCAATCCGTTAGTTTCCTGTCTCGGACTCGCATTTCCAATATTCCTGATTATCAATCTATTTTTCCTGTTTCTTTGGGCATTTGTCAATTACAGATATGCACTACTACCCGTCATCGGTTTTCTGATTTGCTTTCCGCAAATACGGACTTATATTCCTTTCAACTCTACTACCCGGACAATACCGGAAGGAAGTATCAAAGTTCTGTCTTACAATGTAATGAGCTTTAGTAATCTGAAGAAGAAAGATGGGAAGAATTCGATTTTATCTTATCTGAAAAACAGTAATGCAGACATTATCTGTCTGCAAGAATACAACACAGCCAGCAATAAAAAGTTCGTAACGGAGCAGGATGTAAAGAAAGCGTTGAAAGCGTATCCCTATCAATCCATTCGCCAACAAAGGAAAGGAGATGTGCAGCTTGCCTGTTTCTCCAGATTCCCGATACTCTCGTCACAACTTATTGAGTATAAAAGTGATTATAACGGCTCTATGAAATATGTGCTGAATGTAAATAATGACACTATTACATTAATCAACAATCACTTGGAATCCAACAAACTCACCAAAGAAGACAGAGGGATCTATGAAGATATGATAAAAGATCCGAATGCTAAAAAAGTAAAGACCGGGCTCCGACAACTAATTCGAAAACTAGGGGAAGCATCGGCTATCCGTGCCTCCCAAGCAGATTCCGTAGCGAGAATCATTACAGAAAGCCATTATCCTACAATGATTGTATGTGGAGATTTCAACGACGGTTCTATTTCGTATACCCACCGGGTTCTCACTCAAGAACTGGATGACGCTTTCACACAGTCCGGTAAAGGATTGGGAATCTCCTATAACCAGAACAAGTTCTACTTCCGAATCGACAATATCCTGATTAGTCCTGACCTGAAAGCCTATAATTGTACTGTAGACCGTTCTATTAAGGCTTCGGACCACTATCCGATTTGGTGTTATATCAGCAAACGATAAAAACGGAGAATTCTATATTATAAAACACATAATGATGATTAAAAAGACATTAACCCTTTTAGCAGTAAGTTGTATGATGTACTCCTGTGCTACAAAAACAGAAAGTAATCCTTTCTTTGCAGAGTTCCAAACCGAGTATGGCGTTCCTTCCTTTGACAAAATCAAATTGGAACATTATGAGCCTGCCTTCCTGAAAGGTATCGAGGAACAAAATCAAAACATCGAAGCTATCATCGAAAGTCCGGAAATCCCTACATTCGAAAATACCATCGTGGCATTGGATAACAGTGCACCAATCCTGGATCGGGTAAGCGCTATTTTCTTCAATATGACAGATGCTGAAACAACCGACTCATTAACTGCACTATCCATCAAGCTAGCTCCGGTTCTTTCGGAACATGAAGACAATATATCCTTGAATGAGAAACTTTTCAAGCGTGTAAACGATGTCTACCAACAAAAAGATTCCCTGAATCTGACCACAGAGCAGAAACGCCTGCTGGACAAGACCTACAAACAGTTTGTCCGTTCAGGCGCCAATCTTAGCGCAGAAAAACAGGCACGTTTGCGTGAAATAAACAAAGAACTGTCCACACTTGGTATCACATTCAGCAATAATGTACTGAACGAGAATAATGCGTACCAGCTCTTCGTCGAGAAAGAAGAGGATTTAGCAGGATTGCCCGAATGGTTCCGTCAAAGTGCAGCTGAAGAAGCAAAAGCCGCCGGACAACCGGGCAAATGGTTATTTACTCTGCATAACGCCAGCCGTCTGCCATTCCTGCAATATGCCGAGAATCGTCCGCTTCGGGAACAAATATACAAAGCGTATATCAATCGGGGAAATAATAACAATGAGAACGACAACAAAGAGAACATCCGCAAAATCGTTTCTCTCCGTCTGGAAAAAGCAAAATTGTTAGGTTTCGACTGTTACGCAAATTTCGTGCTGGATGAGACGATGGCTAAAAACGCGACGAACGTAATGGACCTTTTGAACAATCTTTGGAGCTATGCACTGCCTAAAGCCAAAGAAGAGGCCGCCGAGCTTCAAAAGCTGATGGACAAGGAAGGTAAAGGCGAAAAGTTGGAGGCATGGGACTGGTGGTACTATACCGAAAAGCTACGAAAAGAGAAATATAATCTGTCCGAAGAGGAGACAAAGCCCTATTTTAAATTGGAAAATGTACGTGAAGGTGCTTTTGCCGTAGCCAACAAGTTATATGGTATCACTTTCAACAAGCAGAAAGGAATTCCGACCTATCATCCGGATGTTGAGGTGTTTGAAGTGAAAGACACTGACGGTTCTCAACTCGGTATTTTCTATGTGGACTATTTCCCGCGTGCCGGAAAAAGCGGAGGTGCCTGGATGAGTAATTACCGTGAGCAACAAGGAGCAACCCGTCCGTTAGTGTGCAACGTTTGCAGTTTCACCAAACCGGTAGGCGATACTCCATCACTATTGACAATGGATGAAGTGGAAACCTTGTTCCACGAATTTGGACATGCCCTACACGGCTTACTGACAAAATGTGAATACAAGGGAACATCCGGCACAAACGTAGTACGTGACTTTGTAGAACTCCCTTCTCAAATCAACGAACATTGGGCTACCGAACCAGAGGTACTGAAAATGTATGCCAAACATTATCAGACCGGAGAAGTAATCCCCGATGAAATCATCGAAAAGATACTGCAACAGAAGACTTTCAATCAAGGATTCATGACTACCGAATTGCTGGCAGCCGCTATCCTCGACATGAACCTGCACACAATAACAGATGTAAATAATATGGATATACTTTCATTCGAGAAAGAAGCGATGGACAAACTCAATCTGATCCCTGAGATAGCGCCACGTTACCGCGTTACTTACTTCAATCATATCATCGGTGGGTACGCTGCCGGATATTATAGTTATCTGTGGGCCAACGTATTGGATAACGATGCTTTTGAAGCTTTCAAAGAACACGGAGTTTTTGATAAAACCACCGCAGATCTGTTCCGCCACAATGTTTTGGAAAAAGGAGACAGTGAAGACCCGATGGTGCTTTATAAAAATTTCCGAGGAACAGAGCCTAGCTTGGAACCATTATTGAAAAACAGGGGAATGAAATAATTCTGCAAAAAAGCCCTTAAACATCAAATATTTGAGGGCTTGTTACATATAAATGTGAAAAAAAAACTATATTTGCAGCCTTGTATGCGGCAAAAAGAACTTGTATACGACAGAATTTAACTGAAAATTAAATTAAAAAAGTAATCATCATAAATTAAAAGTAAAATGCAAAACAAAGGATTTGTAAAGGTTTTTGCGGTATTACTCACGCTGGTATGCGTGTTCTACCTCTCCTTCTCCTTCGTAACACGCCACTATACCAACAAGGCGAAAGAAATTGCGAACGGCGACCCGAAAGTAGAACAAGACTACCTCGACTCTCTCTCCAATGAGAAAGTGTGGTTGGGTAACTGGACGCTGAAACAATGTCGTGAGATGGAGATTAGTTTAGGTTTGGACCTGAAGGGTGGTATGAACGTTATCCTTGAAGTTTCTGTACCTGATGTTATCAAAGCACTGGCTGACAACAAGCCGGACGAAGCTTTCAACAATGCATTGGCAGAAGCAGCAAAGCAGGCAATCAACAGTCAGGATGATATCATTACCCTGTTCATCAGAGAATACCACAAAGCTGCTCCGGAAGCGAAACTTTCCGAACTCTTCGCAACACAACAGTTGAAAGACAAGGTTAACCAAAAATCAACAGACACTGAAGTTGAAAAAGTATTGAGAGCAGAAGTAAAAGCAGCCGTTGAGAACTCATACAATGTACTTCGTACCCGTATCGACCGCTTCGGTGTTGTTCAGCCGAATATCCAAAGTCTGGAAGACAAAATGGGACGTATCATGGTGGAGCTGCCGGGTATCAAAGAACCGGAACGTGTGAGAAAACTTCTCCAAGGTTCTGCTAACCTGGAATTCTGGGAAACTTATACAGCCAAGGAAGTTCTTCCTTCCATGCAGTCTGCTGACGCCAAATTGCGTGCTATCTTAGCTGAAGAAACAACAACTGATGGAGATACAATAGAGACTGCCGTTCTTACTGAAGCTACTCCGGTGGAGACAAAAGCTGTAAGTGCTGCCGATAGCCTTGCCGCTGCACTGAAAGGTGACACAACAGCCTCTGAAAAGCCTTCTGTAAACATGGAAGAGCTCAAGAAACAATATCCTCTGTTGTCTATGCTTCAATTGAATTCAAGCGGACAAGGTCCTGTTATCGGTTATGCAAACTATAAAGATACTGCTGATATCAACAAGTATCTGGCTATGCCGGAAATCAAGGCAGAACTTCCGAAAGACCTTCGCCTGAAATGGGGCGTTTCTCCTTCTGAGTTCGACAAAAAAGGACAAACATTCGAATTATACGCGATCAAGTCTACCGAACGTAACGGTAAAGCTCCGTTGGAAGGCGATGTAGTAACAGACGCTAAAGACGAATTTGACCAATACAGCAAACCGGCTGTAAGTATGACAATGAACTCTGACGGTGCACGCCGTTGGGCTCAGCTGACAAAACAGAATATCGGTCGTTCTATTGCTATTGTTCTTGATAATTATGTATATTCTGCACCAAACGTAAATTCAGAAATTACAGGCGGACGTTCACAGATTACAGGTCATTTTACTCCTGAACAAGCAAAAGACTTAGCAAACGTATTGAAATCAGGTAAGATGCCGGCTCCGGCTCACATCGTACAGGAAGATATCGTTGGTCCGTCGTTGGGTCAGGAATCTATCAATGCCGGTATTTTCTCATTCGTTGTAGCTTTGATCCTGTTGATGATCTATATGTGCTCTATGTATGGTTTCATCCCGGGTATGGTTGCCAACGGTGCTTTGTTCCTGAACTTCTTCTTCACATTAGGTATCCTTTCTTCTTTCCAGGCTGCATTGACGATGTCCGGTATTGCCGGTATGGTATTGTCGCTGGGTATGGCAGTGGATGCAAACGTATTGATTTATGAACGTACTAAAGAAGAACTTCGTGCAGGCAAGGGAGTGAAGAAAGCATTGGCTGACGGTTATTCTAATGCCTTCTCCGCTATCTTTGACTCTAACTTGACATCTATTATTACAGGTATCATTCTGTTCAATTTCGGTACAGGACCTATCCGTGGTTTTGCAACGACTTTGATTATCGGTATCCTCGTATCGTTCTTTACCGCAGTGTTCATGACTCGTCTGGTTTACGAACATTTCTTGAGTAAAGATAAATGGCAGAACCTGACATTTACCACTAAGATTTCAAAGAACCTGATGGCCAATACACACTTCGATTTTATGGGAACAAACAAAAAATCCCTTATTATCGTCAGTGCAGTTATCATCGTTTGTATCGGTTCGTTCGCTATCCGCGGGCTAAGTCAAAGTATCGACTTCACCGGTGGACGTAACTTCAAGGTACAGTTTGAAAACCCGGTAGAACCGGAACAGGTGCGCGAGCTGATCTCAAGCAAGTTCGGTGATGCGAACGTTAGCGTTATCGCCATCGGAACAGATAAGAAAACGGTTCGCATCAGTACCAACTACCGTATCGAAGACGGAGGCAATAATGTTGACTCGGAAATCGAATCATATTTATATGAAACACTGAAACCGTTGTTGACTCAGAACATTGATCTGGCAACTTTCATCGACCGTGATAACCACACAGGCGGCAGCATTGTAAGCTCACAGAAAGTAGGGCCGAGTATCGCAGACGATATCAAGACCGGTGCTATCTGGTCAGTCGTTCTGGCATTGATTGCCATCGGTTTGTATATCTTGATTCGTTTCCGTAACATTGCATACAGTATTGGTTCTATTGCAGCATTGACTTGTGACACAATCATGATTATCGGTGCTTATTCATTATTCTGGGGTATCCTGCCATTCTCACTGGAAATCGACCAGACCTTTATCGGTGCTATCCTGACGGCTATCGGTTACTCTATTAATGATAAGGTGGTAATCTTCGACCGTGTACGTGAGTTCTTCGGATTGTATCCGAAACGTGACAAGCGTCAGTTATTCAATGACTCTCTGAACACTACACTGGCTCGTACCATCAATACTTCATTGAGTACATTGATCGTATTGTTGTGTATCTTCATCCTCGGTGGTGACTCTATCCGCAGTTTTGCATTCGCAATGATTCTGGGTGTTGTATTCGGTACACTGTCCTCTTTGTTCGTTGCCTCTCCTATCGCTTACATGTTGATGAAACATAGCAAAGACGAAGAGCCGGCTGCTGCAACAACAATATAAAACAAACTATAAAGTGTTTTGACAAACACTTATAGTCTTTTTCAGGCACATATTATAGGAATTCCATGGCTTTTGAGTTTCATGAGACCTGTAATATGTGCCTGATTTATGTATATGGATACCTACCATAGGTAAAGAGCTATAATTGATAACCTTTTTCAGAAAATTCTAATGTAAAAGCATTATATTTGTAGATGTTACGCTACTTAGAATGAAAAGGATAGACAAATGGAGAAATTAAAAGAGTTATTAGCGAATGAATGTTCATTCAGGCCATCCGGTAAATTATTGGATGAACTGTTGGCACCGGCAGAAAGCATAGAGCTGAAAAAGAATGAAGTTTTGATTATGAGCGGCCGGCTCGACCCTAATGTCTACATTGTAAAAAGTGGAGTGATGCGATACAGTTATATGAACGGAATACGAGAGGTTACTTTCGCTTTTGCATTGCCGGGTAGCGTAATGATTGCCATGCACTCTTATTACGCCCATCTCCCTGCCTTCTACCAAATCGAAGCCTGCTGCAAATCAACCGTATTTAAAGTTCCCCAAAGTCACTACGCCCATCTGGTCTCATCCTCACACGAATTTGCTCAATGGGCATTGAGATATGCACAAGGACAGCTTTTCTATCTCGAAAAGAAAGACTCTGTGATAAACGGCAATGCCAAAGAACGATTCATATCCCTGATTCATAAACGTCCTGAGATCATAGAAAAAGTGGCCTTGAAGCACATTGCCTCCTATTTGGGTATCACACAACCCTATCTCAGCCTGCTAAAAAAGCAATTAAAGAACATATAACGAAAGGCAAAACTCTACATCATACCGCCATACGAAATGTAGTGAAGCATCTGTTCTCCCTGTGATTAGGAAAACAGATGCTTCACTACATTCTGACTATACCTCAATAAAAAAGGCCTCGCAGAACCAGCCTCTCCAACAAACGTCAAACCCTATCCGTTACATACAATCTCCCCCTTACCGCAAACAGCAGACAGAACGGAAAAGAAAAATCCTGTACTAAACGAAGTTCAAAACTAAATAAAACTGTATTCAGTGCTTTTTTGTTAAAGCGAAAACAAAAAAAGCATAATTTAATATAGTATAAACTTTTTCTCACAAACACTTATTTCCTTTGCAAAAAGAAGTCTAAACACATATAAAATAAACAGAATATTAACTAAAACCTCAAAACGATGCACAAATACTTCAGCCTCATTGGTTCATCCAGTCCCCATCAAACACAATCAAGTATGATAATATTCCATTTCCGGTAAAATTCAAACATTTAAAGTAGTAGAAATGAAAAGAGTAACTCTTTTATTCCTCTCCCTCGTAGCAATTATCAGCATGCAATCACTTTCTGCGCAGAACTTCAGCGTGAAAGGTAAGGTCATTTCCGAAGAAGGAAACGAACCGTTGATTGGTGTAGCTATTGTACAAGAGGGCAGCGGGAATGGCGTAATTACCGATATTGACGGGAATTACAACATTGAAATTAAAGGAGCTGAACAAGCTACCTTGACTTTCTCATATGTAGGTATGCAGCAACAGCAGCATACAGTAACAGCAAGCACTAAAACGCTGAACATCACACTGAAATCAGATGCGCAAGTAATGGATGAAGTAGTGGTAGTGGCTTACGGTGTGCGTAAGAAAGGTACTATTGCCGGCTCAGTATCTACGGTAAAATCCGAGAAGCTGGCAGATGTGCCTGCTCCCAGTTTTGACCAAGCGCTGCAAGGCCAGGCAACGGGATTGACCGTATTGTCCCAATCGGGAGAGCCCAGCGCTCCTGCCGTATTCTCCATTCGAGGAACCAACTCCATTAATTCCGGTACTACTCCGTTGTTCATCATGGATGGCATGCCTATCTCCACGGTGTCATTGTTATCACAACCAAACGGGGAGCCCTAAGCAATCAACATGCAAAGGTTACTTTCCGTACCCAACTCGGCATCTCACAGCTGGCCCAAGAAAATTGGAACCTGATGAATACCGAAGAACGCATTGCTTACGAAAAAGAAGTGGGCCTGGACACCGGTAAAGATTACGACAAATTAAGACAAATCAACATAAACTGGTTTGACGAAGTGTTCAACAAATCTGCACTGCTACAGAACTATGAAGTACAAGTAAACGGAGCTACGGACAAAATACGCTATTACGTTTCCGGTAACTTTTACGATCA
>OHFV01000672.1_pt1 | contig 19838 bp, 17 predicted proteins | sample 1567611 | NCBI WGS metagenome assembly OHFV01 (sample SAMEA3879532, study PRJEB24766) | human gut metagenome | biome: human-associated habitat; feature: feces | place: USA | collected 1985/1987
GCATGTCCAACTTGTGGTTCATGTTCAGGTATGTATACAGCAAACTCAATGAACTGTTTAACTGAAGTTTTAGGAATGGCTCTTCGTGGAAACGGAACAATTCCAGCAGTTTATTCAGAAAGAATTAGACTTGCAAAACATGCAGGTATGCAAATCGTAGAACTTATTAAAAAAGATATTCGTCCTCGTGATATTATGACTGAAAAAGCATTTATCAATGCTCTAACAATGGATATGGCACTAGGATGTTCAACAAACTCAATGCTTCATTTACCAGCTATTGCTCATGAAGCAGGAGTTACTTTAAATCTTGAAATTGCGAATGAAATTTCTAAGAAAACACCTAACTTATGTCATTTAGCTCCAGCTGGTGATACATTTATGGAAGATTTAAATGAAGCTGGTGGAATTTATGCAGTTATGAATGAAATTAATAAATTAGGTTTATTATCAACTGATCTATTAACTGTTACTGGGAAAACAGTGGCTGAAAATATTGAAGGATGTGTTAACTTAGATCCTGAAATCATTCGTCCAGTGGAAAATCCATATTCACCTTATGGTGGTATCGCTGTTTTAAAAGGAAATATTTGTCCAAATGGGGCCGTTGTTAAACAATCAGCAGTTGCTAAAGAAATGATGGTACATACCGGACCTGCTCGTGTCTTTGATTGTGAAGATGATGCCATTGTTGCTATCCGTGAAGGAAAAATTGTTAAAGGTGATGTTGTTGTTATTCGTTATGAAGGACCTAAAGGTGGACCTGGAATGCGTGAAATGTTATCACCAACTTCAGAAATCGCTGGTATGGGCTTAGATAAAGATGTTGCTTTAATTACAGATGGTCGTTTCTCTGGAGCTACTCGTGGAGCTTCAATTGGACACGTAGCACCTGAAGCTGCTTTAGGTGGACCAATTGCTTTCATTGAAGAAGGAGATATTATTGATATTGATATTACAAATCATTCAATGAATGTACGTGTTAGTGATGAAGAAATGTCTGCAAGAAAAGCTAAATGGCAACCAAGAGAACCTCGTATTAAAAAAGGTTACTTAGTAAGATATGCTTCTTTAGTAACATCTGCAGATAAAGGTGCTGTATTACAAGCACCAGAAGAAAAAAAATAAAAGGAGGAAAAACAAAATGATGTTAACTGGTTCAGAAATTATATGTGAATGTTTAATTGAACAAGGTGTCGATACAGTGTTTGGTTATCCGGGAGGAACTATTCTTAACGTCTATGATGCACTTTATCGTTATCAAGATAAAATCAATCATGTTTTGACCTCTCATGAACAAGGTGCTTCTCATGCCGCTGATGGTTATGCAAGAGCAACAGGAAAAGTTGGTGTTTGTATGGCTACTTCAGGACCAGGGGCAACAAACCTTGTTACTGGAATTGCGACGGCTTATATGGATTCAACACCACTTGTTGCTATTACTGCAAATGTTGGTGTTGAAATCTTAGGGCGTGACAGTTTCCAAGAAATTGATATTACTGGTGTGACAATGCCAATTACAAAACATAATTTTATCGTTAAAGATATTAAAGATTTAGTGCCTACAATTCGTAAAGCATTCTATATTGCAAAAGAAGGTAGACCAGGACCTGTCTTAGTAGACGTTACTAAAAACGTTACTGCAGAAAAGATGGAATTTGAACCACTTCAACCAAAAGCTATTGAACCTAAAACTGAAACATATACTGTTGAAGATTTAGATCAAGCAATTGAAATAATCAAAGAAAGTGAAAAGCCATTTATCTTTGCTGGTGGTGGTGTTATTTCATCTGGTGCAAGTCAAGAATTAAAAGAATTTGCAGAAAAAATTGATGCACCTGTTTGTGAAACATTAATGGGTAAAGGGGCTTTTGATAATACAAGACCTCGTTATACAGGAATGCTTGGAATGCATGGAACAAAAGCAAGTAACTTTGGGGTAAGCCAATGTGATTTATTAATTACAGTTGGTGCACGTTTCTCTGATCGTGTTACTGGTAATACTCAAACATTTGCTTCTAATGCTAAAATTATTCACATTGATGTAGATGCCGCTGAAATCAATAAAAATATTCAAGTTGATTTAGGTATTATTGGTGATGCTAAATGTATTTTAAATGAATTAAATAATAAGTTAGAAAGACAAAATCATCCACAATGGTTAAAACAAATTCGTGATTTAAAAGATCGTTATCCACTTAACTATGATGATTCTACTCTTACAGGACCTTATGTCCTTGAACAAATTGATTATTTAACAGATAGTAATGCGATTATTTGTACGGATGTTGGGCAACATCAAATGTGGGCTGCTCAATATTATCATTATCGACGTCCACGTCAATTAATTACTTCAGGTGGAGCTGGAACAATGGGATTTGGTTTAGGTGCTGCAATTGGTGCTAAATATGGAAATCCTGATTTCCCGGTATTCAATATTGCTGGTGATGGATGCTTCAGAATGAATATGAATGAACTTGCTACAGCAAGTCGTTACAATGTGCCTATTATTCAAGTTGTTATCAACAATAAGGTATTAGGAATGGTAAGACAATGGCAAACATTATTCTATGGTAAACGTTATAGTAATACGATTTTAGATGATAAAGTTGATTTTTGTAAAACAGCAGAAGGTTTAGGTTGTAAAGCCATTAAAGTCACAAAGAAAGAAGAAGTTGCTCCAGCTATTAAAGAAGCTTTAGATACAAATAGACCTGTTTTAATTGAAGTAATGATTGGTAAAGATGATAAAGTTTTCCCAATGGTTGCTCCAGGCGGTGCTATTTCTAAAGCATTTGATGAATCTGATTTAAAAAATAAATAATTTATGAAAGATCAAATAGAAATATTTGGTCTTTTTTTTGTTTTTTGAAGAAAAAAGGAGACAACATGACGGATATATATTGTGGAGGATAAAAATATGAATGGGATTTAAAATAAAAAACGTATGTATGATTATTGTTGTCAAAGAATTATTCAAGAATATGTAGAAGAAGTAAAGAAAATGACAATTGAAGAAATAAGTAAACATATTTATGGTATTAAAATTTCTTCTTTAGAAGAATATATTTACTCAAAGAAAAGAGATAAAAATAATAAACAAGATGTACGATGTTATTTTAATTTAAAGGAATGTATTCAAATCAATATCTATTTAAATTTAGACTATAAAGAAGATGCACATGTAAATAAAAGAAAGAAACATAAAGTATATCATTTATATTTTATAACCCGATCTTTAGAATATGATGATGGAACTGTTTTAATGAATATAAATTCCCAACTAAACATTTATAAATCCAGGATTTATATTTCAAATCGATATCGATCAAATAATGAATGTAAACAACATAATGAAATTCTTACTTTAATACATATCATCTTAAGTTATCGAATGGGTGCAAAGTATAAAGAAAGATTAATAAAAAAATACATAAATAATAAAGAAATAGATAAGGAATTAGAGATAATGTGTAATTTAAGTCAAGCTATAGAAATGGATATTAAAGAAAAGACAGTCAGAAAAGTGACAAGAGAAGTTACAAGACAAAATAATGTCAAAGCTATTTATAATATTATGAAAAATCTAAATGTTTCTTTTGATGTGGCGATAGATATTTTAGATTTTACTAAAAATGAAAAAATTATTTTAAAAGAATATTTAAAAAATAAAGAATACTTATTGACCTTATAGTAACTCTAACGTGTATGTTTTGGTTAGAAAGAAGGGAAATAAAATGAAAAAGAGTGTGAAATTAGTCATGATCATTGTTTTATTGATGGCAGGTGGGTGTGCGACCCAAAAGAAAGAAGAAAACACAAGAATCATCGATACAAGTATGTTTCTTTACAAAGTATCTGATAAAAAAGGATATTCATATTTATTTGGAACATGTCATCCAGGAAGGTATCCTATTAAAAGTTTGGATAAGGTAACAGAAAAGGCATTAGATGAAAGTGATTCAATTTATTTGGAATGTGATATGAAACCATCGCCAAAAGAAACAGAAGAAATCACTAAATACAATACGTACAATTCAATTCGTGATTTAGGTCTAGAAGATAAATATGAAAATCTAATGAAACAATACAAAAGTTTGAAAGGAAAACCTGGTTATGCACTCTATAATGTATTTGTAATAAACTCACTTATAAATAGTGATCCTGAAGTATTGAATAAGGCAAATATAAGTAAATTTAATGCAATTGATAATTATATTTATGAGTATGCTCAAAAGAAAAAGAATTTTAAAGAAGTAGAAGGTATTGAATTTCAAATGAAGATATTAACTGAATTATCAGGGGATTACTCAGAGACGATATTAGATAATTTAGCAAATAAAGAAATGGTAATAAAAAGTGCTAAAGAAGATTTAGATGCTTATTATAGTGGTAATACACAATATTATGAAGATGAACAAAATTTATTGTTAAATCAGTTAGAACAATTAAATGATAGTGATAAAGAAGATTATGAAAAGTATTGGGATATACTTGCATATAATAGAAACATTCATATGAAAGATACTTTATCCGATAGTATTCATAATAATAAACATGATTTTATAGGTGTAGGATGTAAACATCTCTATGGTAAAAAAGGAATTATCCAATTATTAAAGGATGATGGCTATTTAGTTGAATGTATGAAATAATGAAGGTAGGTGAAAATTATGCAAATAAAAGAGGTTCAAGAAAAACTAAAAATCAGTTCTTATACACTAAGATATTATGAAAAGATGGGACTCATTCAACCTTATCGTGATGAAAATGGTTATCGAAATTACAGTGAAGAAGATATTCACAAAATAGAAAGAATCATGTTTTTAAGAGATATCAATGTACCTATAGAAGATATTAAAGATATTTTAGATAATAAAGTCACATTTCAAGATGTCTTAGAAAATCATATTGAAAAGTAAATACCGAAATAGAATCATTACAATATATAAAAAACATGTGTGAAGATTTAAAAGAGAAGAATATCCCATTATTAGATCAAGTAATTGAAGGTAATCAAATAGGGAATGAAAAAGTTAAGAAAAAAGACTTAAAGAAAGTATTTGATTATTTTAAGAAAGATCAAACAGTAGTTATTGGTTATAAGTCGATACCAAGAAGTCTGTTAGGCATTAGTGTTTTATCTTTATTTATATCTGGAATTTTTGGAATTTTAATTGGTTTAGCATTTCCTAATATGATTTCTTATGTGAACGAACAAACACGAAGTTCAGTACAACATTTTCAAATACCTTTTTATAAAACATCAGGGAAACTCATTATTTTTTCTATGTGTATTTCATTTATTATTCTTTTGATTATATTTGTTATTTGTGAAACTAAATTAGAATATGTTGAATTAACAGATAATAAGATTTCAATTTGTAGTTATCGCTATCAAAGTAGAAAATCTATTTTAAAAAGTTTGATAACTAAAAAAGAAAATAATGAAAATAAGGAATATAGTTGGCAGGATTTAAGAACTTTATTTTACAAAAGGTGGTGGAGGACATCAGGGATTATATACATTTTATGTAATACAATTTAGTTTTATTTTTCAAGATGGATTTGAATTTATCATTGATATGGGAAAATCAGTTGAGGAAAATCCTAAAATGGCTTATCAAATATTAAGAAATAAGAATATTGATATTCAAGCAAGTGATGAAGTAATTGATTTTTTTGAACAAAATGAATTAAAGTTGTATGATTATTTTGAAAATATTTATCATAAAAATGGGAAGAATAGGTAAGAGGATTAGATGTGAATTTAATCCTTTTTCTTTGTTAATAAATTAACTTTATTTTTTTATAATTGCATGTTGTAAATTGTTTCTAAAAGAGTACAATGTAGTGGGATTTAGGGAGAAAAATCATGAAAAAGATAAAAAAAAGAGATTTAATTAGTTTTGCCTGTGTATTTTGTTCTTCATTGATTATGGCTGCTACAACTAAAACATTTGTAAGACCAGCGCACTTACTATCAGGTGGGTTTATGGGTATTGCCTTACTTGTAGATATGATTGCTGATTTATTTGGAAAATCAATTCCAACAGCATTCACTTTAGTTGTTTTAAATGTACCTGTTGCGCTTATTTGTGCCAAGAAAATATCAAAACGATTTGTATTCTTTTCATTATTACAAGTCTTTTTAACATCATTTTTATTACAAATTATTCCAAATTATCCATTATTTGATGAACAAGTTTTAAATGTTGTATTTGGTGGATATATTTGGGGAATGAGTATTGTACTTGCTTTAAAAGCGGGTGCTTCTTCAGGTGGTACAGATTTTATTGCTTTGTATTTTGCTAATAAAAATGGACGAGAAATCTGGATGCAAGTTTTTGCCTTTAATGCTATGATTTTATGTGTTTTTGGAGTTATTTTTGGATTTGATAAAGCAGGGTATTCTATTTTGTTCCAATTTATCTCAACAAAAACAATTTCTACTTTCCATACACGATATAAACGTGTTATGTTACACATCTATACTGTAAAAAAAGACGAAGTGGTGGATACTTATTTAGAAAAATTCCATCATGGGATCACTGCTTTAGATGGTTATGGAGGATATTCACATCATCCTGTAAGCTATTTAACAGCAATTGTTTCAAGTTATGAAGTCGGAGATGTTTTAGAAGCTTTAAAGGAAACTGATCCAAAGATTATTGTTTCTGTAACTAAAGTTGAAAACTTTATAGGACGTTTTTATAATAAACCATTGGATTAACGAGTATGCACTCGTTAATTTTTTTATGTCTTTTGATGCAAAATAGAATAGAATCCACCTTCAATACTGTAAGCATCATAACCTTGTTGACATAAATCATCTGCTAGTTTTTTTGATTTAGCTCCGCTATAACAGATAAGAATAAGTGGTTCTTTTTTAGAAAAATGATACTGATTGAGATTGAACTTTTCATAGGGAATATTTGTGAATTTTGTTAGATGAATTTTCTTATACTCATAGGGATCTCTTAAATCGACAAATTGATAATCATTCTCTAACATAGATGGGATTTTTTGGATAGGGATTACATTCGTATTTTTCATATTTTTCACCTCATAATATAATATGAAATTAATTGAAAACAATGATTATAGATGATATAATTCAGCCATGGAGGAATTATAAAAATGGATAAGAAAACAATTAGAGATATTGAAGTCGCTGGAAAAACTGTTTTAGTTCGTGTTGACTTCAACGTACCAAGAAGTAAAGAAACAGGAGAAATCACTAATGATAATCGTATTGTTGCTGCATTACCAACAATCAAATATTTATTAGAACAATCTCCAAAAGCTATCGTTTTATTCTCTCACTTAGGTAAAGTGAAAACTGAAGAAGACAAAGCTAAAAACAATTTAGCTGTTGTTGCTCCTAGATTAGCTGAATTATTAGGTAGAGATGTAAAATTCGTAGATTGCACTCGTGGTGCTGAATTAGAAGAAGCTGTTAAAAACGCTGAAAATGGACAAGTTATCTTAGTTCAAAACACTCGTTATGAAGCTGGAGAAAGTAAAAATGATCCTGAATTAGGAAAATACTGGGCTTCATTAGGTGATGTATTTGTTGAAGATGCATTCGGTTCAGTTCATAGAGCTCATGCTTCTACAGCTGGAATCCCTGCTCATTTACCATCAGCAGCTGGTTTCTTAGTAGAAAAAGAAATCAACTACATTGGAAAAGCTGTAAGTAATCCAGAAAGACCAATGGTTGCTATCTTAGGTGGAGCTAAAGTTTCTGATAAAATCTTAGTTATCGAAAACTTATTAAAAATTGCTGACAAAGTTATCGTTGGTGGAGGTATGTGCTATACTTTCGCTAAAGCTCAAGGTCATTCAATCGGTAACTCTTTAGTTGAAGATGATAGAATTGACGTAGCTAAAGATATCTTAGCTAAAGCTGGAGATAAATTAATCTTACCAGTTGATTCTGTAATCAATACTGCATTTGCTGCAGAAGGTGATATTAAAGTTTGTGGTGAAGATGTACCTGATGGATACATGGGATTAGACATCGGACCTAAATCTGTAGAAAACATCAAAGCTGCTTTAGCTGGTGCTAAAACAGTTGTATGGAATGGACCTATGGGTGTATTCGAAATGGAACCATTCGCTAAAGGAACAATCGCTGTATGTGAAGCTTTAGCTGGTTTAGAAGGTGCTAACACTATCATTGGTGGTGGAGATAGCGCTGCTGCAGTAATGCAACTTGGATATGCTGATAAAGTTTCTCACATCTCAACTGGTGGTGGAGCTTCATTAGAATATATGGAAGGTAAAGTTCTTCCAGGTATCGCTGCAATTGATGATAAATAATAAGGAAGGTATTTGTAATCATGAGAAAACCAATTATCGTAGGAAACTGGAAAATGAATAAAACAATCGCTGCTACAAAAGCATTTGTAGAAGCTGTTGATCCAGAAGTAACTGATAAAGCTGACTGGGGAATTGCTACTCCATACTTAGCTTTACAAACTGCAAAAGCAGGAGCTAAAAACTTAATCGTAGCTGCTGAAAACGTACACTTCAAAGATAGCGGAGCTTATACTGGTGAAGTATCTGTTGAAATGTTAAAAGAAATCGGAGTTGAATGGGTTATCTTAGGTCACTCTGAAAGAAGACAATATTTTGGGGAAACTGATGAAACAGTTAACGCTAAAATGCTTCAAGTTCTTAAAAATGATATGACTCCAATCGTATGTGTTGGTGAAACATTAGAACAATATGAAGCTGGAACTACTAAAGATGTTGTTAAAACTCAAGTAGTTGCTGCTTACAAAGATGTTTGTCCTAAATGTGCTGCTAGAAGCGTTATCGCTTACGAACCAGTATGGGCTATCGGAACTGGAAAAACTGCTACAAACGAAATCGCTCAAGATGTTTGTGGATACATCCGTTCAGTAGTTGCTGAATTATACGGACAAGAAGTTGCTGATCAAGTAAGAATTCAATATGGTGGATCTGTTAAACCTGAAGGTTTAAAAGCATTATTAGAACAACCTGATATTGATGGTGCTTTAGTTGGTGGAGCTTCATTAGTTGAAGATTCATACAAAGCAATGATTGCTGCTTTAGACTAATTGTTGTTTAAACTCTAGGAAAATTCCTAGAGTTTTTCTTTTTTTTAAATTTATTTGATAAAATGCAAAAAAATATAAAAAAGTATTGCATTTATCAAGAGATAATGGTAAATTAGTTGTCGACGCAATAGGTTAATTGCGCATTCATTGTTGTGTGGAAGGGTAACACCCATTTGACCACAACACGGACAAATTTTTACAAGGAGGAAATGTCGCGTGAGTAAGAAAGTTGTTAGAGTTATGAAAATTCAATTCAAAGCAGGGCAAGCTAAACCTGGTCCAGCATTAGCAGGTGCAGGTATCCAAATGCCTAAATTCTGTACTGCTTTCAATGATCAAACTAAAGATCGTATGGGAGAAACAGTACCAGTTGTCTTAACAGTATATGAAGACAAAGATTTCAGCTTTGTATTAAAAACTGCTCCAGCTTCAGAAATGATTAAAAAAGCTTTAGGAGTACAAAAAGGTTCTAGTAATGCAGGAACAACTACTGTAGGAACATTATCAGCTGACAAATTAAAAGAAATCGCTGAATACAAAATGCCTGACTTAAATGCTTATGATTTAGATGCTGCAATGAAAATCGTTGCTGGTACAGCTAAAAACATGGGTGTTAAAGTTGAAGGAATCGATGCGTAAGCATCACGTGGAAGGATAATCCGTTATAACCACTAAGGAGGAAATTAAATGGCAAAGAAAAGTAAAAGATATACAGAAGCAGCTGCATTAATTGAAAATGGAAGACTTTATTCAGCTGAAGAAGCTATTGAATTAGTTAAAAAAACAAGTAATGTAAAATTCGATGCAAGTGTCGATGTTGCTTTCAATTTAGGATTAGATGTTAGACAAGCAGATCAACAATTACGTGGAGCTGTTGTATTACCACACGGAACTGGTAAAACTAAAAAAGTTTTAGTTGTAGCTGAAGGAGAAAAAGCTCAAGAAGCTAAAGATGCTGGTGCAGATATCGTTGCTGGTAAAGAAATTTTAGAAGACATCAAAAAAGGATGGTTAGATTTCGAAGTTATGATCGCTACTCCTAACATGATGGCTGAATTAGGTAAATTAGGACGTATCTTAGGACCTAAAGGTTTAATGCCTAACCCAAAAACTGGAACAGTAACTATGGATGTTGCTAAAGCAGTTCAAGAAACAAAAGCTGGTAAAGTAACTTACCGTACTGATAAAGAAGGTAATGTTCATTTACCAATCGGTAGAGTATCATTTGATGATGCTAAATTAGTTGAAAACTTCAACACAATTTATGATTTAATCGTAAGATTAAAACCAACATCAGCTAAAGGTACTTATATTAAAAATATTGCAGTTTCATCAACTATGGGACCTGCAATCAAAGTTCAAACTACTAAATAGTTTGTAAAAAATGTCGCAATCAATATACCGTAGACAGTAACTGGGAAACCTTAATTTGTTACCGAGGTGTTGAGTTTATGAAGAACTTGAACTCCTATCTACGTATGGGAGTTTTAAATATAGCGCGTATATTGTTGCATATATAAAAATTTATAGGAGGTGTAGCAATGTCAGTAGAAGCAATCAATGCGAAAAAAGTCGTTGTTGAAGAAATCACTGGTAAATTTAATGATTCACAATCTGCTGTAGTAGTAGAATATCGTGGATTATCAGTAGCAGAAGTCACTGAATTACGTAAAGCATTACGTGAAGAAGATGTTGAATTCAAAGTTTACAAAAACAAATTAGTTCAAAGAGCTACTGAAAGCGCTGGATATGCTGAAATCAATGATAAATTAGTAGGTCCAAACGCTATTGCATTCGGTCATAGTGATGCCGTTGCACCTGCAAGAGTTTTAGCTAACTTTGCTAAAGATCATGAAGCTTTAGTAATCAAAGCTGGAATTGTTGAAGGAAAAGTATTAGAAGTAGAAGAAATTAATGAAATTGCTAAATTACCTGGACGTGAAGGAATGTACTCAATGTTACTTGGTATGTTACAAGCACCAGTTAGCAAATTCGCTAGAGTTGTAAAAGCTGTAGCAGATGCAAGAGAAGAAAATGGTGGAGAAGCACCAGTTGAAGCACCTGCTGAAGAAAAAGTAGAAGAAGCTGCTGAATAAGCAGAATTAATGAAAAGGAGAATATAAACATGGCAAAATTAACACATGAAGATATCTTAGCTTACTTAGAAGAAGCTACTATTTTAGAATTAAATGACTTAGTAAAAGCAATCGAAGAAAAATTTGATGTAACTGCTGCTGCACCAGTTGCTGTAGCTGCTGCTGCTGATGCTGGAGCTGCTGCTGAACCTACAGAAGTTAACGTAACATTAACTGAAGTTGGTGGAACTAAAGTTGCTGTAATCAAAGCTGTAAGAGAAATCACTGGATTAGGATTAGTTGATGCTAAAGGATTAGTTGACAAAGCACCTTCAGTAATCAAAGAAAAAGTATCTGCTGATGAAGCTAAAGAAATCAAAGAAAAATTAGAAGCTGCTGGAGCTACAGTAGAAGTTAAATAATTATAACTTTGATTTAAAAGAAGGATCTTACGATTCTTCTTTTTTTATTGGTTAAAATTCTATTTATTTGTATAATAAAGAAAAAGGAAATAGAGGAAATACAAATGAAACATTATTTTACAGATAATACTGATTTAAAAAGTGAACAATCACAATTTATTTTTAGATTTCATAAATATGATCTTTTATTTACAAGTGATAATGGTGTTTTTTCTAAAAGCATGATAGATTATGGATCACGTGTTTTATTAGACAATATCGAAATTACAAATGAAAAAACACTTCTTGATGTAGGATGTGGCTATGGAACTTTCGGAATATGTCTTAATAAAGTTTATTCACATTTAAATGTGGATATGGTCGATGTCAATGATCGTGCACTTGAACTTGCCAAATTAAATGCTAAAAATAATAATATTCATGCAAATATTTATAAAAGCTTTATTTATGAAAATGTTCAAGGAAGTTATGATGTGATCGTAACAAATCCACCAGTAAGAGCGGGTAAAGAAGTTGTAACTACAATTTTACAAGAATCAATTGAACATCTTAATGAAAATGGAAGTTTATGGGTTATTTTACAAAAGAAACAAGGCGCTCCTTCGGCTAAAAAGAAAATGGAAGAAGTTTTTGGGAATTGTGAAATTGTTAAAAGAGATAAGGGATATTACTTGTTACATAGTGTAAAAAGATAATATTTCTTTTTTTTATTTTTTATAAAAAAAGGTATTGACTTTTTTGAAACCTTTATCTAAAATACAATAATGACTATTAATATTTAAAATCAAGCGTTTTTGTGCGCTCAAAAACAGTTTAATAGAGATAAAGAAGGGTGGAGTTAATTCGTGGAAAAGCATACAACTACAGCAAAAAGCAAGATTACTCGTCGTAATTACTCTAGGATTTCAGGATCTTTAGAGTTACCAAATTTAGTAGAAATTCAAACAAATTCCTATAAATGGTTTAAAGAAGTAGGAATTAAAGAAGTATTTGATGATATCTACCCAATTACAAACTTTAATGAAACTTTATCATTAGAATTTGTTGATTGTGCCTTTGATGAACCAAAATATTCCGTAAACGAAAGTAAAGATCGTGATGCAAATTATGCAGCACCAATTCGTGCTACTTTACGTTTAATCAATTCAGGAACTGGTGAAATTAAAGAACAAGAAGTATTTATGGGTGATTTCCCATTAATGACTGATTCAGGAACTTTCATTATTAATGGGGCAGAACGTGTTATTGTATCTCAATTAGTACGTTCACCAGGGGCATACTTTGCTGATGCCATTGATAAAAGTGGTAAAACTGTCTTTGAAGGTAGTATTATCCCATCAAGAGGGACTTGGTTAGAGTTCGAAAATGATGCAAAAGATGTTTTAAATGTTCGTATTGACCGTAATAGAAAAATCCCAGGAACAGTTTTATTACGTGCTTTAGGACTTTCTAGTAATGAAGATATTATTGATGTTTTTGGTGATCATGAATTTATTTTGAACACTTTAGCAAAAGATAATACAACAAACACAGAAGAAGCTTTAATTGAAATTTATAATAAATTAAGACCAGGAGAACCTGCTACATTAGAAGGTGCTACAAGCCTTTTATATACTAGATTCTTTGATCCTAAACGTTATGATTTAGCTAAAGCTGGTCGTTTCAAATTTAAGAAAAAATTAAGTTTATTAGATCGTATTGCAGGACGTGTTCTTGCTGAAGATGTTAAAGATGTTGATGGTAACGTTGTTTGTACAAAAGGAACAGTTATTACAAATGAAGTTATTGATACATTAAGACCTGTTTTTGAAGCAGGTGCACACACTGTTGAAATGAAAACTAATCCTAGATTAGAAAGTAATGGTGTATTACAAGTAGTTCATGTTTATGTTGATGAATCACGTACTAAAGTTATGAAAGTAATTGGTACAGATTTATCATTAAATTGTAAATATGTTACAATCTCTGACATGATTGCAGCATATTCATATATGTTAAACTTAGTTGATATTTTCAATTCTTATGATTTAGCACCTGAAGATAGAGTATCTCATATGGCTCGTATAGGTTTATTAGATGATATCGATCATTTAGGAAATAGACGTGTACGTTCTGTAGGTGAATTAATTCAAAACCAATTCAGAATTGGATTATCAAGAATGGAAAGAGTTGTTAAAGAAAGAATGTCATTATCTGAAGTGGATTCAGTAACACCACAATCTTTAACAAATATTCGTCCATTAACTGCCGCAATGAAAGAATTCTTTGCGTCATCACAATTATCACAATTCATGGATCAAATTAACCCCTTAGCCGAATTAACAAATAAACGTCGTTTATCTGCATTAGGGCCAGGTGGTTTATCAAGAGACCGTGCAGGATATGAAGTCCGTGACGTACATGCTTCCCATTATGGAAGAATTTGTCCAATCGAAACTCCTGAAGGTCCAAACATCGGGTTAATTTCAACTTTAGCATCTTATGCTAAAATCAATGAATATGGATTTATTGAAACTCCATATCGTAAAGTTAATAAATGTGTTATCGATGAAGACGATGTACGTTATTTAACTGCTGATGAAGAAAAAAATTACATTATTGCACAAGCAAATGTACAAACATCTGATGAAGGTGAAATCTTAGATGAACAAGTTATCGCCCGTCATTTAGGTGAAAATATTATGGCTAAAAGAGAAGATGTTGATTTTATCGATATTTCTCCAAAACAAATCGTTTCTGTTGCCACTTCATGTATTCCATTCTTGGAAAACGATGATGCAACTCGTGCTTTAATGGGTGCCAACATGCAACGTCAAGCTGTACCTTTATTAAATCCACATACACCATTTGTTGGGACAGGTATGGAATATCAAGCTGCAAGAGATTCTGGAGCAGCTTTAGTAAGTAAACATAACGGTACTGTAAGTTATGTAGATGCTAAACGTATTGAAATCGTGGATGATGAAGCAGTTGTTCACAAATATCGTTTAACAAAATTTGCTATTTCAAATGCAGGAACTTGTATCAACCATAAACCAATTGTTAAAGTTGGAGAAGAAGTTGTTGTTGGTCAAGTATTAGCTGATGGTCCAGCAATGGAACAAGGTGAATTAGCATTAGGACAAAACGTGTTAGTTGGTTTCATGACATGGAATGGTTATAACTACGAAGATGCCGTTATTATGTCTGAAAGATTAGTAAAAGAAGATGTATATACATCTATTCATATTGATGAATATTCAATTGAATGTCGTGATACAAAATTAGGACCTGAAGAAATTACAAGAGATATCCCTAACGTTGGGGATGAAGCACGTAAAAACTTAAATAGTGATGGTATCATCATGATTGGTGCTGAAGTTAAAGAAGGAGATATCTTAGTTGGTAAAGTTACTCCAAAAGGTCAAGCTGAATTATCAGCAGAAGAAAAATTATTACTTGCAATCTTTGGTGAAAAGTCAAGAGAAGTTAAAGATAATTCATTAAGAGTTCCTCATGGTGGGGCTGGTATCGTTCATGATATTAAAATCTTTGATCGTAAAAATGGTGATGAATTACAACCAGGTGTTAACCGTGTTGTTAAAGTTTATATCGTTCAAAAACGTAAAATCTCTGAAGGAGATAAAATGGCTGGACGTCATGGTAATAAAGGGGTTATTTCAAAAATCTTACCAATCGAAGATATGCCACACTTAGAAGATGGTACACCATTAGATATCATGTTAAATCCATTAGGGGTTCCATCTCGTATGAATATCGGACAAGTATTAGAGTTACATTTAGGTTATGCAGCTAGACAATTAGGTTTATATATTGCTACTCCTGCTTTCGATGGTTTACATCGTGAAGACTTAGAAGCATTAATGAAAGAAGCAGGAATGAATGAAGATGGAAAACAACCTGTTATTTCTGGACGTACGGGTGAATATTTTGATTCTCCTGTATCTGTAGGTATTATGTACTTCGTTAAATTATCACACATGGTTGATGATAAATTGCATGCACGTTCAGTAGGACCTTACTCATTAGTTACTCAACAACCACTTGGAGGTAAAGCTCAAAACGGTGGACAAAGATTTGGGGAAATGGAAGTTTGGGCACTTGAAGCTTATGGTGCTGCTTATACACTTCGTGAAATCTTAACTGTTAAATCTGATGATGTTGTTGGACGTGTTAAAACATATGAAGCTATTGTTAAAGGACAACCAATGCCAGAACCAGGATTACCTGAATCATTTAGAGTATTAAAGAAAGAATTACAAGCATTAGCATTAGATATTCGTTTATTAGATGAAAATGATCAAGAAATTGATGAAAGAAATATCGAAGATGAAGAAAGACGTTTCCCAAGATCAATTGAAAAAGAAGATGTAAACGAAGAAAAAGAAGTTGTTACTGATGCTATGAAATCTGAAGAATTAGTTGAAACTGAAGAAAGTGAATCATTATAAGGAGGGAATAGAAAATGGCAAATACTAATAAATTTTCATCAATCCAAATTGGATTAGCATCTCCTGAAAAAATTCGTGAATGGTCTTATGGTGAAGTAAAAAAACCTGAAACGATTAACTATCGTTCTCAAAAGCCTGAAAAAGATGGTCTATTCTGTGAAAGAATCTTTGGACCATCTAAGGATTGGGAATGTAGTTGTGGAAAATATAAGAAAATTAGATATAAAGGTGTTGTATGTGATCGATGTGGTGTAGAAGTTACTAAATCTGCAGTACGTCGTGAACGTATGGGACATATTGAATTAGCTACACCAGTAGCACATATTTGGTATTTAAAAGGTATTCCATCAAGAATGGGATTAATCTTAGATATGTCACCAAAACAACTAGAAGAAATTATTTATTTTGTTTCTTATGTTGTTATTGATAAAGGAACTACACCTTTAGAATACAAACAAGTATTATCTGAAAGAGATTATCGTAAATGTTATGAACAATTTGGTCATACATTTGAAGCTCAAATTGGGGCTGAAGCGATTCAAACTTTATTAAAACAAGTTGATTTAGATGCAGAATTTGAACTTGTATCTAAAGAATTAAAAGAAGCTCAAGGACAAAAACGTACTAAATTATTGAAGAGATTAGAAGCTATTGAAGCATTTAGATCTTCTGATAATCAACCTGAATGGATGATTCTTGAAGCATTACCAGTTATACCACCTGATTTAAGACCTATGTTACAATTAGATGGTGGACGTTTTGCGACAAGTGATTTAAATGATTTATATAGACGTGTTATTACTCGTAATAATCGTTTGAAAAAATTATTAGAACTTGGAACACCTTCTATTATCGTTCAAAATGAAAAGCGTATGTTACAAGAAGCTGTTGATGCCTTAATTGATAATGGTCGTCGTTCTAAACCAATTACTGGTGCTGGTGGACGTGCGTTAAAATCATTAAGCCATACATTAAAAGGTAAACAAGGACGTTTCCGTCAAAACTTATTAGGTAAACGTGTTGACTATTCAGGACGTTCAGTTATCGCTGTAGGACCAGACTTAAAAATGTATCAATGTGGTATTCCACGTGAAATGGCATTAAGCTTATTTAAACCATTTGTTATCCATGGTTTAGTTGATCAAGAAATTGCTACAAATATTAAAGCAGCTGAAAGATTAATTGATAAAATGGATGATAAAATTTGGCCAATCGTTGAAGAAGTTATCAAAGCACATCCAGTATTATTAAACCGTGCGCCAACTCTTCATAGATTAGGTATCCAAGCATTCGAACCTAAATTAGTAGAAGGACGTGCTATTCGTCTTCACCCATTAGTAACTCCAGCGTTCAATGCCGATTTCGATGGGGACCAAATGGCTGTCCATGTACCATTAGGTGAAGAAGCAATTCAAGAAGCAAGACAATTAATGTTAGGATCAACAAATATCTTAGGTCCTAAAGATGGTAAACCTATCGTTACTCCATCCCAAGACATGGTGTTAGGTAACTACTACTTAACATTAGAAGATGTTGGAGCAATTGGTGAAGGTACTGTCTTTGCTGATAGAAATGAAGTTGATCATGCATATTTTGCTAAAACTGTAAATCTTCATACAAGAGTTGCTATTAAAGCATCTGCATTACACAATGCAACATTTACAGAAGCTCAAAATAACAGTTATTTAATTACTACTGTAGGTAAAATTTTCTTTAATGATATCTTTGATGGACAATTCCCATTTATCAATGAACCAGGTAAAGAAAACTTATCTGGAACACCTGATAGATACTTTGTTCCAATGGGAACTGATATTAAAGCACATATTGCTGCTCAACAACCAGTTAAACCATTAGGTAAAAAAGCATTAGGAAGCATCATTGATGAAGTGTTCAAACAATCTGCATTAACTGATACAAGTTTAATGCTTGATAAGTTAAAAGACCAAGGATTTAAATATTCAACAATTGCTGGTATTACAGTATCTGCTTATGATATCCAAGTGCCACAAGCTAAATTTGAAATCTTTGATAAAGCAGATCAAAAACTTGAACAAATTAAAACTTTCTATAATAAAGGTAAATTAACTGAAGCAGAAAGATACCAAAGCGTAATCAAATTATGGACTGGTGTTAAAGATGAAGTCCAAGAAGTCGTTCGTCAAGAGTTCGAAGCTGATGATCGTAACCCAATCTTCATCATGTCTGATTCAGGTGCCCGTGGATCACTTTCTAACTTCACTCAGTTAGTAGGTATGCGTGGATTGATGTCAAATCCAAAAGGGGAAACAATCGAGTTACCAATCAAGTCTGCCTTCCGTGAAGGTTTAACAGCATCAGAATTCTTTATTTCAACACACGGTGCCCGTAAAGGTTCTACAGATACTGCCTTAAAGACTGCCGATTCAGGTTACTTAACAAGACGTTTAGTAGACGTTGCTCAAGAAGTTATTATTTCTGAAGAAGATTGTGGAACAGATAGAGGATTCGTTGTTACTGAATTATACAATACAGATGACAATACTGTAATTGTTCCATTATATGACCGTTTAGTTGGTCGTTATTCACAAAAAGATGTTTACCATCCAGAAACTAAAGAATTATTAGTTGCTGCAGGTGAAATCTTTACTGAACAAAACGCTAAAGTTGTTTGTGATGCAGGTATTAAAGAAGTTGAAATTCGTTCAGTTCTTGGCTGCGTTGCTAAAGGCGGAGTTTGTAAAAAATGTTATGGTCGTAACTTAGCAACAGGTAATGTTGTTGAATTAGGTGAAGCTGTTGGGGTTATGGCTGCACAATCAATCGGTGAACCAGGTACTCAGTTAACAATGCGTACTTTCCATGATGGTGGGGTTGCCGGTGGTGCCGATATCACTCAAGGGTTACCTCGTATTCAAGAATTATTTGAAGCACGTAATCCAAAAGCTAAATCAATTATTTCTGAAATTGATGGTGAAGTATCAAATATTATTGATAATGCAGGAAGAATGGAAGTTGTTGTTTCTAACGATTTAGAAACAAGAAGTTACTTAACTCCATATGGTGCAAAATTAAGAGTTAATGTTGGTGATGAAGTACGTATTGGTGATAAAATCACTAAAGGTTCTATTGATCCAAAAGAATTATTAAATGTAGCTGATACAGAAGCTGTTGAAAAGTATATTATTAAAGAAGTTCAAAAAGTATATCGTATTCAAGGTATCGAAATTTCTGATAAACATATCGAAATTATCGTAAGACAAATGTTGAAGAAAATTAGAATTGTTGAAGGTGGAGATACTGGAACACTTCCTGGAACACATGTTAATGTAACTCAATTTACTGAATTAAATAGAGAAGCATTAAAAGAAGGAAAACATCCAGCTGTTGGTAGACCAATCTTATTAGGTATTACTAAAGCATCTCTTGAAACTGATTCATTCTTATCTGCAGCATCATTCCAAGAAACTACTAAGATCTTAACTGATGCATCAATTAAAGGTAAGAAAGATATGTTAAAAGGATTAAAAGAAAATGTATTAATTGGTAAATTATTACCAGCTGGTACAGGATTTAGAGGTCCTTTAAAATCACCTGAAACATTAGCAAAAGAAGCTGAAGAAGCAAAAGCAGCTGAACTTGCTAAATATGATTTATTAGATGATAATCATGAAAATCTTGGAGATCAATTATAAAAAAATAGGCTTAGGCCTATTTTTTTTATATTTTGCTAAAGTGAAAAGTTAAATTCCACTTTAAAAAAATGAAAAATAAAAGTAGAATTTACTCTTTCAGAAAGCAGATTTTATAAGAATATTAGGT
>OHFV01000691.1_pt1 | contig 19417 bp, 15 predicted proteins | sample 1567611 | NCBI WGS metagenome assembly OHFV01 (sample SAMEA3879532, study PRJEB24766) | human gut metagenome | biome: human-associated habitat; feature: feces | place: USA | collected 1985/1987
TATTTCGTTTATACCGTTTTTCTTTTTCATTAACATATAAAATTCTGACTTGTGAGAGGACGCTTATATCTGCCCTTCACACCCTAAGAAAGCACCACAAAATCTGCTGCTCTACGGTAAGTGAAACTCCGGTTATAATGTCCCAGCCATTCGTTCCCGGATTGCCACTCCGGTCGGAGTTCCGGCAAGCCCTCCTTTTCCGGTTTCGCGGATGTCCTCGCTCATGCTGCGTCCAATTGCACGCATTGCGTCTATCACTTCATCCGGCGGAATTTTACTTGTGATTCCAGCCATGACCATATCCGATGAAGTCATTGCATTGACCGCTCCCATCACATTGCGTTTCACACACGGCACTTCGACCAGACCTGCCACGGGATCACAGGCAAGTCCAAGCAGATTTTTCAATGCCAGGGCTGCCGCATGGGAAATCTGCTCGGCATCTCCACCCATAAGGTATGCCACTCCTCCAGCCGCCATCGCCGAAGCCGAGCCGATCTCAGCCTGACAACCTCCGGCTGCCCCGGCGAGAAACGCCCTGTTTGCGATCACGCCGCCGATTCCTGCCGCCACATAAAGGGCTTCCACCATTTTTTCTTCGGAAAAATGTTTTTCCTCTTCTAATGTGAGAAAAACTGCCGGAACAACACCGCAGGAGCCCGCAGTCGGTGCCGCAACGATCCGTTTCATGCAGGCATTGGATTCACCTGTCTTTAAAGCTTTTTCCATCACTTTTCCAATAAATTTTCCGCAGAGCAATGTTCCTGCTTCTCTTGCTGCATGCATTTTTTCACCGTCTGTTCCAACCAGACCACTTGCAGACTTCAGCTTTCCATCATAATTGTCATCTGCCTCACGCATTGCCTGATACATGCCCCGCATCTGCTCAAAGGCTTCTCCCTCGCTGATTCCCTGCTCTTTGCAATCATCTTCCTGCACGATTTTCCAGAAGGGTTTTCCTTCTTTTGTTGTCATTTCACATATTTCTTCCAAGGATTTATACATGATTCTTCTCCTGATTTTTACAAATTTTGTCACATTTACACAACATTCATAACATAAATCTGAGTTTCGCAAATACAAAAAATTTATTTACAGTAAACTCAGATAGGTTACTTTCAAAATTCCTTCCATCCGTTCTAACCACTTGAGTGCGTCCGCCGGAATTTCCTGATCGCACTCGATGACCATAACTGCATTTCCCCCACGGCTTGCACGGTATAACTGCATCGTTGCGATGTTGACCGATTTGTGGGCAAGCATGGATGTCACCTCTGTAACATGCCCCGGCTGGTCAATATTATGCACGATCAGTGTCGGATAATCTCCACTGAAATTTGCTGTCAGGCCATCGATCTCACAGATTTCAATACGTCCGCCTCCGATAGATGCCGCGATTACCTCCAGCGTTCTTCCTGATTCGCCTGTAAGTTCCAGTTTGACAGAGTTTGGATGCACATCCCCAAGATCGATCCCGGACAGTGTGAACTGCAATCCCTCACGCTCTGCGATCTCAAAGCTGTGCGGAATCGCCGGGTCATCCACCTGCATTCCCAGAAGTCCTGCCACAACCGCCTTATCCGTTCCATGTCCTTTTCCTGTTGCCAGAAATGATCCGTGAAAAAAGATATCTGCCCTTACCACTTTTTCTGCAAGCAGTTTGTGACAGACTCGTCCGATTTTTACTGCTCCCGCTGTATGGGAGCTGGACGGTCCAACCATGACCGGTCCAATAATATCTAATAAATTCATAATCCTAGTTATCTCATTGTTTTGCGAAGCAAAAAACAGGGTATACCAAATCTGATATACCCCATCGTATAGTTTTTGTTGATGAAACATTTTTATTCTAATGTAGAAATTATATCTGCTTTATACCGGAAATGCAAGCGTTACTGCTCGCCCGCAATAACACTTTTTCCTATTGATTCTGTCAAAGATAAATGTCATAATATAATCTATACTATAATAGTATAAAAGTACGGAATCATTACCTTATAATATAGAAGAGGTAAAGGCAGACTCTGTTCTGACAAACACGCCGCTTCCGGGGAGAAGATGAAATGCAGATAAAATGCGAATACTGTGGTTCCATGATTGAAGAAACTGCAGATAAATGTCCATTTTGCGGGGCAACAAACAATGCCGTCAAACGAACCACCGACAAAACACCAAAAACAATTGCCGAATTACAGCAGTGGTATCAGGACAGACACCTGCCGCCGTATGAGACAACAAGATTTTTTATTGGCATCAATTATAAGAAACGAAAAGCATTTGGTATTTATCAGGATGGCGACCAGTTCATTGTATACAAAAACAAGGCAAACGGCGAACGTGCCATCCGCTATCAGGGCACGGATGAAGCTTATGCTGTCAATGAACTTTATCTGAAATTAAAATCTGAGATTTTAAATCAGAAGGCAAATAACCAGACAAGAAAGCAACAGCAGACACTCACGCGGGAGCAGAAGAAAGAAAAGCGGAAAAACATACTCATCACTTTTGCGATCTTTTTTGCCGGCTTTGTGGGGCTGATCTCCATTGCCATTATCGATATGCTTGCCAAAGGATTCGGAGCTTCCCTGTTCTGGTCTGTTTTTCTTGCAATCGGACTGACAATCGCAAGTTTAATTCTGGCAGGTAAATTTGGTGGCCGTGTTCCTCTCCTGCAAAAATTTCACGATAACGTAATTGGGGAAAAGTCGTCCGGTCGCGCATTTTTACTGACTTATGTTGTGATTTATGTCATTTCCTTCTGTTTATTATTTGCACCGCTCCACGCTTATTACAATGTCAGCTATTATCGCTATAACGACACCATTTACGCCAACACACGCCATAGCTGGTATGAGTACGAAGACTACGGTTACGGTGGCGATTATGAAAAAGTCAGCAAATCCTCGATTCCGGACGACGTCTTAGCAAATAAAACTGACTATCAGTTCAACTACAATGATGATAGCGAATGGACTTCCTCTTTTACGGAATTTGAGGACAGCAGTTACTATGACGAGCATTATACTTCTGATTCGGATTCTGACAGCAGTTATGACTGGGATTCCGGAGACAGCTGGGATTCCGGAACAACAGACTGGGATAGTGACTGGTAACTATAGAATACAAAGGAGTACATATGGAACATACACATATCGCCAAGGACGGTACTGTTTATACACACACGCATGAGGAAGCACACGAACACGGTCACTCACATTCCCACCCTCACCATCACGAAAGCACAAAGGCAGTTTTAAACCGTATGAACCGTGCGATCGGGCATATGGAAGCCGTTAAGACCATGATCGAGGACGGAAGGGACTGCAGTGAAGTCCTGATCCAGATTGCGGCAGTGCGGTCAGCTATTAACAATATCGGTAAAATCATTCTGGAAGATCACATTAACCACTGTCTGGTAGATGCGATCGAAACAGGTGATGAGCAGGTATTAAAGGACTTAAACGAGGCTATTAACAAGTTTGTGAAATAGCCTCCGGTGCTATATGTTCTCATTTAGTCATAGTTTGTTCATTTTTTATTCATATTTTATAGAAAATCCTGAAATCTTCCTTCTTTTTTATTTATCTTTCCAATTGTTTTTTTCCCTCATAAGCGATATATTCTTTTAGTATCAAAAATAATTTTTTTACTGTAATTTTACATGTGTTTTACTTGGACAATAAAAGAGCTTTTAAAACTCTTTTTCATTGCAGATTATCATAACTGCTGATAGATGTAACGCACCTGTATTTTTTTTGCAAAAGCGATTGCAAAAAGCTCAGATGCAGACAGGAAAATCAATTTTTTGTATTTTCCTTTGTCAACAAGGAGGGTATATGAAACAGAAATTCAAGTCAGTCAAAGAAAAAATGAACAAATTATTCCAGAAATTTGCACCGGTAAAGGAAAAAGCAGAAGTTTTTCTTTCAAAATTACCAAAAAGGAAACCACACAGTGAGAAATATTATAAGAGAATTGCATTTTTCAATAGATATTCCCTTATTTTCCACTTTATTTTAGCATGCTTTATTACTTTTACCGTAGAAGTGATCTCCAGAAGAGACTTTTTCTCTGCTGTTTCCTTCGTAGGCAATCATACATGGGCTTACCTTTACAATGCCTTTATTGTATTTGCTTCCTTATCAATTGTTTACCTGTTTAAGACAAGAGCACAACTTCGTGTTCTGATCACCGGACTCTGGATTTTCCTCGGAACAGTCAACGGAATCATCCTTTCCAACCGTGTAACTCCATTCAGCTACACCGATTTTAAAATGCTTCCAGACCTGTTTGCAATGCAGAACACCAATTATTTTACTGCGGAAGAGGCTACCGTTGTAGTAGCTGTGGTTGCTTCTTTCATTATATTTCTGGTTCTCTTCTTTATCAAAGGACCGAAATATCAGGGAAAACGCCACATTGTACTTTCCCCGCTTGCGATCGTTGCACTGTTAGTTGTCGGTATTCCGATCACAACGCAGGCTGCACAGAGTTCTAATATTATTGCCTCTTACTTTGCAAATATTGCACAGGGATACTCTGATTACGGATTTGTTTATGGTTTCTCTACAAGCGTTGTCGGTCGTGGAATGAATAAACCGGATGATTACTCCAAAGAAACCATTGACGCTATCGAAACTTTAGTGGACTCTTCCAAAGAAGAAACAACTGTTTCTGCTGGCAAAGAGCCAAATATTATCTGTATTTTGTTGGAATCCTTTATCGATCCATATGATGTGAATTTCCTTCAGATGTCAGAAGATCCGATTCCAACATTCCACAGTTTAGAGCAGAACTTCACCACCGGTTATCTTACCGTACCTGTTGTCGGAGCCGGAACTGCCAATACAGAATTTGAAGTTTTAACCGGTATGAGCATGCAGTACTTTGGTACCGGCGAGTATCCTTACAAAACAATTTTAAAACAGTCTGACTGCCCAAGCGTTGAAAGTATTGCATCTGACCTTTCCTCTATTGGTTATGGCACACATGTCGTACATAACAACACTGCTACTTTCTACAGCAGAAACAATGCGTTTTCAAAAATGGGATTTGATACATTTACAAGTAAAGAGTTAATGAACATTACCGAGTACACACCAAGTGGAAGCTGGCCAACCGATAAAGTTCTTGTAAATGAGACGGTAAAAGCTATGGATGCAACAGAAAATCAGTCCGACTTTGTATACACGATCACAGTTGGTTCCCATGGAGATTATCCAACTGAAAAGATTATTGAGAATCCGGAGATCACTGTAACCGGAGCTGCCGATGAAGCCTCCAATAATCAGTGGGAATATTATGTAAACATGATTCACAACACAGATAACTTTATTGCAAACCTCATTGATGCAGTCAACCGCCGCGGTGAGGATACCATTATTGTTATGTTTGGCGATCACCTTCCTACAATGGGTCTTGAAGATTCCGATATGAAATCCGGTGATATTTTCAAGACAAAATATGCAACCTGGAATAACTTCGGTCTTCCAAAACAGGACGCTGATCTGACTGCTTACCAGTTATTAGCACACATTACCGGTCAGATGGGTATCCATGAAGGAACCATGTTTACTTACACACAGACACAGGCAGATTCCTCCACTTACCAGAATGGTCTTGACAATCTCCAGTATGACCTTCTCTACGGTGAGAGATATGCTTACAACGGCGAGGATTTATATCCGGCAACGGATCTTGTCATGGACGTGGAAGACGTCAATGTAACATCCGTCCGCAAAAATGTATTGAATAATACCTTAGCAGTTTACGGTTCCAACTTTACAAAGAATGCCAAGATTTTTGTAAATGGAGAGAAGGTTCCTACCACTTACCTTACCTCCGGAATCCTGACAACTTCTCTGGATAATGTTTCCGATGGCGATGTGATTTCCGTAAGTATCACCGGTTCCCAGGGCATTATCTTACGTGCGAGCACGGATGAAGTTGTTTATGAAGATCCTGATGTGATCACAACTGAAACCGAAGAACCTACCGAGGTAAACGAGACAGAGTCCTCCGAAACGGAAAACTCTGAAACCGCAAATTCTGAGACTACAAACACTCAGGAAAATAATTAATCATAGAAAGAATCCCGGATGTATGAAAATCTACATCCGGGATTTTCTTATTGCAAATGAATCACTTTACGCACAATCGCTCTCTGCTCCAGTTCTTCCCTGAAATCTGTGTCCGTTTTCTTTTTACTCATCCTGCTTTCATCTATGACATAAATATACAAATCCGTTGCGATATCTTTGGTTGAAACCTTAAAGACACCTTTCGTTTCATCATAGAATCCCTGCATAGTGAGTTCTTCTGTACCATTTTCATCCCCATATACAAGCACATCATAATTGAAATTGTCTCTGTATATATCTGGGTGAGTCGTTTTAATCGTCGTAATAATTGGTGTTACAATCACTTCATCTATGGAATATCCTTCGTTCCATTCATTTACTTCGTACATGGTAACATCTTCTTTGTTGACCTGTATCGGGATTGAAAATTTCCATTGTCCCCATATGGAAATATTTTGGTTTTTCATATTTTCTGAAATCAGTGTTACATTATAAATATAGATTTCCAATTGGAACTGATCTGGAAATTCTTTTCCCGAAAGATCAAAATACTGTGATCCTGCAAACGTATTTTCATCCACATATTTACCGGTCAAACCTGCCGCACCACAATCATTTAAGGAATAAATTTTGTCATCTGATTTTATTTTGGTGATTCCCTCATAACCAATCTGATTCTGGAAAATCTGATTGTCACTGTATTCTGTAAACTTCTTCTGGCTCTCAATCACATAAGAGATAAATAAATTTGCTCCATCGCAATAGGCTTCTGTCATGGATATCGTAATCCCATGATCCTGCACTCTCTCATCCGTGCCAGTGGCATACTCTTTATAATCCCCTTTAAAATCAATGACGTCCTGAATATAGGTAAATACACTTCCGATAATCGGTATATTTTCTGCCATTGCCGGGTTTGTAACATGAATAATTCCAAAAATGATCACCAGACAGGATAATACCGACCACGTACACTTTTTTCGAAATCTATTTTTTTGTACTGTTTTTTCAGCGCGTAAAATGGATTGATGTGTTTTTTCATCTAAACCTTCCGGCACGGATATCTGGCTCATTTCATCATGAATCTTCAAAATAGTCCTCCTTTAACATCTTCTTTAAAGCAGCTCTTGCCCTTGATAAATTGGTTTTCACTGTATTCTCCGGTATCATCTGCTTTTTTGCAATTTCCTCCACAGACATTTCCAGAAAATATTTTTGAATGATGACGTCTTTGTATTTTTTCGGCAGCCGGTTTACTGCGTTCATTAAATCAAGCTTTTCTTCAACATGTTCAGAATGTGAAGCCTCATGAAATGCTTCCTCGTATTCCACAATTTTTTTGTTCTGTTTTATATAACGAACCGCTTTATTCATAATGATTCTGGTCATCCATGTTGAAAACAGCTCCGGATTTCTCAGTGTCTTTATTTTCAGATATCCCTGATAGACACTATCCTGAACAATTTCGACTGCTGCATCCTCATTTTTTACATATAAAAATGCTATTTTATAAAAGTATGGGTTATACTGATGAATCAATTCGCCGTATGCATGACTGTCCCCATGAATTGCTTTATAAACTAAAGAGTACTCTTCTTTTTTCATCTTTCACCCACCTTTCATATATTAGATATCCGACCGTACCACCGGGTTTCAAAAATTTTCTATTGTATCTAATTGAGGTAAAGTATTTTATACAGAAAAAGCCTGCATCTCAGGAAATATCCTTTCGATGCAGGCTTTTTTCTGTCTTATATGTAAGAATGATCGATTTTCGTCACCACGTAATAGTTATCACCGAAATGTTCATGCACAGACTGGAGCACTTCTGTGAGCAGTTCCTCGTCCGTCAGACGGAATCCAAATGGCGCGAGAATGTCAAAAATGAGGTTCGTATGCGTCCCGCCACTCACCATTCTGAAATCGTGAATGGACAAATCTTCATCAATTGCCTTGATCAGAGATACCATCGCCGCTTTCGTCTCACTCACATGCTCATCCGAAGTCACGACCGGATCCATGTGGATCGTTGCCTCACAGCCAAGTGTCTCACGCAGTTCATTCTCAATATTGTCTATCACATCATGCAGTTCCATAATATTTCCCTCTGCCGGAACTTCTGCATGCAATGAGATCATCTGTCTGCCCGGACCGTAATCGTGGACGATCAGATCATGCATTCCGCATACTTCCGAATGTGACATTACGATCTCATCTATTTTTTCTACAAATTCATGTGCCGGCGGCTGTCCAAGCAATGGATTTAATGTCTCTCTGGCAGCGTCAAAACCTGCATAACCGACTAATAAGCCCACAACCAGACCGCAGTAGCCATCAATTTTGATTCCTGTAAAATGGGTGAATATGGATGCCAGAAGCACAACCGTTGTCGCTGCGGTATCACTTAAACTGTCTGTGGCAACCGCTTTCATCGCTGCAGAATCCAGTTTTTTTCCAATAGCACGGTTATAATACGCCATATATAGTTTTACAAGAATGGATGCGATCAGGATCACTGCCACAAGGAGCGTGAACTCTGTTTCCTCCGGATGCATGATTTTTCCGATGGAGTCACGGACGAGTTCGTAACCCATCAAAAGGATTGCCGCAGCCACAACCAGGCCGGAAACATACTCAATCCTTCCATGTCCAAATGGATGCTCCGTATCCGGTTTTGCCCCTGCAAGCTTGAAGCCAAGCAGTGTCACGATCGAAGAACCTGCATCTGAAAGGTTGTTAAAGGCATCTGCTGTGATCGCAATGGAATTGCTTAAAGTTCCTGCGAGAAATTTACCGATAAAAAGCAGTACATTAAATAATATACCGATCACACCGCACAGCATTCCGTATGCCTCGCGCTGTTTTATTTTATCTTCTGAGTCTTTGATAAATATTTTTGCTAATAATGTTACCATGTCACTCTTCCTTTTTTATTCCAGTTTTCCAAAATGTGCAAAAGGCCAGTAAGTAAAAAGTGCTTTTCCTAAAATTTTGTCTTTTGTCACATAAGTGTTGCTCCAATATCTTGCATCCCAGGAATCATTCCTGTTATCTCCCATCATGAAGTACGATCCCTCCGGCACCTCAAATGTATATGGGCCTGTGGCAACAGTCCATTCCTCTTTCAGATAATCCTCCTGCAAAGGCTCTGCCGATCCATTGATATATATTTTTCCATCCTCAATATCAATGGTATCTCCCGGAAGTCCGATCACCCGCTTCACATAAATCTCGCTCTCATCATCCGGATACCGGAATACAACAATATCCCCTCTCTCTGGCTCACCAAAAACATATGCCAGCCGGTTTCCGATAAAACGGTCTCCCGGCAGGATTGTATTCTCCATTGACCCGGTAGGCACATCCGCATTGATGATCAGAAAGTTTTTGATGAGAAGCGCTGCCACTAAGGCAATTGCAAATGGGATCACCCAGCTCATGATCTCTTTGAAAATGGAGGTTTGTTCCTCATCATTCTCCTGATTTTCCGGTGTCTTAATACCGTCTGCCGTCTGCTCATCTTTATGTTCTATTGGATCATTAAAATCTTCTACCTGTAAATCTTCCATTATCTCTTAATCCTCAATTCATTTTCCTTATGATCTGCTATTCTGCTTTTTGCAATAGCTATATTTTACCATAACTGGAATGAAATAGATATGAGAATTTTCCTGTTGCACAAAAAAGACTGCCGGCAGTTTACCTTTTCATAAATCTGCCTGACAGTCTGATGTGCTTTCCGGAAAAAAGCTCTTAGTACTCTTCCTCTTCACCTTCTTCTTTCTCAGAAATATCGTTCACCGGTTTCTCCAGTCCCTCGATCGTGATATGGTTTTTCTCTGCGTAATCCCATAATGCAGCGTGGATTGCTTCCTCTGCCAACAGGCTACAGTGAACCTTCACCGGTGGAAGTCCGTCTAAAGCTTCCATTACGGCTTTATTTGTCACTTCCAACGCCTGCTGTACCGTTTTTCCCTTTACAAGTTCGGTTGCCATACTGCTTGTTGCAACGGCTGCGCCACATCCAAATGTTTTAAATTTTACATCCTGGATGATCCCGTTATCATCAATGTCAAGATACATTCTCATGATGTCGCCGCATTTTGCATTACCAACGGTACCGACACCGCTTGGATTCTCAATCTCTCCAACGTTTCTTGGGTTGTTAAAATGATCCATTACTTTTTCACTATACATACTTTTTATCCTGCTTTCTTTGAAATAACCTGTTATTTTGATCACTGTAAAATCATGTGATTGAAAAATTTATTTATTCTGTTTTTTTACGAAATCCTCATATAATGGGGACATGCTTCTCAAACGTTCAATGATCTTCTTTAACTCGTCTACAACAAAATCGATCTCTTCTACGGTATTCTTCTCGGAAAGTGTCAGACGAAGAGAACCGTGTGCGATCTCATGAGGAAGACCGATCGCAAGCAATACGTGAGACGGGTCTAATGATCCGGAAGTACATGCAGAACCACTGGATGCACAGACACCTGCCTGATCCAATAAGATCAACATGGATTCACCCTCGATATAACGGAAGCATACGTTTACGTTGTTTGGCAGACGGTCATGTCTGTCACCGTTCAATCTCACATATGGGATTTCTGTTAAAATACGGTCGATCAGATGATCTCTTAAGCTGATCTCTTTTGCACTTCTCTCTGCCATGGTATTTTTTGCGATCTCGGCTGCTTTGCCGATACCTACGATACCCGGTACGTTCAGAGTTCCGGCTCTACGTTTTCTCTCCTGCGCACCACCGTGGATGAAGGAAAGAATCTTCACGCCTTTTCTGATATACATTACGCCGATTCCCTTTGGTCCGTTGATCTTGTGGCCGCTGGCACTCAGCATATCAATGTTCATCTCATCCACATCGATCGGAATATGTCCAAATGCCTGTACTGCGTCCGTGTGGAATAATACGCCATGTTCATGTGCGATACGTCCGATCTCCCTGACCAGCTGGATGGTTCCGATCTCGTTATTTGCTGTCATAATGGAAATCAGGATTGTATCAGGACGGATTGCTGCCTCTAACTCGTCCAGTTTTACTTTACCGTTTTCGTCAACGTTCACATATGTGATCTCAAAACCTTTTTTCTCCAGATAAGCACAGGTGTGAAGGATCGCGTGATGTTCGATCGTGCTTGTGATGATGTGTTTTCCTTTGGACGCATAAGCGTCTGCGGTTGCCTTTAATGCCCAGTTATCAGACTCGCTGCCGCCGCCTGTAAAATAAATCTCATCTGTCTTCGCATTGATCAGTTCTGCCACGGAAGTCCTTGCTTTATCAACCGCCTTTTTGCTCTCAGATGCAAAACTGTAAATTGCAGATGGATTGCTGTATACTTCTGAAAAATATGGAAGCATCTCCTGTAACACTTCCGGATATACCTGCGTTGTTGCTGCATTATCTAAGTAAATCAGTTTACTCATATCTTTGTACCTCTTTCTATCTCTAAATTAGTTTGTAATTGATATTTCCTAGTTATTTGATATGATATAAGTATTATAACGCATTATTTCCCCTTGTCAAGGTAGGAATTGTTTTCTTTTTTGTACAAGTACGCTATTCTTTTTCATAGCCGCCCGATACCTGACAATATATAAGTATCACGGCAATTCTTCCAGACCGCTGAACATTTTCATGAGTTCTTTTTCTCCATAATCGTCAAAGTCAACAGTGAGCATCATGTCATCCTCTCTTACCACGGAACCTGTGCCGTATTTTGGATGACGGACGCGGCGTTTTTCTGTGGTTACAGTTTCATTTCCTACCGAAATGTTCTTTGTTCCTGTATTCGCCGATGGATTTTTGCCCCCTGATATTTTGCCGGCTTCCTGCAGTTCTCTGTGCTCTCCACGCTCTGCAAGGATCTGGCGCTTCAGATCCTGTAAATGCGTTGCCGAGGACTCCTTGTCCTTCTCCTGTCCTTCGACCAGATTTCCCGGTATCATGCGCAGATATCTGCTCGGCCCGGGTGCTGCCCGGTACTGTCCCGGACTTGTGTAATAGGAAAGTTCCAGATGTTCTTTCGCCCTTGTGATTCCGACAAAAAAGAGACGCTGCTCCTCCTCTTCCTCCTCAAAACTTTTGGTCTGCAAAGGAATCAGCCCATAATTCACACCTGTGATAAAAACATGGGAAAACTCCAACCCTTTGGATGCATGAAGTGTCATAAGCTTTACAGTATCGTTTTCATTATGTATCTCTTTTTTCAAAATATTCGTTCCATACAAAGACGCCATATTCAAAAATTCCGAAAAACCTTCCACGACATTTTTCTGCTGCTCTTTCTGGTAGGTGGTCATGCGCTCCAAAAAGTCCATGACGCAGATTCTGTCTTCTACATACGAAGCTGTCGTTGGATGGAGATGATTTTCCAGAGAAAAATAGTTCCAGAGGTCTTCTGCTGTTGTGGATTGAGCGTTGAAATATGCTTGCGAAAATCCAAGCATTTGCTTACGGATATCTGAGTTTATTTTTTGCTTCTCTGATTGTGGAGTCTCTGTCTGTGTTTTCCGGGTTTCACTCAGAATATCAATTGTTTTTTCCGCCTCTTTCACCGACATGCCGAGCCCGTATCTCTTATCCGCAAGCGCCGCTATGCCGGAACTTTTATCCTTCGGGTTGACAGAAAAACGCAGTACCCTGATCAGCCAGTCCAGAACCGGAATATCTTTCACAGTCTTTTTTAACGAAACTTCGAATGGAATGCCTTCTTTTTCAAAAACATGTTCAAAAATTTCTGACTGGTTCTGCAAACGGTAAAAGATCGCCATTTCCCGGTATGGAAGCCCCGACACATGCAGATCCCTGATCCTGCCTGCAAGATAGTCAGCCTCCTGAAACGGATCATACATATTCCGGATCTGAATTTTATCACCGCTCTCCCTGCCGCCCTGCAAGGTGCCTCCCTGCTGCATGAAGCAGCGTGCCACTGCAAGGATTTCACTGCTGGAACGGTAATTCACCGGAAGTGTCAGCTCCGTTGCCTGATATTTGGTCTTCAGCTGATAAAAAATATGAAAAGCACTTCCACGCCAACTGTAAATGACCTGATTCGGATCACCTACTGCAAAAAAACAGGTCTGTGGTTTTTTCAGGCAGTCGATGAGCTCTAACTGTTTCTCATCGCTGTCCTGCACTTCGTCCACGATGATCCAGGAGATATCTTGCATTCCTGTATTCTCGTTGTCTTGCAAGTTCGCATTCTTTTTTGATACTTCTTCTATTTCTGCTGACATCTTCACCAATTTACATGTGTTTTCCAGCAGCTCGTCAAACGTCATTTTATCCTGGCGTCTCTTTTCTTCCTTTAGCAATGCCTTTAATTTTTCAATATCATCCTGATATTTGCTGTTTTTTTGTTCCAGACGCTTTTTCAGCCGGTTTTTATATTTGATTTTCAACTGATAAGTTAAGATCACCTGCTCTGCCATCTCAAGTTCTTCGTCCGGATCCATCACCATAAATTCTTTGGTATAACCCAGATTTTCCACCGGAAGCATTTTCTTCAACATCGTAAGACACACACTGTGAAATGTTCCAAAGCCCCACAACTGTTCCGCTGTGATCTCCGGCTCCAGCGCATACAGACGCTCTTTGATCTCATCCGCAGCCTTATTTGTAAAAGTCAGAACGACCATCTTTTCATATGGAATCTGCTTCTCGTAATGCAGATACATAACCTTTGTGATAAGAACCGTCGTCTTACCGCTTCCCACATTGGCGTTCACAAGACAAGCGTTGCTCTCATCGAAAACGGCTGCTTTCTGGTATTCATTTAGACGTTGTAGCTGTTGTGTGTAATTTTCTTTAAATTCCATATTTCTTTAAATCCACCCTGCCATTCACCACTTCAATGCCATCTGCTTCCAGAAGCTTCGCCTGTACATTCTCTCCGCCAAAAGCGAAAGCCCCTGCTAATTCTCCCTTGGAATTCACAACACGATAACATGGGATATGCTCCGGATCCGGGTTATGGTGCAGGGCATTTCCGACAGCTCTGGACATTCTCGGATTTCCGGCAAGCTCTGCCACCCTGCCGTAAGTTGCCACTTTACCTTTTGGAATGGTTTTCACCGCCTCATAAATACGCTTCGTCGGACTGTCTGTGATAATGTCATAGCTTTCTGCAATCATCTGCTTCACATCCTTATCCGGGATTGTCCCATCTAAAATGATCGTATTCCAGTGTTCTTTATTCTGATGATATCCCGGAAGCACGGACGCATAGGCATCCCTCCAGAAATCGCGCCACTCCGGGCGCACTTTCACATTCAGATTGATGTATCCGTTCCGCTCATATACCCACAAAAATGCCTTTTTGCTTCCATGCACACGCACTAACTCCCAGTTTGGATCATGGAACGGCGTTTCCAGATAAGTGTCTGAAAATGACAGTCCGTATTTTGTTGCTTCTTCTCTTGTTTTCATTTTAGCCTCCGTTCCATCTTCTCCATCGCGTCCTTATCCGGCTCTCTCACTTCATCTGCGAGTGCCACCTGAATCTGGAATCCAACCGGCACATCCGCATAATAACTGATAATATTCTTAAGGCTCTCGCGGTTTCCCGGCTCCATCACCCAGTCTGCATAAAAGGCGCTGGATAATTTTAAGATCAGCATCCGCTCTCTCACTTCGACCGCCGGAACAGTCTGTAAAAATGCGGCAAAGTTCTCTCCGTTTTCACTGATCTTTTTGCAGAACTCCTGCCACTGCTCTCCTAACTTTTCAAACGAGAACTCTTTTCTCCTGAACGTGGACGGCGCATGCTCTGCGGTCTTCACTCCCATCGGGACATCCCAGTGTTCCAGCAGGTTTTCCAGTCCGAAAAGTACCATCTGCCTGTCAAGCCGGTAATCTCCCACACAGGCGGCACAGCCATCTTTGCATCCACAGCCTTTTACAAGCTTCACGGCATTTATGATAATCTCTTCCATATTATCATAAATCTTTTCAGAGAATCCAAGTCCCCCCACATACTTATCGTAAAAATAGATGTCTACGTCCGAGCTTGTGTCAAACGCAAGTTCCAGTGCATTCGCCGATGTAATGACCCCGATGTCCTCCTGCTCTGTCATCGTCACCATCCGGGCAGCATTTTTCAGTGCAAAACAGACGCCCTCATAATAATTGTTCCGCACCATTTTCGTATTCTCATTCACCTGGATCAGTCCGCGGTAAACCCTGACCACATTCTCCGGCACACGCATCCAGGTACTCTCCGTATCATAGTCTTTGGAGAGTGCCTTCGGTAACTGCTCATAGCCAAGATTCTGATGATTGTGAAACTGCATTTTCTTAAACATATAAACGTAATCGCTCACATTGACATCGCCAAAATGAAGCTCTGTGCGCGCAAGCGGCATATTTTTACTCTCGTGAACGATCTTCACACTCGCTTCCCCTGCCGCGACTGTATAATAATTTCCATTAAATGGCACTGCATAGGCAGTCCGGCTCTCAAGATCAAGCTTTGTCACCTGATAGGCAACGCCGTCATGCATGTAGACCGCACCATCGTGAAGCTCGCGGAACGCCTGACTCTCGTCCATCTCTGTGATCTCTTTTCCGCTGTCCTTGTGCAGAAGCTTATAGCGCTTCTCGTCAATATTGCGCATGGAAAAATCCCCCGCCGGGAACTCACCGCCAGACCACGCAAATTTTCCATTGTGGCTCGACAGTTCCTCAGCGCGGAGAAGTACCGGGATTGCCTCGCCAAGATCCGGAAACAGGGAAATATCATCAAGCGTCAAAGGAATCTCCGCTGCTGCCGCACGGATATGCGCCAGCTCAATGATCAGATTATTCTTATCGATCACAGCATTTTCACTGCTTCCCTCAAACAGCCAGCCCGGCTCAAGCGCAATGTACTGGTCAAACGGCTGATTGTCGAGAATGAGATAGTTGCTGCTCCTTTTCCCGCTTCTTCCAGCACGCCCTGTCTGCTGCCAGAATGAGGCTCTGGTGCCCGGATAACCGACTAACACCGTGGTACTGATCTTTCCGATATCAATTCCAAGTTCTAATGCATTCGTGGAAACAAGTCCCATCAGTTCTCCCGAGATCATCTGATTTTCAATCTGTTTCCGCTCAAGCGGCGTGTAACCGCCACGATAACCGGAGATTTCATCCGGCTTATGCGTGCCTAAAAATCCCTCCGCTTCCAAATGGTCTCTCGTCTCTTTTAAGACGATCTCCACATTCTTTCTGGACTTCGTAAACGCAATAAAATTTTTCCCTTCATCCATCAGTTCCGGCAAAAGCTCTGCAGCTACCGTTGTAATGCGAACCTGACCATAATAGTTATCGTCTTTCCCCATGATCTTCGGTGGCTGGATGAGATAATATCCACGTTCTGCTGCAGGTGAGCCGTCCTTATCCACAAGTGTAAACTGCTTTCCACAAATCTCCGTTGCTAGCTCTACCGGATTAGCGATCGTAGCAGAACTGCAAAGAAACTGCGGATTGGAATGATAATAACGGCATACTCTTGAAAGCCTACGGAACACATTTGCCAGATGCGAACCGAACGCTCCACGATACGTGTGCAGCTCATCGATCACAATGTATTTTAAATTGGAAAAAATAAAATCAAACCCGTATTTGCTGTGATTCGGCAGAAAAGCCCCATTCACCATCTCCGGGTTTGTCAATATGATATTGGCACTCTGCCGGATTCTTGTACGCTCCGCCACCGGCGTATCCCCATCATACACGCCTGCCACAATACGGTTCTCTCCAAAATACTCCAGATAAGGTGCGATCGCACGGTACTGGTCTGCCGCAAGTGCCTTGGTCGGGTAAATGAAGATTGCCCTTGTCAGCGGATTTTTCAAAATGTCCTGTAAAACCGGGAGCAGAAAGCTTAATGTCTTGCCGCTCGCCGTTGATGTTGTGATAACAACATTTTTCCCGGAAGTCACTTTCTCAAACATTTCCGTCTGATGACAATATAATTTTTCAATTCCGTGCTCTTTTAAATACCCTGCCAGTTCCGGCAGCAGATTCTCCGGAAAATCATCGTATACTGCCGGGTGAGCAGGGATTGTTTTTTCATAAATAATGCAGTCTTTGATGTCCATGGAAAAGTCCTTCCTATTTTCTGACAGATGTCGGAATATCAATATTTAGTCCAAGCAGCATCTTTACCAGCCATACAAAGAAAATCAGCACCAGTATCGGAATCAGGCATGAAGTCACAAGCAAAATTGCCAATGCCTCGATAAAGTTATTCAACACATTCTCCACATTCGCAGTCGCTGTGGACACTCCTTCCTGCACTTTATTAAAAAGTCCTGAGAAAAATCCACCGGCATTTTCTTTGCTGTCACTGTCTGAATCACTCTGGGATTTTTCATTGCTGCTCTTATCATCCACCTGTCCACTTTCTCCTGTTTCAGATTCTATCTCATCGGTTGTCTGCTTCGCAGTCTCTATCGTACTCTCGATGGATGACGCATAGGTTGTCTCGATCATATCCGCCACCTTCACGCTCGCCGGGATCACAAGATACACTGCCAGTCCGAAAAGCAGGAATTTCTGTGCGACCACTCGCAATATCTCTTTCCTCCACAACAGATACCCGGAGAAAAATACACATGCAATTGGAACCAGTATCTTAAATGCCGCATATCCGGTGATCGTCACCAGATATTTTTCCAGATAAATAGCACTGAGCACGATCAAAAAATAACTGCTTAAGTCAGCCAGCTTATTGGCGATCGGCGTTCCGACATCCCCCGGAATCAGCGTGATTGCTGCCGATGCCGCCGTGGATGCTGCGGCAAGCTCCATGACGGTTGTTTTCTTGTCGTCCAGTGACTGTATCGTCTTTGCATTGAATTCTGTCGAAGAAGTGAACCGCGCAATCACAAAAAATGACAGCAGGGCGATCACAATCGGGATCAGAGCGAATATGATTTTTTTCTGTTTTTCGTTTTCCATGTATGTGTGCTCCTTTATACTACAACTTCATCGGACAGGCATCCCTGTCTTATCTGCAAAAATTCCATACATTTTTGCTAAAATATATAAAAAAGTATATCCTCTTTTAAATTTTCATGCAACCAAAAGCACTTAGATACACTGAACAAAATCCCCCAACTTACCGATATATAAATTATCGAAACAAGTAGTCAAATTTATTTCACGGAGGAAATAAAGATGAACTTAACCGTAAGCAATTATTTTGGCGGAACGATGAATGGATTCTCCACTGCCACGATCAACACAAGAAACACTGGAATTTCCAAAAGCAGTTCCTTTAGCACAGGAAAGTCAACCAAAAAATCTCTTAATTATAATGCAAAACAAATCTCCTCACAGCTTATCCGCGCCACAAAGTCGCGGACTGCCGCTGCGGTTCTCACCAAGGCAAAAAGTACAGTCAATAATTTACAGCACTGCCTCGGAACCGGGGAATATGATGACAGTGAGGTACAGATTGCCCTCGCACACGCAAAAAGAATGGTAAAATGCGCCCAGTCCAAGGTGTCTAATCTGAAACAGGAAGAAAATTTACAGCGGAAATATGAACGTGAAAAATCAGCAAAAGAAATGCAGCAGAAGTCCGAAGTGAAACGCCGCGTCCACCAGAAAGAAAATGATCTGAAACAAAAGATGGCGACAGAGGAGATTCAGCAGGTACAGAAAGAGAAATCAAGACGTCAGGAAATCATCCGCAAACGCCGTATGCACCGCAATGAAGAGCGCAGCAACATCAACGAAGCGGATATGAAATATCTGCAAAATACTATGGATTACAAACACGGCGGTATTTCCACTGCAGCCGGTGCAGCAACCGTCGATCTGTCTTATGTCGGACTGCAGATGAGTGAATTACAGCAGATGGAAGCACAAACGGAAGCTCAGATGAATGCCGAGTTAAATGCCACCGCCGATGCAGGCACTGTAGATACAGCCACCTGCGACAGTGGCTCATCTGCCGCAGCAGCCTCTTTCAATGGAAGCGTCAGCTCTGGAAGTGTTCTATAATTTCACCATGGGAAAATATTTTTAGAATCCCATCTTCATAGCTCACGAAGAAAATAATATTTGTTTATATCGTTTTTCTTTTCATTTACGCTGTGAATGACTTGTGAGAGAACTCTTATACATGCCCAATCAACGCTGTGAATTGCACCACAAAATCTGCAATTTACGTTATGGAACTTTGGTTGGCTTTGATCTCTGCCGCTTGTAATCTGGATTGACGGATTTGCACAGACTTAAATCATTGCATGCTGCACAGTCTTGGATAAATAAAAAATAGAACTGATTTGTTTTCAGGATTTTGGGAGCGGCCGGTCCTTAG
>OHFV01000694.1_pt1 | contig 19298 bp, 15 predicted proteins | sample 1567611 | NCBI WGS metagenome assembly OHFV01 (sample SAMEA3879532, study PRJEB24766) | human gut metagenome | biome: human-associated habitat; feature: feces | place: USA | collected 1985/1987
ACATTAATTATAGTAACTAAAAATCTTATCCTTCTGTATCAACACACATATGTCTTTATCTTACGCATTACCATAATCTCTATGTCCGAATATAGCAGTACCAACTCTTATATGAGTAGCACCTTCTTCAACAGCTATAACATAATCATTAGTCATACCCATTGAAAGCACATCCATATTGATATTATCAATGTTTTTAGCATTAATGTCAACACATAATTGCTTTAATTGTCTGAAATAACACCTATTATCTTCGGGATTTTCTACATATGGAGCACTTGTCATCAATCCACGGACTCTAATTCCACTAAATCCACTAATTGCTCTAACAAACGCTTCAACTTCTTCTGGTTTAAAACCAAATTTATTAAGTTCGCCTGCAACATTTACTTCAATTAAAATGTCAGCTATAATCCCTTTTTTAACAGCCTCCTGATTAACAGCCTCTGCTAATCTTAATGAATCAACCGAATGAATCATAGAAGCCCTGCCAACAACATATTTAACTTTATTACGCTGTAAATGTCCTATCATATGCCATACTATATCTTTAGGAAGAGCATCAACTTTATCTACCATTTCCTGAACATAATTCTCTCCAAACTGGTGTTCACCACATTCATATATCTGCATTATATCTTCCTGTGGCTTAGTCTTGCTTACTGCAATAAGGCACACTTCACTCTTATCACGTCCGCTCCTCTCGCAAGCTGCTTTAATATTCTTCTTAACAGCTTCATAATTAGATTTTAGCATTTCATTATGATTATCCAACATAGCAATTCTCCATTCTGATTAATATATCATTTCATTTGGCTGGTATTTCAATGCGTCTAATATAATTCGGTCATACACTGATATTCCGTGTGTAAGATTTTGCTTGACAATATAATATTCATTATTCTCATCAATAATCTCAACCGGACAGAATATTGTATATCCGGTATTAACACAATATACACCTTTTAACTTCTTCGTTGCCCCGATAACATACCTTGATGCAGAGTCTGGCATTACAACCGCAATTCCTGATTCCCAGTCTGACTTGCTTACATACACATAATCATCAGTAAGCTTGTATATATCTGCTTCAACAAATGTAGTTATAAGATTACCATTATCATATTTCTCACATATAAATCCCTGATTACTGCTGTTACCACCTTTTGTAAGGTAAGACCTTGGAATTTCGTAGAATTCATTTTCTGTAACTGCTGACACAGGTATCTTCATACCACTCTTACCAGTTGTAACAAGCTCAATATCAAGAAATCTTTCCTGTGCATATCTTATCATATAGCTGTCTAGTGATAACTTTCCATAATAGCCATCGCTCTTCTCTATAATAGAAAAACCACATTTTACTGTCATATTATCTTTCTTAATCTTAATATTAAGGCTTTTCTTAGAAGCCAGTCCATACTCATCAATATCATCTTTAGATAACCTGATAAGCATATACCAGTCTTCACTTGTAACTATCTTATAAGCAGGATTACCTGATACAATAAGTGATTCACCTTTTAAATTATTCTTATTATAGTTATCTTTATTGAAATCATTAGTTGTTACATTGTTGTCATTAATCTGTTCGTATCCGTCAACCGCATATACAACAATACCATTGCTTTCAGCTGTTACTGTCTGGAAAAGGTTCTGACTTCCTGTATTCTCTACAATAGAATCAAGGTTAGCAACAACATTTTCATTAATAGACTGTAATACAGTCACATTAAGGTCTGATTTCAGGTCATATACATATGTAAAATCACTTCCATCATAATCAGTCTTATAATTATTGAGTGTCGTCTTAATATCTGATAAATTCTTCTCTGAAAGTGAATTCTCACCTAATTTGTTATATGAAGAAAGTATCTCTGATACCCTGCCGGTTTCATCGACAGTATAAATGGTATCGCCTTTCTTAACTCTCGTCCCTTCCCGCTGGTAATAATTGACATTGCCAGAATAAGGCGAATTGTATACACTTTCCTCTCTTACTGCTAACGCTGTAAATACAGCATTATTCGTTAATGAACCTACGTTAACTTCATATGTCTGAACCTTTGCTTTGGTTGTATACAACACAAAAAAACATATTATATAAATAAGTACAAGGGCAAATATAAATGCCACAGCCCGTGGTCTTCTTTTATACCTGACTACTTTATTACCTGGCATAACTCCTCCCTTAATCATTAATAATACATCAAAAGCTACCGTTCTTGTTCAAACGGCAGCTTATATTTTAATAATTCTCACTGATTATTGATATATTTCTCTCCATTCCATATCGCCTCTTTCCAGCGACTTAATCAATAATTCTGCTGTGGCAAGATTAGTTGCTAATGGAATATTATACATATCACACAGCATACATATATTATTAGAATCTGGTTCATGAAGATTTGGTGATTCCACATCTCTTAGGAAAATGACAAGATCAAGCTGATTATGCTCAATCTGGGCACAAAGCTGCTGGTCACCACCAAGATGTCCTGCAAGGAACTTGTGTATAGAAAGATTAGTAACTTCTTCTACAAGTCTTCCTGTTGTACCCGTCGCAAATAACTGATTCTTGTTTAGAATTCCTTTGTATGCAATACAGAAATTCTGCATTAATTTCTTCTTTGAATTATGTGCTATTAAACCAATGTTCATAAGAACCCCCTATCTTATGCTGTTATTTTATCAAGATTGCATTTTAATGCTATGGCTTGTTACAGCCAATATCTTTAATACTTATCTATTATCCACGGAAATCATCTGCAAATATCTCATCATCTCTGTCGACATTTCTTTGCAGATTGATATTCAACACAATTCCCATTGCCGCAAATAAATTAACAAGTGATGTTACGCCACAACTAAAAAATGGAAGTGGCAAACCTGTATTAGGCAGAAGCTTTGTAACAACGCCTATATTAATAAACGTCTGGAATGCTATATACGCCGCTACACCGCAGCATATCAGCCGCCCTTCTAAGTCCTTAGCCCTTACTGCTGTAATTATACACTCTATTACGATAGTAAACAACAAAAAAATTGTAATTAAGCCGCCTACAAATCCAAGTTCTTCACCTATAACCGCAAATATAAAGTCATTCTGTGCTTCTGCTATATATCCGGCATTCTTAAGTGAAGATGGATCTTCATTATTAAGGCCTTTACCTGATAACTGCCCTGAACCTATTGCCTGAACCGCATAATTCTGCTGATATACACCGGCACTTACCGTTCCATCAGTAGAATCACTTCCGTATATGAAATCGACAATACGATTTCTCTGATATTGTTCCATAAATACAGGATCCGGTGTAGCAATAATGTATACAAGAAATGCTGCTATAAGTGGAACTACAACAAGCAGCACCATACCAATTATCTTATAACTTATCCCTGCACAGAATATAATAGTAACTACTATAAGAACAACCATAACAGTGGTAGATAAATCTGGTTCTTTAACTATAAGCAGTATAGGAACTAAAAGTACAAGTGCAATTATGACAAGAAACTTCCACGTATTAAGCCTGTCCTTATACATAGATATTACCTTAGCTAAGAATATGGCTATAATAAGTTTCATAAACTCTGAAGGCTGTATCTGAAAAGATGTACCTATGCCAAGCCATCTTTTCGCACCGTGGCTTGATTTACCTATAAGCAGTACAAGAACAAGCAATATATTGCCTATTGCATACCAAAGCCAGTAATATTTAGTTATAAATTTGTAATCAACAAATGATATAAAAATCATCATTAAATATGCTACAGCCATACCAGCACCCTGCTTTATGGTATAACTTGAATTAGCACTGTTTACAACCATTAACGCATATATACAGGTAATTGTTATCAAAGCAATAAGCCTGAAATTATACGATCTTAGTTTATATTTTTTAAACATAAATTCTCCACCACAATAATCCTTATTTGATTACACGTGATTATTTGTCACTATTTCTCATATCCTTAATTGGAATATTAGCATAGATTGCAGGTACAGAACCATTATCACCTTCTGATTCTGTAGATGTTATCTGGATATCAAGTCCTTCTGCATCTATTACCATGTATTTTGAAATAACTTTAATTATGTCATTCTTTATCATTTCCATAACTTCAGGAGAGCAATTAGCCCTGTCAGATACGAGCAAAAGCTTAAGTCTGTCTTTTGCTACATCACCAGAACCCTTCTTCTTAAATAAATCAAGTAAACTCATATCTTCTTCCATTCTGCCATATATGGCTCATATACTTAAGGCCTGAATTGGTCTTAGTTCTTTTTATCACCCTTAAAGAGTGATGATAACTTCTTAAAGAATCCACCTTTGCCATTAAGATCAAGGAAAGGTACATCTTCACCGAGAATTCTATGACATATGTTCATATATGCCTGTCCAGCCATACTGCTGTCACCTACTAAAGACTGACCCTTGTTAGTAGCAACTACAATATTCTCATCATCTGGAACAGCACCTATTACATTGAGCTGTAAAATGTCGTTGACATCTGCGATTGACATCATCTCACCTCTGTTGACCATATCCATTCTTATTCTGTTGACAATTAAATCCTCGCGGTCTTTTAAGCCATTAGCATCTAATAAACCTACAATTCTGTCAGCATCACGGATAGCTGAGACTTCTGGAGTAGTTACAACTAAAGCTCTGTCAGCTGCAACTATGGCATTCTGGAAGCCCTGCTCAATACCGGCTGGGCAATCAAGTAATATGTAATCAAAGTTCTCTGGATCTGCTTTAATCTCATCTACAAGCTTAATCATCTGTTCAGGTGAAATAGCTGACTTATCCCTTGTCTGTGCTGTTGGAAGAAGATACAGATAAGGACATCTCTTATCTGTAATCATAGCCTGCTTTAAACGACAGTTACCCTCTACAACATCTACAAGATTGTATACAATTCTATTCTCAAGTCCAAGTACTACATCAAGGTTTCTAAGGCCTGTATCTGTATCAATCATAACAACCTTTTTTCCAAGCTTAGCAAGACCAGTACCTATATTAGCTGTAGTTGTAGTCTTACCTACGCCGCCTTTTCCTGACGTAACAACAATAACTTCACTCATTTTATTTCCTCCAAAATTAATATACTAAGTAAATAAATACACAATAAAATAATTATGCGTAATTTTGCTCATTAAATCAAGACTTTTTTTGAATTTATGAACATTTATTCTAAAATAAACCTGTTTACACATTCAAATTTATAAATGAATATCTTCAAGTACATCCTGTGCAAAATCTTCAACATATATATTGCCTTCAAATACATATGCTATCTTAGGCTGTACACCTTTGACCTTGCTCTTTAATCTCTTCTTTATAACAACAGGAGCATCTGAGCTTCTGGCTATAACATCTGCAATCTTAATCTGCATAGGATCCATATCAAGAGCAACAACAAATGCATTCTCATTGCCATTGGCACCTGCATATATATTGCCTCTTAAGCTTCCTAATACGATAACATTGCCACACGCTATAACCTTGCCACCCGGATTAACATCTCCAAGTATTACTACACTACTCTCTGTTTCAAGAACTTGTCCTGATCTTAATGTTCCTTTATAGAACTGGCATAATGGCTGTGTAAGTGTATTATCTGTCGATACATCATCTATGCTGGCACTGGAAAATACACGGCTGTGCATAACCTCTTCATTTGTATTATCATATGGTACATCTGGCAATATGCCATCTCCGGCAACCTTGGCGATTGCTCTTGCGTACACTTCATCTTTATCCTTGTTGTGTTCCATCAGACACACAATGTTAATATCCGACTCCTCAGATATAATATCAAGAATTTCCTGCTCCTCGTTGTCAGTAAGATTTCTTCCTTCAAGTGATAATGCAAGATTGGCTTTTTCAAAGAATTTGGCTGACGCCGCAAATTTGGTTCTTATTCTGTCTTTGAGCTCGTCAAATCCAAGATTATCATCGAGTTTAACAGTAATTCCATTCTTACTTCCCTTGATTACTACTGAGTTATCCAACTATCTTCACCCCTTATTTAATATTATTTATAACTATTCCATTCCATAATATATCTTATACACATCTGCTGTCAAATCCATAGATGTTGTTGATGAGTATCCGTGCTGGATACATACTGATACACATATCTGCGGATCATCGTATGGAGAATATGTTACAAGTAATGAATGGTCCGGTTCGTTAGTATTTTCCTGTGCAGTACCTGACTTAGCTGCAATCTTTAAACCAAGCTTGGCTATTGTTGAATATGAATTACCTGCGAGCATCATACCCTCGTGTACTGTACTCCATATATTACTGCTTAGTTCAACCTGATGATCAACATCAGCGTGATTATCTTCAATAAGATTACCATCAGAATCTGTAATCTTATCTACTAGTGTAAGATTATAGCAGGTTCCTGATGTAGCTATAGTTGTTACATATCTTGCAAGGTTTAATGTACTGTATTTGTGGTTACCCTGACCGATAGCTGAAGCAACTGAGTTAGTATTAGAAGCCATTGGCTCACTTTCCTCAATTTCAACACCTGCTTTAGTCGATAAACCCAAAAGGTCTGAGTATTTCTGTAATATAGTTGTTCCGTAAGTACTGTTATAATTGCCATTCTTACTGCACGCAAGATTATAACCTACATTATAGAAGAATACATTACAGGAATCTCTTATCGCTGTTGCAGCCACTTCGCCACCATGTCCTGATAATCTCCAGCATTTTGGTGATGGTGTTACTTTATCAAATGAACCAGAACAATAAAATGTAGTTCCAGATGATATTATACCTGTATCCATACCTGCTATAGTTGTGCATGGCTTGTATGTTGAACCGGGTGCAGTAAATGACTGTGTTGCCCTGTTTAACATAGGACTTGCCTTATCATTAATAAGACTGTTGAAATACTTGGCATCAACGCTTCCTGACAGCTTGTTATTATCATAGCTTGGATAAGATACCATTGCTATGATATCACCATTCTTAGGATTTGTTACAACAGCAGATGCTGAACAAGGTTCTAATGCAAGCTGGGCAGGAGTTATTATTTTATTAGATATCGCATATGTCATAAAATCATATGCTCCAAGGCTTCCTGCTGCTAATGCTGAATATCTTGAATTCTCAGAATTCATATCAAGCACTCCCTGTTCATACAAAAGCATACATACCTGTCTTCCTGATATAGAACCAGAATTAATCATATATTTATACATTTTCTTATAAAATGAAGTATCTTCCCTTAAATATCCATCAATATAATCAAGAAGTGCATCATATGATTCTTGTAAACTTGTGTACTGTTCAGTAGAGAAAACATTAAGATTAATCCAATTCTTAGCTATTCCGTGTGTCAGAAGTTCTTTAAGACTTGTTCCATCTGCCTGTGTCCAGTCCTTATATACATCATCTGTTGTATCGACATTAGATGTATTAAATACCCCTCTGTCTTTAAGGCTTGTATACACATACCATATATAAAGCTGCTGTTCTTCGTTTAGCTTTCCATAAGGTGTATCACCGTCAGCTAACTCACTTCGTATCCAGTCCATTGTACTGTCCTGTTTTGAAAGAAAAGCTGAATAAACCTGTGCCTCCGTGTCTGTACTCTGTTCAGCGATATGCTTTATTGACACAATATTGTTATCAATAAGTGCAAAATATACTTCTTTAGCAAGAATGTATACAGTATCTACACTTCCGTTAGAAGTATATGAATACTTGGTATCACCACTTGTCATATAAGTAAGAAGTATCTGTACAAGTCTGTCCTCAATTGCATTATATAGATTTTTCTGAAGATTAATATCGATTGTAAGGTACACATCATTGCCAGTCTCTGGGTCTGTCTCACCAAGTACCTCTGTAATTCGTCCTACTGTATCTACATAAACCTGTCGTTCACCCTTAGTACCTGAAAGCACTGATTCCATACTCTTCTCAATGCCACTCTTACCTACAGTATCGTTACTGTCGTACTTATCTCCAAGTGTTTCTAACTCGCTTGTAGATACTGTACCTGTGTATCCTAATATCTGTGAGCAGTATACACTGTCCACATATCTTCTTATATATTGTTCTTCTACTGTAACACCTGTCAGATCATCTGAACTCTCAAGTATTGCCGCAACAGTTTCATCTGATACCTCATTGGCAATTGTAAAAGAAATGTATCTGTTATATGAATTAGCAGACATATATCTTCTTAAATTAACAATCATAAGTGCATGGTCAACAGAAAAACCTGCTGCTTCTACCATATACCCCTGTGATTTAAGGAAACTAACTGTTGATGAAAGAACCGTTGCCTGATTTTTTGAACTATCAGACGCAACAACAACCTCATACTTTTCACATAACTGTCTGAAAAGCTCCTGTGCTGTTACATTTCTTTCTTCATCACTAAGCTCACTTATTGAACGTTTGCCATATATATCCCTTAAAAATCTTAAAAGTTCATTATCCTTTATATTGAATACATACTGTCCGTCTTCATATACAATAGGAAAATCATTAGAATATGTATCTCCCTTTGCCTCAATAATATCAAGTGTCTTATCTATTGAAGCATTAAGCTTTTCATTCTTCTCTGCGTTATTGTTATATTTACCGCTGTCACTTATTCTTACGGCATATGCAAGGTCATTATAAGCAAGAAGCACACCATTCTTGTCGAATATTCTTCCTCTTGTCGCCGCAACGCTCATATCTTTCTGTATAGAACTTGATAAATCTTTTACATAAGACTCTCCATTGATTATCTGCAATCCAAACAGCCTGTTAATAAGCACGCCTACCAATATGGCAAATACCAATATAAGTGGAAAAATTCTTGATTTGAAAAGACTTAATATATACTCAAATACTTCCTTCATCTAATATACCTTTTTTCCTTTTCTTCCATTGAATATCTAATATTGAATCGAACTTCATCAAAGGATAATACAATACCAATGCTACAACTAATGTATACACAACCTCCGGCATAATAAATCTTCTTAAAAAGAAGTCTACATTCAGCCTGTTGTGTAATAAGAAATTGCCTATATATGATAAAAATTCAAAAACAAAATCAGATGCCATTATCATTGCCAATGGAATAAGGACTTCAACCTTCTCATATTCTTTATAAAATATTCCCGAAAAATATCCTATGTATACAAAAACCAATGCTGAAAATCCAAACAGTGAAGAAAAGAAAAGATCATACATAACACCTGATAAGAAGCCTACTAACATTCCTTCATTCCTGCCTTTAAAAAAGCCAAACAGCACCGGCAGTATTATAAGCAGATTAGGTGTAATGCCACCTATTCCGATAGCATTGCCAAATGTAACCTGTATCAGATAAAATAATAATATTAAAATTATTTCTGCAACTTTCCTTTTCATAACACTCCTGCTTTAAATCACTGATTTTTCATTTCCGTTATAATAAGTACCTCTTGAAGATTATTAAAATCAACTGCTGGGACAAGATAACCTGACTGTGTCAGATTATTAGAATCCGCTGTTACATCCTTTGCATATCCTATAAGAATTCCCTGAAGATATTTGTCGCTGATATTGGAAGTAACTATCTTATCACCATTTCTTACTGTTATATCAGCCTTAATATGGTTAAGATGTACAAGACCACTGTCAGAAAGCTCAATATCTCCCTCAACTATACAGGTATCATTAGTATCTATTAACATTCCACTTACTGAATTATTATCTTCAATAATTGTCTTGACTATGGAATAATTCTTTCCTACCTCAGCAACTATTCCAACAAGACCACCACTTGCAATAACATTCATATCTTTCTTAATTCCGTCATCAAGGCCTTTATCTACTTTAAATGCCTTAGACCAGTTATCTGTTGTAACACCGATAACTCTTGCACCTACTTTAGTATAGCCCGGATACTTCTCGTCAAGCTTATATAACTCTCTAAGACGTGTAAGTTCATAGGAATCCTGTCTTAACTGGTTGTTCTCTTCTGTCAGATTATCTATCTGGTTCTTTAACTCATTATTCTCGTCTAATACAACTGAGATTTCCTGTAAAGTAGTAACTTTATCATAGGTCCAAAGTCCAAGATTATTCATTCCTTTCTGCAACGGAACAACAACCATAGAAACAGCATTTCTTAAAGGTGTAACAAGACTATCTGTAAAGAAGCTTGTTGAAACAAATATTATACATACAACCGTCACTGCAATAAGAATGTATCTTGATGTCATATATGAAGATAATTTTTTTCTCATATTACCTGTCCTTAATCATAATTTTTATCTTGTGGAGTATATGCAACCTTAGAAAACTGTGGGTTATTTACTACTCCTATAAGACCTCTTACAACACTTTCAGAAGGCTGGTCTACGATATTAACATTAAGATTAGTCTCCTGCTTTATAAACTGTTCAAGATTGTTAATCTGTGATGTACCACCTGATACATATACACCATTTTTAATAATATCAGCTGCAAGTTCTGGTGGAGTTCTCTCAAGTATAACTTTGATTGCATCCATAATTGAGTGAAGTGCATCAACAATTGCATTATAGACAACATCTGATGATACATCTACGCTTACAGGAAGTCCTGAAAGTACATTACGTCCAAAGCCGAGTGCAAATGTTTCTTCAACCTTTACCGCACTTCCAAGTTCTTTCTTTAAGCTTTCTGCTGTCTTGCTTCCTATTACAAGATTGTATACCTTTTTAACATTATTGATAATGCAGTCATCAAGCTTATTACCACCAATCTTGATTGACTTGCTTATTACAATACCACCTAATGATAATACAGAGATTTCTGTTGTCTCTGCACCGATATTAACCATCATAATACCTCTTGACTTAGTTACATCAAGACCTGCACCGATTGCATCTGCAACTGGCTTATCAACGATATATATATTCTTGGCTTTAACCTTTGAATCAGCAACAAGTTCATAAAATGCTCTCTTTTCTACTTCAGTAACATCAGTAGGAACTGCAATATAGAAATCATTATTGCCTGTATTCTTCTTATCTCCATTAACCTTATTAAAGAAATTAAGAAGCAAAGTCTGCATATTCTCAATATCTGCAATCACACCAAACTTAACCGGGAACGAAACATCAATATTCTCTGGTGCTTTCTCATACATTTCATATGCTTCATCACCAAATGCTAAAAGGTCTTTCTTATTAGCAATGGCTATAATGTTCTTCTCATTTAATATTGTATCTTTTTCTTTACAGCACATTTTAAAATTACTTGTACCAATATCAATTCCATATACGTTAGACATATTTTCTTCCTTTCCTGTAGCAACAATTCTATTGCCTCAAATAACCACATTCATTAAGACTTGTGAAATTATTATCTCCAATAATTATATGATCTATCAGATGTATTCCAAGAATAAGCCCCGCCTTTCTTATCTGCTCTGTAACACTTATATCCTGCGGACTTGGTGCTGGATCACCGCTTGGGTGGTTGTGAATAAGAACTATGCTTACCGCTTTGTTCTTACAAGCCTCACTAAACACCTCTTTAACTGAAACAAGTGAGCTGTTCACCGTTCCGATTGATATAACACTGTCCTTAAGAAGATTAAGCCTGCTGTCAAGCATTACAAGAACAAGACGTTCTTTGGTTAAATGTCTCATATCCTGCATATAATACTCAGCAATAGCATATGGCGATGAAAAATCCAGTCTTTTCCCTGCTGACTGCTTGGCAAGTCTTCTTGACAACTCACAGATACACTTTAACTGTGCCGCCTTCGCAAGCCCTATTCCCTTGATATCCATAAGTTCATCAATAGACATATCAAATAGTCCTAACAATCCTTTGTTATGGGACTTGTCAAGAATATCCTTTGCAAGCTCTCCCGCAGGCTTTCCTGATACACCAGTCTTTATTATCGCTGCGATAAGCTCTGTATCAGTAAGCGACTGTTCACCAAGTGCTATACATTTCTCGTATGGTCTTAAGTCTTTAATACAATCTTTGTCACATATTAAATTGTCATTCATAAAATCTTAGATAAGATTTACCCTAAATAAATTTATATATAACAATTGCGAGTATAACGCCAATAATACTGGCAATTGTTATCTTAATCTGAATTGAAAATGTAAGAACAATAAATCCCAGATTAAGAATAACAGGACTCTCCATAAGTCCCGCCCCAAATGACTGGCCATATGAAAGCCAGCTAAGTGCTGGTATGCCCGATGTTATCTCAGCTATAAGCCCACCCAGCACAATACCTATAAGAATGAACAGTATAAGAAACCAGCCATTCTTGTACTTGGAAATACTACTCATATTCCTCCATTCTTGCGTATTAATATTAATAATACGCTAACATTTTATCAACTTTTTTATAAGAATACAATATTAACTATTCAATATATTATAATATTATTAAAAAACTGACTAATGTAGTATAACACAATTACTAAATCTTAACAATTCCTTTTTCATATAACTTCTGAAGAGACATTAAAATACCAAGTTTTGCATGCGCCCAGGTGAGACCTCCCTGAAAATATACTGCATACGGTTCTTTGATCGGTCCATCTGCACTCAGTTCGATGGACGATCCCTGTACAAATGCCCCTGCCGCCATAATCACATCACTGTCATATCCCGGCATTGCCCACGGTTCCGGTGTTACATAACTGTCAACCGGTGCTGCTGCCTGAATACCCTTACAGAAAGCTATAAGACCTTCCTCTGATTTTAACTCAACTGCCTGAATAATGTCATATCTTTCCTCTGTGGCATCAGGGACGCACTTAAATCCAGCCTTTTCATATACATTTGCTGCAAATACAGCGCCCTTAAGTGCACCGGCAACTACAGTTGGTGCAAGGAATAATCCCTGATAGAAATCTTTGTTGACACCAATTGTTGCACCAACCTCTTTTCCAAGACCCGGTGAAGATAATCTGTAAGCTGCCTGTTCAATGCAGTCTTTTCTTCCTGCTATATATCCTCCACAAGGTGCAAGTCCGCCACCTGGATTTTTAATAAGTGAACCGACAACCATATCCGCACCGACTTCTGATGGTTCAATCTTCTCAACAAATTCACCATAACAGTTATCTACCATACATATAACGTCTGGTTTGATATCTTTAATAAAATGTATAAGCTCGCCAATTCTTTCAACAGATAATGTCGGACGCGTTGCATAACCCTTAGAACGCTGTATGGTAACAAGCTTAGTCTTTTCATTAATAGCTTTTCTTATTCCATCATAATCAAAGCTTCCGTCATCTAACAGATCAACCTGTCTGTATGATATATTGTATTCTGCAAGACTTCCCTTTGATGGTCTTATTCCTATAATCTCATCCATAGTATCATACGGCTTTCCAACTGGTGATAAAAGTTCATCACCTGGTCTTAAATTAGATGAGATAGCTACATTTAAAGCATGTGTTCCACATATAATCTGTGGTCTTACAAGTGCATCCTCTGTCTTGAATATATCTGCATATACTCTCTCAAGAGTATCTCTTCCCTCATCATTATATCCATATCCGCTAGTACCTGAAAGGTGCATCTCTGCAACCCTGTTCTTCTGCATAGCTGCGATAACCTTTAACTGATTATACTCAGCCACTTCATCAATAGCTTCAAATCGTTCCTTTAAATTTTCAAGTACATTATTGCCATAATTGTATACAGCTTCATCAATTCCAAGCTGTCCGCAATACATTTCCTTCATTATCTTTCTCCCTGATTGTTAATTTTGCATTACTTAATAATACCACTATCTTTAAGCTTATCAAGCATATAATCCATAATTTTAACGCAATCATAATCATATTCGTTAATATTAATCCAGTCAATAACTTTTTCTCTCCTGAACCACGTAAGCTGTCTTTTTGCAAAATGTCTTGTATCGCCTTTAATCTGTTCCTTTAATAAGGCGATGCCATTTTCATCAATAGTACTTCCATAAGGCTCACCCAACGTATCCCAGTAATCAAGAATTTCTTTATAGCCTATGCCCTGCATAGAAGTATTATCCCTGCTTATGCCTATTTGGGTAAGCAACTGCATTTCATCAATAAGACCATCATCGAACATAATATCAACTCTTTTATTAATCCTCTCATAAAGATTATCCCTTATGTCATTGAGAACAAAATATTTATAATTATATGGTGAATCTTTTTTTCTCTGCTCCTCGTTGTGTTCAGATATTCTGTTGCCAGTCTGCTTGTAATATTCCAGTGCCCTTACAACTCTCTTTACATTTCTGTAATGTATGCTCTCCGCTGATTTAGGGTCTACATTTTTTAACATCTCATAAAGATACATAGCACCTTTTTCTTTCTCAAGCTGGTACAGTTCCTGCCTGTAAGATGTATCCGCATCATTGTCTTGAAATTCTATATCATACAATAAAGCCTGTATATAAAATCCTGTACCACCTACAATCATAGGTATATAGCCGTCATTTCTTATCTGTTCTATAGCCTTTAGTGCTTTTTCTTTAAATATTGTGACATTAAACTCCTCTGTAGGTTCTATCTCGTCTATAAGATAATGCTTTACGCCTTGCATTTCAGAAAATGTAATCTTAGCAGTTCCTATGTCCATATGCCTGTATACCTGCATAGAGTCTGCACTTATTATCTGTGCCCCAATCTTTTTTGCAAGCTTTATAGAAAGAGAAGTCTTTCCGACAGCAGTTGGCCCTGTAAGTATAATTAAAGGTTGTTTACACATACACTATTCCCCTTTTACACTATTCGTTTAAATTTCTTTTCTATATCATATTTACTCATAACTATAAGCGTTGGCCTGCCGTGTGGGCAGTTATATGGATTGTCAGCTTTCATAAGTTCTTCCATAAGTTCCTTTGCTTCTTCATATGATATTTCGTTATTGCCCTTAATAGCCGCCTTGCACGACATAGATGCCACCTTTTCTGTAAGTATATCCATATCTGTCATTCTGCCATCCTGCATAAGACCATCTATAAGGTCAGTTAACATCTGCCTGTAATCAAGCTTCGGAAAACCTGCCGGTATTCCTGTTACTTTATATTCATTGCCGCCAAATTCTTCTATCTCATATCCAAGCTTATTAAATATTGACATATTCCTTTTAAGTACTTCTTCCTCATTCATATTAAGAGTAAGAATAATAGGCGGCATAAGCATCTGTGTATCAATTTTTTGAGTTCTCAATTTATTCATCGTCTTCTCATAAAGAACTTTTTCGTGTGCCGCGTGCTGATCCATCATATAGAATCTGTCCTCAAATTCTATCAGCCAGTATGTATCAAATAATTGTCCTATTATCCTGTAATTATTCTTATTCTTCTCATCTAGAAGCTTATCCTCAAATAAAGATATCTGCCTGCTCTCCTCTGCTTTTCTTGAATTATACTGTACAATATCTTCTTTAATAAGTTTATCAGACCTCACGGTTTCAAATGGCTCTGGAAGCCTTGTTTTATTCATAATCGAAGATTCATTAGCGATAACCTTATTCTCATTTATAGCACCTGAACCTGCCAGTACACCATATTGCTTGACCATAGCACCTGAATCTGACGGTACATTTTGCTGTACTCCCGTTGCACTATACCCAGCCATCTGCTTCTGTTCTTCTGCCTTCTTTTGCTCCAGCTCATCATTATGAATTTTATTCATAAACTGTCCATCCGGTTCAACTTTTGCCACAAGTTCTTTCCCCTTAAGCGTTGATAATATTGAATCATATACGAAATTGTATACATACTCGTTATTCTGAAATCTCAATTCCATCTTGGTAGGGTGGACATTCACATCAATTATATCCGGACTTATCGTAAAATGTATTACAGTGAACGGATAATTATGAGGCATTATAAAACCTTTATAAGCTTCCTCAATTGCCTTATTAATTATATTGCTCTTTATATAACGTCCGTTAATGTAATAATTCTCGTAAGTCCTGTTACCCCTGTTAATAAAAGGTTTCCCTATATAACCCTCAATCTTAATATCCTGTGTCTTTGCATTGATATCATACAGATTAGCAGTTATATCACGGCCATACACATTATATATAATATCCTTTAATTTCATATTTCCAGATGTATGAAGCTTATTCTGGTTATTATTAATAAATCTGAATGAAACCTCAGGATGTGATAAAGCCATATACTGCATTAACGCATTAATGTATCCTGCCTCTGTCATCGCTGACTTTAAGAACTTTCTTCTGACTGGTGTATTAAAGAACAAATTTCTTATAATAAATGTTGTTCCATCAGGTGCACCGATATCTTCAACAGATATAACCACGCCACCCTCTGACTGATACCTCGTTCCTGTTATATCAGCCTTAGTCTTGGTTATTAATTCAATCTGCGATACTGCCGCTATACTCGCAAGTGCCTCACCCCTGAAACCAAGTGAGGATACAGTTAAAAGGTCTTCAATTGACTTAATCTTACTTGTGGCGTGTCTTTTAAATGCAATATCTATCTCATCTTTCTTAATACCTGAACCATTATCAGTAACCCTGATAAATGAAATTCCGCCTTCCTTTGCTTCGACAGTTACAGCAGTCGCCCCGGCATCTATTGCATTTTCAACAAGCTCTTTTACAACAGAAGATGGTCTTTCTATAACTTCTCCTGCCGCTATTTTATTAATTGTATTCTGATCAAGTAACTGAATTCCCATATTAACCCTCACTTCACATTAATTCTCATTAACAAAGTATCTGTTCTTAACCTTGCCCTGAAGCTTATAAAGAATATTAAGCGCATCGATTGGTGTCATATTGCTTATATCAAGCTCTTTTATATCCTTTATTATATCATCGTCCTTTACAGTATCAAAAAGTGTCATCTGCTTTACTTCCAGTTCATTGACCTTCTTATAACGGTCATTCATCTTCTCCACTTTCTTTGAATACTGTGCAATATCCTTTGCCTTTTGTGATATATCTGCATCACTGAGTTCTACAACAAGTTCCTTAGCCCTGTTTAATACATTTTCTGGAACACCTGCTAATTTAGCCACCTGTATTCCATAACTCTTATCTGCACCACCTTTTATAATCTTTCTTAAAAATACGATGTCATCCCCGCACTCTTTAACTGCTATACAGTAATTATTAACGCCGTCAAGTGTTCCTTCAAGTTCTGTCAATTCATGGTAATGAGTTGCAAACAATGTCTTTGCTCCTAATATCTTAGTGTTTGCAATGTGTTCGACAACCGCCCACGCTATACTAAGACCGTCAAATGTACTTGTGCCTCGTCCTATCTCATCAAGAATTATAAGGCTATTAGATGTCGCATTACGGAGAATATTAGCAACCTCTGTCATCTCAACCATAAATGTAGACTGTCCGGAAGCCAGGTCATCAGATGCACCTACTCTTGTAAATATCCTGTCTACAATACATATATTAGCAGAGTCTGCAGGGACAAAGCTTCCTGTCTGTGCCATAAGGACAATAAGAGCTGTCTGCCTCATATATGTTGACTTACCAGCCATATTAGGTCCTGTTATTATCGCAACCCTGTTGGAATTATTATCAAGATATGTATCATTGGCTATGAACATATCATTGCTTATCATCTTCTCAACTACTGGATGCCTTCCATTCTTTATATCAATTACACCCTTATCGTTAATCTTAGGCCTTACATAATTATTCTGTGTCGCAACAACTGATAATGAAGCATATGCATCTATCATAGCAACCGCTTTTGCTGTACCCTGTATGCGGACTACCTGCGAGGCAATACGCTCCCTTACCTCGCTGAAAAGGTCATATTCCAAAGAATAAAGCTTATCCTCTGCACCAAGAATTACATCTTCAAGATGTTTAAGCTCATCTGTTGTATAACGCTCTGCATTAGTCAATGTCTGCTTTCTTACCCATTCAGGAGGTACTTTGTCCTTAAATGAATTTGTCACCTCAAGATAATAGCCAAACACTTTGTTATATTTAACCTTTAATGTCTTAATTCCTGTTCTTTCTTTCTCTCTTATCTCAAGCTCAGACAGCCATTCCTTTCCTTTTATCTTGGCATCTCTTAACTCGTCAGCCTCTTTTGAATAGCCCTCTTTTATAATACCTCCATCTCTTACTGATATTGGTGGTTCTTCAACTATAGCTGAATTAATAAGCTCGTACAAATCAGCAAGGTCATCAAGCTTATCATAGCAGGCTGCAAATTCCTCTGAATGGAAATTACCTATAATCCTCTTAATATGTGGAAGCATTTCAAGTGTATTCCTGAAAGCTATTAAATCCCTTGGATTGGCTGTCTTACAGCTTATCTTAGTCATAATTCTTTCTATGTCATACACTGGATTAAGGTATTCCCTTAATTCTTCCCTGTCGATAAGGCTGTCGCCCAATTCTTGTATACAGTCCTGTCTTTTAATTATATCATCTTTGTTAATAAGCGGCTGTTCAATATAAGAACGTAACATTCTTGCACCCATAGCTGTCTTAGTCTTATCAAGCACCCACAGAAGCGAACCCTTCTTCTGCTTTTCTCTCATTGTCTCAACAAGCTCAAGATTTCTTCTTGATGAGCTGTCAATAAGCATATATTTGCCTGACGAATAAGGAAGAAGTGTTGTGATATGAGGCATATTGCTTTTCTGTGTCTCATATAGATAAGTCAGGAGTGCACCCGAAGCTATTATTCCAACTGTATAATCTTTTAAACCAAGTCCATCTAACATCTCCATATGAAAATGTTCCAGAAGCCTTTTCTTACAGGTCTCCTCGTTAAAATACCAGTTATCAAGCGTTGACATAGCTATTCCAAGTTTTGTATTGACAGTATCAAGATTAATGCCACTCATTGCGAAGTATTCATTAACAATTATCTCCGATGGCACGAACTTATTAATCTCATCTATAAGCTCACTTCCACCGGCTAACTCTGTCACAAAGAAATCGCCCGTTGAATAATCCGCTATTGAAACTCCAAGATTATCACCAAGATATACTATACTCATCATATAGTTGTTCCTTGTTTCATCAAGTCCAAGTGTATTAATATTAGTTCCCGGTGTTACCACCTTTATTACTTCTCTTTTTACTATGCCCTTTGCCTTCTTAGGGTCTTCCATCTGCTCACATATTGCAACTTTATAGCCTGCTGATTCCAATCTGTTAATATAAGTCTCCGCAGCATGAAAAGGAACGCCGCACATAGGTGCACGTTCCTTTTGTCCGCAATCTTTTCCTGTGAGAGTAAGCTCTAATTCCTTAGATGCAACTACAGCATCATCAAAGAACATTTCATAAAAA
>OHFV01000737.1_pt1 | contig 18268 bp, 14 predicted proteins | sample 1567611 | NCBI WGS metagenome assembly OHFV01 (sample SAMEA3879532, study PRJEB24766) | human gut metagenome | biome: human-associated habitat; feature: feces | place: USA | collected 1985/1987
CATGGCAGAACGAGGCAAATAAGGCGGCGGGTCGCCGCTGACTGTTCCGACCTTTGATAATGTTGCGGATTTTTGCGGGATAGCGGGACGGTCGGGGTTTGATGATAGTGCGTGATTGATTTGAGGTTTGTTGAAAATTTGGGCGAAGAACTATCACACTTAGCTCACCTTTGGCAAGGAAGCCGGGAATTAGTGCAAATGGGTAAACAATGCTCCTATCAGATGACAGCATGATATTGCAAACGGACACACAGACGTTTGTCTTGAAAATAATAAAATAAACCGAAAGGAAGAAGAAAATGACACTTTACGAAGAACTTATTGAAAGAGGGCTTATCGCTCAGGTTACGAACGAGGAAGAAATAAGCAAGATGATAAATGAGGGCAAGGCTACGTTCTACATAGGCTTTGACCCGACAGCCGATTCTCTGCACGTCGGTCACTTTATGGCGCTGTGCCTTATGAAGCGTCTGCAGATGGCAGGCAACAAGCCTATTGCGCTTCTCGGCGGCGGTACGGGTATGATAGGCGACCCCTCCGGCAAGACGGATATGAGAAAGATGCTCACAAAGGAAGATATTGAGCATAATATTGCCTGCTTCAAAAAGCAGATGAGCCGTTTTATAGATTTCTCGGACGGCAAGGCACTGCTTGTAAACAATGCAGACTGGCTGCTGAACCTTAACTATGTAGACGTACTGCGTGAGGTGGGCGCTTGCTTCTCGGTAAACAAGATGCTGAGTGCTGAGTGCTACAAGCAGAGAATGGAAAGAGGTCTTTCGTTCCTCGAATTCAACTATATGATAATGCAGAGCTACGACTTCTACAAGCTGTACAAGGATTATGGCTGTAATATGCAGTTCGGCGGTGACGACCAGTGGAGCAATATGCTCGGCGGTACGGAGCTTATCAGAAAGAAGCTTGGTAAGGACGCTCACGCAATGACCATTACCCTGCTCTTAAATTCAGAGGGCAAGAAAATGGGCAAGACCGAAAAGGGTGCTGTATGGCTCGACCCTGAAAAGACAAGCCCGTTTGAATTCTTCCAGTACTGGAGAAACGTTGCTGACGCAGATGTTATGAAGTGCATAAAGATGCTTACATTCCTGCCGCTTGAACAGATAAGAGAGATGGAAAGCTGGGAGGGCGCACAGCTTAACAAGGCTAAGGAAATACTCGCTTACGAGCTTACTAAGCTGGTACACGGAGAGGAAGAAGCTGAAAAGGCTTTAGCCGCCGCAAAGGAACTGTTCGGCGGTAAGGGCGTCAGCGGCGATATGCCTACTGCGGTTATGCCTGCCGAGCTTGTAAACGACGGTAAGATCGGTATTCTTGACGCTCTTGTTGCATCAAAGCTATGCCCGTCAAAGAGAGAGGCAAGAACAAACGTAACAGGCGGCGGTATCAGCGTAAACGATGAAAAGGTGACCGATCCTGCGGCTATGATAGAGATAGGCGAATTTGCCGTAATCAAGAAGGGTAAAAAGAGCTACTGCAAGATAGTAAAGGCATAAGATGATAAGAGTAAGAAGAGCGCAGGACAAGGATATTAAGCGTGTTACTGAGCTGCTCGCTCAGGTACTGGAGCTTCACGCCGATTTAAGACCCGACTTATTTATACACGGTACGACAAAGTACACGGAAAATCAGCTGTCGGATATATTCGCTGATGAAAAGACACCTGTATTTGTGGCTGTTGATGACAGCGACACGGTGCAGGGATATGCGTTCTGTATACTCAAAGAGCCTGCTTTTGCAACAAATATGACAGATATAAAAACGCTGTATATAGATGACTTATGTGTTGACAGCAACGCAAGAGGTCGGCATATAGGAACTACGCTTTTTGACTATGTAATGGATTTTGCAAAGCAGACAGGTTGTTACACAGTTACTCTGAACGTCTGGGAGGGAAACGACAGCGCACGTCATTTTTACGAAAAGATGGGAATGTTCGTCCGTGAAACCCAGATGGAGCGGCGGGTGGCGGGTCGCCACTGACAGTTCGCCGTTCTGACGGTTGGTGATTTGCGGAGGTTACGTTACCGGCGGGCGCTTACAGCGCACCTTATTGACGTTGTTTTATATTCAGACATAATTAAAAGGATACTGCAAACGGTTAAGTTTGCGGTATCCTTTTTTGCGGCTGTGAGCCGCTTCAAATTTGCCGTTCTGATTGTTAGTGATATGCATAACTTACGTTACCGGTGACCGCTGTTAAAGCATCCTTGCTTTATTACAACACACCATCTTCATTTTTCGACATAGATAAAGTTTTTATCATAACCGCCGTCAAGAGTATTTTCATCAATATAATCCACGCCGGAACCGGTGTGCTTCTCATAGTTTGAACTGGGTTCTACTCCTCCTATAAAGACAAATACGTTTATAAATGATCCCATATCTACACTGTTTATCGCATATGGTCTTTTTCCCTCTGTGAAATATTCATATCCGCCTTCAATTGCACTTTTATATGTTTCCGAACCTACCTCATAAGATTGTGCGCATATCATCTCTGTCGCTTTCATCATATCTGACGATTTATACTCGATTGTATAGTCATCGCTTACCTCTATCCAGAAATCCGAGGATTTATCACCGCCGTAATAATATTTTCCGTGTTTGAGTTCATCGGGGGCATTAGTCTTTTTCTGAAGTTCCTGCAGTTCGATTCTGTCTCTTTCTGCTTTTGATACGCTTGTTGCTGATGTGAACATTGCTGCTGAAAATACCGATACGCCACAAATTAGTGCGGCTGATACGGATGCTGTTATGATCTTTGTCCTTTTTTTCATAATAAAATACCTCCTTTTAAATACAGAAATACATTTTTCTTACCATTATTATATTATATTAATTAGCATTATGCAATAAGCACTTTTGCTGAATCTCCTCACATAATTTTAGATATTATTACGATTTATAAAACAAACGGTCTGAGAAGTAAAGGTTCTCAGACCGTTTTTGTTATATAGTTTTTGCCGGTTTACGCCGCCGAATAATTAACTATTGCTATTTCGGTAAGCGCATCTTTACATCTGTCAATGATTTTTTCAAGTCGGACTATGACTTCAAACGGAAACGATTCTTCACCGCATTGGTCACATTTAAAGCACGGCACATTTTTTTACAATAACTATACCGTGTTCAAGCTCCGCTGTGAATGTTGTTGTACTGTTTACCATATCGCCTTTACAAAATAAACAAGTCATTGTTTCTTACCGCCTTTCCGGTTTTCCGGAATTTACTTTACCTCAATTATAGTCCCTCCGCCAACCACTGTATCCCCGTCATACAGCACCAGTGCCTGACCGCAGGTGACCGCTCTCTGCGGCTCATCGAAAACTGCCGTTATTGTATCGTCGTTTTGCGTTACGGTCGCCCACTGCTCTGTGTGGCGGTAGCGGACTTTGGCTTTAACACGCATCTCGCCCTTTATTTCGGGGACGGAGATAAGGTTTATGTCCCCGGCTTTAACGACACTGCTGTACAGCCCGTCGTTATATGACAGGGTTACGGTGTTGCTTACAGGGTTTACCGCCTTTACATAAAGCGGTTCGGGAGCGGAAATGCCAAGTCCCTTACGCTGACCTACGGTATAGCGGATAACGCCCTTGTGTCTGCCGATAACGTTGCCGTCTTTGTCAAGAAAATCGCCGTCCGGGTAATTCTTGCCTGTGTACTGCTCTATAAAGTCGGCATAGCTGCCGTTTTGTACAAAGCATATATCCTGGCTGTCGGCTTTACGGGCATTTATAAATCCCTGCGATTCGGCAATTTCTCTCGCCTGCGATTTTCTCATCTCACCGAGCGGAAATATCGTGTGGCTTAATTGTTCCTGTGTAAGACAGTAGAGAACATAGCTCTGATCTTTGGTATCATCGAGCGCTTTTTTCAGCAGAAATCTGCCGTTTCCGTCCTTTTCCACCCTTGCATAGTGACCTGTCACCACATAGTCACGGTCAAGCTCTTTTGCTCTCATATACAACTTGTCGAACTTGAGATACCTGTTGCAGTCTATGCAGGGGTTCGGAGTTATGCCGTTCTCATAAGCGTTTATGAAGCGGTCAATCACATCGGTTTCGAATCTGTCGGAGAAATTGAAAACGTAATACGGCATATCAAGCGAGTAAGCAACGCTCCTTGCGTCCTCTACATCGTCAAGCGAGCAACAGCTATGCTCTCTTGAAATGCCTATATCCTCGTTTGCGAATAATTTCATCGTAACGCCGATGCAATCAAATCCACGCTGTTTCATAAGGTAAGCCGCCACGCTTGAATCAACGCCGCCGCTCATTGCGATTACTGCCTTATTGTTCATTTTAATCCTTTCTGAATATCAACGAAAGCCGACAGCATTTTAACTGTCGGCTCGTTATTCGGAATATCACACATGCGGCAATGTGCCGCTTCAAATTCGCCGTTGCGGGTGTGACCCACTTCAAATTCGCCGTTCTGACGGTTGGCGGATTGCGTAAGTTGCGTTACCGGCGGTAGCAATATGCCACTTTAACTGAATTGAAAGGTCAATTTAGGGAGGAACGATTCTTTCAAATCAAAATAATTCGTTTTAAATTCCGCTCTTTCATTATGTCGGGCATAGCAGAAACTGTATCAAAGGCGGAATTTGCCGTGCCGCATCGGCACACGATCATACTTTATCAAATGCCTGCGAGAGATCTGCGATGATGTCGTCGATATGCTCTGTACCGATTGAAAGACGGATAGTATTTCTGCCTATACCCTGGTCTGCCAGCTCCTCATCTGTCAGCTGTGAGTGAGTTGTTGTAGCGGGGTGAATTACAAGGCTCTTTACATCTGCAACGTTTGCGAGCAGAGAGAATATCTGTAAGCTGTCAATGAACTTGTGAGCTTCTTCCTGTCCGCCCTTGATGTTGAATGTGAAGATAGACGCACCGCCGTTTTTGAAATACTTTGTATAAAGTGCGTGGTCGGGGTGGTCGGGCAGTGAGGGGTGATTTACCTTTTCAACCTTGGGGTGATTAGCAAGGAATTCTACTACCTTCTTTGTGTTCTCGATATGACGGTCAAGTCTTAATGAGAGTGTTTCTGTACCCTGTAAGAGAAGGAATGCATTGAACGGTGAAATTGTAGCGCCTGTATCACGCAGAAGAATAGCTCTTATATATGTAACGAATGCGGCAGGACCTACAGCATCTACAAATGATACGCCGTGATAGCTGGGGTTAGGCTCTGCGATGGGAGCGTACTTACCGCTCTTCTTCCAGTCAAACTTGCCGGAGTCAACAATAACACCACCGAGCGTTGTTCCGTGACCGCCGATGAACTTTGTAGCCGAGTGTACTACAACGTCTGCGCCATGCTCGATAGGACGGATAAGGTAAGGAGTACCGAATGTATTGTCTATTACAAGCGGAAGTCCGTGCTTGTGTGCTATCTCTGCGATAGCGTCAATGTCGGGGATGTCGCTGTTGGGGTTGCCGAGTGTTTCAAGGTAGATAGCCTTTGTGTTATCCTGAATAGCGTTTTCGACTTCTTCAAGGTTATGTGCGTCTACGAATGTAGTGCTGATGCCGTACTGGGGAAGCGTATGTGCAAGCAGGTTGTAGCTGCCGCCGTAGATAGTCTTCTGTGCTACGATATGTTCACCTGCGTAAGCGAGAGCCTGAATAGCGTAAGTTATAGCGGCTGCGCCCGATGCTGTAGCGAGTGCGGCAACACCGCCCTCAAGAGCGGCTATTCTTGTTTCAAAAGCGCCCTGTGTTGAGTTTGTAAGTCTGCCGTAGATGTTGCCTGCGTCAGCAAGACCGAAACGTGCGGCAGCGTGTGCGCTGTTCTTGAAAACGTATGATGTTGTCTGATATATCGGAACTGCTCTTGCGTCTGATGCGGGGTCGGGAGTTTCCTGTCCTGCGTGAAGCTGGATTGTCTCAAATCTGTAGTTGTTATCATATGTATAGCTCATTGTAAATACCTCTTTCTTTTAATCGGCTTATAGCCTGTCAAATTCTTGTTTTTGTTTTGTTCTTAAGGGTGTGCTTTAAGCACGGTTTACGTTATGCTATACAGCGGCACATTCGTCCGTTCCTGAAATTGTGCCTGATGGCTTTTGCGATGATATTCATCAAATGTGCCTCCTTTCTTTTATTCACACTTGGATAGGTTTTCTTACTCTCAAAACCTATCTGTTTGGTATGTTTATATTATACACTAAACTTATAGGTTTTGTCAATAGGGGAAATGAAAAAAATTAAAAAAATTTTATGGGCGGTGTGGCAAAAAGAAAAAAGTCTTTTGTTTGGGTACCTATGTTATATCTTGTAGTATTTATCTATGGTAATAAGCTGCCGATAGTTCTTTTTGTCGGACAGCACTTCTCGGGTTCGCTATTCGAATGGGTACACTTGTCAATATGAAAGAGGGAGAGAACCAAAGCGTTTAGGGAAACAACTGCTAAGCAATTATGGTGGGGATTGTTAAAGCTTAGAATTTTTTAAGGTAGTGCTTCTATCAATTTCAATCCCCACCGTCACGGCTTGGAATTGTTTCAGAATCATAAAGGTAGGACTATCTGAATACTGTACAGCAAGCCGAAAAAACTCTACAGCCGTGCCACCTCCCCTTTTTCGAGGGGAGGCAAGGGTGATGGTGCTTGGCACAAACGATAGTATCACCGTGGCGATTTAATAAGAATCGGTTTATTCTTCGGTTTTTGTGAATCTGAACGATTTCATATCGAACTGTGTGCCGGGCAGGAATACGAATGCAATGTTGTTCTTGCCTGCGATATGCTCGATGTCAAACGTTACCGGTGTGTACTCGTCTGCGTGGGGGAATTCGAGCAGACGGGTGGTCTGACCGCCGTTCTCATCATTTACTCTAAGCTGTATGGTGCAGTTATCGAGCGGTGTTCTGCCTGTAACGGTTATCTTATCCGTACCGCCTTCGAAATCGAGGTCGTTGAATTCGATAACAACGTTGTTGCCTATTTCCTCAACGCACGAGCCGTTTACCTTGTAATCATCGCCGTACAGATTATCGTTGTCTGCCGCAGAGTTTTCCGCATAGGTACGGTCGTACTTTTCAAACTCAAAGCCGCCGAATATGCAAGAATTATTGATAACAAAGCTGATGTCGTGCGTTCCGCTTATTCTGCACGGCAAGTCGAAGGTCTGGGGGTATGCTCTGTCCCAGCCGCCGTTATTCTTTATTGCGAATGTGCCGATATATCTGCCGCCGTTGTCGGCATCGCCGAGATACAACTCTACGGGATAATCTTCACCGCCGCCGCTGTTTCCGACGCTTATCGTAATCTTCTTTGTGCCGCCGCCGAAATCAACGGTGCTGAAGCCGACGGTCGTTCTTCCGTTAAAGCCGCCGAGCGAACCTCTGTCTATCGTGATAACGGGAACATTCGAGAAATCGCAAAGGCAGGCGGCAATAAAGATATAAGGATCCTTTTCTGCTTTTCCGAGTCCTTCTGCCGTATATTCAAGCTCGGAGATAATCTTCGGAATATCGGTACCGTTCTTTGAATATGCTCTCAGGCGGAATTTGCCGTCACCGAACGCTTTAAGCGTTGCCGTATTTCCGTCAAACGAAACTACCTTTGCAAAGCTTATCTCAACTCCGTTATCGGTACAGCATTTGAACTCTATGTCACGGAAGGTTGCGTTTTCGGGGAATATCTTTACCGAAATTTCGGCAGTATCACGTTCCTTTGTCAGTGTACGAGGCTCACTGTCGAAAAGCTCGATTTTTCTTACGGGAATTTCATTTGTGTAGGGCGTAGTTACTGCGGGGAATGCGTTTTCTGTAACAACGCTTACTCCCTGCGGCTCTGTTTCGGGGGCTACCGCTTTTATAGTTATCGTTTTAGGCTTCAGACCCTCGCTTTCGGCGGTTATAACTATGTCGCCTGTTTCAAAGGTGGATTCGATTATCGCAAGAAGCTTTCCGGAGAACAGCTTTCTGTGATTGCCCTTATAGCTGTCATAGTCGGTGCTGTCGCCGTTATCAAGTCCTACAAGTCTGCCTGCGCCTTTTACTGTGAACTTTATTCTGTTTACCGCATTCTGAACTTCCTGTCCCATTATATCGTCAACGGTTACGGTAATAAACGCAAGCGATCTTCCGTCAGCCGCTATTTCACTCACATCGGGAGTCATATTCACGCTGTGAGGATCAAGAGAGGTGAAAAGAACCGTTTCCTTTTCGTAATCGTCAGCATCGCAGTCGGGGCTGAGATAGCCTCTTACCGCAAGCGGCTTGTTCTTATGGAACGGCACTTTGAAGCGGGCGCAAAGCTTGTCTTCCGTGAGATGATCTATCACCTTGCCGTCATACATCTCTCCGCAGTAATGAAGTCTGATAAACGGAAGGTCGGAATAAACAAGCACGTCTATAAGCTGACCCTCGTTGAAATCCCAGCAGCAAGGGGAAACGTGAATGAAGGATTCTTCCTCGGCTATATCCCATACCGATTTATAGAACCAGAACGAGTCTTTTTCAAAGCCTGCGGTATCTATGATGCCGAAGTATGAGTTCTTGGTATTGTAGGGGGTAGGCTCGCCGATATAGTCAAATCCTGTCCATACGAACTGTCCCATTGAATATTCTGCGGCGGCATCCATAGCAAAGGATCTTAGCGGAGATGCTCCCCAGTTTACAACGCTGTTTCCGAGATCGGAGCATTGCAGGTCGTCATATACCAGTAAGCCTGTATCATAGGGGAAGTGGTATATGCCTCTTGAGCGTACCGTCGAGGCGGTTTCACTGCCGTAAATGACCCAGTCGGGATGCTTTTCGTGATGCTCGTCATACAGCTTTTCCGTATAGTTATAGCCTGCAAGCTTCAGATAATCAGCTACATTCTGTGCGTTTTCCCACTGCATATAGTTTGAGGCTATCGTGGGCGGGGCATTGTGCATAGGGTCGTTCTTTTCGACCTCCTCGCAAAGCATCTTAGCAACCTCAAGTCCTCTGGGGCTTTTATGCGTATCGTATATTTCGTTGCCTATGCTCCACATTATAACCGACGGGTGATTACGGTCACGTTTTATCCACGCTTCAACATCCTTCTTATACCAGTCGGGGAAGAAACGGTGATAATCGTTCTCGTTCTTGGCAAGCTCCCACATATCGAATATTTCGCTGTCAACGAGGAAGCCCATTTTATCGCAAAGCTCCATAAGCTCTCTTGACGGGGGGTTATGGCTGGTGCGGATAGCGTTTACGCCCATATTCTTCAGCTTTTCAAGCTGTCGGCGGGTAGCATCGTAATTTACCGCAGCGCCGAGTGCGCCTAAATCGTGGTGCATACAAACACCGTTCAGCTTAAGGTGCATACCGTTTAACAAAAAGCCCTCGTTTGTGCTGAATTTTGTGGTTCTGAAGCCGAATTTTTCAACGGTATCATCAAGCCTGTTTCCGTTATCATCATAAAGTATCACGGACAGGGTATATAAATTGGGTGTGATTATATCCCATAATTTAGGAGCATCCATATAGAACACCAGCTTATCGTTCTTGCCGCAAAGTCTGCGTTCGCAAACGTAAACCTCTCTGTTTTCAGGATCTCTTAATGTATATGAAATCAAGCCGCAGACCGTGTCGGAAAGGCTTATCTGTACAGTAGTCTTCCATTTGCCGTGTTCTCTGCGGTCTGTATCACTGCACTTTGCGCTGATATAGACGCCGTTTTCAACGATGTGACGGCGTGAGGTCTTTCTGAGCCACACATTTCTGTATATTCCGGCTCCGCTGTACCAGCGGGTATTCGGGGATTTATGGTTTACTCTGACTAAAATGCGGTTTTCGCCGTTTTTCAGAGCATCGGTTATATCAAAGCTGAAGGTTGTATAGCCGTACTTCCATTTGCCGACTTCCTTATCGTTTACATAGACGGTAGTATCCATATATACGCCGTCAAAAATCAGGATATAGCAATCGTCCTCTCCGAGAGCGTCTACGGTGAAATACTTCTCGTACCAGCCACAGCCGGACTTGTAGAGGTTTGCCGTATCGCCGATAAGCCAGTCGTGTGGTATCTCAACATTATACCAATGTGCGTTTTCGAGCGTCTTTCCGTCACTGTCCGGTTCTGTGAGGGTGAATCTCCAGTTATCGTTGAATAAAATTCTGCGTTTTTTCATATCTGTGTTTCCTTTCGGCTTAAAAGCTGAATATGAATTGTTAGTCTTATTGTAACAGTTTGAGCAGTGAAAATCAAGCGGTAAACGGTTTATACGCAAAAAGATTTTGCCCCCTCGGTTGTCCGAGGGGGCATAATATATAAGAGAGGAGAATTTGCTGCTATGCAGCGATGTGTTGATGTTATATGATGATGTTAATGCGTTGCAAAATGCTGCGGAATGTTACGGAAAAATTAGTGTGATAAAGCAAGGCGGAAGATATATGCGGTAGTATGATTTTTCTGTGCGTTGCTATAACTGAAATGCGTTGTTTCAAAGCGTTGCGAAATTGTTAGGAAAGTAAGGAAAATTGCAATAAAAGCGTTTAATCCACTCTTACAGCCTTTAAGAAGTTGTCGGTATAATATACCGACTTCATGCTTGCGGTGCGGACTTTCTGTCCCGGATACGGACTGAACACTATCGTGTCATCTCCGGTATATATACCGCCAAAGAACGAGTCGCCGTCCTTTATGAAAACTATATCGCCCTTTTCAAGCTTTTCAAGAGCTATTTCAGTTCCCATTTCTTTCTGTGCGGTAAGTCCTCTGGGACAATCGACACCGTTTGATGTCAGCGCATAGTAGATAAGTCCCGAATTATCAAAACCTGTTTCTGCGCTGTATCCGCCCTCAGTGAATGGTTTACCGAGCATATCATAAGCCGACTTTGCTATTGCATCACCTTTTTCTGAGGGAGCGGGCGGCTCGGTGCTGTCTGACGACGTATTATCGGAAGAGTTGTCCTCGCTTGATGTGTTGTCGGAGGAGTTATCCTCGCTCGATGTGTTGTCGGAAGAGTTATCCTCGCTCGATGTGTTGTCGGAAGAGTTGTCTTCGCTTGACGTATCATCAGAGGAGTTATCCTCACTCGATGTGTTGTCGGAAGAGCTGTCAGAGCTTTCCGCTACGGAACTCTGAGTGCTGTTCTGCGGATCATTTCCGCTTTCATAGGACGGAGAATTGTTTCCGGAACAAGCGGTAAGTGAAGCCAAAGCCAAAACTGTAAACATTGCCAAGATTAACGATAGTTTCTTTTTCATAATATCACGACCTTTGCTTTATCGTTTTATATTGTTCTCTGTCCTTGATTTAAGTATATCACAAAAAAAGCAAAAAGCAATTAAAATTCGGTTACAAAACGGTTACAACGGTTACAAAAAGGTGACAAAATCGATTCTTTTCGCAGTTATTCCCCAAAATATACAAAAACACCGTCTGCAAAGCAGACGGCATTCCTGTAGTTTTATATGAAGGACAATGTCATAATCGGTTTTAAGCAACTCTTACGGCGCAGCTGAAGCAGTTTTGCCAATAAGAGCTGTTAAGGTCGGCAAACTTTACTTTTTCACCCGGATAAGGGCTGTAAATAAGCTGACCGTTGCCAGTATATATTCCGGCGAAATCAATCATCTCGCCTGTTTCTGAATCTTTATCGGTAAAGAAAAGGATGTCGCCCGGCTCAATCTCGCTGAGCGGTACGGTTGTACCCATTTCTTTCTGTGCGGCTGTTCCTCTCGGACAATTGATAAAGCCGTTTTCACGAAGGACATAATATATAAGTCCCGAATTATCGAAGCCCTGCTCAGGCGTTGCCATACCGCTGACATAATCAATTCCGACAAGAGCCTCGGCGGTTGATACTATCTGAGTGCGAAGGTCATTTATTGTACTGCTGTTATCAGAGCTTTCGGGGTGCGATATTATATCCGATACCGTTGTCTGCTGTGACGAAGGTTCTGAGTCGGTACTCTGCGGTGTTGTTGATGTTATGTCTGGTGTTGAATTGTCCGATGATGTGTTATCCGAGCCGCATCCGCTTAAAGCCGGCACCAAAGCTAAAGCAAGCGCCGCAATAAACAAAGTGACTGCGTATCTTTTCATTTTTACCCTCCGTGCGACAGTAGAGTAACGCTGTACTGCTGTCGTCTGAGATGTACTGTTGTTTCTTTGTACACAATATAGTATATCCCAAAAAGCACAAAAAGTCAAGCGAATATTTTCCATTTTATGCTGATAAACAGGGGGATATGGTGTAGCTTTGCTGAAAGTTTATGGTGATATTGTGAAAAGAAGAACGAGGCTCCTGTGTAGGGGGCTCGCAGATTGTGGGAAAAGTATGTTTTTTCAAAAAAGTGCTTGTCCTCAATCCCTATCCCCAAACCCCTTTCCCCCGGAAAGGGGCTATATTACTGGGGCTACCGCCCCTAGTCCCTGTCGGGGGCTTCGCCCCTGCGACCCCATTTTTATCAACGATAGAAGTTTTTCGACAGACTGGAACGAGCCTCCTGTGTGGGAGGCTCACAAAGAAATTACTTATTCTTTTTCTTCTTACTGAGTACGGCTGTTATAATGCCTACGGCGATAACAACTGCAAGAGCAACACCGCAGACAATATATATTGTCGGGTCGAACTGAACGCCTGTGTTTGTGTTGCCACTGCTTGCTCCGACTACTGTGCTTGCGCCGATCTCTTCGGCAAAGCAGGTAATACCCAGTAATATCGACATTGCTGCGGCTGTAACCGCAGAGGTTAATTTCTTCATAATAAGTATCATTCCTTTCTTCTTTTTGTAAAGACTACTATACTACATTTCTTCCGAAAAAGCAAGCGGAAAATTATACAAATTTTTTCAGCCTACGGCTAAATTTATTCTGTAGGTGCGGCGGGTGCTTTTGTCGCCTTTGCGCCGTTTATTATACCCTTGATTATTTCGGGCTGGGTTACTGCACACTTTGTGCGGTCGAATAAGCCGAAGCCGTGTTTACCGTTATAACCGTTGTCCCAGTAAACAGTAACTATATTTCTCTGATGAGCGGCATAATTCACATACTCTGCGAAATAAGCACGATATGTAGTATTGCTCTTATCCTTGTGCGTTCTGTCAATTGAGCCGTACTCGCCTATTACAACGCCGTAACCATTCTTGATAAACGCATTGTAGAGCTTATCGAACTGTCTGTTTACGAGCGTTTCACTCTGTCTGCGCTTTACAAATTTCTTGACCGAGTCGCCCCATTTATAGAAGGTATCATAGCCTTCTTCTCCGCAGAATTCCCACGGGGTGTAGTAGTGGACGGAAATCATTATCCTGCTGTCATTCGGGATAACGAACTTTGCTTCCATCGTATATGTATCACAGTCGCCTGTTGTGAAGTTTATATCTGTGTTCCAGCCGGGGATAAGCAGATAACGGTTGTTGTTCTTGCCGCCTGCTTTTCTTACCGTATCAACGAAAATCTGATTGTATGCGTTGATGTTGTTGTAGTATTCGGGATTGGGGTTGTTGTATGTTCCGTCGTACTCTTCGTTCATTGACTCGAACACGAGGTGATCGTCATAGTTCTTGAAGCGTTTTGCAATCTGCTCCCAGACCTTTTCGTACTTTGCTTTTATAGTCTTCTGCTCGGAAGCGGATTCGCCGCAGAGAAGCCAGCCGCCTTTTACGCTGTAGTAGCCGTCGCCGTGAATGTTGATTATAGCATAAAGTCCGTTATTAATGCACATATCGACTACTTCCTGCACTCTGTCGAGCCACTTTGAGTCGATAGTGTAATTAGGACCTGCGCCTATCTTCGAAAGATATGATACGGGGATACGGATAGACTTGAAGCCCTGTGCTTTTACCTGCTTGATAAGCTTTTCGGTAATTACGGGGTTGCCCCACGTTGTTTCGCTCGGTGTTCCGCCTGAGTTTGCCTCAAGCTGATTACCGAGGTTCCAGCCGGGCATAAGGTTCTGTGAGAACTTGACAGAGTCACCTTTTGTTGCGGCAGGTGCAGGTTCGGTTTTCTTTGTTGTGGTTGTTGCCGGTTTTGCGGTGGTGGTTTCCGGCTTCTTTGTTGTAGTCGTTGTGGTTGCGGTGGTTGTGGTCACGGTCGTTGTTTCTGCCTTTGTTGTGGTGGTTGCCGCTGTTGTTTCGGCTTTCGTTGTGTTAGTTGTTGTAGTAGCTGTTGTTGAAGCCGAGCTGTTTTCAGATGATGTTGCGGCATTTCCCGAGCAAGCGGAAATTCCCGTTATCACCATTATGCCGCTTAAAATTGCGGCGAGCATTCTTTTCTTCATAGGTACCTTTCTTTTCTGACTGCCCGTTTTTTTGATATGCGGACAGCCGTTTTTTATTGTGTCAATCATATTGTAATGGTTTTCACGGAAAAAGTCAATAGCCAAACAGGCTTATCCGCAAATTTTGTTAAAACGATTACACGGCATTTGCAAAATGCAAAAAAACCGCCTGTAAAACCGTTAAGTCTTACAGGCGGTATACTATTATAATATATAGGAGAAATTTTTACTCGGCTACGTTAGTCGTATCTCCGGGAACAGCGTCGGGCGGTGTGACCGGCTCGGTTGTGCTGTAGTCGGGGTAGTAATCGTACTCGCTACTTGTATCTATCGCAGAAAAATCATCTTTTGAGAAGGAATCTTCTGTTTCGACAAGGTAAACGCCGTCAAGCGCTGTCAGCTTTATCAGGAAGTTGCCGGGGCAATATACCTTTACTGCCGTAATATCCTTAGCGTTCTCCTCGAACAATGCGGCGATAGCCTCGCTGCCCTTTACCTTTGTGTTATCGGAAAGATAAACCTCTGTAACACGGATGTTGCCCTTGCTGTCTGCCTTAGCTAAAATGCTCTGCATCTCTTCGGGCGTTACTGTATTTCTGAAAGTAACGTAAAGGAAAACCTCTTCGGTATTCTCTTCCGCCTTGCTGTATGCCTCCATAGCCATTCTGAAACGGTCTTCCGCACTTATCGAGGTTGTCGGTGAAACAACAACAGGACTGCCGGAATTCAGCAGGGCGACGCTTGAAAATGTGATAGCTACGGCGGCTGCGGCACCTGCCACAGAAAGCCAAACCGTTTTCAGCCTGCTCTTTTTAGCCTGTACAGACTTACCCATAGCGGCTTTTCTTATCTTCTCGTAATCAAACGAATACTCGCTCATCAGCTCTTTGTAAAACTCGTTTGTATTCATCTGAAAGCCCCCTTCTGTAAGTCGTTATAATTTGAATTTTTTCTTTTGTTTTTCTATTGTGCGATAGAGTTTGTTTTTAACGGTAGACAGCTTGACATCAAGCGCCTTCGCTACGTCCTCCAGCTTCATATCACACGCAAAATGAAGATAGAATATCTGACCTGTCAGTTCATCGGTCTTCATTATGTCATCGAAAATCTGTTTTGCAACGATCTTGTTGCTGATAACGTCCTCAAGCCGTTGCTGAGGCTTGGACATCTCCCGCTCGATAGCGACCATTTCTTCTTCGGTATAGTCGGAAAAGGAGGAAACCTTTTCGTCCTTCTTCCTGCCCGAAAAATAGGTGCGGCATTCAAACTTTGCTATATTTATAAGGAAAGCCTCGGGGCTTTCAATGTCCTCGTGTCCTTTTTCGCTTATACGCTTGAAGAAACGTGTATAGACGTTCTGAATAATATCTTCCGCATCTTCTCTGTTTCCGCATTTGCTGACTACAAAACGGGAAACGGATCTGCAGGTTTCGTTGTAGACACGGTTGAAATATTCTTCGATATTCTCGTGACCTCCGTGAATCTCTGCGCCCATCGGCTCACCTCACTTTGTCACCTACTTTGTAGTAGGCTGAATTTCAGAAAAAGTTTCACTCGAAATGAAAATTCTGTGTATCGGATAAGTAAAAAAATACGAATGTTTTTTGTGCAGTATAACCATATATTGATTTTTGACTGCCGGGAAACAGAATATATGGCACGAAGTGCGTGCTGTCTGCATATTTTCTCTATTATATTGTACATTAAACGGGGCGATTAGTCAAGGGGAACATATTTATAGAGAGATATGCTGTTCATTGGCAGCTCGCTACGGATACATAAATCATAGGTTTTGCGTATCGTTTTTAACAAGCTGTGCTTCTGTGGCAAAAAGCGACAATAGCAAAATATAGAGAAATAGACAAAATCATCATAAAATTTTGTCTATTTTGCTAATTGTAAAGTAAAAGAATATGTAGTATTATTTATTTTAGCTTAGATAAGCTAAAAATTATATGGAGGATAAATTCATGAAATTTTCTAAGGTTTTAGCAAGCGTTGCTGCAGCTACAGTTGCAGTTTCTACACTTGCAGTAAGCGCTTTCGCAGCAGACGCATTAGTATCTATGACTGTTGCAGAAAGCGGTAAGCCTAGTGATGCCGGTCAGGTTAATTTATGGGAGCTCCCCTTCGACGAGAGTGTTTACACATGGGCAGGCGACGTTGATAAGGCAGTAGCTACAATCACTAGCCAGGCTTACGCTAACGGCGCTCTTGGTGCAAACACAGTTGCAGCTGACGGTTGGGCAGCATCTGCACAGGTTGAAAACTCAGCAGCAGGCACAAATGAATGGGTTTGGGACGGCATCGGCGGTCTCAAGTCAGGTCTTGATGAAGACGGTAAAGAAACCGGCTACTTCAAGGTTGAAGTATGGTGGATGAACGCTCAGGACGACGGTTCAGCTGCTACATTAACAGTTGACAAGGTTGACTTCTACAACAAGAATGGCGATTTACTCGCTACATATCCTGTAGCTGACGTTAACCCCGGCGAATCAAATGCTCCCGTTGAGCCCGGTGAAACAGAAGATCCCGCTGAGCCCGGTAAATCTGACGCAGTTAACCCCGGCGAATGCTCAGGCGAGCCCGTTAACCCTCCTACAGGTGCGGCAGTAGCAGTTATCCCTGCAGCTCTCGCAGCAGCAGCAGTTGCTACAACAGGTATCGTTCTTAAGAAGAGAAGCAAGTAATTGCTTTTAAACGGTTTAACGCTTTGAATTAAAGAGCATATGACCCCTCCGCTTATGGCGGAGGGGTTTTTGTCATATAAGTTGGCATATTTTCAGATTTAATGCTGTAAAGGCACAAAATCGCATTACTGTTTATATCGTTTCACCAAAACGAAAAAGTTTTTTTGTGCAAAATGCCACTTGTAAAAAAAACTGCGATATAGTATGATTAAAAATAGCTTAAAAGCTAAAAAAATATTTTATGGAGGACAAAACCAATGAAGTTTACAAAAACTTTAGCAAGTATTGCGGCTGCTGCAATCGCAGTTTCTTCACTTGCAGTAAGTGCTTTCGCCGGTTCTATCACATTCAGTGATGATGCCTGGTGGACACAGAAGGACTTAAAGATTGAAGATATTCTTGAAGGCAACAAGCCCGAAGATGTCGAATCAATCACATTCACAAGCGACACTACTTTCTTCCTCGGTTACAACTCAACAAAAGTAACTGATGAAAAGACAGGTAGCACATGGAAGCAGGATGCGACTGCTGCTGACACTTATACAGTTTCTGATGCAGTTCTCGCTGCACAGGAAATCGAAGGCAACACAGTTAACCCCGCTTTCAGCGTAATGTTAAGCAAGGGCGACGGCGTTGATTACACAATCAACTGGAAGGTTAACCTTAAGAACAATGAACCCGCTAAGCCTAAGCCTATTCAGACAAAGGCAGAGATCTCTTATGTTGACGCAACAACTCCCTCATACTCATACACAGTTAAGGGTGATATCGATACTCTTAACGTTGATGTTGCACTTTCAGCAGAGGCAACAGAAGCCGGTTCAGGTTGGAACGACTGGTGCGGTGCCGGTGTTGCAGTTACAAACCCCGACGGTACAGTTAAGTACTATCAGTGGGGCGGTGCCGGCGTAACATGGTCTTGGGATGTAGACGGTGACAAGGTCGACGATTCTATAGACGGCGTTAACGGCAAAACATGGGTAGGCACTGTCGGCGCTGACGGTGGTCAGCTTTCTATCCCCGTTGTTAAGGGTGCTGTAGTTGATTTCTACTGCTTAAGCTGGGATTCATATAATGGCGTTCAGTACACATTAACAATCAACGATGAAGAAGCTGCAGTAAAGCCTGGTGAAACAGAAGATCCTACTAAGCCCGGTGAAACAGAAGATCCTGCTAAGCCCGGTGAAACAGAAGATCCTGCTGAGCCCGGTGAATCTTCAGGCGATGTTGTTAACCCCGGCGAATGCTCAGGCGAGCCCGTTAACCCTCCTACAGGTGCTGCAGTAGCAGTTATCCCTGCAGCTCTCGCAGCAGCAGCAGTTGCTACAACAGGTA
>OHFV01000839.1_pt1 | contig 16392 bp, 14 predicted proteins | sample 1567611 | NCBI WGS metagenome assembly OHFV01 (sample SAMEA3879532, study PRJEB24766) | human gut metagenome | biome: human-associated habitat; feature: feces | place: USA | collected 1985/1987
CAGAAGCAGACCATTCTCTCTGCCCCTGACAGCAGAAAGGAGGATGCCGCAGCACCCTCCCTCCTGTTATGTATATTATTTACATAATTTTTTGAACTCATCCGCTACGAACTGAACCTTAGGTCCGATGATTACCTGAACGGAGGTCTTACCGGGTTTCATGACACCGGCTACGCCTGCAGATTTGATCACCTTATCATTCACTGCGGTAATGTCTTTTACTTCCAGTCTCAGTCTTGTAATGCAGTTGTCAATGCTTGCAATGTTGTCCTTGCCGCCGCAGCCTTCCAGAATGGTTGCTGCGATTGCTGCGAAATCATCATTTGCCAGCTCGATCTTCTTCTCTGCTTCTACATCATCATCTTCTCTACCGGGGGTCTTCAGATCCCATTTCTTGATAGCGAAGAGGAATACGAAGTAGAATACAACAAATGCTGCGATACCCAGAGGGATGATCAGCCAGATTCTGGCTGCTGCAGGCAGGGAGGATGAGAACAGCAGATCCATCGCACCTGCGGAGAAGCTGAAGCCTGCACGGAAGCCAAGAGCAACAGTGATCATGGTGAAGATGCCATACAGTGCTGCGTAGATCACATACAGTCCGGGAGCTAAGAACATGAATGCAAACTCAAAGGGCTCGGTAACGCCGCAGATGAAGGAACAGATTGCTGCGGAAGCTACCAGACCGATCGCTGCCTTTTTCTTGGCGGGCTTTGCACATTTTACCATTGCCAGAGCCGCACCGGGGACACCGAACATCATACAAGGGAAGAAGCCGGACATATACATTCCAAGGCTCCAGGATACATCAGCGCTTGTCTCACCTTTCCAGAAGTGCTGCAGATCTCCCAGTCCGATGGTATCGAACCAGAATACGTTGTTCAGTGCGTGATGTAATCCGGTAGGGATCAGCAGACGGTTCAGGAAAGCATAAATGCCGGCACCGACTACATCCAGACTTTCGATAGCTTCACCGAGAGCTACCAGACCGCCGAACAGTAAAGGCCATACGAACAGCAGTACAACAGATGCCAGAATAGATACCACACCTGCTACGATAGCTACGCAGCGCTTACCACTGAAGAAGGACAGCCAGTCGGGAAGCTTGGTATCCTTGAACTTGTTGTAGCACATGGAACCGATGATACCGGCAATAATACCGATAAAGGGATTCGCAATCTTATCGAATGCCAGTGTCTTGGTAGCATCCTCAGCGATAGAGGGCATAATGGTCGTAACAAATCCGGTAGACAGAAGTGTTGTGAGCATCAGCCAGGAAGCCAGAGCTGCAATGGCTCCGGTACCGTCATTTTTCTCTGACATACCGACACCTACACCGATTGCAAACAGGATCGCCATGTTGTCGATCAGAGCACCACCAGCTTTTACGAGGAACAGACCGATCAGATTTCTTACACCCTCGATCGCACCACCCTGCATTGTTGCCGGGCACAACCAGTAACCAATACCCATGAGGATACCGCAGATCGGCAGAACCGCTACGGGAAGCATTAACGCTTTACCCAGTTTTTGAAGAAACTTCATACATTTCTCCTCCTTTACATTATACTAAACCGGAACAGTTCCGGTCAGTTTCATTAGTTGATACGGACGTACCGCTCTTAAGAAATCTGGAGCACGTCCTCGCCGGGAGATACCTCTCCCTCTTTCAGAATACTGATCTTGTTATATTCATCAGTATTGCAGACCAGTACCGGAGTGATGATATGCAGTCCGGCTTCCTGAATCTTCTCCAGATCCGCATCCAGCAGAAGATCGCCCTTTTTGACATGGTCTCCGGCAGCAACATGTGCCGTGAAGGGGGCTCCCTTGAGTGTCACGGTGTCCAGTCCGATGTGGATCAGAAGCTCCGCTCCCTGATCCGTTGTCATGGTGATCGCATGGAGCGTATCAAATACCACGGTCACCTCTCCGTCTGCGGGAGCATATATTTTCCCCTCAGAGGGGATCACTGCAAATCCGTCTCCAAGTATCTTCTCGGAAAATGTAGGATCCGGCACCTCCGTAAGAGCAACTGCCTTCCCCTTACAGGGAGATCCGATACAATTTCCTTTTCGCTTACCTTTCAAAAAATCTAACATGTGAACTCCTTTCCGTCGATATATACCGCTACAATGTTCAGTTCCTGATCCAGGAGTACGAAATCTGCCCTCTTACCAACGGATATACTGCCCACTTCATTGAAAATGCCGATCTCCTTTGCCGGATTCTCCGTGGCACACATCACTGCCGTCTCTAACGGCAGACCGACTGTTTTTACTACAAACCGCATACAATCCATCAGATTCGTCGCCGATCCGGCGATCGTGCCGTCATGCAGGGTAGCCAGATTGCCTCTGACAGTAACCGGCTGTCCTCCCAGCGTATATTCACCATCCTCCAGTCCCGTTGCACGCATACTGTCACTGATCAGGATCATGCGGTCAGCGCCAAACATCGCAAACGTTGCACGGATCACTGACGGATGAATGTGTACACCATCACAGATCAGCTCCGGATGACATTTTTCTGAATCTCTCACTGCTCCGATCACGCCGGGCTCCCTGTGGTTCAGCGGCGGCATTGCATTATACAAATGTGTCGCATGAGATGCTCCACGTTCAATGGCTTCCCTTGCTGTATCATAACCGGAAGCTGTATGCGCCAGTGAAATGACCACTTCTCCTTTGGCTCTGTCGATAAATTCCATTGCTCCCGGCTCTTCCGGTGCGATATCTACCAGCTTGATCAGCCCGTTCGCCGCTTTCTGCAGCTGACTGAAATATTCATAATCGCAGTGCATGATATTTTCTGCAGCCTGAGCACCCTTTTTCGCCGGACTGATAAAAGGTCCTTCCATATTGATGCCCACCAGGTGGGATCCACCGGAATACTCATAGCTGCCGGCATTTTTCATGACCTCCAGCAGTTCATCCTTAGGGATCGTCATGGTAGCCGGGCAGACACTTGTCACACCGACAGATGCTTCATATGATGTGATGACATCCAGTGCTTCCTTCGTACCGTCACACATATCTGCGCCCTTACAACCATGGAAATGAATATCCACCAGTCCCGGTATCAGATACATGCCTTTGGCATCCACAACAGCTTCCTCACCTGCCGGATCCCCGGTGTAGCTTACGAACCTGCCGTTCTCCACGGCTGCATCCCCTCTGACAAACCGATGCTCTTCTGTATATATATTTGCATTTCTGATTCTCATGACCTATCAGCTTCCCCCTTCTTATTCAGAAAGCTTACTGAGCGCTGCTTCGTCTGCCACCAGTGTCACATCATTATGAAGCTGTAATACCGATGCCGGCACCTGCGGTGTGATGGGTCCGAAGAAAGCTTTCTGTACGATCTCCGCCTTGTCTTCGCCGCTGGCTACGATCAATATTTTCTTCGCCTGCATAATGGTCTTGATCCCCATGGTGTATGCCTGCTTCGGAACATCCTCCGCCGATGCGAAGAATCTCTTGTTGGCTTCGATCGTAGACTCTGTCAGGTTCACGCAATGTACCTGCTTGTCAAAACTCTCTCCCGGTTCGTTGAAGCCGATGTGCCCGTTATGTCCAATTCCCAAAAGCTGCAGGTCCACGCCGCCCAGTGACTGGATCAGTTCCGTATATCTACGGCATTCTTTCTCCGAATCCGGTTCCATTCCGTTTGGCAGATGTGTATTTTCCACCGGGATATTCACATGGTCAAACAGATTCTGGTGCATAAAATAGTAATAACTCTGATCGTTTTCCCGGCTCAGGCCTTTATATTCATCCAGGTTCACCGTCATAACCTCAGAAAAGTCCAGATCTCCCTTGCGGAACCATTCCACCAGCTGTTTATACAGGCCGATGGGAGTAGATCCCGTAGCCAGTCCGAGAACACAATTCGGTTTCATAATAACCTGTGCCGATACGATATTTGCAGCCTTTCTGCTCATATCTGCATAATCTTTTGCTTTGTATATTCTCATGAATCTCTCACTCCATTTCGCATATTTTACTACGGACATTCAGCACCATGGACGGTGCCACACTGAGTTCATCAATTCCCATCTGCACAAATCGTGTGGTCAGTGTCGTATCCGCTCCCAACTCTCCGCAGATGCCGACCCATTTCCCATGCTTATGTGCTCCGTCAACAGTCATCTGTATCATACGCAGGACTGCCTCATGATGTGGATTATAGAATCTGTCCAGTCTGTTGTTCTGCCTGTCGATAGCCAGAGTATACTGTGTCAGATCATTCGTGCCGATACTGAAGAAATCAACATGCTCCGCCAGCTCCTCACTCATCATGACAGCTGCAGGAGTCTCGATCATAATTCCCTGTTCCGGAATTGCGTAAGGAAGCTTTTCTTCCTCCAGCTCCTTAGCCACCTCAGCCACGATTTTCTGAATATCCAGCACTTCCTCCACGGAAATGATCATCGGATACATAATAGCCAATGTTCCGTATTTTGCCGCCCTGAGAAGTGCTCTCAGCTGTGTCTTGAAGATCTCCGGCTGCTCCAGACAGATCCGGATCGCACGGTATCCCATGGCCGGATTTTCTTCATGATCAAGGTTGAAATAATCCACCTGCTTGTCCGCACCGATATCGAGTGTACGGATGATGACTTTCTTTCCTGCCATTGCCTCGGCTACCTTGCGGTATGCTGCAAACTGTTCTTCCTCGGTTGGATAATCCCTGCTCTCCAGATAAAGGAATTCGCTTCGGAACAGTCCGATGCCGCCGGCATCATTTGCCAGTACCGATGCCACATCCCCAACGCTTCCGATATTTGCATACAGGTTGATCTTTGTTCCGTCCTTTGTGATATTCTCCTTGCCCTTGAGTTCCTGCAGCAGACGCTTTTTCTCTTCATCCTCTGCTTTCTTCTTCTGGTAAGCTTCCATAACGGAGACCGGTGGATCAATGATGATCCTGCCTTCGTATCCATCGACGATACCCATTTTTCCATCGACATCTTCCGGAAAATCGACACCGATCAGTGCCGGGATATTCATGGTACGGGCCAGAATCGCGGTATGGGAATTGGTGGAACCGTGACGGGTGACAAAGGAAAGCACCTTCGATTTATCAAGCTGTACGGTCTCACTTGGTGCCAGATCATCGGCAAGTAAAATCACCGGCTCATCGGCATTCAGGCCATCAGCTTCGACAAGATGAACCAGCTGCGCCACGTCCGCTTCCTGAAGAACAAGGAAGGTGTTCTGGCCCACATGGCAAAGCATCGCCGTCGTCTGGTGCCCTGCTTCGATGCCGTCAAGACGGCATTCCGCAACAACCTGACCCCCTGCGGCGACATTGCCCACTGGACGGACCCCAAGGGCGGCTACTTCATCAGCCTGTATGTCATGCCCGGCTGCGCCAAGCGCGTGGCAGAACTGTGCAAGGATGCAGGTCTGGTGCTGACCGGCGCAGGCTCTGCTTATCCGTACCACAAGGACCCGCAGGATTCTCACCTGCGCATCGCACCCACCTACCCCAGCCTGGACGAGGTGGAAACCGCCTCTGAGCTGCTGTGCGTCTGTGTGCGTCTGGCCGTTGTGGAAAAGCTGCTGGCTGATATGGCCTAAGGCTTGAAATAACTTGTATATTCTCCTCTGCGGGGCTCTTTGCAGGGCCGGCAGGGGAGTTTTATCACAGAAAGGCCGGCACGACGGCTGCTCTGTGAGGAGAGGAGCCGTTGGCAAAACTTGCGGTTCACAACAAAAACGGCTGCGGCTGCACAGCCGCCGCTTTTGGAGGTTCCCTGATTTATGAAAACAAAAGGCAAAGCATGGCAGCTGGTCGTTACCGCGCTGCTGATCGTTGTATTTGTCTACACCGCCTTTTTTGGCGTGGCAGCAAAATACGGCGATGTGACCACCACCTATATCAAGGGTGCAAAGGATATCCGCTTTGGTGTGGATATCAAAGGCGGCGTCAACGTCACCTTTGTGCCCTCGGATGGCTACGATGCCACGGACGAGCAGCTGGATGCCGCCCGTCTGGTCATCGAGAACCGTCTGGTCGCACTGAATGTGACCGACTACGAGCTGTATGTGGACCCCAGCTCTGACAGCCTGATCCTGGAGTTCCCGTGGCAGTCCGGCGAGACGGACTTTGACCCCGAGTCCGCCATTCAGGAGATCGGCACCACCGCCTACCTGACCTTCCGCGAGGGAGCCAGCAAGGACGGTGAGCTGATCCTGGACGGCTCCATGGTCGAAAGCGCTTCGGCGCAGTACGGCGCTGTGAGCAACGGCGGCAGCTCAGAGTATTACGTTGCCCTCAAGTTCACCACCGAGGGTGCCAAGGCCTTTGGCGATGCCACCACCAAGCTGGCCGCCGATAAGGGCAGCATCAGCATCTGGCTGGACGACGAGAACGTGAGCACCGCCACCGTCAACACCGCCATTACCGACGGACAGGCTATCATCACCAGCTCTGCCTCCAATCCCTTTACGCAGGATGCCGTGGTCAAGATGGCACGCCAGATCAACTCCGGTGCGCTGCCCTTTGCCCTGAGCGTAGACAGCTACTCCACCGTGAGCCCCAGTCTGGGCGAAAACAGCCTTGGCGCCATGGTGCTGGCGGGACTGATCGCCTTTGCCCTCATCGTGGTGTTCATGACGGTGCTGTACCGTCTGCCGGGCTTTCTGGCCTGCATCGCGCTGGCCGGTCAGGTGGCGGCTACGCTGGCCTTTGTGTCCGGCTACTTCCCGGTGTTTGAAAGCTTTACCCTGACCCTGCCCGGCATCGCAGGTATCATTCTGGCCATCGGCATGGGCGTGGATGCCAACGTTATTACCGCCGAGCGCATCAAGGAGGAGCTGAAAAACGGTAAATCTCTGGACGGCGCACTGAAAAGCGGCTTTGCCCGCGGCCTGACCCCCATCATTGATGGCAACGTGACCATTGTCATTGTGGCGATCGTGCTGATGGGTGCCTTCGGCCCCTCGGACGGCCTGTTCGCCAAGGCCCTGCACTTCGTGTTCTTCGCCTTTGGGCCCTCCACCGCAGGCACCATCTACGCCTTTGGCTACACGCTGCTGACCGGCGTTCTGCTGAATTTTGTGTTCGGCGTGTTTGCCACCCGTGTGATGATCCGCGGTGCAGCCTCCATCAAAGCCCTGCGGAATCCCTGGCTCTATGGTGCTGTCAAGCCCGGCAAGGGAGTCAAGGAAAAGAAGCCCATCGACTTTGTGGGTCTGCGCAAGCGTTTCCTGACCATCTCCACCTGCCTGATGGCGGCCATCATCCTGTGTGCTGCAGTGTTCGGTGTCCGGCTGGATACGGAGTTTACGGGCGGTGCCATGATCACCCTGAGCTATCAGGGTGAGATCAGCACCTCCGAAGTTCAGAAGACCGCCTCCACCGCACTGGAAAACAACGGCCTGACCCTGCAGACCGGCGAGAATGTCGCCACCGGGGAGCAGACCCTGAAGATCTCCATGCCCGGCAACGAGACCGTGACCACCGATCAGGTGGAGAATCTGCTGACCTCCCTGAACGAGCAGTACCCGGACAATGCCTTTGCCCAGCTGTCCCTGAGCAATGTCAGCGCTGCCATGGGCACCAAGTTCCTGCAGAAGAGTCTGGTGGCTGTGGTGTTCTCCCTGCTGCTCATCCTGTTGTATATCGGCTTCCGTTTCAAGAAGATCGGCGGCCTGACCGGTGGCCTGATGGCTGTGCTGGCCCTGTTGAACGACCTGATGGTGGTGTTTGGCACCTTTGTGCTGCTGCGCACCCCGCTGGACGGCAACTTTATTGCCGCCATGCTGACCATTCTGGGCTACTCGATCAACGATACGGTTGTGGTCTATGACCGCATCCGCGAGAACCGTGCCCTGATGGGGAAAAAGACCCTGTTCGAGGAGCTGGTCAACCACTCGGTCAACCAGTCTGCCCGCCGTACCATCATCACTACGGTGACCACTGTAATGGCACTGGGTGTGATGTGCGTGGTCTCCAAGCTGTACGGTCTGGACAGCATCTTTACCTTTGCCTTCCCGCTGATGATGGGTATGCTGAGCGGCGTGTATACCTCGCTCTGTGTTTCCACCTCCGCCTGGGTGCTGTGGAACGACCGCAAGAGCAAAAAGGCTGAAACCAAAAAAGCCTGACCGTGTTTTGCCCGACAGGCCAAGAACCAACATCAGGAGGAACGATTTATGAAATGTCCCTATTGCGGCGATGAGGAATCCAAGGTCATCGATTCCCGCCCGACCGAAGACGGTGAGCGGATCCGCCGCCGCCGCGAGTGTCTGCGCTGCCGCATGCGGTTTACGACCTATGAAGTGGTGGAGACCGTCCCGCTGATCGTCATCAAAAAGGATAACTCCCGTGAGCCTTTTGATCGTCAGAAGCTGCTCAATGCAATGCTGCGGGCCTGCGCCAAGCGCCCGGTGAGCTACGATGCACTGGAACGGGCTGTCAGCAGCATTGAGCAAAGCCTGATGAGCTCCTATGACCGCGAGGTGTCCAGTGTACGCATTGGTGAGCTGACCATGCAGGAACTGAAAAAGATCGATGAAGTGGCCTATGTTCGCTTTGCTTCGGTCTACCAGCAGTTTGCCGATGTCGAGAGCTTTTTCACGGAGCTGAAAAAACTGATGGGCGACCGGAAAGAGAAAAACTAAGGTTCCAGCGTTAAAAGCCAGACTTTTTCGTGAACTTCACGAGAAAGCCTGGCTTTTTGTTGTGCTCACCTCAACTGTTCAGCTCAGTACAAATACCCTCAAAGAATACGATGGGAGAGCCAGGCCAGGGTCTCTACCTGAACCTGCGCCCGGCGCAGTTCCCCGAAGGCTTCCTCGGGTGCATTCAGTTCCAGGTGGCCATCGGCGGCGCGCAGGGCGGCTTCCAGCTCCGTGAAGTCCTGCGTGCGGAGCAGGTGGTTCATGCCCTCCCGCATGGTGTCGCAGAGCTCGGCTCCTTCGGCCAGTGCTTGCCGCGCACCGGTCAGATCGCTGTTCCGGATATCCTCCATGGCGGTGTCGATGTCATCGGAGATATCCTCGGCGAATTGCTGTACCCGGAAGCTGCTGTAAAAGGCTGCCGCCAGCAGCAGGACTACGATGCCAATGCAGACATAAATACGTTTCATGCCGCCCCCCCTTGCCGGAGCCCCGCCGTTTGACGAGGCTCCTTTTTCAGCAGAAAATAATCCTCGGTATCGTTGCCCGCCAGGATCAGGATCTCTTCCAGAAGCAGGCTGTTGGCCTGTGCGGTGCGTTCCAGCCAGGCAGCATCCTTGCCGCAGATGGTCAGGTTTTCGGCAAGCACCTGCCCGTCCAGCACAAAGGGGATGGTGGCCTGTGCCCGCTGTACCCTTGCCCCAAGGTCGGCGAGGGTGGCCGGCTCCTTTTCCGGACGCAGAGCCACCGAGAGACTGCCGTTGGTCTCCACGACCGCATAGGAAACATCCCGGGGGTCGAACACATCTTTGCCGCGCAGCGCCTCCATCAGATCGGCGGCAGTCAGCCGCAGGGTGCGCAGAGCGTTCTGATCGATCTCACCATTCAGGATGACGGTTTTGGGCCGCCCGGACATCAGGTTGAAAAAGCGCTGGCTCCTGAAGCTGAGGATCGATCCCAGCAGCTCCAGCGCTGCAATGAGAAAGAGGGGGATCAGGCTGGCTGTGACCGGTACTTCTTCAGATTCAATGGAGATGGAAGCCAGATTGGAGATGAGGATGGTGGATACCAATTCCTCAGGCTGCAGTTCCCCCAACTGACGTTTTCCCATCAGCCGCATGGCAAACAGGACGCAGAGATAGATCAGGATGGTACGGAAGATCAAGAGTTTCAAACCGGAACACCTCCCAGCGTATAACCGCCGCCCCGGCGGACAAGCTACCAGAAAGGGGGGCGGCATAATGGAACAGCTTTCCAGCCATCTGGCGGCAAACCTTGCGGAGCTCAACGCTAGGTTTGGCCGATCGGCAGATTTTTATGCGAAGGAGCTTGAGCTTTACCACTGCAAAGGAGCCATCGTTCTGTTTGATGGAATGGCCAGCCTGAAAGGGCTGTGGCAGCTGCTGCTGGATGCCGCCAGCCGCCGCACACCGCCCGGCCCGGCAGAACAGCTGACCGGGGAACAGGTGTTTGCGCTGTTGTTTGAGCACTCCGCACTGCCCGCAGAGCCTGTCCCTGTGGAGGACTGGGATGCCCTGATCCGGCGGCTGACGGCGGGCATGGCAGTGCTTTTGCTGGACGGATGCGCAAAAGGTATCGCCTTTTCGGTGCAGAGCCTGAACGCCCGCTCGGTGGATGAACCGGCAGGGGAGGGAAATCTCCGCGGCTCCCGGGAAGGCTTTGCGGATCTGCTCCGGGTGAATATCAGCCTGCTGCGGCGGTGCTTCCGCAATGATGCTCTGGTCATTGAGATCGGTCAAGCCGATTGTGAGATGAAAACGGAGTATGCTCTCTGTTACTGCCGGGATACGGCAGACCCAAAAGCAGTGCAAAAGGTGCGGCAGACTTTGCAGCGGGCCAGGCCGCAGCTGCTTTTGGATTCCAGCTATTTTGTGCCATGGCTCTTTCCCTGTAAGATCCGCACATTTGCTCCTGTGCGCTATACCGAACGGCCTATTGTGGCAGCGGCAAAGCTGCGGGAGGGGAAATTCGTCATTCTGGTCAATGGCAGCCCCTCAGCGCTGATCCTGCCCACCCTGTTCTGCGAAAACTTTGAATGCCTGGATGACTATGCAGGAACGGCCTATTTTGCATCCTTTCTGCGGGTGCTGAAATATATCTCGTTCTACCTGAGCATTTTCCTGCCGGGCGTGTTCGTCTGCTGGGCGGTCTACCTGCCAGAACTCCTGCCGCCCCAGCTGCTGTTCAAAATCGAGGCCGCCGAGCAGGCTACGCCGCTGCCGTTGTTCGGAGAAATGCTGCTGGTGATCCTGATGTTGGAGATCATCCGGGAGGCTGGCCTGCGGATGCCCCAGACCCTGGGGCACTCTGTCAGCCTGATCGCTGCCCTCATCATCGGGGATGCCGCCATTGCCGCCGGACTGATGAGCACACCGGTCATCCTGACCGCCGCTGCCGCGTCCATTGCGGTGTTTGTCACGCCCTCGCTATATGAGGTGGCAACCGTTCTGCGGCTGGTGGTGCTGCTGGCAGCAGGGGTGGCTGGCCCGGTGGGACTTGCCGCCTGCGCACTGGGCGTGTTATTTGGGCTGACCCGGGTCTCGGCGCTGGGTGTGCCCTACCTGCGGGATGTCATCTTCCCAGAGGTGCCGCTCTCGCCGGACGGTGTGACCCGGCGCAGCTACCCAAAACTTTCCTGGCGGCCCTTTACCATTTGGCAAAAACGAGGTGGTTGAAGTTGGAACAATCCTGTTTCTCTGAAAAAACACTGACCCTGAGTGTGCTCACTGCAGAGTTCGCTCGGTGTGTGTTACAGACGGGTGCGCCTGTAACAGCCCGCAGTTTTCTGCTGCGCGGCCTGCCCATGACACTGGCGCTGGTTCTGATCACCGCCCTGACAGCCGGGGCAGAGCAGCGTGCAGACAGTTTTTGGGGTACAGACTTGCGTTCCCGGGTAGTCTGCGGAGGGCTGGGACTCTGGTTTGTCTGGGAGGCTGTGGAGACCTTCCGTCAGGCGCAGGAGCTTTGCTGGGGGAATTTTTCTTCCATGGCCATGCTGGGGCTTCTCCCGCTGCTGCTCTGGGCAGGATGGAAGCTGGAACCTTCGGTACTGGTCCGCTGTGCGCCGATCCTGTGCTGGGCGGCGGCGCTGGCGGGCCTGCTCGGCCTGCTGGGACTAAATGGCCAGTTCCACTGGGAAAGTCTGATGATGCAAGCTGATGCTCAAACGATTATCCTGCCTCTGTATCCGGAATACTTCGCCCTACCGCTGTTCTGCCCGGCAAAGCAGGTGCGGTGCGCTGTCTGGCTTCCGGTGAAAGCTTTTATACTGGCTGGCAGCTTTGCGCTCTGCACGGAATTGGTGTTTGGGGCGGGGAATGCCCTGCCCGGCATCGAGCTTTTGCGGGCGGGCAGGCTGGGCAGCATCTCCCGGTTTGATGCCCTTGTGCTGCTGGTCTGGTTGGCAGCGGCAATGTTCCGGTTCTGCATGCTGGTGCAGGTGGTGCGTCAATTGGCCGGGCGGCTGTGGGGCAGGGCTACACCTGCGGAGGAAAACGCATGACGGGCCAACAGCGTGCCCTCCGGTGGCTGGCGGCAGGGGTGTTGGTGCTCTGGTGCGGGGTATTTTTGCGGGCAGAGAACACCGAAAAAAGCATGGTGCGTGCCCTGCTCCTGACTCCTCCCACAGTGGTGGCACAGAGTTGGACAGTGGGTCTGCTCTACCAGTTTCCGGAAGCCGCCGCCGATGCTTCTGATGCCGCCGCACAGGTGCAGCTCTGCACGGGACAGGGAAACACCCTGCAAACGGCTCTGACGGAAGCCGAGCGTGGCCTGCCCCGTAAAGCAAGCTACCGGCTGTGCGAGTATCTGCTTTTGAATGCCGAAACAACTTTAAAAACCATTCGACGGGCGGAGACCGTGTTGAAAGAGGAGCCGGTGCAGGGCTTGTCTGCCCGGGTCCTCTGCATGGATCTTTCCGGAGAAGAACTGGCCGTAGCAGACGGAGAAAACGAACTGTTCCCGGAACGACTTTTGCAGGTCGTGAAAGAAGCTGCACCGCAGGCTCCGCACCTATACGAGAGCCGGAACGCTCTTTTGGCTCCGGTGCTTATCCTGACGGATGGTGCCATTGAGAATGCGGAGGAAATGCTTCTGCTCACCGAAACAGGAAACACCCGGCTCACCCCGGCAGAGAGCCAGATGGCACAATTGCTGCTGGGTCAGAGCGGAGAACACACTTTTCCGCTGGGTAGCGGGCAGGTGACGTTCCGGCGCTGTGTAGTATCGGTGGAAGCTGTAGAAGATGGCTTTGCCGTGACCCTGACCGGCCAGCGCAGGGCGGGCACAGCTCTGCCCACAGCAGCACAGTGTGCGGCGCTGGAGCAACTCTGCGTGCAGACCGTTCAGCGCTGCTGGGAAAACGGGTATGATCTGCTCTCTCTGGGAGCAGTTCGGGCGTTGAAGCAGGGAACAGGGCGAGAAGCGCTGACTACAAAAAACGCCTGCCCGCAGGTGCAGGCAGACGTGAGCTTTTTGCAGTTTTAGTGGGCGGTCTCAAAAACGACGGTGATGGTGGTGCCAACGTTCACTTCGCTTTCCAGCTTGATGCGGGCGTTGTGGATGCGGGCAATGTGTTTGACAATAGCCAGCCCCAGACCGGTGCCGCCGGTGGCCTTGCTCCGGCTCTTATCCACCCGGTAGAAGCGTTCGAACACGCTGGACTGCGCGTCTTTCGGAATGCCGATGCCGTTATCCTTGACGGTCAGGGTACAATGGCCGTCCCGGGTGCAGGAGGTGATGAGCTGGACCTTGCCGCCGGGTCGATTGTAGCGGATGGCGTTGTCGCACAGGTTCTGGCACAGCTCATCCAGCTGATCCCGGTTGCCAAGCACTCTGGCACTCTCGCCCAGATAGGTCAGGGAGATGAAGGAGCGCTGCGCGTTCAGTTTCTGACGTTCCACACAATCCTTGGCCACGTCCAGCAGATCGACCGCTTCCATGTCGGGCTGTGCATGGGTCTCGCTGACGCTGTCCAGGTGCGACAGCTGCAGGATATCGTTCACCAGCTGGATCATCCGGCTGGCTTCTACATGGATCTTCCGGCCAAATTCGGGCACATCGGCAGGTTTGGCAATGCCGGTCTCAATGAGCTCCGCATAGCCGGAAATACTGGTCAGTGGCGTTTTCAGCTCGTGGCTGACGTTGGCTGTGAAATCCTGCCGCATTTTCTCGTTGTTCTCCCGCAACAGCCGGTCAGAGTGGATGCTCTCGGCAAAGGGGATGAGTTCCCGGTAGGGAACGTTTTCCTGAATGTGCTCAAGGTCATCCGTCATTTTCAGAATGGGCTGGACAAGACTGCGGGTCAGCAGCCCGGCAATCAGCGCTGCGGCACCCATCATCAGGATGCAGCTCAGGATGATGGCGGGCAGGGCCGCGTCGTAAATCGACCAGATGGTCTCAGAATCCTGGGCCACACGCAGGATATCGCCGCCGGGCAGCAGCATGGCGTAATAGTAGGTCTCGTACCCCATGGTCTGGGAATCGCGGCAGTTACGGCCTACACCCTCTCGCATGGCCTGCTGGATCTCCGGGCGGGACAGGTGATTTTCCATCTGCTGGTCAGTGGCGGATTCAAACACCACACTGCCATCTGCTGCGATCAGGGTAATGCGCAGGTCTCCGTTGACGAACACGGAGAGCTGATCCGGAGAGGAAAGCTGCTCGTATCCGGCGGAAACCAGATCGGCCTGATGCTCCAGCGAGGTCCACGCCTGTTCCCGGAACGCTTTGTGAAAGACGAAGAGACAGAGCACGGCGGTGCAGACCAGACCGACGAAGCCCATGAAAAACAGCCGGTAACTGATTTTTTCTTCCATGCTCTGCGGTTTCATTCTTCCTCGCCCTCCTCATTGTCGGCCAGCTTGTAGCCGACCTTGCGCACGGTGCAGATATATCTGCCCGCATCCCCCAGCTTTTTGCGCAGGGTGCGGATGTGCATATCCACGGTGCGGCTTTCAACAGAAATATCGGTGCCCCATACCACCTGCAGAATGGTCTCGCGGGTCACGACAAGGTTCGTGTTCTCCAGCAGCAGGCGCAGCAGGCTGTATTCCTTGTAAGTCAGGTCAATATGGGTGCCGTTCACAGTCACGCTGTGGCGGGCGTTGTCCAGCAGGATCTCATGGAAGGCATAAACGTTCTGCTTTTCCTCGGGGGCAGAGCGGCGCAGGGCGGCCCGCACCCGGCTCAGAAATTCCATGATGCCAAAGGGCTTGGTGATGTAATCATCTGCACCGCAGTCCAGCCCGCGCACGGTATCCAGCTCGCTGGATTTTGCTGTAACCATGATGATGGGCAGTCGGCGCAGAGCAGGGGTATTGCGGAGCTTTTTCAGAATGGAGAAACCGTCCTCACCGGGCAGCATCACATCCAGAATGACCAGCTCAGGCTCTGCGGTGCGCATGGCCTGCCAGAAAGGCTCAGAGGTTTCAAAGCTCTGTACCTCGTATCCGCTGGATTGCAGTGCATATTGCTCCAGCTCGCGGATGGCGGCATCGTCTTCTACAATGTAGATCATTTGTTGGGTTCCTCCTTTGCGTCTGCGGGTGCAGTGTCGCTGTCAGGGAAGAGATAACGCTCACGGTAACGATCCAGACGGCGCTGGAACTGTTCGCTTTCCTTGGTCTCGTTGCCGTAGCGCAGGTCGTTCAGGTAAGCGTGGGTATCAAAGCTGTCCTGTGCAACCTCGATCTGGGCAACAGCCACATTGCTGCAGTGGTCGCAGACACGCTCGTAGTTGGTCAGAAGATCTTCCAGAACAAAACCATACTCAATGGAACAGCTGCCGGTCTGCAGGCGGGCCACATGGCGGGCCTTGATGGCACGCACCAGTTCATCCACAACGGTCTCCAGCGGCTCGACCTTGCCGGCCATGTGCAGATCGCCTTTGCGGAATGCGTCGGTGGTGCGGCTCAGCACATCCTGCACGGCCCCCTCCAGCACCTGCAGCTCCTCCTGTGCATCCTTGGAAAACGCAATACTCTTGGCGTGGATCTCTTCGGCGGAGCTCAGAACATTTACAGAGTGATCGCTGATGCGCTCAAAATCGCTGATGGTGTGGAGCAGAGTGTTCACACTCTGGCTGTCGGCATGGCTCATTTCACGGCTGGACAGCTTGACGAGATAGGTGCCCAGTGCATCCTCATATTTGTCCACCTTTTCCTCTTCCTCCCGCACCTTCTGGGCAAGGGAATCGTCCCACTTGTGGGTCAGGCTCATGGCCTGCACCACGCCCACACGGGCCAGCTCGGCCATGTCTGCAGTGGCGGCACGGGCACGTTCCACAGCCACGGCGGGAGTGTTCAGCAGGCGCTCATCCAGCAGAGCAAAGCTCTCTTTTTCGGCATCGTCCGGAATGGTGAGGATGGCCAGCTTTTCCAGCCCATTTGCAAAGGGCAGCAGAACAGCGGTGGCCGTCAGGTTGAAGATGGAGTGGACCACGGCAATGCCCCAGGCAGTGACCGTTTCAGTGACAAAGGCAAAGTCAAGCAACAGATTTGCACCATAGAAAACAGCCAGAAACAGGGTGACACCGATGATGTTGAAGTACAGGTGCACCATGGCGGCGCGGCGGGCATTTTTATTGGCACCCACAGAGGAGATCAACGCGGTGACGCAGGTGCCGATGTTCTGGCCCATGATGATGGGGATGGCACTGCCGTAGGTGATGACACCGGTGGCGCTCAGTGCCTGCAGGATACCAACGCTGGCACTGGAGCTCTGGATGATGCCGGTGACA
>OHFV01000928.1_pt1 | contig 15009 bp, 7 predicted proteins | sample 1567611 | NCBI WGS metagenome assembly OHFV01 (sample SAMEA3879532, study PRJEB24766) | human gut metagenome | biome: human-associated habitat; feature: feces | place: USA | collected 1985/1987
TAATATAGTAAAAAATATAATGCGTCTGCCCTGATCATATCTATGATAACAACTTATCTCAATAATGATAAATACTTATCACATATATGACATACAATTATCATATATGTGATAAATAAAACACAAAGAATAAAAAGATTGGGATTGACCAAGAAAAACGAAAGCTGACTGCCAAAAACAAACAAAATACCTTTAATAATCTCAAAAGAAAAAAACAGCAATTTACAACAATAATCTCTGAAAGACAAGTGAAGGACCTGTCCTTCACCCGCTAACACCAATGAATAAAGCGTTATGAAGGAAAGGTGAAGCTTAATTCAATAGCCAACAGTCATTATAATAAGCCATCCAAACCTGTAAACAGATGCAGTATAGGATAACAGCAATAAGGATTTTGTTTTTTGAGTGGAAAAGTAATAAAGTCTGAAAAAATCGTAACTTTGCAATAATCAAAAAAGATAGGATATGGAGCAGCAGGACAGATATATACGGTTTGACTGAGCCGTAAAATGCCTTCTCCGTCAAAAAGCGAATTTCGACGTACTCGAGGGATTCTTAACAGTCCTTTTGGGTGAAGAAGTGAAAATCATAGAACTGCTGGAAAGCGAAAGTAATCAGCAAAGCGTAGATGACAAGTTCAATCCGTGGATATCAAAGCCAAAAACAGCAAAGGCGAAATCATCATAGTAGAGATTCAAAATACGCGTGAGTTGTATTACTTGGAACGTATCCTTTACGGTGTCGCCAAAGCAATCACAGAACACATTTCTCTTGGCGAACGCTACTACGAAGTGAAAAAGATTTATTCCATTAGCATTCTGTACTTCGACATCGGAAAAGGAAATGATTATTTATATCATGGACAGAATAGCTTCACTGGAGTACACACCGGAGATCGCTTGAAGTAACAACAAAAGAAAAGGACGCTCTCGTCCATAAACTTCCTGCAGGGATTTTCCCAGAGTACTTCCTAATCCGCGTAAACGAGTTCAATAAAGTAGCAGTCACTCCTTTAGAGGAATGGATTGAGTACCTAAAAACCGGCTGTATCCGTTCTGACACCCAGGCTCCCGGTTTGACGGAAGCTCGTAAAAAACTGATTTATTATAATATGTCTCCTGCAGAACGCTATGCTTATGACGAACACCTGAGTGCCATCATGATACAAAATGACGTGTTGGATGGAGTAAAATTAGAAGGACGCATGGAAGGAAAAATGGAAGGGTGTATAGAAATAGCCCGAAATCTGAAATCAATGGGATTGGACACAGAGACAATCCAAAAAGCGACAGGATTATTACCGGAAGAAATTCAGAAGTTATAAATGAGCTCTAAGCATATAATTAAAGTAAGACTGTCTTCTTTTTGCCTATTAGAAGACAGTCTCTTTTTATACCTAAGAAAAGTAAAATTATTCATTCTTCATTTAAATAATCTCTATCCCCTTCTCCTTGCAAAGTTTCAAACCAAGATCTTTCAGTCTGAATTTCTGAATCTTGCCACTGCCCGTCATCGGAAATTCATCCACAAAGAAGATATATTTGGGGATTTTATAACGAGAGATTTTATTTCTGCAGAAGTCACGCACATCTTCTTCCTGCATTGTCACACCTTCTTTCAGAATGATAAATGCACCGACGGCCTCTCCGTATTTCTTTGACGGAACACCGGCTACCTGCACATCTTTCACTCCATCAAGTTTATAAAGAAACTCTTCGATTTCACGTGGATAAATGTTCTCTCCACCACGAATAATCATATCCTTGATACGCCCGGTAATCCGATAATTCCCATCTTCATCCTTAATGCCCAAGTCGCCCGAATGAAGGAAATTATTCTCATCAATAACTTCCGCCGTAGCTTCCGGATTCTTATAATATCCCTTCATGGTGTTATATCCACGATTACACATCTCACCCTGTACACCAACTGGACATTCCTCACCTGTCTCCGGATCAATCACCTTCACTTCCGTAAACTCAAAATCACGCCCTACCGTATTACAGCGCACATCAAATGAATCATCTATACGGGTAGCCGTCATACCGGGAGCCGCTTCCGTCAATCCATATACACTGGTCACCTTCATATACATTTTTTCTTCTACCTGCTTCATCAATTCGACAGGACACAACGAACCCGCCATAATACCGGTACGAAGACAGGACATATCAAAGAGGTCAAACATCGGGTGATGTAGTTCGGCAATAAACATAGTAGGTACTCCATAAAGAGCCGTACAACGTTCCTTGTGGATAGAAGCCAACACCACCAACGGGTCGAAACGCTCCACCATTACTTGTGTACAACCATGAGTCAGACAATTCATAGTAGCCAGCACAACTCCGAAACAATGGAATAACGGTACGCAACAACAAAGCTTGTCATCTGCCGTAAACTTCATGTGTTCACCGGTCAGGAATCCGTTATTGGTAATATTATAATGTGTCAACATCACTCCTTTCGGGAATCCGGTAGTACCTGAAGTATATTGCATATTGACCACATCGTGGCAGTCAACCTTGCTTTTGAGCTCATTCAAACGGTCATCTTCCACATTCTCTCCCAACAAAAGAATCTCCGCCGTATTATACATTCCGCGATGTTTCTCCTGACCGACATATACTACATTCTTCATATACGGAAAACGCTCGCTCTTCAAATGACCGCGTTCGCAAGTCTTCAATTCCGGAAGCATGGTATAAGTCATCTGTACGAAGTCGCTATCCTTCTCGCCATTTACAATACAAAGGGTATGCATATCCGAGTTCTGGCAAAGATATTCCAACTCGGATTGCTTATAGTTCGTATTTACCGTAACATATACCGCACCAATTTTGGCACAAGCATAAAGCAACGTCAGCCAATCCGGAACATTAGCCGCCCAAATGCCGACATGGGTTCCCCGTTCCACGCCGATAGAAATAAGTCCTTTCGCCATATCATCCACACGGTGATTGAACTGGCTCCAGGTGAAACGGAGATTGCGGTCGGAATATACGATATATTCCTTATCAGGGGTCTCTTCAGCCCAGTGTTCCAGCCACTGGCCCAAAGTACGATCAAATAATTGCATGTAGTTAGTGATTAATTGATTAGTAATTACCGTATTTCGCTAAATTGGAGTGTAAATCACTGCCAGAATCTTAGCGGCCTGCCCCTCGTAGGCATGCACATGATGAGGAACAATGGAATCGTAATAAATGCTATCTCCCTCTTCCAGCAGATAGGTATTTTTACCATAACTGATTTCCATGATACCTTCCATCACCATAATAAACTCCTCTCCCTCATGAGAAGACAGCACAAAGTCGGTATCCTCAGTCGGCATTACGTCGATAATAAACGGCTCCATGTGACGATCCGCTTTCGACTTCGACAAAGAATGATATTCCATATGCTTGCGGGAATGAATCGCATTATTAGAGAAACTAATCGCATCTTTAGCTTCTTTCTTACGGCATACCACCGGACCGACTTCATCTTGGTCGTCAAGGAAAGTACCCAAACGCACTCCCAGCACGCGCGCAATCTTAATTAGCGGTGCAAGAGAAGGAATATCGATATTATTCTCGATACGTTCAATCTGCTCAATGGCCAGACCGGAACGTTGCGCCAGTTCTTCTATGGTTATTGTTTTATCTTCTCGCAGAGCTTTAATTTTTTCGCCGACAATTTTACTTGTATCCATATTGAAAGCATTTTAGATATCAAAGGTGATAATTTATAATAATTAAACTGCAAAAATAGCAAATTCTTTAGATGGACACAATTATAAGTGAGAAAATATGCTCATCAGCCCAAAAGAAGAAATAAAAAAGCCGTTCCCCCTAACAAGGAACGGCTTTTCAATCTTTCCGCAGCAAGTAAATTACTTACGCAAACCGAGTTCTTTAACAATTGCACGATATCTTTCGATATCTTTTGCTTTCAGGTAGTCAAGCAAACGACGACGTTTACCTACCAACATTGTCAAAGCTCTCTCTGTACTATAATCTTTTCTGTTGAGCTTCATGTGCTCAGTCAGATGAGAAATACGGTAGGAAAACAAAGCTATCTGCGCCTCAGATGAGCCAGTATCAGTGTTAGACTTTCCGTACTTTCCGAAGATTTCTTGCTTTTTAGCAGCGTCTAAATACATAACTTTTAGAATTTTAATATAGTAAATTATTCTTTTGAGCGTGCAAAGATAGGTATTATCTTTATATCCCACAACGTTTTACAAGAAAAAATTGCTATCATTGCACATATTTCTAATCCTATTTTCGTACCTTTGCAGCCAAATAATAGGTATTATATGCAAAATATTCGAAACATTGCAATCATTGCCCATGTAGACCATGGGAAAACAACGCTGGTTGACAAGATGCTATTGGCGGGAAACTTGTTCCGCAACAACCAAAATAGTGGTGAACTTATACTGGACAACAACGATCTGGAACGTGAACGTGGTATAACGATTCTTTCTAAAAACGTTTCCATCAACTACAACGGTACCAAAATTAATATTATTGATACTCCGGGACATAGTGACTTCGGTGGTGAAGTAGAACGTGTGTTGAATATGGCCGATGGCTGTATTCTGTTGGTAGACGCCTTTGAAGGTCCCATGCCTCAAACCCGTTTCGTACTGCAAAAAGCATTGGAAATCGGTTTGAAACCCATTGTCGTAGTCAATAAGGTGGATAAGCCTAATTGTCGTCCGGAAGAGGTTTACGAAATGGTATTCGACTTGATGTTCAGTCTTAATGCGACGGAAGACCAGTTGGATTTCCCCGTTATCTACGGTTCTGCCAAAAACAACTGGATGAGTACCGACTGGCAAAAGCCAACCGATACAATCACTCCTCTGCTGGATTGTATCGTTGAAAACATTCCGGCTCCACAACAGTTGGAAGGTACTCCGCAGATGTTGATTACTTCTTTGGATTATTCTTCCTATACCGGCCGTATTGCCGTAGGCCGTGTACATCGCGGTACTTTAAAAGAAGGTATGAACGTAACGCTTGTAAAACGCAATGGCGATATGTTCAAGACTAAAATTAAGGAGCTTCATGTTTTCGAAGGTCTGGGCCGTGTGAAAACGACAGAAGTCTCATCGGGAGATATTTGCGCATTGGTAGGTATCGACGGATTTGAGATCGGAGATACTGTTTGCGACTTCGAAAATCCGGAAGCTTTGCCGCCAATCGCTATTGATGAACCGACCATGAGTATGTTGTTCACCATTAACGATTCTCCGTTCTTCGGCAAAGACGGTAAGTTTGTGACTTCACGTCATATCCACGACCGCTTGATGAAAGAACTAGATAAAAACTTGGCTCTTCGCGTAAAGAAAAGTGAGGAAGATGGTAAATGGATCGTTTCCGGACGTGGTGTACTTCACCTTTCCGTACTGATCGAGACGATGCGCCGCGAGGGATACGAACTCCAAGTGGGGCAGCCGCAAGTTATTTTCAAAGAGATTGACGGCGTCAAATGTGAACCGATTGAAGAATTGACTATCAACGTACCGGAAGAGTATTCAAGCAAGATCATTGATATGGTGACACGCCGTAAGGGTGAGATGGTCAAGATGGAAAATACCGGCGAACGTATCAATCTTGAGTTTGACATGCCCTCACGCGGTATCATCGGCTTACGAACGAATGTATTGACTGCTTCTGCCGGTGAAGCGATTATGGCTCACCGTTTCAAAGAATATCAGCCATTCAAAGGAGAGATAGAACGCCGTACCAACGGTTCCATGATCGCTATGGAAAGCGGAACAGCTTTTGCTTATGCAATCGACAAATTGCAGGATCGTGGCAAGTTCTTCATATTCCCGCAAGACGAAGTGTATGCCGGACAAGTGGTAGGCGAACATTCTCACGACAATGACCTGGTTATCAACGTTACCAAATCGAAGAAGTTGACGAATATGCGTGCTTCCGGTTCCGATGAAAAGGCACGTTTGATTCCTCCAGTTCAATTCTCTCTTGAAGAAGCATTGGAATATATCAAGGAGGATGAATATGTAGAAGTTACTCCGAAAGCAATGCGTATGCGTAAAGTAATTCTAGACGAGATAGAACGCAAACGTGCAAATAAGAGCTAATAAACAATATCTCAATACAGTAATCCCGACGAAACGATCAAAGTTTCGCCGGGATTTCATTTTCCGTACACTCAGAAAAGACTATACTCTCATTTTTCTTTCATCAATCCTTTAGCCACATCATATTTTAGCTGATAACTTTGCCCTTTTATGTTTTTAAAGGACAACATTTTATTCCCATACTTTATCACACAATTTCCTCCCGCACCGGAACGTACCGTGGCTTCTTTCAACTGATTATTCTCCCATATCAACCTCAAAATCCGCACTACTTTTGATCAGTTCATATCCTGTCTCTTTCAAAAAATTCAAATCCCTTGTATAGTCATAATATTCCCAGATATGAGTAGTCAACCAAGGGCCTGCCATCGGGTTGAAGTTCCAAGACATATTCTGACTTTCCAATGGCGTAGTGAAACCGAATATATTGCCCTTTGGTATAATCTGTTTCGCTCGCCAAAATACCAGAGACTAGAAATAAAGAATTGATAAACAAGAAACAGAACTTTTTCATGATTGTCGCATTATTATTCAAGGATTAATCAAATACCTATATACTTTGTACAAAAGTAATGAAAAAAACTCTATGTACAATCAGACTATCTGATACGTTTTCCTCCACAACCAATTACCTTCAAGATCAAAAAAAAGGAGCAACTGCCTCATCAGGCAATCGCTCCTCCTTTATCTAGTCAATTGAATTGTATTATTCTACTTCATTGTAGTCGAGTACCGTTTTCTTGTTAGCCAAGATACGGTCATACTCTTCTTTTGAACCAACAATAAGTTTTTCAAATTCACGCTGGCCGGTACCTGCCGGAATCAAGTGACCGCAAATAACGTTCTCTTTCATACCCTCCAGTTTATCAACCTTGCCGTTAATAGCAGCCTCATTCAATACCTTCGTTGTTTCCTGGAAGGAAGCAGCCGACATAAAGCTTGAAGTCTGCAAAGCAGCACGTGTAATACCTTGAAGAATCTGAGTAGAAGTTGCGGCTACCGCATCACGAACCTCAACAGGTTTCAAGTCACGACGTTTCAGCATACTATTCTCATCACGCAACTTACGGGCAGTCACAATCTGACCGGCTTGCATATTCTGAGAATCACCTGCATCAACCACGACTTTCTTACCCCAGATACGATCGTTTTCTTCCATAAACTCAAGTTTATCTACAACCTGTTGTTCCAAGAAACGAGTATCACCCGGTTCGTCAATCTGTACCTTACGCATCATCTGACGCACGATAATCTCAAAATGCTTATCATTGATCTTCACACCTTGCAGACGGTATACATCCTGAACTTCATTCACGATATATTCCTGTACAGCCGTAGGACCTTTAATAGCCAAGATATCCGCCGGAGTAATAGCACCGTCAGACAACGGAGTACCTGCACGTACATAGTCATTTTCCTGTACAAGGATCTGCTTAGACAATGCTACCAAGTATTTCTTAACCTCACCAGTCTTAGAAGTTACGATAATCTCACGGTTACCACGCTTGATCTTACCCATTGTCACCTCACCGTCGATTTCAGAAACGACAGCAGGATTGGACGGGTTACGAGCTTCAAACAATTCAGTAACACGAGGAAGACCACCCGTGATATCACCCGCTTTACCTACGGCACGCGGAATCTTCACGATTACTTCACCAGCTTTTACCTTCTGACCATTCTCGATGATTACGTGACCACCTACCGGTAAGTTATAAGTACGGATCAAATCACCGTCCTCTGTCAAAATATGAGCTGTAGGAACTTTGGTTTTATCCTTGGATTCAATAATAATAATTTCACGAAGACCTGTAGCTTCATCCGATTCAACCTTATAAGTAACGTTTTCTATCACGCCCTCAAATTCGATCTTACCGGTTGCTTCAGTAATGATTACAGCGTTGAACGGGTCCCACTTAGCAATCATCTTGCCTTTTTCTACCAATTCACCATCGCCTACATACAGCGTTGAACCGTAAGGAACGTTATGAGTAGAAAGAACAATACCGGTATTTACATCTACAAAACGAACTTCAGCCAAACGACCTACTACCACTTTTGCAGATTCACCCATCTCATCTACAATATCTACCGTACGCAACTCTTCAAATTCAAGACGTGCATTGTTTTTAGCAATGATACTTGCATTAGCAGCGATATTGGCAGCAGTACCACCGGCGTGGAATGTACGCAATGTCAACTGTGTACCCGGCTCACCGATAGACTGAGCTGCGATTACACCGACAGCCTCACCCTTCTGAACCATGCGGCTCGTAGCCAAGTTACGTCCGTAACATTTAGCACAAACACCCTTCTTAGCCTCACAAGTCAGTACCGAGCGGATTTCAACACTTTCGATCGGAGAATCCTGAATCTTCTTGGCAATCTCTTCTGTAATTTCCTCACCACCGGCAACAAGCAGTTCTCCTGTTGTAGGATGAATAATATCATGTACGGAAACACGTCCCAAGATACGTTCGTACAGAGTAGCAATAACTTCATCGTTATTCTTAAGGTCTGTACAAACCAATCCACGAAGTGTACCGCAGTCTTCTTCTGTAATAATCACATCGTGTGATACGTCTACCAGACGACGAGTCAGATAACCGGCATCGGCAGTTTTCAAAGCGGTATCCGCCAAACCTTTACGAGCACCGTGAGTAGAGATAAAGTACTCCAACACGGACAAACCTTCCTTAAAGTTAGAAAGGATCGGGTTCTCGATAATCTGACCACCTTCTGCACCACTCTTCTGCGGTTTCGCCATCAAACCACGCATACCGGACAACTGACGAATCTGCTCCTTCGAACCACGGGCACCGGAATCCATCATCATATAGATTGAGTTGAATCCATCGTTATCCGCCGTCAATTGCTTAATCAAGATATTAGACAAGTTACTATTAACGTGTGTCCAAGTATCGATAATCTGGTTATAACGCTCGTTGTTGGTAATGAAACCCATATTATAGTTAGCCATGATCTGCTCAACCTCATCGTATCCCTTCTGAACCAACTCATCCTTTTCAGGCGGGATCAGAACGTCCGCTAAGTTGAAGGACAAACCACCCTTGAATGCCATATAGTAACCCAAGTTCTTGATATCGTCCAAGAACTGAGCGGTACGAGCCACACCACAAGCCTTGATTACCCGACCGATGATGTCGCGAAGAGACTTCTTGCCCAACACCTCGTTTACATAACCAATCTCTTTCGGAACGAACTCGTTTACCATCAAACGTCCAACGGAAGTCTCAACCATCGTCTTCACCAAGTTGCCGTTCTCATCCAAATCCTCCACGTAAACATGGATCGGAGCATGGATATCCAACTTCTTCTCATTGTAAGCGATCGTAGCCTCTTCCGGACCATAGAAAGTCAAACCTTCGCCTTGTGTACCCTTGCGCAACTTGGTAATATAATACAAACCAAGCACCATATCCTGAGAAGGTACGGTAATAGGAGCACCATTCGCTGGGTTCAAGATATTGTGTGAAGCCAACATCAACATTTGAGCTTCCAAAACAGCCTCATTACCTAACGGCAAGTGAACAGCCATCTGGTCACCGTCGAAGTCGGCGTTGAATGCCGTACATGCCAACGGGTGCAACTGGATTGCCTTGCCTTCAATCATCTTCGGCTGGAACGCCTGGATACCCAGACGGTGCAGTGTCGGAGCACGGTTCAACAATACCGGATGTCCTTTCATTACATGTTCCAGAATGTCCCAGATAACTGGTTCCTTACGGTCTACAATCTTCTTGGCACTCTTCACCGTCTTCACAATACCACGCTCGATGAGCTTACGGATAATGAACGGCTTGTAGAGCTCGGCCGCCATGAGTTTAGGAATACCGCACTCACCCATTTTCAGTTCCGGACCTACAACGATTACGGAACGTGCAGAGTAGTCGACACGCTTACCCAACAAGTTCTGACGGAAACGTCCCTGCTTACCTTTCAAACTGTCGGAAAGTGACTTCAAAGGACGGTTGGCATCAGTCTTCACTGCGCTTGACTTACGAGAGTTATCGAACAATGAATCGACAGCTTCCTGCAACATACGTTTCTCATTACGTAAAATCACCTCAGGAGCCTTGATTTCAATCAATCTCTTCAAGCGGTTGTTACGGATGATAACGCGACGGTAAAGGTCGTTCAAGTCGGAAGTAGCGAAACGCCCGCCATCCAACGGAACCAACGGACGAAGTTCGGGCGGGATAACCGGTACGATACGTACAATCATCCATTCGGGCTTGTTGCGTCCGCGTGATGCACGGAAAGACTCAACTACCTGCAAACGCTTCAAAGCTTCGCTCTTACGCTGTTGTGAAGCATCGCTGCCTGCACGGTTACGCAGTTCGTAAGACAATGAATCAAGATCAATGCGCGACAGCAAGTCATAAATGGCTTCTGCACCCATCTTGGCAACAAACTTATTGGGGTCTGAATCTTCAAGGTACTGATTATCGCTTGGTAACTTTTCCAACAGATCCAGATATTCTCCTTCTTCAAGCAAATCATACTGTGCCACTTCGCCTTCCAATATACCCGGCTGGATTACTACATAACGTTCGTAGTAAATAATAGCATCGAGTTTCTTGGTCGGTAAACCCAGCAAGTAACCGATTTTATTAGGAAGCGAACGGAAATACCAAATGTGAGCCACCGGCACAACCAGCTGGATGTGTCCCATACGCTCACGACGTACTTTCTTTTCTGTCACTTCCACACCGCAACGGTCGCACACAATGCCTTTGTAACGGATACGTTTGTACTTACCGCAATGGCACTCATAATCCTTAATAGGACCGAAGATACGCTCGCAGAACAAACCGTCGCGTTCCGGCTTATACGTCCGATAGTTAATGGTTTCAGGCTTTAAAACTTCACCACTCGAATTCTCAAGGATTTCTTCGGGAGAAGCCAAACCGATAGAGATTTTCGAGAAATTACTCTTTATCTTGTTATCTTTTCTAAAAGCCATACTTTTATATATAATTGATAATTGAGAATTAAAAATTGAAAAACAATGTTGATAAGTCGGGAATTGAGAATCAAGAGACATTAGCTCTCAACCCTCAATTTCCAAATTTCAATTTATTCTAAGTTGATGCTCAAGCCCAAACCTCTCAACTCGTGCAACAATACATTCAGTGATTCAGGAATACCCGGAGCTGGCATCGGCTCACCCTTAACGATTGCTTCATAAGCCTTGGAGCGTCCGACAACATCATCAGACTTGATAGTCAGGATTTCCTGCAGGATATGCGCAGCACCGAATGCTTCGAGCGCCCAAACCTCCATTTCTCCGAAACGCTGACCACCGAACTGTGCCTTACCGCCCAACGGCTGTTGCGTAATAAGCGAATAAGGACCGATAGAACGTGCGTGCATCTTATCTTCAACCATGTGACCGAGTTTCAGCATGTATGTCACACCCACTGTAGCCTGCTGCTCGAAAGCCTCACCTGTACCACCATCATACAAAGTGGTTTTACCATAACGGGGCAGACCGGCCTTGTCGGTCCATTCGTTCAGGTCATCCAGCGTAGCACCATCAAAGATAGGCGTAGCAAACTTAACTCCCAAGTTCTTTCCGGCACGTCCCAAAACAGCCTCGAATATCTGACCGATGTTCATACGTGAAGGCACACCCAGCGGATTCAATACAATATCTACCGGAGTACCGTCTGCCAAGAACGGCATGTCTTCCTGACGTACCACGCGTGAAACGATACCTTTGTTACCATGACGACCGGCCATCTTATCACCAACACCGATCTTACGCTTCTTGGCAATATAAACCTTAGCCATCTGGATAATACCTGCAGGCAACTCGTCACCGATAGTAATAGCAAATTTCTTACGTTTCAACTCTGCATCGAGTTCCTTATATTTCTTGATAAAGTTCGTTACCAGTGCACGGATCAATTCATTGGTATGCTCGTCTTTTGTCCAATTGCTCAACTGAATAGCAGTAAAGTCTATATCACTGAAATCAGAAGCATAGAATTTAGCGCCTTTACTGATTACTTCAGCTCCCATATAGTCTTTCACACCTTCTGAAGTATGATTTTCTGTGAGCTTCAAAAGCTTATTTACCAATATTTTCTTCAAATCAGCCACCTTGCTATCGAACTCATCATCAATCTTCGGCAACAATGCCTTGTCGGCCAATTTAGAACTACGAGTCTTGATAACGCGGGAGAACAGACGTTTACCGATAATCACACCCTTCAAAGAAGGAGATGCCTTCAAAGACGCATCTTTCACATCACCAGCCTTATCACCGAATATGGCACGAAGCAACTTTTCTTCCGGAGAAGGGTCAGACTCGCCTTTCGGAGTAATCTTACCAATCAAAATATCACCCGGCTCGATACGGGCACCTACACGCACAATACCATTCTCGTCAAGGTCTTTGGTAGCCTCTTCACTTACATTAGGAATATCGGAAGTCAACTCTTCCATACCGCGCTTCGTTTCACGAACTTCCAAAGAGTATTCCTCTACGTGTACGGAAGTCAAAAGGTCTTCGCGAACCACACGTTCGTTCAATACGATAGCGTCCTCATAGTTGTATCCCTTCCAAGGCATGTAGGCAACCAACAGGTTCTTACCCAAAGCGAGCTCGCCCTGTTCGGTTGAGTAACCCTCGGTAAGGATTTGTCCCTTCGTCACACGCTGACCTTTCTCGCAAATAGGACGAAGGTCAATCGTCATGTTCTGGTTGGTACGACGCCATTTGGGAATAGTATATTCTTTCAGTGCAGATTCGAAGCTTACAAACTCTTCCTCTTCCGTACGATCGTACAGAATGCGGATAGTCGTAGCATCTACAAAGTCAACCACACCTTCGCCCTCAGCAGTAATCTGCGTACGAGAGTCACGTGCAAGCTGACGTTCGATACCTGTACCTACAATCGGAGCTTCACTCTTCAACAAAGGAACTGCCTGGCGCATCATGTTCGATCCCATCAACGCACGGTTAGCATCGTCATGTTCCAAGAACGGAATCAAAGATGCTGCAATAGAGGCAATCTGCTGTGGCGATACGTCCATCAGCTCTACCTCATCAGGAGCTACAACCGGATAATCGGCATCCTGACGGGATTTTACTTTGTCGCGGACGAAAGTTCCGTCTTCATTCAAAGGTGCATTACCCTGAGCGATAATCTTCTCTTCTTCTTCTTCGGCTGTAAGGTAAACCAAACCTTCATCCGAAAGGTCTACCTTTCCGTTAGCCACCTTGCGGTACGGTGTCTCAATAAAACCAAGCTGATTGATTTTAGCAAACACACAAAGTGAAGATATCAAACCAATGTTCGGACCTTCAGGCGTTTCAATCGGACAAAGACGACCGTAGTGAGTATAGTGTACGTCACGCACCTCAAAACCGGCACGTTCACGTGACAAACCACCGGGACCCAAAGCTGACATACGGCGCTTGTGAGTGATTTCGGCAAGCGGGTTGGTCTGGTCCATGAATTGTGACAAAGCATTTGTTCCGAAGAAAGAATTGATAACGGAAGAAATAGTCTTGGCGTTAATCAAATCGATCGGAGTAAAGACTTCATTGTCACGAACATTCATACGCTCGCGGATAGTACGGGACATACGTGCCAAACCGATAGCAAACTGGTTTGACAACTGTTCGCCTACCGTACGTACGCGACGGTTGCTCAAGTGGTCAATATCATCCACATCTGCTTTTGAGTTTATCAACTCAATCAGATACTTGATAATCTCAATGATATCTTCCTTGGTGAGTACACGGACATCCATGTCAGTCGTCAAATTCAACTTTCTGTTGATACGGTAACGACCTACATCACCCAAGTCGTATCTCTTTTCTGAGAAGAACAGGTTATTAATAACCTCACGCGCGCTGGCATCATCGGCAGGATCTGCATTACGCAACTGACGATAGATATAAAGCACTGCTTCTTTTTCCGAATTACTGGGGTCCTTCTGCAGAGTATTATATATAATAGAGTAGTCAGACTGGTTCGGTTCTTCCTTATGTACAAGGATATTCTGAACGCCTGACTCTAATATAATGTCAATATGTTCCGGCTCAATTATAGTTTCACGGTCGATAACCACTTCGTTACGCTCAATAGAAACAACTTCACCGGTATCTTCGTCTACAAAATCCTCAATCCATGTTTTCAATACACGTGCTGCCAACTTACGACCTACAATCTTCTTGAGGTTCGTCTTATTCACTTTCACGTCTTCCGCCAGATTGAAGATTTCAAGAATGTCCTTATCATTCTCAAAACCGATAGCTCTCAGCAAGGTGGTTACCGGCAACTTCTTCTTACGGTCGATATAGGCATACATGACATTGTTGATGTCAGTAGCAAACTCAATCCAAGATCCTTTGAACGGGATGATACGGGCTGAGTACAACTTAGTACCGTTGGCATGCACGCTTTGACCGAAGAATACGCCCGGTGAACGATGAAGCTGCGACACAACAACACGTTCCGCACCATTGATAACGAACGTAGCCTTATCCGTCATATAAGGAATCGGACCCAGGAATACATCCTGAATAACCGTATCAAAATCTTCGTGGTCAGGGTCGGTACAATATAATTTCAATTTTGCCTTTAAGGGTACGCTATAAGTAAGCCCTCGCTCTATACATTCGTCTATGGTATAGCGCGGCGGATCAATATAGTAGTCCAAAAACTCAAGAACAAAATTATTTCTTGTATCGGCAATGGGGAAGTTTTCAGCAAATACTTTATACAGTCCCTCGTTCTTACGTTTCTCGGGTGGGGTATCCAGTTGTAAAAAGTCTTTGAATGACTTCAATTGTACTTCCAGGAAATCCGGATATTCCAGCGGATTCTTAGTCGAAGCAAAATTAACTCTTTGATTTACAGTATTTGAAGACA